>Ga0315280_10004412_pt1 | contig 20778 bp, 20 predicted proteins | sample YL17G06_40_MG_FD_203697 | JGI IMG/M metagenome (GOLD analysis project Ga0315280, IMG submission 203697) | Sediment microbial communities from Yellowstone Lake, YNP, Wyoming, USA - YL17G06_40 | ecosystem: Environmental > Aquatic > Freshwater > Lake > Sediment | place: USA: Wyoming | collected...
CCCTGTGATCGAGCCAGCGAGCTTTCTATCCTCGAAGACATAGCTCTAGAATGGGATGCCGCGGAATAGGAGGGAAGGGTGAATCAAGATGCGTTTCGATGGCAAGGTAGCTGTGGTCACGGGGGCCTCGCGCGGAATAGGCAAGGCAACGGCTCTGGCCCTCGCCAGGGAAGGTTGCAACCGTTGTTGTGAGCTACAGGCGAATTGAGGACAAGGCCCACGGGGATCCACAACGATCTTGGTGCTGGAATAGGATTCGAGATTCCAAGAGGTTCAAGCCCCAAGTGTTCCCCAAGACGTTCAAACCATGAGAGCTTGCAGTTACTTTCCTGCCGGCTTATCTCACTCTTGTTCCCACTTAGCAGAGTCAGTTGGTCTTTTCGGATTCATGCTCACGCTTTTAGCCCAATTTGTCGTATTCTAGAATAGCTTGAATGGACTTCGCTTCAGAGTCTCGTGTGGCGGCAAATCCCAGTTTCTTTAATGACTTCTGAAGCGAATAGATCGTAGGCAACACATACTCTACTGACGCTGTCGTTCCCATATGCCCAACCCTGAAGATCTTTCCCGCCGTCGGCCCAAGCCCTCCAGAGATTATGATATCGTGCTCATCTTCCATCGTTTTCAGCAAATCCTCGCATTTGATACCTGGAGGAACCCTCACCGCCGTCAACGTATGAGAAGCGCTTTCATCCCTCGCAAAGGGCTCGAGAGACATCGCTCTCATTGCACCTCGCACCGCCTTGGCGATTCTTCTGTGCCTCTCGAACCTGTTCTGAAGTCCCTCTTTTAGTACCCTTTTCAGTGCTACGTTCAGCGCCACAAAAAGAGATGTTGACATCGTCACAGGTCCCTGAGGATGCCAATCAGCCCACATGACCGAGTATCTTCTTATGTTCTGCAGATTCAAGTACCAACTTCTAATACCTTCTTTTCTGCCCTCGATCGCCTTCCACGCTTTGTCGCTCACAGAAACCACTGCTAGCCCCGCAGAGCCTTCTAGACACTTGTTTGAACCGGCAATGCAAAGATCAACATTCCACTGATCTGACTTGAGCTCAACAGCTCCCAGTGATGATACTGCGTCAACGATATACAATAGGCCGTATTCTCTCGATATCTTACCTAGCTCCTCAACCGGGTTCATCACGCCCGTTGAGGTTTCGTTGTGCACTGCGATCAGAGCCTTGATTCCTCTTTCGTTCTCTAGTTTCTTTCTAATCTCATCTGGACTAACAGCGTCTCCTGGTTTGACCTCTAGGGAAATTACCTTCCCTCTGTGTGCCTCCACTATCTCCTTAAACCGTAGGCCGAACATCCCGGATAGTTCTACCAAGACCTTGTCCCCTGGTTCAATTGTGCTCGCGATGGACGCCTCCATTGCCGAACTTGCCGATCCTCCGATGACAAATACATCGGCCGTTGTTTGGAGGACTTGCTTCAGCATCGCAATTGTCTCCCTGTAGATCTGAACCCATTCAGAACCGTAGTGCGGAATGACCGGCTTTCTCATTGCATCTAGGACTTCCGAAGAGATCTCCGTGGGCCCAGGGATCATTAGGATCTTTCTTCGCGACATACGTATCCCCAAGATAATCATGCTCTTCTTCAGTAGGCATTCTAAAGGTTTCCCGTGCATGTGTTCGCCCGCGGACAAATCCGTTCTCTTCTGCGCAAAAGGCAGACTAGACTACCACTGCATGCCGTAAATCGAAGAAAAGATCGTTGTCATGAGGGAGAAGCCAGGCCAGACCTTGCTTCTCGGAGGGGCTTTCCAAGCGGGGCGTCTATCACGAAAGATTCGTGAGGGAGGAACGACATGACTTTCGCGGAATGCACCGCAATACAGTTAGGCTTAATTCTAATCAGAGACACCTTCCCCTTCGACTCAGGATGAAGCTACTAGAAGGCGTATTCCTGGTTGGTAGCGGGCAAGTTGGCATCTCAAACAGGATGGATTGCCACATTTACCTAGTGGATTGCGGGACGGAGTGCGTGTTAATCGACGCAGGCATAGGACTAGACACTGCTCAGATTCTGAGTAACATCAGATACGAAGGTTTCGATCCGCAGAAGATAAGTACGCTTTTTGTTTCGCACTCGCATGCAGATCACGCGGGAGGCTGTAGAGCGCTCAAATCTGGAACTGGGTGCGACATCGTTGCTCCGGAGACTGAGTCGGAACTCATCGAGAAAGGCAGTGAAGAAGATCTTGGACTTGATGTGACGAAACAGGCAGGAATATATCCAAACACCTATGTTTACCAGCATTGTGATGTTGACAGGGCTCTCAAGGATCACGAGCTTGTCCGCGCGGGGAGGTACGAGTTCGAGACGATTCAGATTCGGGGTCACTCACCGGGTATAGCGGGTTTCCTGCTTAGACGCGATGCACAAACCATCCTCTTCTCATCCGATATTGTATTCGTGGGCGGGACGATAGGACTCGGAAACTGGAAGGGGTCAAGTCTCACGCAATACAGGAAGAACATAAGAAAGCTCGGAGGACTTGACGTAGACGTATTGCTTCCCGGTCACTTCTTGTGGACCTTGAGAGATGGGCAGGAGCATCTGGATAAAGCGATTCAGAACCTGACTTCTCCATATGTGCCCCCGAACTTTCAGCATCAACATCCTGCATTCTAACCAACACCAGATCGTCCTCACAGAAAAGCGTCATCCAAGGCCCAAAACGAGACGGCAACGCTTCACTAGCGTAATTGTGATGTCCTACCGGCGAAAGATGGGTGCAACGTTTTTCTACTTGCTCCCATGACGTTTACTTGATTCCTCGATCCGGCGTCTAGGTAGAGTCTGGATAATTCTGGGATTGAGATGCGTCTTATCCCGCCTGCGTTTGGTGGGCAACGAGCGCGCGAGCCCTCGGTAATTCTCTAACCAAGACAATCGACATTCAAACTCAGGCGGGGGAATACAGCATGCCACAAGGCTAGAGGCCCGGCAAATCGGATATTTGCTGGCGCGATACGTGGCGATGCGAACTAGCGCAGACTTGGAATCAAGGAGAGCACTATCCCTGCGATGTCATCCATTTTTCCAGTCTCTTCTTGATTGTCTGGATAGATCCGCGAGCTCTGTCGAAGAACTCTTCAGTAAGATCGAAATTGTTCTCTCTGACTATACGGTAGTTGTCTTCTGCACTATCGAGCGCGGACGTCAGATACTTAATGATAGGGTCTGCTCTAGGATGTTTAGCTTTCTCAAGTTGTAGCGCTTTTCTGTAGTCGATTGCAGCTCTACATATCTTCATCGTTCTCTCGGCCGCGTTTTCCAAGAATGTCAGACTCTTGAGGTAGTGAGGATCTCCACGAAATCGTTTTCTTATCTTCCTCACGGTATGGAATGATTTCTGTGCCTTTCGGAGGTCGGCTGCGAGAGCTTTCACTTCTCCTTTTCCTTCTCCGAACTTCGTTGGCACCGACAGGGCCGTAATGTTGACGAGACCTTCCTTCAGGGGATCATCTCTGGGAACCGGTTTGATGACGTCTTCGCATATTCTTGATTCCAAGACTATCGGTAGATTGAGCGTACTCTCGGCTACCCTAGACCCTATTTCCTTTCCAAAGAGGTGTCGGTAGCCGTACTCAACGAAATCTCTTGGCTTCATTGGGATATCAGGGTTCCATCCGTACTGAGCCAAGCTCAGTGGCCCTATCTCCCATCCATGCCAGTCGAATGCGAAGCCCGTGACACCTCGGCAACGATGTTTCGCGGCCTGCTGGTACTGCCTGATGTCGTTCCAGAGGTTCTGAGGGAAGCTCGGCTTGTAGGAGGAATCTACGAACGATACATAGTTAGAATACTGTTCTGGAAACATGAAGAATAGCCTACCGTATGTCGGGGCCCAGGCCATGCTGTGGGCGTCCTGACCCATGATTCTTTCCGGGCCGAAAGCCTCAACCCATCCGACGAACTGCTCGTAGTCACTTCCATTAGACCAGAAGACCAACGCATCATGGGGAATCAGGTCCTTCTGCTTCTTCAGGTATTCCATGTCCATTTCAGAACCCTGTCTCCACATCATTACTCCCAAGGTCGCGTCTGGCTTCGCGTCCTTGATCACCTGATGGAACATCTTGAGCAACTCATAGTCGGCCCTATGAAGTGCCTTTCGTGGATCATTATCTGTTCCATAGTATTTCCGCCGACACTCCTTACACTCGCAGAAGACGGCTCCCTCGCTCTGCTCAAAGACTATCCCATTGAATCCTATGTCCAGCAGCTTGCGGATTGATCGTTGTAGATAGATGATCACATCTTCTCTGCTCGGGCACAAGTTATACTTGAACTGCCTGAATTTTCCATCGTTCGTCGAAAAATAGCGGCTCTCTGGGTGGGCCATGGCGTAGCCGCCGTTAAACGTGTCAAGTCCAAAGTAGCAGTGGACTTCAATTCCCCTCTCATTCGCGTACTTGATTAAACGCGGAAGGAACTCGTTCGTGACGTTAGGATGGGTATACCGTATGGTCATTTCGCCGCCTACTTCCTTGATCCATGTATTCATTTCCAAATCCTTCAACACTGCTTCCGGGTACTCGTCAAAACGAAACGGATAGTACCCGTATATGCAGAGCATGAGACCGTTCACCTTATGTTCTAGACACCAGTCGACGAACCATTTCCACTGCTCCCATCCCCACAGCTGCATGCAAAAGCCCATCCTTCCATATCCAGCGTACCATGTCATCACGGGAGCGAGGAATCTCTTGTGGATCGAAGGATAGTCGAGAATCCTCAGGCAAGGAACAGTGTATCCTTTCCTGCCCTGGTGAAGTCGAAGAAGTTGGAGAAGGGTCTGTGCTCCGTACAGTGCGCCGATAGGTGTCTTTCCTACTACAGTAACGGCCATCCTATCGGCCTTCAGTAAATACCCCTGCTCACTCACATCTTTGAGTCTAAGAACTTCTTGTTCCGTGAGCCACTGACTCACATCCTTCAGAGTGGACATCGAGCCCACACGGATCTCGATCTTCGCGCCATTTTTATCGCGCTTAGGTAGATCCCCCAAAGCCTCCTCGATGGAAGCGAGAGCAATCCTCTCTTTAGCGTCAGCGATAGTCGGCGCCATAAAAACAGGATGCGACGTTATCAGCAGCTTGCCTGCGAGGGTCTCCATCTCCTGAGGGTAAGGTACGAGATACAGGTCTCTCATCGGTGTGGCATCACCGAATCAGCCTAAAAGCCCATGAATATATTTGTATTCTATTGCGCAGCAGAGCCGTGAAACTTTCCGATAAGTCCGATACTTGACGGAAATATCGAGCTTTTCCACATCTAGACGTGTAGAACCCTAGGAAGAGATCCCTCATATATCGCGAGGAAACGCCATTGTTAGACAACTACCGGAACTATCGAACGTTGCACGCCAAGTCACATCCTGCAAGTTACGCCTTTTCTTCGGCTCTCACAACTAGCCTATCAAGTTCAAATGAGCAGAATCAGGACTCGGCTCACTTGACTAGCACTTGAGGGTTCGCCACATAACGCATTGCCTCTCCTCTGGCGAACCTAATCACGTCCTCCTAAACGATACGCTGACAGTACCCCTGCCCCTCCCTGGTAAATGATGCGATATGAGGCGTGACGATGACGTTATCGAGCTGCAAAAGGGGACTATCGGCGGGAAGGGGTTCACTTGCTTGGACATCTAGCGCCGCCCCAGAGATCCTCCTGTGCTTTAGCGCCTCAATCAAGTGAGTTTCGTTCACAACTTTTCCCCTCGAAGTGTTCACGAAGAAAGCACTCCTCTTCATCATTCTAAACTGATCGGCCCCAAACATACCGAAGGTCTGGTTCGTCAGCGGAACATGGATAGAAACAAAGTCTGATACCCGCAGCAATTCCTCAAACTCGACGGCTCTGCAAAACTGTTCAAGACGGTAGGCAAAAGACCGGGGTCAAAACCGATAACATCCATGCCAAATCCCTTCGCGATCATGGCAACGCGAGATCCAATATTACCGACTCCAACTACTCCCATGGTCTTGCCTTTGAGCTGAACCCCCGTAAGGGGTCTGTATGATTCGAGTTTGTGAGTCATTCCTTTTCTCAACTTTGCATCAGCCATAGGTATCATCTTGGACATCGCTAGGGTGAGCCCGAAAGCATACTCAGCAACCGAGTCGGCATTCCCACCAGGAGCGTAAACAACTACAATTCCCAGCCTCGTCGCTGCGTGTACGTCAATGTGGTCTAGGCCCGCTGATGGTGTGCCGACGAGTCTCAGGTGCGCATTTCCGGCCAAAGCTTCCTCGTCGACACGATCCTCATCGGTGATGAAAGCTTCCTCTCCCTGCATGCGATCGGCAAGGGCCCTCCCCCTAAGAGTTGGAAAGTCCGCTATCTCCATCCTAACGTTCATCTGTTTCTGCAACAGGTCCCAAGCGTCAGGGAACCATGTTGCACGAATGAAGGCTTTCAGCGGCCAAACCTCCCCGCGACCATTCCACAGGTGTCCTATTCTGGCCTTCCTAGACCAATCGCGGACCCGTTCAGAGTGGGAACAATGGGTAGACTGATCCTGATCGTCGGGAGGAGAGCGGCCGGACGTTGACCATGCCTCTTCACACATCCACTAGGCTCGGTGCAATCTCCTTGATCAAGGGTTTCATGGACGCAAGCGTCTCTTCAGCAGCCTTCAGAGCCAGTTTGATCTCGCTCCCCGTCATGGGTGCTGAGCAGAATGATGAGTGGAGCTTGCCTAAATTGACGCCTCTGTCTAGCATGGAAAGCTCGAAGTATCTGTAGAGCAGCTTATTGGCCCCTCTTGCGGAATTCGCATCAACGATCTGCTCATCGGTAAAATGTAAGTGGAAAATCGAGGCAACCCCCGAAACCTGTGCTTTGATCTTGAGATCCGAGCAGATTTCCTTCAGGCCATCTCTTACTTCTGTGCCAATTGTCTCCAAGTGATCATAAAGGTCGGGGCTCAGCTGGTTGATGGTAGATAGACCTGCAGCTATGCTGATCTTAAAGTCATTATAGGTTCCGGGGTGAGGAAGTGGCGCACCAGCAATATCGAGAGAACTTGATTTCCGTACACTCCACATGCGCATGGTCTTTTCGCATGACGCAAAGGCCGCGAGCGGAAATCCTCCTCCCAAGATCTTTCCCAATATTGCCATGTCAGCTTGCACCCCGAACCTTTGCTGAGCGCCTCCAGGCGCTATTCTGAAACCATCCACTATCTCATCGAAGATCAGAGGCACATCACTCTCTTCCGTTATTTCGCGTATAGCTTTGTAGAAATCTGGTCTGGCCGGTTCGTGACCCATACTCCCCATCGTTGGTTCAACTATCACAGCGGCAAGTTCGTCTCTATTTGCCTTGACTAACTTCTGAACGCCTTCGACATCATTGAATGGCATTAGTACGATCTTCGCCAAAAGATCTTTCGGGATACCCTCTGAAAAGAAGAGAGAGTCTGATGCCCCGTGAAAGGCCCCGTCGAACATTGCTATCTTGTCCTTGCGTCTAAGCGCTCGGTATGTCCGAATCGCCTTCATGCACGCTTCGGAACCGGTTGGACAGAAAAGGATCCTTTCTGCGCATGGGAAGAGTTCCTTAACCTTCTCACCTAGTTTGATCTCGACTTCCGAGGGAGCTCCGAGCCACAGGCTTTCAAGTTGCTGTTGCACTGCCTCCAGAACCCTTCGATCGTTGTGCCCCAGAATTAAGGGACCATAGTTGTTCACAAAATCGATGTATTCGTTGCCGTCCACATCCCACAAGGTGCAACCCTGAGCCCGCTTGACGTAAACCGGGTAGGGATTGTGCTGGAAGGGCCCCCTAGTGTATCCTCCGGGAAAGACTTCGCATGCACGATTGTGTAACTTCTTGGATGTTGGAGTTCGCTGCAGATATTTTTCCAGTGCTGACATCTATTCTAGTCCACCGGAATTCCATATTCGGATATTGCTTTCTTGTATCGCATGTACTCTCTGTAGTGTTCTTCCAATGGTCTCGCTGTCTTAACGTCGAACAGCTCTTGGTATTTCTTGCCAGGCGGAGGCGTACTTAGATGATCCTCGTACTTTGGGAGCAATTTCTTCACTATTTCGTTGGCATCTTCTGTCTTCATGCCTAGTACGGCGTGGGCGACTTCGGTGCCGAACTGAAGATCGAGAGGGCTATCTAGATCAAGCCCCCCTCTGTGTCCTAAGAGCTCCGGGCTCCCGCCTGAAACCACAATCGTTGTGACTGTTGAAGCGATTTCATAATACCTCATTTCGGCGGATGGACCGGCAGCTACATAGGGATTGACCATCACTGGGATGTGGGTGTTTCTGGATACTGCTTGATAACCAACGCTCTGAGCCCAAAGTAGAGGCCTATTACTGTTGACCGCTATCAACTTGTAATGAGTCGGATACGGGTGATGGATTACTCCCCGCTGGACAAGTTGCCCCATGAAAGTGTAGGCGGCGATCGCCACCGCTGTGCCCTCGGCGCCTCCACAGTACCCACCATAGACCGGCCCGTTTCCGGCTACAATCTTGCCTCCGACGTTCAATACATGCGCAACCCTGTTCAGCAAAGAAAGGGTTACTTTCATCTCGCCTATCGCGCTGATCTCGTAGGCATCGCCTGGCCCCAGTGCCCAGCCCGAGGCAATCGTGGCCACGTCCGACACGGCAATTGCAATGGAGTTCATAATAGGCAAGCCTGGTCTCCCTGCTCTCCTCAGTCCCTCCTTCGTAAGAACGACGCTTCTCACACCAGCGAAGATCTCGAATGGTGTGCCCAACATTATTCTCATTCCGTACACTGTGTCGGGAATGGCCATGCATATGCCAGTCGCCAAAGGTATCTGTCCCCTGGCCTGTGAGATGCTTAGGAACAAGTCCTCAGATGATGTAGGAATGGCACCGCCGACAGAACACCATGGAGGTATTTTACTTTCGGGATTTCTAGCCACGAAATCTCTCTGATCTCTCCCCGTTCCCAACTCGATGCTGGATGGAGCCGTTCTTACCGCTTCTTTGATCTCTTCTTCGCTGAATTTGATTATTCGACCCGTATCCGTGCAGTAAGTCCCGACCTGAGAATAGAAATCCAAAGCTGCATTGAACACGTCCCTGGCCAAGCTAGCATCAGATGGAATCGGGTTTTCTAGATCACACTTTATGTCATACTCCTTGACTATTTCGGTCAACTTTCGATTGAAGAGCTTTAAGTCGTACTCTTTCTCGTCACAAACTGGCCCCGTAAGAGCTCTCTTGACGACTTCATGAAAACTAAGCATGTTCGCTCGTTCCCATGACCTTGTTTACTAGTTGAACTGCCCTCGTGGCGTCGGGAGCCCATCCCTGCGCACCTATTTCATCAGCCCAGTCTTGAGAGGTCGCGCCCCCTCCCACAATCACTCTATATCGATCTTGCAATCCGGAATCTCTCAGGTAGTTGATAACTTCGGCTTGGTAAGGCATCGTAGTTGTCAATAGCGCAGAAAGCCCAATAACATCTGCATCAACCTCTTTTGCCTTGTCGAGAAATTCTCGAGGCCCAACGTCAACCCCCAGGTCGTGCACATCGAAACCGTTGGCCTGAAGCAACATAGCCACTAGATTCTTTCCGATATCATGCTGGTCTCCCTTGACTGCTCCTATCACAATTGCGCCCGATTTGTCGTGCTTGAGTCTCCCTTGGGTTTCCCTGTCCATGCCGGACATAAGCGTTTTCGAGGCAGCTTTCATAGCTTCGCCCGCGCTCATGAGATCTGCCAAGAAATACTCCTGATTCTCGAACTTGTCGCCTACAATTCTCATGGCCGATGCAAGATGTTCTTCGATTACCTCTATCGGATCTAGGCCGGCCCTCAGGATATCTGTAGCAATTGCCTTTGCCTTGTCTTCGTCACCGGCTATTACTGCTTGTTTCAGTTGTTCACTTGGTGTATTTTCCAAATTCTCACCTGGCGTATCGAACCTACTGTGGATCGACTAAGCCGAGGTGTCGCTAACGACGGAACGTGTCGCCAACGGTGGAGTGGGTCCTATTCTGGGGGGACCTCCTTGAACACGAGACTGAGATCTATTCCCTGGCGTGAACGCCAAACCTTTGCGACGAAGTAGATGATTAAGCCCAGAACAAATGACCCAACGAAGAGTCCGAAAGCTGCGGGGTTCAACGGTCCCATGGTAGGAATCTGAAGATACATCCACATGGTCCAGATGGAGATGTACGTACCTCCGACGCCTAGTAGCGAGATAAGCGGGACTCCTGCGATCTTGGTCTTGACTATTGGTGGAGCTGCATCAAACAGTGGCTTGGTCTTCTTGAGAAACGGAAAGATAACTGCGCAAATGGACGGTAGGATGAGCACTGAAACTAGGAAGAGGAAGAAGTTGAACATAGTTGTGAAGATTGTCGTGAAAATGTAGATGTACTGGAAGATCTCTGCGAGCACAAACAGAATAATCACCGTTGCAATTGGAGTGTGAAAACGCGGACTTACCCTTGACATTGCCTCAGGCATGATCCTGTCGAAGGACCAGGCAAACATACTTCGTGTCGCCATCATGGAAAAGCCGACAAACCACATTAGCCAAACGATGGCGAGGATGATGCCGAGAACTAGTTGAAGTTCTGGCGCCAAGATGAGCAGGACGCCCGTATGAAAAGGCACTACAGGGAACGGGTTAGCTCCTGCCCCTGGTCCAAAAGTCAACCAGCTTAGTGCCCCGTAGAAATCCACGCCGAACAAGTTGTAGAACATCCACCCTATGAGCGCATAAAAAGCCGCTCCCGAGAAGACTGCAAGCAGTGTAGCAATCGGAATAGTCTTGGTGACTCCCTTGATCTCACTTCCATAGTACGAGTAGCCAAGTCCATAATACGTGATCAATCCCGAGACCATAACCCCTGGGATAGCTCCTAGGAAAGTAAACTGGGGAGGACTCCAGCCCGCTTGCTTGGCTATCTCAATCACTTGCTCATAGGTCACTCCCGTTTGCGGCGCCAACGCGTTGAATGCGTTTACGAAATCGGCATGTGAGTGGGCGAGTCCGACCCATGTCACAATTAGACAACCTATTACTACCAGAACCAAAGTCAATCTGTTGAATATCTTGATGGCTCTTGCACCTACAAGCATTATGGCAGTGAGAATCAGCAGGTAAATGGTTCCAAGAGCAAAAGCGTAGGTGGGCTGACTAGAAGACGTAGCGAAGTCGAAAAGAGCCTTGTTGCCCGTCTGGAGCGAAAGAAAGTAACCAGGCGACGCAAGAGAACTGTAGACGAGAAATGGCAATGAGACCCCGATCCCTATGGCCGCACCGATTGTAAACACGAAATTATTCATGAACCCGAGCGCCGGATGTATCATCCGGCTCACAAATAAGTAGTCACCCCCAGTTCGTGGCATGGCCACCGTAAGAAGCATGAGCGGCCAATAGGCTATGAGCGAAGCGATAGCTCCAAGAAGACATTGTGTCGGAATATCACCGTTCGGAGCAAGGAAAGTGTAGTATCCTAGGAAAGCTGCAGCGCTTGGCAGAGCGTTTCCCGCGAGTCCTAGACTTATCAGCCAGAAGGTATCGAATCCGCCGAATGTTCGAACAATACCGGTTGCTTCCCTGACAAAAACCTGCTTAGGAGTCATGGCACAATACTCTGACACGTCGACCCCAGCCTAACATCAACGGCTTTGTCGCGCTCTAATAGTCTTTCCATGCGTCGATCCAGCTGGTTAGAGCCGGTAGGTCTGCGTGTCAACTAGAGTGCTTGACAAGTTTGATTTAAGACTTTCCATGGACGTACCAGTGTGAGCTATCCACCCTGATATGTCCCGGACCGTATGGTTTGGAAAAGTCCGGGGAAAAGTGGCGTGATGGATAGAACCGAGAAGAAGCGACGGTGGATAATCCATAGAAGACTGGAAGGATGGAAAGGCCAAGACATCGCAACAGCACTAAGAACCAACGAGAAAACAATCGACCGCTGGTGCAGCGTCTACAAGAAACACGGGTGGGCGGGCCTACAAGTCAAATCCCACAAACCCCACACGATCCATCGAACCCCACAAACCACCGTCAACCTCATACTTCAACTCAGAAGGACAAGAAACTGGGGACCATGCCGCATCGAAGGATACCTCCGCAACTACCACGCCACATCCATAATCCACACAACCATCCACAAGATCCTCAACCAAGCTGGACTCAACAACCCAATCCCCCAGCCGAGAAAGGTCTGGGGTAAGCGCAGATTCGAGCGGCCGCACAGCAACAGCCTCTGGCAGGCAGATTTCAAGCTCACCGAGCAGGATGAGTGGATGATCAGCTACCTCGACGACCATTCACGCTTCATACCAGGCTCACGGATCCACCACAACCCCACAGCGGAGCACGCGATCAAACTACTGGAGGAATCTGTGAACCGGTACGGGAAGCCTGACCAAGTATTGACGGACAGAGGCTCCCAATTCTATCCAGCACGAGGAGGCATCTCCGAGTTCACAGAATTCTGCAGTGGAAACGGCATCCAGCATATCGCCGCAAGCGTGCGGAGACCATCCACAATCGGCAAGATCGAGGCATTCCATAAGGCCTACACTATTGAAGCCTCAATCTATCCAACTCACAAAGAATTCGTGAACTACTGGAACTATGAGCGACCACATCAAGGAATCGGCTATCTGTATCCAGCAGACGTATACTTCAGAGACCTCCGGGACACATCATAGTGGATAGAACAATGGACGTACCAGTGGGAAGGAAAAGGACTACCTGGGTCCGGCATGACGGAGAAGTGGCGATTTGATGGAATACGCCGCGAACGCTTATAGCACGGTCATGATTGATGATCAGCTCTGATGTGCTCTTTGACTAGGTTGCACAGCGCCTATCTCTCAGGTCGCCAGCTTGACATTTGGGATTTGCTGCGGAACGGCTTGTCACAGAGCGAGATAGCGAGGAGGTTGGACATTACTCGTCAGGCCGTTAACCAATTGGCTCAGACTATTCCCGAGAGGGTCACGGCAGCCCTGCAGGATGCTTCGAAACTCAACAGAGTGGAACCTAGATACATTGATAGCAGCAAGGGCATATTATCGGGTTGGAGCAGGGACTTTCAAACTGAAGTTGTTATCACACTGGACCGTCAAGCAGGACTCCGCGTCTGGTACCAGCATAACCTTGGACAATGCAAGATCTGTCCAGACAGACGGCAGTGCAAGTCGATGCTCTTGAAAAGTGCCGATGACTTGGGCGTTCCACTCACCCGGCAGGAGAAAGAGCTTGACCCGTCAAAGCTTTCGAGGTTAGTCTTCTCAAGAGTGCTGGGCTGAGACGACAAGGATAAGGCACACGGATAGCGTGAAGCCCGACAACGATGGAGCTCAGGAGGGCCGGCAACACTCGCGCAATAGTATGTGCTCGAAGCTGACACACACGGCCACGTGTGGCTGATAAGGCTTGCTAGTTCGTCGTCTTCCACCACCGATCTTGTGCAAGGGGATACCGGATGTTCTTGACATCGTCGTGTAGACTTTGGAGTTCTAGCAGCACCTCTTTGCCTTTCTCGTCTTGAAGGCTCTTCCAGAAAGGTCTTGGATCTCCGTTGGAATCCCAGCTGGGTCTCTAGGCATCCGAAGACTCCGAGGATTGACTCCAGCAGCATCTCAGCGTACCTGTCAGCATCATATGTTTGGGCAACTATCCATCAGTCTTCCTAGAACCTTGTCGCAGCCTTGATCTCTGGATCCGCCTCCTGCGGCAACAAGACGAGGTAGCGTTACTGGTGCGCAAGCGAAATCTCGAAATCGGTCTCGCTCTCTATCTTGTCGCTCAAACCGAGCGAAGTCGTTGAGGTCTTTTCGCGAAAATCGAGTCGGTGTCCAGCCTTTGGAGGCTGCTCATGTCCCAAAGCGACCTATGTCAAGAGTCCGAGCGCGACAAGCGTGTAGATCTGGGCGGCTTCACACACCTCAGTAAGGGACACATTCTCGTCCGGTTTATGGGCTGTGCTGATGTCTCCCGGACCGAAGATGATCGTAGGCATCTTGGCGTCGTTGATGAGGAAGCGAGCGTCTGTCGTACCGCTCATCCCCGTCATAGAGATCGATCGTCCCAGCACCTTCGCGGCCGAGGTTCTAAGAACTCGGACGATGTCCTCCTCTGGTGCTATCTCAGCAGAGGACGCATTGAGCTTGATTGTCATTTCTAGCCTAAACTCAGGATCTTCCTTCTTCAGGGGCTCGAAGAGGTCGTCAAGCTCTCTAATGACAATCTCGGCGTTTTCGCCGGGGATGGTCCTTCGATCGATCATGGCCCTACAACGTTCTGGTATGATCCAAGGGGTAATGCCACCCTCGATTGTGTCAATGCTCGCTGTGGGGTGACCGAGGAGAGGATGGCGCTTTGCCCGGAGGCGCTCGGTGTAGGTAGTTTCGATGGCTTGGACGACCCTAGTCATCTTGTAGATAGCGTTAACGCCCTCTTCGGGGCGACTTGAGTGCGCTGCCCTTCCATACGTCGTGACCTCAACGTTCACATCTCCCTTGCTCGCGATGACAGCTTCGAGTCCTGTAGGCTCGCCCACGACAGCGAAGTCCCCGATTATGCCGCGTTTGAGGGTTTGGGGAGTACCGGCACATCCTGACTCCTCATCAATTACAGCAGTTAATGCCAGCTCACCCTTGAGCTTCTGTCCTGATTCGTTGATAGCCTTAGCTGCTATCAGCATCGCCGCCAGTCCACCCTTCATATCGCTCGAGCCTCTCCCATACAAGTGGTCGCTGGCAATGTCGGCACCAAAGGGAGGATGGCTCCATCCCTCCCCTACTGGAACAACATCAGTGTGTCCGTTGAAGATCAGACGTGGTCTGCCCTCTTCTCCCCTCACCCAAAGATAGACGTTGGGCCGGCCCGGCAACACTTCATCCAACTCCACCTCCAACCCGGCTCCGCGCGCCCAGTCCGCGATGTAGCCTGACACTTCAGCTTCTCCCTCTTGATTCGTGCTGGGAATCCTGACAAGGGCTCTGAGCAGATCTACGAGTTCTCCCTTTTCGATTCGGTTCAGAACTTGAGGTGCCATTGCGTGTCCCAGCGCCTACAGGTCCGCATCAAAGCAATAAGATTTGACATACAGTTACGCTCAAGCAGATGCATCTTGAGGGAAATATGTACGACAATTATCTTGCAAGCGAGAAAGGATCTCGATTTTCGGCGGGTCGTGTACTTGAGGTTGTGTCATGAGAACGAACGTTCGCGAGCCACACACTCGCAGAACAACTGAACACATTCATCTTGGCTTTCTAGCGCGTTCGTTTCTCGCTCATGCATAGTATTTTAACTTCATAGTGACTCGTAAACCTGGATAAGAGTATGGCGAAGCCGAGACTTGGACTCTGCCTTCCGGTGTTCGCTGGTGCGAGCGCTTGGGACTACGATCTGGACTTTGCCGTCATGAAATCGGTCATTTTGGAATGTGAACGGCTGGGGTTTGACTCTCTCTGGGTACCGGATCATCTCACCATGGGGTATAAGGGACAAATCCTTGAGTGTTGGACGGTTCTCGCAGCGGCCAGCCAGCTTACCGAGCGGATGCGCCTTGGGACGCTGGTGTTATGTGTCAGTCAACGATCACCAGCTCTCCTAGCCAAAATGGGGGCCACGCTAGACCTTCTTTCGAACGGTAGGCTAGAGTTTGGACTTGGAGCGGGATGGCGGGGATCCGAACTGACGAGCTATGGTTTGCCTTGGGAACCATCGACCAAAGCGAGGGTTCAGCGGCTTGTCGAGGCTCTGGAGATAATCAAGGGCATGTGGACGAACGAGAGTTTTACCTACACGGGAAGTTACTATTCCGTGAAGGATGCAGTCTGTATGCCTCAACCAGTGCAGAAACCACATCCCAAGATCTGGCTGGGCGGCAGCGGCGAGAAAGTCGTCTTAAGAGCCATCGCCAAGTACGCAGACGGATGGAACGCTGGAGAGATCCCGCCAGACGAATACAAACGCAAACTCGGAGTTCTTCGCGAACACTGCCAATCGCTTGGAACGAGTTATGAGCACATAGAGAAATCGCTTGAGACTGTTCTGGTGATCAGCGACAAGAAATCCGATTTGGAAAAGGTTGTCAAATGGTCCAACTGGTTTGCACAGGTTCAGGCAGAGACAAAGGAAATGAAGCCTGCCACAGGCGATTTGGAGAACATGAGGCAACATTATGTCATCGGTTCCGTGCGCGACGTCACAGAGAGGATGGCAGAATACATAGAGGCCGGAGTCGAGTGGTTCATGATTTACTTTCTGGATTACCCTTCAATGAACAGCATGAAGTTGCTTGCCAAGGAAGTGATGCCTTCACTCGTATAGTCGACCTTTGAGCCGGCTACAATTTCCTCATCATCTTAAGTAGCTTTTCTCAGCCACCACACACTATGGCGTACGTCTGACTCCTTGAGGTACCAGAATCCTACTATCCCAGAGTGATTTGATTGAGACGAATGAGGCGGAAAAAAGTATGAAGTTTCTGAAGTCTCCTGCGCCAACGGCCTACGCTTGGATTCGATTCTAGGTTCGATCGATGATGCATGAGAACTGTGGTGCGCTCCAGACGGCTTTGAAAGCCCTATTGCGTCAGGGTCAATAGGCAATGAAATGTGCACATAGGAGCAACTTTTAAGCCCGCTTCACGCACTTTGTCGGACCGATGTCGCATCTTGGAACTGGCGTGCACGCTGCATCTCTCTCATGGTCACCTCGGAATAGCCAAAGCAACCAAGCTTGCGGCCGACTCTGGGTTTCGGGCATTGGAGATTTCACCATGGATCGCTGGGGACCTCAGTCTTGCACGCATCAATACTCTCAAAAGATCATTGAGCGCGAACAAATTGGCATTCTCGGGTTTCACCGCTATCTACCCACCCGAGATGATACTCGTGTCGCCGTCGCTTGCAACCAGAGAGAAGAACATTCGTTACACCAAGCGGCTAGTGCAACTGGCTCACAGCCTAGAGGGCAAGGTCTTGGTGTGGGGAAGCGGCCGCTCAAGAAGTATTCCAAGGGGTGTGCCATCCAGAAAGGGCTACCCCTGGTTGGTGCAACTCCTCAGAGCATCAGCATCATTTGCAGATGACCTCGATATCAAAATCGCCATCGAACCGCTCAATCGTTTTGAGAGTACAATCATTCACAACGCAGATGACGCTCTTTCGCTTGCGCGATCAGTCGGACACAATAGTATCGGGATAGTGTACGACACATTTCATGCGAGTCTTGAAGAAGCCTCCTTCACCGAGCCGATCCTACATGCCGGCAAGCGAATTGCCGCCGTGCACGTTTCTGACTGCAACAGGAAGATCCCGGGAAAAGGTCACATAGACTTTCCACCGATATTCGATGCTTTGAAGAAAGTGGGATACGATAGCTACGTAACTCTCGAGGCCATCTTGGATCGTGATCCTCGGAACGACTTGGTGAAAGCAAGAAAATACCTTGAGAAGCTGATCAGCTAGGGCAGGAAACGCTGCCATTGGTCATGTTCTGATGTAGTTTCTAGCTGTTTCCTACGTTGCTGGAAGATTCTCCAGTGGGGCATCGTTACTGACATAAGGTCGATGCCAAGACTCATAACATATCTTTTCTCGTCAACGCGAAAATGCCGCTGTCGCCCAAGCGATCTCCTGGTCATTTCACCGAGGACAACTTAATAATGTGTGGAGCAACCTTGTCGACCGGATCTCTGTGCGAAGACGATGAAAGATGCAACTCATAAGACGTGAGGAATTGGAACAGGTGCAACTGCCCGGTAGGGTTATTCAGAAGGCGGTTGGCAAGGATGGCTTCTCGCGAAGTACTCGAATGACCATGGGATTTGCTCGTCATTCCGGGGAAAGGGGACACGAACCACACCATCACGCCGAGGAACTTGTCTACATTCTCAGCGCTCGGGACGCACGTGTGCGTTACGGGCCGAGTTCCGATCGACTGGGACTCCCTTTGACACTGGAGACGGGAATGATTCTGCATTTTCCGGAGCTTGAGTGGCATGTCTTTGATCTGGGCAGGGACGGGCATGTGGACGCCCTATTCTTCTACGGACGAGTCGACAACATACGTCCAGAAGACCCGGCCAAGATCCGAAAGGCCCAGACCTAATCCTCCACCGAAGCAGGATCGATATATCCGATAAGAAGGAGACAGCGACACTCAACAGGTGATCAGTCAGTCAACAGGGTCAGTGTTGTCTATACATTTTTTCTCCACCTTCTATCGTAACGTCTAGCCAGTTCTCTCTTCGAGCCATCGGGCATACGTAGTTAGGATTGTAGGCGCAGAATGGATTGTATGCTTTGTTGAAATCCAGCTTATAGATCCCAGCCTCGTTCTCTGGGATATCGAGGTATCTGCCGGCACCATAAGTCTCGCTTCCCGAAGTCTTGTCGCGGAACGGGACAAAGAGAGACTCCTCCGTGCCGTGAGAATGCTCGGGCTTGAAGACTTGAAGCCGATACTCCTTGCCGTCTACTGAGAACTCGAAGGATCCGTAACGCAGGTAGCGTTGTTGCGTCCTAGTGCTCGTCGCCATCACAACGACATCCGGGGACGAGTACTTCTGCAGTCGAACCGTGAAACGATATTTCGCGTTCACTGGATAGTACTTCAGTCCCTCAAATGTGTCTCTTTCTTCGTGAGGAATAGGTGATTCATGAGCATACTTGAACGCGTTGTCCTTCTTCTGTCTCTCTCGTTCAATCTCCGAGCGCTTGAGCTCATCTTCATTCATCATGATCTCACCGCTTGCTCATGCCCCTCCCGGAGATTAGGATCTTCTCACTACCTCGTCCGCGAAGAGATTCATCGTTTCGAGTTCTCTTTGTGGTTCGAAGCTCAGAATGAGGTACTCGATTCCGACATCTCTGAACGCCTCGACCTGACGTCGAACGTCTTCGGGGTTCCCGCATATTGCGAACTCCTTCACCATCTGTTCTGGGACTTTCTTGAAACGTTCTTCAACTCGTTTGCGAGCGGCACCTCTGTCTTTGTCTATCGTGACCGTTCCCAACTTTGTCTTCAGAATGGAATTGTAGTCTCGACCGACATCTCGGCAGTGTTCGCGAAGAACCGCCAGCTTCTTCTTCGCTGTTTCAGAAGAGCCGAAGAGGTTGCAGGCGTCGCCATATTGAGCAACAATCCTCAGTGTCTTGCGTTCACCGCTACCGCCGATTAGGATCGGCGGGTGGGGTTTCTGGATAGGCTGAGGATTGCAGTGCGCATCACGGACTTGATAGAACTTCCCGGCAAAGCTCGCGGGCTGCTCAGTCCACATCTTGCGAATAATCTGAACAGCTTCCTCAAGGCGTTGAAAGCGCTCACTCGTTGACGGGAAAGGAATACCGTATGCCGCGGCTTCCTCTTCGTTCCAAGCGGCACCGATGCCCATGAACAGTCTTCCTCGACTGAGCACATCCAGTGTCGCACCGATCTTTGCTAGAACAGATGGATACCTGTAGACGATGCCAGTAACCATCGTTCCGAGCTTAATCCGCGATGTGAATCCAGCGATAGTAGATAGTCTGGTCCAACTTTCGAGCATGGGTTCCTTCGGTTCCCCAACATTCTCGATCTGATGGAAATGATCCATGACCCAAAAGGAATCGAAACCTGAGCTCTCAGCCTGCGTTACCAAGCGCCGAAGGGACTCAACAATTTCTGTGCCTTCTCCATCAAAGGAGAAGTTTGGATGCTGTATGCCGAACTTCATACCTAGACCTTCCTTTTGCGGAAGCGACTAGTCCCAATTGGGCACTTGGCTTGCTAAAGCGCAAACTCCAGCTTCTGCCTTCAGCTCTTTCTTGTGGTCAAGCTCGGGAGATAGCCCATCCATTCAAACGAGCCATAGCACAGTATTGAGCAAGTAAAGGGTAAGCATTCAGAGAAAGCTCGATAGCCTCGGATTTCTTCGTGGGTTTCACTTGCTTGTACAGGTGATTCTGCTCACGTACTTGACCCATTCTAGTCCTAGTCTCGCCGGTGCCACGAGTCTTGCGGGGAATCCGTGTTCGACGGTCAATGGAACACCTCCAACCTTCAAAGCGATCATGTTGGCAGGATTTGCGACCTCATCTGAGCTGAGTATCGCATTGTAACCTGTAATGCTCCGTACCGAAACGTGAGCTATGTTCTTGGGCGACGCTCCTGCCTGGCTCAGGAGATAGAGTATCGGTACCCTCCCAGAGGACGTTAGCTGCCCACCCTTCTACGCATTCGATCTTCAGAGTCTTCTGAACATCGGACATTGCATACAGATCATCCACCGTCAGGTCCAATGGTCTTGAGACGTCTCCATCGACTCTCAATCTGTAACTGTTCAGATCTATCTTGGTCGGCAGATCTCCGTTCCACGTTACAGGGAAGTCGGAGACTTCCGGAGTTGTTGTTTGGTCACTGTAAGTGTTTTCTTGCGTGGTTTGGGATGCGATATTTGGTTCTGTTGCAGTTCGACTGAGAAGCCACCATGACCCGGCTGCAACCGCCAAGGCCAATGCGGGAACCAGCTTAATGAATGATCTTCGGTTGAGTTTCATGAGTAGCCAACCATCCTTGGCGCCAAGGGGAATCAGCTGCTCACATGTCGACTTCGGCCTGCTAATTCTGTTGAGCCTCTAGGGAAGGTTGCACTGTCGTTGTGAACTACAGCAGGAGTGAGGAGAAGGCCCGCGATGTTGTTGAGGCGATCAAGGCTGCAGAATCGCGAGCCATCGCCGTCAGATGCGATGTCTCAATCAGGAATGAGGTTGAGGCTATG
>Ga0315280_10004413_pt1 | contig 20777 bp, 14 predicted proteins | sample YL17G06_40_MG_FD_203697 | JGI IMG/M metagenome (GOLD analysis project Ga0315280, IMG submission 203697) | Sediment microbial communities from Yellowstone Lake, YNP, Wyoming, USA - YL17G06_40 | ecosystem: Environmental > Aquatic > Freshwater > Lake > Sediment | place: USA: Wyoming | collected...
CGGCCTCCCGCATTCCGGCGTCCGAGGCAAGCCTGAACGCGTAGTCGATAAGTTGTTGTTCTGTCAGATGTCCGTTCATTTTATCACGCTGATGGAATCCGGGAGCCGGCGGGCCAATGTGCCGAGCGCCCGCGACATGTGGGTCTTCACCGCGCCGACGGAGCAGCCCATAATCTCGGCCACCTCGCGGTAGCTGAGCTGCTGGTAGTAGGCCATGATCAGGGTCGCCCGCTGCTTAATGGGGAGCGATTCAATGGCCTGGCGGACCTGCTGCCGCTGCTCCTGCCGGACCATCTCGTCGGCCGGATCGACCGCGCCCTCGCAGACCGCGCCGCTCAACGGCGACGAGTTGTCCTCCTCGCAGTCGGTTTCCTGGTCCAGCGAGACGAACGCCCGCCGCTTGCGGCGCCGGCCGCTGTCGATGGCGGCACGCGTGGCAATCGTGAACAGCCAGCTCTTAAAATTCGCGCCGCGAAAAGTGTGGGCCTTCTCGTGGATCCGTTTGAAGGTTTCCTGGAAGAGGTCCTCGGCATGGTCACGATTGCCCGTCATGTGGAACAAATACCCCAACACGCCGTCCCCGTATCGCTGGACAAGCTCGCGAAACGCCGCCGGATCGCCACGAAGGTGGGCGGCTACTAAGCTCTCGTCGGTTACTCCCATCAAACGCTACGACTCCAACTACCAGTTCAGACGTGTATCGTAGCCTCGGGGTTGACAACGCGCGAAGTAAATTTCACGTAAAACGGGCGCACGACAAGATTGTGGCAGTACAAGCAAGAACTTCTGGGTGGCAGCGTCAAGCGCAACTTGGCGATGGCCTTCTTGGAATGCGGTGGAGCCATCGCCAAGGCCTGCGGCCTTGACGCTGCCACCCGGCCCGACTGCCACTTTCTTGTCGTGCACCCGTAAAACGCCTCCTTGCGATTTCGGATTGCGGATTCGCAATCATCAATCCGCAACCGGCCGGTCCATCGCCCAGGAGACAGCGTTGATGAGCAGCTTGCGGAAGCTGGGGTTCGCGAAGTCGTCGGGGTGGCCGAGCGAGGTGTAGAAGACCCGCGAGTCCTTGTAGCGATGCGTCCAGGCGACGGGCTCGGGCTTCTCGCCCGCGATCTCGCCGACGAGCAGCATCGTGGTTCCGCTGGCCAACGGGCTCGCTTTGTAGAGCGAGCCATTGCTCCGCAGGGGCAACTCCACGCCGCGAAGGACGGGGTGATTTTCCGCGCCTGGAGCGGCGGTGATCGTCGCTACGGGGCCGGCATCGTAATGCCCGTGGTAGTTGCCGCCGAGCACTTTAGGATCGAACTTCATCCATTCATCGTGGCCTTTCGGCGCGCTGCCTCGGGAGTCGAATGCGTGACTGGCCGTGCGCAGGCCGATCAGCGGCTTGCCCCGATCGAGGAAGTCGCGCAGGTATCTCATCTGCTCGGCTTGGAACCCTCTTCGCCGGGCATAAACCACGGCGAGGTCTGCGCCGGTCAAAACTTCCATGCCGCTGATGTAGTGGCGCTCCTCGCCATCGGCCGCGGTGCTCGCTTGCACAATCTCGCAGCGCAAGCCGTGCTTGAGCTCAAGCTCGCTGGCGAAGAGAGGCAGGGTCTCGGCCGCGTCGTACTCGTTCTCGGCGGAGATGAAGACGACGTACGGCCGCTTGTCCTCCTTGAATCGGAACGGCGGCTCGCCCGTGAAGACGGTCGAGGCGATTGTCGGGCAGATATACCTCTCGACGTGCTCGACGATCAGGTCGGTGCCGGTGAAGTGATTGACGTGCGGCGGCTGACGCGAATTGTACATCGTGTCGGTCATGTCGCGCATCAGCACGACGTTCTTGCCCGCCTTGGAGAGGTTGCGAAGGCCGAAGGGCCGCCCCAGCACACACATGTTCACGTGCACGCCCATCAGGATCACGTTCCTGATGCCCCGCTGCTCCAGGAGGCTCCAGACCTCGACGCCCGAGTCGCTGATCGCGTCGGCGTCCTTGATCTCGATCGCGTCGATCTGTCCGGTCCAGGGCGAGCCCTCCTTGCATCGTGGCTGGCAGTCGCAGCCGCCGTCGGACTGATCGATGGGATAGACCTTCTTCTCTGCCTCGTCCTTCCACGAGCACCACGATTCGATTCCGGCCGGCAGATTCGCCGCCTTCGGCGCCGCTTTCGCTCGCTGGCGGGCAGGATGGTCCTTGTAGTGCTCGATGGTCCCGCTGGGCGAGTGAATGATGAGGACGCCCTTGTCCCGCGCCACAGAGACGACGCGATTCATCACAGGCGCCAGCTCGGACACGCGGCTCGTGGCCCCTTTGCACCAGTGCTGGTTCCACATGTCGCAGATGATGATCGCGGTCTGACGCGGGTCCCACTGCTGCGTCTCGCAGACGATATGAGCCCGGTCCGGAGTCTCCGCAGGCGCGACCCGCTTGCGAACATCCACCTTCAGCGTGTCCCCTGCCCCGGCATTGGCAAAGACCTGCGAGCCCAAAGTGACCAGGATAGCAACGCCGATGGCAACCCATAGGGTGTGCCGTGCACACCATTTGCCTCGGATCGGATTAAACCTATGTGACGCCACTTCGAGACCTCCCTTTATTATATTTTGAATGGATAAATGAAATGGCTTACACCCGGGGTCGGAAGAATGGGTTCGGCTGCTCACGGCCATTTCATTTAACTATTCAAAGGTCGATAATACAATTCATCTACACGAGCGCGGTCCAGCCGCCGTCCACGTAGAAGATTTGTCCCGTGATGAAATCGCCGGCCCCGGATGCGAGCAGCACGGCGGTCCCGATCAGGTCCTCGGGCCGGCCCCATCGGCCCAGCGGGGTCTTGGACAGCACCCACCGGCTGAACTCGGCGTCGGCCTGCAGCGGCGAAGTCAGATCGGTCGCGATGTAGCCGGGCCCGATGGCGTTGACGTTGATGCCATACTTGGCCCACTCCACCGCCATCGTCCTCGTCAGGCCCAGGACCGCCATTTTGCTGCACGCGTACGCGGCGATGGTCGGGCGGGCGGCGTGACAGGCGAGCGAGCCGATATTGATGATCCGGCCGGGCTTGCCCGCCTCCTTGCAGTGCCTGCAGAAACTCTGCGACAGCAGCAGCACGGCCGTCAGATTCACTTCCATGACGTTCTCGAACTCTTCAAGCGAGGCATCCTCCGTAGGCTCGCGAACCGTCGTCCCAGCGCAGTTGACCAGAATATCGACGCCCCCGGCGGCCTGCACGACCTGCTCAAATAGTTCCCCGATGGCGTCGATCTTCGCAAGATCGAACGGGAAGGTCCACACCCTCCGCCCGGTCTCAGTTTCGATCAGTTTCCTCGCCGCCTTGAGTTGGCCCGCCGTCCGCGCCACCAGGGCCACGTCGGCCCCGTGCTGTGCCAGTCCCCGCGCCAGCGCCAGCCCGATCCCCCGCCCCGCCCCCGTCACCAGGGCCGTCTTACCCGACAGATCGAACAAATCACTTGCCACGGCGGATAGTTAACCACAAACCGCATGATGTGACAAGCGCCTACCATTGGGACAGGGCCACGTTCCACCTCAGCAACAGTCTCTTCTCCGAGACCGCGCTCTCTTTTCGAGGATTCTCTTTGAGCTTGCATGACCAAACGGTAAGCTATTGACGGAACTTGATTGGCAAGAGTTGCGGTTCCGAATATTCCTGGCACTCCACGCGCCGTGCCAATCGACCCGAGAAACCTCTTGCCAAGAGGATCATGCAGTGGAGGAACCTGCAAATGCGAGAACAGAAGATGATTCTGGTGCTCTGGCTGCTGGGGTGGTGTCTGCTTGGTTCCTGCCTGGGAAAGGATGATCCGCCCTACTCATTCTTCCTCGATGGGCAGGCGGTCCGGCCGCGATGGTATTCCATCAATGGAGATGCCGACGCTATGCGACGTGGTGATGTCATCGTTGTCCCTAGCCCTCGAGCGGGGTGCACGGAGCAATTCCTGACCCTGGGGCAGGAAAGGACATGCCATCTCCTGACTACTCCAGAGGAAGAAGGTTGTCTGCTCTTGGAGACCGACAGTGGCTCCAGAGTGGTCGGGGTTACAGTCCGGGTCCTGAGCAAATGGGACTCAGGTAGAAGCCAAAGCACTCTCGTCAATCCGCTGGAGAAAATGTCTCCGGATGAGATCAAAGGCCTGTGGGGAATTCATCTGGCCGATTGGCCCAAGGGAATCGAGAAGGTTCTAGCTTACATCGATACGGATCGTGTGTGCCTGAGTCTGAGCGGTTCCGCCGCCCTTGGGAGCGTGGAGCTGATGGCTGGCAGAGACGACACAGGAAAGCCATTCCCCTCTCTTCCTGAGAACCTGCGCCACCTGATGGTACTGAATCCCCTTCACTCCGGCACGGCGGATTACTCGTCAATTCGCAGCCTCCGGGAACTGACTCTTCTCACGATCCAGTTCGGACCGTATGAAGGGTTCGACACGCGCATTATTTCTCGGAACGCCAACCTCCGCCACCTCAGCCTCGTCTGGTCCAATATAGCTCACCCCGAGGCAATGTCCGGACTCACCGGGCTACAGTTCCTCGACATCAGTCACGCCACTGGTGTGGAGAGCCTTGAATTCGTCAGGTCGATGCACCAACTCAAGGCGCTGAGACTCGAGGCGACGGACGTTTCCAGCTTGTCTCCCCTGGATGGTTCGCCTTCGATCCGTGAAATCCGTGCGGCAAGGACATCGGTCAAGGACCTTCCTGCCGGGGAATTGGCTTCGCTGCGAGTGCTGAATGTCCTCGGCTCCAATGTCCCAAAAGATGTCGCGGAGCGATTTGCGGCGGCTCACCCTCAGTGCGTTGTCCACTACAGTTGGACCGATTCCCTGCGACGAAGCCTGGAAGGCGCCAACCGCCTGCGTGTCAGATCGCGCCTGGCACAGGACCCGCGAAAAGACCTCTTCGAAACCAGGGACCCGAACGAGATCCGCCAGTTGGTAGCGCACTTGGAGGTCGATGAGGCGCACAGCGGTGGCCATATCATGGAGGATTCTCTTCGCATTTTGGAGTTCTATAAGGAGGATGAACTGTTGGCCAGAATCGGTTGCGTCTTTCTCAGGGCGCTTCGGTGGGACAGTGATGGGCCCTGGCCAGGCGACGGCAGACTGACCGGCAGGAGCAAGTCCTTCTTCGCGCAATGGCTGCGAGAAAGAGGAGCGAATGTAGCCTCCTGGGAGCTTTAATCACACTGGATGACAGAGCAGGCTGAGACCGAACTGCGGGAGGCGGCGTGCAGCGCGTCTTTTGCATCAGCGGCAAGGCCAGATAGACAATGGCCGGCCCGACCATTTCACGCAATCACGCTATAGCCCTTGTTGGGCCAGAAGCACTACTGCGCAACTCCTTGTCGGAAAAGAAGATGCGGATGTTGTACGGTCCGGCGATGAGGGCCCAAGGTCCGGAAAATTCGTGTTCGACAGCATGGACAGGTTGCCGGCGGGCCGGTATACTCGCGCCGATGGTGTGCGGTTTGACGGCACTGAGGAGGAGAGATAGAAGGTTCGGGGCACGCGATCGACGCAAAGTGCGTCCGGGTGGCTCTGCATGGATACTGCGTGCCTTGGTCGTAGACTCAGATTGCCGGAAAACGCACGGCAATGGCCTCGATTGAACAAAATTTTTGGACGGCACATGCGTCTATCCAATAAAAGGAGGTATCTATGGCCATATTCGTAGCAATCGCGATAGCGGCTTTTCTGATCGTCGCCGGCGGGTTCCTGTTCGGCCACGACGCCGATGGCGGCATTGACCACGACTTCGACCACGATATGGGCCACGGGGGCGGCTACGACGTCCACGGCATCATCGGCATCTTCTCGATCCGGGTGATTTTCACGTTCATCATGGGATTCGGGGCCGTGGGGGCCATCGCCCGGTATTACGGCATGAGCTACCCCATCGCCTCGCTCATCGGTATCGTGGCGGGAATGGTGCTGGCGGCCCTCATGTACGGCATTATGATGCTCTTCATCGAGCAGCAGGCGTCGTCCGTCATCCCCATGGACAACCTGCTCGGGTGCACCGGTACTGTGACCGTTCCGATCGATAAGGACAGGGCAGGAGAGGTCGGCGTCTCCGTCGGCGGCGAGTATCACACCTTTGCCGCCCGCGCGGCGGACACCGGCGCATTGTGCAAAGGGTGCACCGTGCGGATCGTCGCCATGACAGGCTCGGTGCTCACGGTGAACAAGGCCGAAGGCAATAGCGGACAATCCTGACAGGAGAGACAAAGAAAATGAACGCATTCATGCTGCAAACAAGTGTGATCGCACAGGTCGGCAAAGTCTTACTGCCGTCCATGATTCTGCTCATTGCGCTGGCCTTCATCATCGTCATCAAGGTGATGGCGAGCCGGTACAAGAAGATCCCGCCCAACGAGGTGGGCATCTTCTACGGCCGGAGGTACAGGTCCGTCGATTCGGACGGCAAAGTCTCCCATCGCGGGTTCCGCGTCGTCGCCGGCGGCGGCTCGCTCGTCTGGCCCGTGATCGAGCATTTTCAGCCGATGTCCACCTCTGTCACGCAGGTCGAGATCGACGAGCACGACATTCCCAACAAGGACAACGTCAAGATCAGCGCCAAGGGCGTTGCCACGTTCAAGATCGAGACGACGCAGGAGTCTCTCCACAATGCAGCCGCCGCCTTCCTCGGCAAAGGCGACGAGGAGCTCGCCCGCATAGTCCGGAACATCCTCCAGGGCCACCTGCGGTCGATCATTGGCAAGCTGAATATCAACGAGATCCTGAGGGACCGCGATGAGTTCAACAAAAAAGTCGTGGAGGAGTCCACGGAGGAACTCAAGCGTCTCGGCATCCAGATCATCACCCTGGTCATTCAGGAAGTGACAGACGAGTACGGGTATATCGACGCCCTGGGCAAGCAGTCGGTGGCGGAGGCCATCCGGGACGCGAACATCAAGACCGCCCAGGCCGAGGCGGAGACGAAGAAACAGGTGAGCAACGCCAACCGGGAGGCGGACATCACGGTCGCCAGCAATACGGTCAAGGTAGCGGAGGCGGAGCGGGACAGGGACGTGAAGAAGGCCCAGTTCAAGACGATTGCCGATACCGAGAAGGCGAAAGCAGACCAGGCGTTCGGCATTGCCATGGCCGAGCAGGAGAAGACTCTGAAGGTCCGGCAGGCGGAGCGCGATGCGGCCGAGAAAGAGGCACAGATCGAGGTGCAGGCCAAGGAGGCCGCACGCAAGGAGCAGGAACTGGACGCGACGGTCGTCAAGCCCGCGCAGGCCGAGCGAGCCAAGCAGGTGATCGAGGCGGAGGCCGCCAAGCAGGTGGCCGTGACCAATGCCGAGGCCGCCCGGGAAGCCGCAATCCGCAGGGCCGACGGTGAGAAGCAGGCAAGGGTCTTTGAAGGCGAGGGCCAGGCCTCCAAGACCAAGGCAATCATGCTGGCCGAAGCCGAGGGCCAGGCCGCCAAGACCAAACAGGCCATGGTCGCCGAGGCGGAGGGTGAAGCCGCGAGAAAGGGCATGGTCCTCAAGGCGGAAGCCGAGGGCACCAAGCAGCTTGCCGAAGCCCTGGCCAAGATGACCTCCGACGCAAGGATGATCCTCATCCTCGACCGGCTGCCCGGCCTGTTCGATAAGGGCGGCGACGCGATGAGCAAGGTCGCAAGCTCGGTCTTCTCCAGCGTCGCGGCGCCGCTCGGCCAGATCGACGAGGTGAGAATCATCGATGTCGGCGGCAGCGGCAGAGGGCTCGACCAGCTCAGCACCATCGTGCCGAACACCGTCTTCAAGTTCCTCGCCGGCCTCAAAGCCCAGGGCGTGGACGTCAAGGCGATCCTCAGCAAGCTGGGCATCAGCATCGACGATATCGAGCAGATGCTTGGTCAAAAGCCGGCGGAGACAAAACCGACCGGTCACAAGATCGAGAATCCTCCGGCCGATCTCGCCCGTCCAATCACGTAAGCCGATGACGCACCAGCGTTCTTGTCGCGAGTGAGTGAATCGTTTCGCGGCTGGTGTCGAAAGCAAAAAGTCTGGGATTGTTGTCTTGTCATCCTGAGCGTCAGCGAAGGATCTCTGGTCATCGAATGGATAGCTCGTTCGCAACGATGCCTGGTTTTCGGTCCGGGGTCAGATGCTTCGCTTCGCTCAGCATGACAAAACGCAGCGCGCGTTACTCTGATGGGAGGAAAGGGGCCGCCATGCCGGAGCCGGGACAGACACAGAATGTGTACGAGGCCACGCCGCAGGCCAGGCCGCAAGCCATCGTCGTCTATTGCAGCGACCCGCGATTCCAGACGGCGTTCGAGCAGTTCATCGAGAAAGACCTCGCGCTGGCCAAAGGACAGTTCATCCCTCTGGTCGTCGCGGGCGGCGCCGGCGTTCTGGCTCACCCCGAGAGCCTGCCCAAAGAGTTCAAGTTCATGAGGGACCGATTCGAGCTGTTTCGCAAGTACTACGCTTCGATCAAGCGGATCGTCCTGATCAATCACGAGGACTGTGCCTACTATAAGTCGCTGGCAGGGAGAGCTTCGGGTCTGCTTGGAAGACACGCGGAGGACCCGATCGGGCTGCCTCGCGACGATATGGAGATGATCGCCAGAATATTCGATCGTCTCCTTTCTCACCTCGGGCTTCAAGTCGAGCTCTATTACGCCCACTTCGTCGATGGCGACCAGAGCAAAGTGGCGTTCGACCGCGTGCACTGACCGTACCCAGCGGCCCCAGCGGAACACTTCAACGCCTGTCCCTCGAACTGCCACAAAGGCAGTCGCCTCGCAGGAGGTCCCGCGGAAATATTGTGCTTTCGCCGGGTTGAGGGCAGGCATATAATTTGTGGGCGGATCAAGACATTACAGGCAGGCCCGCAACGGCGGCAGTTCGGCGCGGGCAGCCGGGCAAATATTGAAAGGGAGGTTGTTATGACAAGGGCAAATCGAGCGAGGATCATCTTGGTAGGTTGTGTGATTCTGGTCGGCGCCGCCTGCGCGCTGGCGCAGGATTGGCCGCAATGGCGGGGTCAAAACCGGGACGCAAAAGTCAGTGGATTCACCGCGCCCGCCACGTGGCCCAAAGAGCTGACCCAGAAGTGGAAGGTGACCGTGGGGGCAGGCGATGCGACACCCGCCCTGGTGGGCGACAAGCTCTACGTCTTCACGCGACAGGGCGAAGAAGAAGTCACCACGTGCCTCAACGCCGCCGATGGGAAGCAAGTCTGGCAGGACAAGTACGCGGCCCAGCCGGTCAGCGGACCGGCCGCAAAGCATCCGGGGCCCAGGAGCTCGCCGGCCGTCGCTGATGGGAAAGTTGTCACACAAGGCGTCGCCGGAGTCCTCTCCTGCCTTGACGCCGCGTCGGGCAAGCTCGTCTGGCGCAAGGATGTATTCCCGAAAGCGGTGCCCAGGTTCTTCGCGGCCTCATCGCCGATCATCGTCGATGGAATGGCGATCGCGCATCTCGGCGGGCCGGGCAATGGCGGCATCGTCGCATTCGATTTTGCCAGCGGCAACCAGAAGTGGCAGTGGACGGCGGAAGGCCCCGATTATGGCTCGCCGGCCCTGATGACCGTTGGTGGCACAAAGGCGATTGTGACGCTGTCGGAAAAGAGCTTCGTAGGCGTGAATGCGGCTGACGGCAAGCTCTTGTGGCAACTGCCCTTCGCACCCACGGGGATGGCGTACAATGCCGCGACCCCGATTATCGACGGGCAGACGGTGATCTACACGGGCAAGGGCCGGGGCACCAGGGCCGTGACAATCGAAAAGCAGGGCGACAAATTTGTCGCCAAGGAGCTCTGGAGCAATCCGGACCTGGCGCCGCAGTTCAATACGCCGGTGCTGGAGGATGGACTGCTGTACGGCCTGTCCGACAAGGGCAATCTCTTCTGCATCGATGAGAAGACCGGAAAGACCGCGTGGGTCGATCCGACGGCGCGCGACCGCAGCGGCTTCGGGTCCATCGTGGATGTCGGCCAGTACCTGATGGCCATGCCCAGCAACTCCGAACTCATCGTCTTCAAGCCAAGCGCCAAACAGTACGAAGAGGCTGCCACGATCAAGGTATCCGACACGCAGACCTATGCGCACCCGGTGATCGCGGGCAATCGCGTCTTCATCAAGGACATAGAGACTGTGGCGATGTTCACGCTCTGACGGCTGGGGCGTGCACGGCTTTCAGGGAGACGTAAGAGGCTGTGTCTCTACTTCGGCGCCGGTCCCTGGCTGACGAGGACGAGACGATCCGGCCGGACCCATTTCGCAAATGCGGCCTGGACCTGTGACGCCGTCAGCTCCAGGTACCGGCGGGCTGCGATCGTCGGCTCGTTCAGCGGCAGGCCGAGATCGACTCGCCTGATGAATCCGGCGGCGATATCGTCCACGCTCGATTCCGACAGCGGAATCTCCCGGATCAGCAGGGCCCGGGCGTTCTGCAACTCACCGGCACCGGCCGGCTCACGCTGCATCTGGGCTAAATTGCGCTGCACGATCTCTCGTGCCCGCGTGACGTTCGAAGGATCGCAGGCGTATTCGACAGTGTACGTCCCACGCGTCTTGCGCACATCGAGCGACACCTCGACATTGTAGACCAGGCCCGCTTCCTCCCGCAGGTCCCGGTACAGGCGGGTGGCATAGAACCCGCCGCCCAGGACGTGACTGCCGAGCTGAAGCGCGTAGTAATTCGGATCGGAGCGTGTGAAGCCCAGGGTCTGGGCGAGCGTGACCTTGTCCTGCACGCGGCTGGCGTCGGGCACCGCCGTCACGGCCGGCGGATTGGCAGGCACCGGCGGCAGGAGTACATCCGGTTTCGGTCCGGCCGCCTGCCAGGCGCCGAAGTACTTCTCGACAATGCTGCGCGCCGCCTCGGGCGTAATCCGGCCGATGACGACAATGGTCGTCAGGTCGGGGCGGACGACCTTGCGATAGTAGTCCCGGACATCGGACATAGTGAGCGAGTTGACCGTTGCCGGTGTGGCCTCTCGCAGGGAGGGATCGTCCTTCGGATATAGGCCCTTTTCCAAGGCCCGCGTCGCCAGATAGCCGGGACTTTGGAGCATACCGGCCACCGTGGCGGCGACCTCCTGCTGGACAACGTTGAACGCCTCCTCCGGCAGAGCGGGGTGAAGCTGGTTGTCGGCGAGAAGTTGCACGCCGCGGTCGAACTGCGCGGCAAGAACGTCGAGAGAGAAATCCGTCCCGGCCGACTCGCTGGCCCCGATCTCATCGAGCGCCTGCTGGAAGGCCAGGCGGTCGAGGGACGTCGTGCCGTAGCCGAACAATTCCTCCAGCACCTGGTCCACGCCCTCTTTGCCCGGCGGGGTCTCCAGGTCAGGCTCGTTCTTCACATGTCCGTAGACGCTCACTGTATTGCTGATCGTTTCCGGCTGGACGATGAGCTTGAGGCCGCTGGGCAGCGTCGTGACGGTGGGATTCAGAGTAGAGTTGGGAACGGCGAGGCGCTCCAGCGCCTTCTTGGCCCAGTCCGGCAGCTCCACAGACTCAGTGTGCTTGGGGGTGAAGGATTCGACGCCGCCGGGCGGCTTGGAGGCGGTGGGTTTCCCGGAGGCTTGCGGCGTGAGGATGGCCGTCACCGCCGCATTCGGGTCCAGGTACCGCCGGGCTACGCGATTGACATCATTCACCGTGACTGCCTGGATGGCCTTGACGTCATCGGCCGGCGATTGACGCCCCTCCACAGCCACCGCCTGCGACCACGCCATCGCCAGGCCGAACACAGAGTTCTTCTGTAACTCCGCCTGAGTCACCTCCTGACGCTTGGCTGCCTCTACGAGGTCGGACGGGAATCCCTTCTTCAGATCATCCGCGAGGATCTTCTGCACCTCCCGGAGGAGCGACTGTGCGTCGGCGCCCGGCGGGAACGCAGCGATCGCATACCCCAGGCCCGCCTCAGGCAACGTGTTCAGACTGAACTGTGCAAGCAGGGCCTTGCCTTGCGGCACGAGCGCATAAAGGTCGCCCCGCTGGCTGCTCAGGACATCCGACAGCACCTGGCTTGCGGCGTAGTCTTCGCTCTGGTAGCCCGGCATACGAAAGGACACGGCCACGATCCCGACAGGCTGGTCTGTCTTGAGGTTGAGCGTCTCGGGTTTCACCGGTCCGAGTTTGACGGCCGGCCGGCTCGGCAGATCCTTCGAGGCAAGCGGGCCGAACAACTGCTTGACGCGATCAAGCACCTGCGGCGGCTCCACGTCGCCAACGACGACGAGGATGGCATTGTTGGGGACATACCAGGTCTCGTGGAATCTCTGGAGCATCTCGCCAGTCGTCCGGTCGAACGACTCGACGGTCCCCAGCGGCGTCTCCTCGTAGGGCGTCCCCCGGAACATCGCCGCCAGCAGCTTGGTGTAAAAGATATATTCCGGGCTGGACAAGTCCTGAGCTACCTCCTGCTCGATAGCGCCCCGCTCCTGTGCCCACAGCTTTTCGCTGTCGAGCACACCGCGCATTCGGATGACTTCGACGTGCAGGGCGACATCGAGATCGTCGGCCGGGACTGTGAAGAAGTATTGAGTCACTGCCTGTTGCGTGTCGGCGTTGAATGTGCCGCCCATGCCGGCGACGATGTCCGCCAGTTGACTGGCCGACAGGTCCGGGCTGCCGCGGAACATCATGTGCTCCTGGGCGTGTGCGGTGCCGGGGAACCCTTGCGGCGTCTCCTTTGAGCCAACCAGGTAGTTGACGACCGTGGTGGCCACGGGGGCCAGCGTGTTGCGAACGACGATGACCCGCAGGCCGTTATCGAGCGTCGCGCGCAGCGCCTCCTGCGTCTGACCCGAACTCGTCTCGCCGGCCTGCGCCGGAAGGCACAAGGCCAGGAAGATCATCAGGACCCAGGCCGCCGGTGTCCAGAGGCTCCCATCCTCACGGCACGCGCCGTGTCTGTGCGTGGCGCTCCGCCTGTTCAGACTGATACCAGCGCCGGCGTTGATCCCGACAATCCTCATGATCTCCTCCCCTCAGAAGGCTGCGCCCGCAGGGATCAGCCTGTGCACGTTCCCGGACTCATCCCTCGTCGCCGAATCCGGGCTGCACAAAGCCGCTGCCGAATCCCGGCTCCATGAATTCATTGCCGAATCCCGGCTCGGCGAACTCCTCGCCGAACTCTTCATCGGGGAATTCCCGGAACTCTCGCTCCCGGAATTCCTCACCGGGGAATGGCTGGCCAAATTCATCGCCCCGGAACCGTTCGCCGGGGAATCCCTCGCCGAACTCATCCCCGAACCCCTCATTGCCAAACTCATCGCCAAATCCCTCGCCCCGGAATCGGCGTTCGCCGAACTCATCACCCCGGAAGCCCTCATCGGGGAATCGCTCACCACGGAACCGGTCGCCGAATCCCTCACCCCGGAAGCCTCGTTCGCCGAACTCCTCGCCTCGGAAGCCCTCATCGGGGAATCGCTCACCGCGGAACCGGTCGCCGAATCCTCCACCCCGGAAGCCGCGCTCACCGAACTCTTCGCCCCGCTCACCTCTGCGGGATGCCGAACCCCCGGCGCTGGGACTAAGCGTCCCGCCGCCTTGCTGTCCCTGGGGGGACACAGCGCCGCTTCGCGCACCCATCTGACCGCCCGCGGCGGCACCCGCGCGGCCACCGGGTGCGGCAGCCGCTCCGCCGCCCCTGGCGCCGCCAACCGCTGCGCCGCCCACCGCCGCGACACGCACCAGCGGCGCCTGACAGTACGGACAACGGGCCTGCCACGTCGCCATGATCTGCGGGTGGTTCGGGCAGGTGTAGACGACGATCGGCTGCACCTCCGTCGGGGCATCCGACTGACTCTGAGCGCCGGCCTTGTACGTGGCACAAAGTAGCGCGAAACTCGCAAGTAAGACTGACGTTCTCATACGCAATCTCCTTTTGTCGACCGTTAACGGACCCTCGTCGGACAGGCATAGAATAGCACGCGTGCTGCCGCGCCAGCCGATAGGCAAAGTGCGCACTTGAGCGAGGAACATTGCTTAAACAGGGTATGCCCGAATCCGCATCACTTCGCGGCAACTTGCAGTGGAGCGACGATCCGGATGTCCGTGGAGGAAGAGCCGACGAGGATGTCAAATGCGCCTGGCTCGACGATAAAGCCATGAGTCTTTTCATCGTAGAAAGACAGCTTCTCGCCCGGCAGCTTGAAGGCCGCTGTCTTCTTTTCGCCCGGCCGCAGATTGATCCGCTCGAAGCCGCGCAGCTCCTTGGCTGGCCGCACGACGCTGCACTCGACGTCATGCACGTAGAGTTGAACGACTTCATCGCCGGTGCGGTCGCCGACGTTCTCGACATCCACGGCTACCTGCGCAACGCCACTCGGCGGAATCTGCTCCGGCGAAACTCGCAGGTTGGAATATCTGAACTGCGTGTAGCTCAGGCCGTGGCCAAAGGCAAACATCGCCTCGCCCTTGAGATACATATAGGTGAAGCCTTTGCTGATGTCGTACTCGTCCTGCGGCGGGACCTGATTGTCCGAAGCATAGACGGTATAGGGCAGGCGGCCGGCCGGATTCACTTCGCCGAAGAGAACATCCGCGATGGCGTTTCCGCCCTCTTCGCCCGCCCACCACGCCTGGAGAACCGCCGGCGCGTGCCCCTTGACCCACGGGACCGCCAGCGGTCCGGCGCTCATCAACACGACGACCGTGCGAGGGTTCGCCGCCAGAACGGCCTTCACCAACTCGTCCTGATTCCCGGGCAGGGCCAGCGTGGTGCGGTCGCGGCCCTCCGCCTCGATGTCCAGCGTCGTGCCGACATAGACGATGGCCACATCTGCCTTCGCGGCGATCTCCGCCGCTTTGCGCAATTCTTCGTCCCTATTGGAGATTGTCCCGGTCGGTTTTCTCGCGGGGGCGATTTCGCCGCCCGGAGCGAACAGGATCTGTGTCCCCCCGGCCGCATGGTTCTTGATGCCCTCCAGCGGTGTGATGGGATTCATGGCCTTGCCGCTGTATCCGCCGGCGGTAAAGATGTCCGCGCGGGGCCCGATCACGGCGATGGCCTTGAGCTTGCTCTTGTCCAGCGGAAGGAAATGGTCCTTGTTGCTCAGCAGCACGATGGATTCTCTTGCCGTCTTGAGCGCCAGTTGCCTGTGCGCGGCACTGCAGATCACGCTCGGAGAGATTCTGCTGTAAGGCACCATCGCGGGTGGGTCGAACTCGCCCAGGCGAAATCGCGCCCGCAGCACGCGGAAGAGGGCGTCATCCAGCCGTGACTCGGGGAGCAGCCCTCCGCGCACGGCGGCGGGAATGTATGTCATGAATTCCTTGTCGGAGAAATCACAGCCGGCGATCAGAGACTGGGCCACGGCATCCTCGAAGGTCATCTTGCCGCCGGCGTGTCCGTTGACCATGGTGTTGACGCCGCCCAGGTCCGACACGACAAAGCCCTGGAAGCCCCACTGCGCCTTGAGGATGCCGGTCAGCAGCGGCTTGTTGATGTTGTTCGGGACGCCGTTGATGGCGTTGTAGGAGGCCATGACCGACTGAGCCTGGCCCTCGACGATGCAGTCGCGAAAGTGCGGCAGCCAGTATTCATGGAGCATCCGCTCGCTGACGGAGGCCGAGAGTTTCTGGCGCTCCTTTTCGACGTTGTTGACGGCGTAGTGCTTGAGGGTGGCGACGAGCTTGAGGTACCTGGGATCATCGCCCTGCAGGCCCTTGACAAAAGCGACGCCGATGCGGCCGGTCAGGTACGGGTCCTCGCCGTAGCACTCGTTGATCCGGCCCCAGTACGGATTGCGGCTGATGTTGATCACCGGGGCGCGGTAGATCAGGCCCTTCTTCTCCCCTTTGAAGTTCGGGTCCTGATGCCACCCATTATAGATCGCCCGGGCCTCGTCGGAGATGGCCGTGGCGACTTCGTGGACCAGCGCCAGGTCCCACGTGGCCGCCATGGCGACGGGCACCGGGAACATCGTCGTCGGCCGGTCCCACCAGACGCCGTGCAGGCACTGATTCCACTTGTCGCAGCGGATGCCGAACCGCTCGATGTCCGGACCATTGTGGTTAAGTAATGTCGCCTTCTCCTCCAGCGTCAGACGCGAGATCAGGTCGCGCACGCGCTCTTCCACCGGCCGGTTCGGGTCCCGCCAGATCGCCGGCTCAGACGCCGTACCGGGCGCAGTAACCGCGGACCAGCACGTCGCACCGGTTACAGTCCAGACAACCAGGCCCGCCACGCGCTGCGAGAAACTCCTGAGTCCCATGTATACCCTTTCTCAAGGAAAGTGCCTTTGCCCACAGGCATAAGGGTACACAGATCGTCACGAGTTGACCAGCCCATGTATGCACGACGGAGGTGTGGCAGGGTAGGTGTAGAGTTGTGGGTGGCATCGTCAAGCGCAGCTTGGCGATGGTTTTGCCGGGATGCGCTATGACCATCGCCAAGGCCTGCGGCCTTGACGCTGCCACCCAGAGGTTGGTGACATGCTGCGAAAAACTCATGCGCAATCGGCATCATTTCGATTTGCCGCGCGACTTCCCGGCACGTGGCCGGCCACCTAGTTCCTTCACGATCAGATCGGCGCCGTAGATACTCCGCAAGGCCTCGATGATCGACGCGGAATGGACCGCGACGGCGCGGGCCTCTTTCTCCGTGTAGATGAAATCGAGCACGAGCGACTGGATGTTGCCGTCGAAAATGATCCCAACGAATTCTCCCTTGCGGTTGACTACAGGGCTTCCGGAATTGCCGCCGATGATGTCGGCGGTCGAGACGAAGTTGAAGGGCGTCTTCAGGTTGAGCTTGCTCTTCTGCTTGATCCACCGCGGGGGCATCTCGAACGGGTACTGGTTGCCCTGGTCCTGAGCGCGTCGGTAGAGGCCGGCGAAGGTCGTCCATGGCGGGACCTGCTTGCCTTGTTCCGTGTAGCCCTTGACCGGACCGAAGGCCAGGCGCAACGTGAACGTCGCGTCGGGGTAGACATCCGTCCCGTAGATCACGAAACGCGCATTGGCGAGCTTCGCATAAGCCTGGCGCAGCGGCTCTTCAACCTGCTCCTCATACGTCTTGCGCAGGCTCCGCGACGGGGCGTCCACGAGGATCGCCAGTTGAATCATCGGGTCTTTCGACTGGCGAATCGCCTCAGGCTTCTCGCCGGCCAGCTCTTTGCGGAACGCGACGTCCCTGAGCTTCGTGCCGTTGACCAACTCCGCGGCCCGATCCTGCGGCGACTTGCCGGCGAGCACATCCTTGACCAGGGGGTTATCCACCCTCTTCATCTCCACGAACATGGTCAGCGAGTCGGTCAGCGTGACCGTCTCCAGATCGTTGTAGATCGGGGCCTCGGAGAACAGCTCGAACTTGAGCGATTCGAGGTTCGACTCGCGGTACTCGCGGAGTCGCTCGGCGTTCGGCTTGGCCGACTCATCGGCCAGCCGCACCAGTGTTCGCGCGATGCCGAACAAGCGGGAATTGAAGGCGGAACCCTGCTCCAGCAGGTCCCAATCGTAGTAGATCCCGTCCCAGATTTTGATCGTTGAGGCCACGTCGGCCCAGGGATCACCGATGGGCTCTTTGAGTGACGATGCTTTTTCCTGGACAGTCTGGCGGAACTTTTCTTCGTCGGCGCGTTTGCGGTCCATGATCGCAGGGTCCAGGAGTCCGGCGAGCGTACCTATCCTGGCCTTGCGGCTGTTCTGGACGCCGAACAGGTCGTCCTGCGCCCGGCGGGCATTCTCCCGGCTCTCGGCACTGTAGGCAGCCAGGATGACCTCCTCGCGAAAGAGCCATTGCAGCCTGTACGGCATGACCTTGTCGCGGAGGAAGTCGATGTGGGTCATCGTGTCGAGCCGGTCGGTCCGGCCGGGATTGCCCGAGACGAACACCAGCTCGTTGTCGCCCGCACCTTTGGGACTCCACCTCAGGTAGTCCTGGATCTTGGCCGGCTTGCCATCCTCATACACGCGGAAAAAGCAGATGTCGAGGTCGTAGCGCGGATACTCGAAGTTGTCCGGGTCGCCGCCGAAGAAGGCGATCCCCTTTTCGGGGGCGAAGACCAGACGCACGTCGGTGTACTTCTTATAGCGGTAGAGGTGATACATTCCGCCGTGGTACAGGGTCACTACGTCGCTTCGCAGTCCCGTCTTGTCGAGCGATTCCTTCTCGACGGTATTCATCGCGGCCCGGCGGGCTTCGTTCGCCTGCGCCGGAGTCATGTCCGGCTTGACCGCCTCGTTGATCCGCGCCGTCACGTCCTCGATGCTCTGCAGGACGTTCAGCTCCAGGTCCACGCAGCGAACTTCCTCCTGGAGCGTCCTGGCGTAGAAACCCTCCGTGATAAGGTCGTGCCCTTTCGTGCTGAGCTTCTGGAGGCAGTCGGCGCCGACGTGGTGATTGGTCAGCACCAGGCCGTCGGCGGAGACGAACGAGCCCGACCCGCCGCTGTTGAACCGGACGCTGGAACGCTGCAAGTGGATATACCAATCGGGCCCCGGCGCGAAGTTGTATTTCTCTTTGAGCAGCTTCTCCGGCGGGTTGTTGAACAGCCACATTCCCTCGTCCCCCGGCGCCTTGGTGGGGATCAGGCAGATTATGACAGTCATCGGCAGCAGCGGGCACATCCATCGGGTCAGGTGATTCATGGCGATTCCTCCCTAAATCTCACTCACTTGTCCAAGGGGGCCTGCATACCCCCCATGGCAACTACACTACCATACCCAACCCATTCTGTCCACGACCATCATAGGATACACGCTCCCCCACTGTCATTGTGACAAACGCAACAAGCTTGCCCTTGATCTAATCAGGGGCGGGAATCCGAGATATTCAGCCACAGAGAATACCCAACAGGTGGAGAGAAGAATTCAAACACAGCCTCTCAGACCAGTACCGTGGTTGGTCATGAGAATAGCTGTTTGAACCACCGCACAAACCTCAGAGCCTCGGGTGAATCCACACCAAAGTACATGGCCGTGATGGCTGTCCCGAACGGCAAGCCCGGGGGTTCCTGCCACGCGAGCCATGTGTGGATGTTGGCTTTGCTAAACGATTTGTCTGGGAACTTCGCACCGAGTTCCCGAGCCCGGCGAGCTGCCTCGCCAGCATAGGTCCAGCATTTGTCGCATGGCGGCACGAGCTTGCAGAGGAAGTCTTCAAGCTGTCCTTGGTTCTGGTTGTCGGGCATGAGCCAGACGCCGACCCTCCAGTCCGCGTACATACCCGGAACGACAATGCCAGCCGACTGCGGATCACCAGGGAGAGTCACCCCAGCCCGCGCCAAGGCGTCCTTCACCTGAAGCCACCGGTGATGCAGATCGGTGTTTGCATCAACCATGACGCCCAGACGTCCGTAGGACTTGGCGGATACACTGAGGGACGCAACAAGCGAGTCGAACCCCCCGCAACCATGCACATAGGGAAGAAGAACGTGGGGATCATCCCAGTCGATGCCGTGTCTCCTCACCAGATGGATCACGCAGTGTTTATCGTCGGAGCCTTCGACGAGAAGCCTGTACGGCGATATCTCCCGGATCATCCCCTGAGCTCCACATGCTGCTCAGCCGCTACCGAGATCTCATCCGGACCATAGACGACCGACTTGAGGCGTTCGCTATCCACCCTGTGCATTCGCACGCTCTTACACAACTCGGGCTCGGAATCGGCCAACCATGCTAGACTTCTAACACAATCCAGACTGTGGGTTGTGGCAAATACCTGCACATCTAACCGTTCGGCAGTTGCGATCAGGACTCGCCACATATCGCTCATCACGGAGTGGTGAAGTCCCGTATCAATCTCGTCCACCATGACGAACCCGTGAGGGGCACGGCTTACAGCCAGAGATAGCGTCAATAGGTGCCTGATCCCATCTCCAAGGCTGCCAAGCGGAATCCGTTTGTCGATACCTGCAAGCCGCACGTACACGCCTCCAGAAGATGCACCATAATATCTGTACGGGCGAGGACTAAGAAATGCGATTCGCTCAATCTTGGATTCAAGAATCCTGAGACTTTCAATCACATTGGTTTCTTCCTCTGTAAGTGCAATGGCATCCCAGAATTCCTGAAGCTCAACGGTATCAAGGGCCTCCGTCCTGACAAAACTCACAGATCGCTCCACGGAACTGGGGCGTGGGCCCAGCCGACGAAGAGCATCGAACGAGATAGCCCCAAATATTGCCATCGGAAGAGCACAAGGCTCCTTATCGTAAGCACCTTGGACAGAAAGGGATAAGACTGGGTCCAAGGATCGCTCACCCCCATATGGGGTTTTATCGACGTCAAACGAGAAGGATTGTTGGAGGCTCGCTTCGCCACCTGCAGCCTCCACCTGGCACTTCAACGACAGCAATGTATCGCTCTCTCTTCCCGTGATCTGGAACCTTGCTCCGATTGCGACCGAGTGTCCGTGAAACAGATGACTTACATCAGCGTATCTGCCAGGCCTATCCTGTTCTTTCTGCACATAGATCTCGCCACGTCGCGTGGCGCACCCCACAACGGCCCCTGGGCTGTCCGCGGCGAGGAGCATCTCAGCAGCCTCAAGGATTGTTGTCTTTCCGCTATTGTTCCGTCCTACGAAGAGATTTACACGACCAAGGCCCTCAACCCCATACTCTTCAAACGTCCGAAACCCGGCGATTTGTAGATTATCAAGCATACTTCCACAACCTTACCTCTGACCTGCAGACTACCCTATGGTAGTCCGTGCCGGAACAATACGCAACAAAAAAGCCCGTGGTGAACATAGGCGGGTGCGGTCGGTATTCGGTGGCGGATTCTGACCACACCCGATGGAAGGACGCCCCCCCCCGTTGCCTGTTTTCTGTCGCCCCTATGGGGCTTGCGGATATCATTCGCTATCGGT
>Ga0315280_10004414_pt1 | contig 20773 bp, 16 predicted proteins | sample YL17G06_40_MG_FD_203697 | JGI IMG/M metagenome (GOLD analysis project Ga0315280, IMG submission 203697) | Sediment microbial communities from Yellowstone Lake, YNP, Wyoming, USA - YL17G06_40 | ecosystem: Environmental > Aquatic > Freshwater > Lake > Sediment | place: USA: Wyoming | collected...
CATCCTCATAGATGGCAAGATTGTGTTCATCCCCAGCCTGGACCTCTTTTCCCAGATACACTACAAGGTGTTCCCCAAGCCCATCGGCACGCTGGAAGCTTATACCAACCGTGATTCCATCCCCTATATAGAGCTTTACGGCTTGCAGGGCATTGCCACAATGACGCGCAACACCTTCCGCAACATAAGCTGGTGCCCCACCCTGCGCAGTTTGACTGCGATGGGCTATCTGAATGCAGATTACAAGGGGAAATTGCCGGCGACTTTGGCGGAACTGACCGCGCAGCTGATCAAGGGGAAGGTGGAGACGATCCGCAACGATGTGGCGATCTTCCTCGCCCGCCCGGTGGACGACCGTGTATTGGATAATATTGAGTGGTTGGACCTGTTAAGTTCGCGCAAGGTCCCACCCGCCACCAATACCCCGTTTGATGTGCTGGCAGCTCTCTTCCTGGAGAAGATGGAATACGAAGCGGGCGAGCGTGACCTTCTGCTCCTGCATCACGAGTTCATCGCCGACTATGCCGATGGGCGGCAGGAGTTCATCACCAGCACCCTGATTGATTACGGCATTCCGGGTGGAGATAGCAGCATGGCACGCACGGTGAGCTTACCGGCAGCTATTGCGGTGCGGCTCATTCTGGAGGGCAAAATCAAGATGACGGGCGTGAGGATTCCGGTCTATCCGGAGATATATAACCCGGTGCTGGATGAGCTTGCCACCATGAACATCGTGTGCGAAGAGTGCATTAGGTAATCCATTTTAAAAGCATAGGGGCGACTCTTGAGTCGCCCCTTTTTGATTTTGGACAATAGACTTTCCTGTCTAGCGGGACAGGCGTGAATATCTGCCCCCTGACCGAGGCGTGGTAAGCCAATAATTACCCATGTAGCGACGACACTCTTGTCGTCGCAGGTCGGAGCTATGCCAAAGCTGCGACAGGAGTGTCGCAGCTACAAGAGTATTAGGCGTTTGGATGACGGACATTCCAATTTGTCGGTTCTTCTCATAGGGAAGCGTCTTCAAACCCTTCCCTACATTAGCCCAAGAAGCATGAGCGGGCTGCCCAGCGCCCATAGCATGGTCACTGCTATAAGCCGGGCGATAAGGCTGGGCACTATGCTACCCTTTCTGCCCAGTGCGATCAGCCCCAGCATAAGCCCCATCATCAGCCACACGGCTACATCCTGCCAGCCGCCGGTCCATGCTGCCGCCGCCGATAAAAGTGCCGTGACTAGCAACGCCCACAGTCCGCCACTACGCCTGCGCAGCAGGTTCAAGCCGTAGCCGCGGTATGTGAACTCGGCGGCGATGGACGATACCCCCAGATAGCATAGAGCCGGCAGCACAGGAAACAAGACGGGGAAGAGGGTCAACGGTGTGCCGGGTAAAAATCCCACCGACTGGTAGGTGAGCGCCATTAAAAACCACAAAACCGCCCCGCCTATTACACCGGTCACAATATCGCCAAGGATGTCCTGTGAACCCAGTCCCACATCAGCAAGGTGCAGCTTATCCTTATGGATCATCCATACCGCCCATAGGAAGATGGCAAGCGCGGCTGCCGTCAACACCCACGGTATCCACTGGAAGAAAACCTGTGGGTCAACAAAAGGTCTGCCCATCACATCATCCGTGCGCAATGCCATCACCAGCGCCGATCCCGCCAGATAGGGCAGCACTGCGCCACCCGTCATCACCATCAGCGGGCGCAAACTAACGCCTTCCGAGCTCCTCGTTCGTGCCATAGTCCCCCTATCTGCCTTGCATCCCGGGATCACTCCCATACGATAGCCATTCCCACACTGCCAGCGCCATAAAGGCGCATACCAGCACAATGCCGCTGCCCGCCAGCATGGGCAGTCCCCCCAGCGGCAGAACAACCAGCGCACCCCACACAGCAGCCAGCGCCGCGCCCGCCACATCCATGGAATAGACGAAGCCCACGCCCTCGCCCAGCGCGGTGCCGCACGCTGCAGCGAATCCAGCGCCGGTGCCCGCCCCCGCCAGGAATGCAACCAACACAATGAAGGTGGTGGCAAGCGATGCGGTCAAGCTGCCCAGCCAGGGAAGTTGCCAGACCAACAGCACCAGTGGCAGACTGAGCAACACCGAACTGATGATTGCCGCCCGTGCGCCGCGGCTTCGCCTACCCAGAAAGGCGCCGATGCCCAGCCCGAACATGGAGGCGGCGGTGAGGAGCGCCAGATTCAGATAGAGCGAGCCGACCGCGATTTGGAAGATGTATAGCACGATGATGGTGCCAGCCATGGAGCAGTATCCCGTGAGCCACGACATACCCACACCGCGCAGAAGTCGTCGGCGCGCAATTCGTCCCCACGCCACAAAGCCAACCGCCGGCAGGAGTGGTGCCAGCATGGGAATCCACCCCGGCAGCGTATTCGTCTCCAGCGGTGCGATGCTCTCCTGCATCATCTCGGACCAGCGTAAAAGGTCGGTGCGGAATGCCACCGGCTCGTTATCGCGGTTGGGCTCAATCTTCCTTTCCGCCTCGTTGATGGTGCGCATGAACTTCTCCGTCCGTAGCGGGTCTAACCGCTCCCACAACACTTCTCGATTTAGATAGAGGGGATTTATCCCACGCATGCGTAGAGTTTGATAAACCTTGTCTGCATCCAATACCGCATGATTAAGGTTGGCATAGGCAAGCATGATGACGGGCTGCCCGGGCAGAACATCCACCCTCGGGAAGGCTGACTTTAGCGCCGCGTAAATGGTCGCAACATAAGCTGCCGACTTGGGCGGTAGATAGTTTTCGGCGCCGTGTATCTGCAACGCGAGCACTCCATCGGGTGCCAGCTTGCGACGGGCAGCGGCAAATGCCTCGGCGGTGTAAACCCGCCCCACCACAAGGGAGATAGGATCACCTAATGCCAGCACTATCGCATCGTATACCTTATCGGGATTTTGCGTCAGGAAGCGGCGTGGATCCGCCGTTATGATGTTGAGGCGGGCATCATCCGGAACCACCTGCAGGGTGTCGTGTGCCAGTTTTGCAATATCACCATCCAATTCCACATAATCAAGCCGGCTGGGGCTGTGCAGCAGCGCCTGCTCCACCATGCCCGCCGGTCCGCCCCCAATGAACAGGACACTGCGCAACGGGGTGACGGCAGAGAGTGCAATGTGGGTCAGCGGCTCCGCCACCTGCGGCGTCCGTCCTCCTGCTAGCAGCATCCCATTGTCAAAGAGCGAGAACTCCTTTTGGCGGGCGACTACCGTCAGGTTGCCATAGGGTGTATAACGGCTCTGGATGAGGGCGTATTGAGGGAAGGTGCCGTATTGCCGGCTAAGATCATCGGCGAGGCGCGCAATCCCGGTGATGGTGAGGAGAAGAAGCAGCAGCGCGGGTGCTGTGGATGCCCGCATGGCGCTCACAGAGCCGATGATCTGCCCCAGTGGTGAGGTAAGGATGCAACCGAGGGCGCCGGTCAGGCAGGCGATGCTAACTGGGTCTATGCCGGCACCAAACGCTACTACCAGTCCCAGCCCACCCATGGTCGCGCCCACACCCTCCCACAGATATGCCAGCGTCCCTCCGCCCTGTTCCCGGTAAAGTGTAGCAGCAAAGGGGAAGGTAATGCCCAGGATGAGGCACGGTATAGCCAGATAGACAAACACCACTGCTAGAAGGTTCCACACGCTCAGCAACTCTCCTGCTTCCAGACCTAGGATGCCGCCCAGGAAGCGGACGACGACAATCCAGAGGGGGAGAAGGCAGGAGACCGTCATGAGGAAGATGACTGCTAGTCTGCCTCGGGATTCGGTAGAGCGCTGGGGTTTGACCAGCAGGTCGCCGATACCGCTGCCGGTGGCGACAAGTGCCAGCCACACGCCCAGTGCGAGTGAAAAGATCAGCTCGTTACCACGGGAGAAGGCGAGAAGCTCGCGGAGGACGAGGATTTGCAGCACGGTGGCGACCATCCCCAGACCGAGTGCAATGAGCAGGGATGGGACTTCGCGGCGCTGCTTTTGTGCCATGTGGCAAAGTTAGCGCAACTGGGGGATAAAGTCAATCAGTTAAGCTTGGTGTGAAGATAAGTGATTCTTACACTACTTGCAAAACAGCGGCGAACTGATTATCATATCGGCGGTGGCACGGTTGCATGCAATGGGTATGTTGTGGAGCACTGCCAGGCGCAAAAGAGCCTTCACATCCACATCGTGCGGTTGCGGTGAAAGCGGATCGGTGAAGAACACTACCAGGTCCAGCTTCTGCTCGGCGATCATCGTTCCCACCTGCGAATCGCCACCGTAAGGTCCACTAAGCAAGCAAGTGATGGGCAGACTCGTCTCCAGCGCTATGAGTTCCCCGGTGGATTTGGTCGCCCACAGCCGGCATTTCTCCAGCGTCCCCCGGTTGAACCTCACCCACTCCACCAAATCCATCTTGCGGGCGTCATGTGCGATCAGGCAGACCCTCTTGGTTCCTGCTTGACTCATTCCAATTGACCTCCTGACTGATTATAACAGAGCAAAGGTTTTACTTGCGTTACGAAGAAATTACCTCTAAAATTAGAAGGAAAACATGTGAATTCCCCGAACACTCATAAACATAATGCTCATATTGGAGGATACGATGAAAAAAGTTGTCTATTTAACAATGCTGATTGCATGTGCAATAGTCCTTTGGGGTTGTTCCGAAGCCCCCAAGATGGAACCGCGAGCTATAGAAGTCATCAAGTCTGATATTCTAACCAAGACCGATGATGTCAACTCTTACCTCTCGGCACATGATTTGGTAAACACAAAGCCGGCTGTCATGGCAAAGCAATTGATGACTTATTCGGAAGAATATAAAGCTCTGGTGATGGAAGTAACAAAAATGCAGAAAATCAAGCCCGATCCTGCCCTGGATGAGTTGCTTGCCCTGGCAAACGGTGGTGAAACCAATACCCAGAATCTTTCCAAAGCGCTGGGTGACGATCCCAACACCAATCCTGCAGCTTTCGCCGCACTAAAGGCTGCCACCGCCGCCTGGGCGGATTACACCGACAAGTCCATCCTTATGGCAACGGGGAAACCTCCCGCTACTACGACCGCTCCTCCGTCAACAGCCACAGCCGGTGCCTCTGATCAACCTGGCAAGGGTCACCACTACGGGTGGTGGAAGAATCCTGCCTGGGCAAATGATCCCGCCAGCCGCTCCAACACCAACTTGCCGCCCGGGCAGGTAACGGACGATAAGACCAAGAAGAAAGGGCAAGTTGGAGACATACAGCAGGAGCAGCTGAAGAAGAAGGATCAGACAGGCAGCGATAAACCCAAGGATAAGGGAAAGCCCGAAAAAGCACAAAAGGACGATGCAGGTGCCGGCAAAGGCAACAAGGGTATGGGAGCAAATTAGCCGAGATTAACTGGCATGGGAGCCGTTTGGCTCCCATTTGTATTTTACATCACATGCAGGTGCGAACTTTCTGCTAACATAGCAACAGACCCATCCCTCTCCCATAGCAGGAGATCATGGCGCAACCCCTGATGGATTTCAAAGCGTGGCGGACGCTGTGGAAGACCCGCAGCTACTTTCGCTTATGGCTGGCGCAGGCAGTCTCGGGGCTGGGCAACCGTGTGCACGGCATCGCGCTGCTGGTGTATGTCTATGCGCTGACCGGCAAGGGACTGGATTTGGGCGTGCTTATGCTGGTGATGGGCGCGGCAAGCCTTATCGCCAGCCCCATCGCCGGGGTGCTCGCCGACCGCTATAACCCGCGCCGCATCATGATCATCGCCGATACCGCCCGCTTCGCCTTGGTGCTGCTGCTCCCGTTTACCACGGCGCTGTGGCAAATCTATACCCTGGCGTTTCTGCTCGCCATCGGGCAATCAGCATACATGCCGTCTGTCTTCAGCCTCATCCCCAAGCTGGTGGGCAGGTCAAACCTGATCACTGCCAACAGCCTCTCTGCCACCACCCAGAATGTGCTCACCATCGTGGGACCGGCACTGGGCGGCTTTTTGGTGGCGCAGATAGGTCCCGTTGCCTCGGCGTGGCTGGTGGCGCAGGGCGTGCCCACCTGGCTGCCCATTGAGCACTTTGGCGTAACCATAGCGTTCTTCTTTGACTCCGCTACCTTCCTCTTCTCAGTGCTCATGCTGACCTCCATCGGCAGGTTGCCCAATCACGGCGAAACACCTGCAGAAGCCCCGGCAGATGGTGTGGCAGAGCTGGACGACAGCCGCTACCAGGCAAAGGGATTCTTCCGCGAGATGTGGCAGGGCATCCGCATGCAGATTGAAGACCCGGTTCTGCGCTTCCTCCTCATCGTTTTTATTGCACTGATCTTCTTCACATCGTGCCTGAACCCACTCTTTATCGTGCTATCGGATAAAGTCCTTGGGGTGGGGACGGAGGGCTTTGGCATGCTCTTGAGCACGCTGGGTCTGGGCGGCATCGTAGGGGGGTTGATTTACGGCAGCATCGGCAACCGCTTCGGCAAGCTGCAGACCGTGGTCAATCTGTTGTTCCTGGATGCGCTGATGATCGTGGTGATGGGGATTACGCCGTGGTTCTGGGCGGCGCTGGCGGTCTTCTTTGTGTTCGGCATGATCGGAACGGCGTTCCATGTGAGTGTGATAACCCTTCTGCAGGAGCGCATCCCCGACAAGCTGCGGGGTCGGGCGATGGGGACAATAAGCGTGGCGTTTGAGCCGGTAAGCATGGCGAGCATGGGTTTGGGCGGTGCCATCTCCGATATGGTGGGGGTGCAGGTGCTGTTCGTGGGCAGCGGTATTGCGGAATTTTGCGTTGCGGTGGTGGCTCGCCTGACCAAGAGCTTCCGCAAATTCCAGAAGTTGTGACCCAAACGCCTCGTGTTTGTCGCAGCTTTGCCATTGTTGCGACCAACCGGCGACGACAGGAGTGTCGTCGCTACATGGGATGACCATCGTAGGGAAGAGTCTTCAGACCCTTCCGCTGCGATGTTTCATCGCACAAAAACAATGTAAGGCACTACCTTCAGGTTGTGCCGCCAGCGCTGGATAATTACAAAAACACAAGGCAATATAAAAAAGCCACGACAAGAGTGTCGTGGCTACAAATATTTGTTTCTAACTCCTATGCGGCATGCACCGCCCGTTTGACCGCCTCATCCATATCACTTAGGCACTCTATGCCTTTGGCGGCAAGTATCCTTCGTCCCTCTTCCTGATTAGTCCCGGTAAGGCGCACCACCAGCGGCAGCGTGAGTTTAACCCGGTCCAGCACGCTGACCAGCCCCTGCGCCACATCGTCGCAACGGGTGATGCCGCCGAATATGTTGAAAAGTATCGCATTGGCGTGCGGCGTCGCCAAAATAATGCGCATCGCCACCTCCACCTTGGCGGGGTCGGAGGAGCCGCCTATATCCAGGAAATTCGCCGGATCCCCCCCATAGTGCTTGATTACATCCATGGTGGTCATGGCAAGCCCGGCGCCGTTCACCACGCAGGCGATTTCACCAGTCAGCGGCACATAACTAAGCCCCATCTGCCGCGCCTTGATTACATCCTCGCTCTCGCCCGTGGTGTCGCGCAGAGCCTCCAATTCCGGATGGCGGTAAAGTCCGTTATCGTCCAGGTTGATTTTGGCGTCCAACGCTATCACTTCACCCTCCGGGGTGATTACCAGCGGGTTGATCTCTGCCAGAGTGCTGTCCACCTTCACATAGACCTGCCACAGTTTTTGTATCACATCCGCCAGCTTCTTCGCCACCTCGGGGCGCCCGTCCAGGCGGTATGCCACTTCCTTGGCAAGATAGGGCTGCATGCCCAACATGGGATCCAGCCAGCGCTTGATCAACTTCTCCGGCGTGCGTTCCGCCACCACCTCTATCTCCACCCCGCCTTCAGTGCTTGCCATCAACAGGTGCTTCTTCTGCTCGCGATCCATCACAAAGCCGAGGTAAATCTCCCGGTCAATGGCGCCGGCTTTTTCCACCAGCACGGTTTTCACCGTGTGACCCTTGATCTCCATCCCCAGGATGGCTGAGGCATGGCTGTGCGCTTCCCCGGCATCCTTAGCCAGCTTGATGCCGCCGGCTTTACCCCGCCCGCCCGTAAGCACCTGCGCCTTGATGGCGACCGGAAACCCGATGCCGGTTGCTACATTGACGACATCCTCGGGGGTGACGGCTATTTCACCGGTAAGGATGGGAACACCATTCTGACGAAGCAGCGCCTTTGCCTGATATTCATGGATGTTCACAAATGCCTCCGTTATTTTGATAACAAACCTGATGATAGCATATCAGACTGAGGTCAGTAGCGCGTCGTTGTGGGTTGCGAAACCTATCCCCTGCGGTTTTTGTTTTATTTACGGCATTTCTGAGGGGTTTATTGCTTGACTTTGGGTTATGTCGCTTTATAATTGTGCAATGGGTAAAAACCCTTTGATGACAAATAAGGATTTATATAGATGGAGGTCAACATGTTTAGAATTTGTTTGATCCTTTCCCTGGTGGGGCTGTTCGTGGCGGCTGGTGCGGTGGAAGAGCTGCGACCCCTGCCCCGTGTGACCGTGTTCCACTTTGATGCGGCGGATAACGACATGCTTTATGATTCGCTTGCTGCGGTGCCCATGAATGTGTTCCATTACAATGGAAAGGTTTACCAGTCACCGGTGGTGGCGGATAACCTAGGTACTGAAACGACCGGCTATTTGCTTGATGACTGGAAGACCTATCTAAGCAGCCAGGGCGGAGTGCAATGGCTGGAAGTAGTGGGACCGGTTCCTCCCGATGTGGAGGCGCAGTTCCGCACCCTGCTTGGGCTAACCCCGGCGCAAGTGAGCCATCTGAACGGTGAGCCCATTGGCTTGGCGGCGGAGATCAGCCAACATGACTGGGTGCAAAGCGAATATGTAGTGCTGGCACCCTACTCCCAAACTGCAACCGAGGACGACATGGAATCGGCTGCTGCTGCTGCTGCCATCGCTGCCGACCTCAACGCCCCGCTGCTCTACATCTATGCCAATGCCTTACCTTTGGTCACCCAGACCGCTATTACCAGCCTGAGTGCCAGTAAAGCGATTATTGTGGACTACGGCAATGTAGTGCAGCCCAATGTGATCAGCGCCCTGCAGGCGATTGGCGTTACCCTTACCCAGGATTTGAAAACCACCGAAGAAGTTATTGGCTACATGAAGACCCGAGCCGGAAAGGTGATACTTGCGCAAGCCAGCGGTTTGTGGCAGCTTTTACCCGCAGCGTATGGTGGAGCCGCATATCATGGCGCCGTCTTCTTTTATGAAGCCATCGTGGCGGGGGAACGAGCGAACTCCCTGTCAAACTGGATAGCTTCCTACCCCTGGCCTACCGAAAAGACCAATTATAAGGTGCCAGAGCAATTAAAAAGCGGTAGCACAGGTATCTGGGATGCTTGGGCGAACTGGATGCTCTCAGTGGGTGCCGATGACCCGGCACAAAAGGAATATGTTCTTACCTTTGCTCCCAATGGCGCCCCCTCATTTGACTTGGATCGCTCTATAGTTGGTGACCCCCGCGTGCCAGCCGATCCGGGATGCATAGCCGGTCGCTTCCCCATGCCCAACGCCGATATGAACCTGGATGTCATCAACCGCACTACCATGTATCGTGCTTTAACCTTTGGCAACCCCCGCCGCAACCGTGCTAATTTTGCCGGTGTTTGCTATGTAGCCGGTAATAATGGACCCGGACCGCAGTATTTCATCAACACAATAGGTGAAAATCACCTGGTGAACGAGTTTTATGGCGGCGGACATTGGGGGGATGGCTCCGAACCCGGAGTATTTCAATCGTTGCAGGATGATGGCGGCGACATGTCATTGCATAATGGCTATGATCCTGGCACAGGCACTGATCCCATGTTCGGTTATCCCTTGAATGGATTCATCCAGGAAATAGATAACGGTTGTAATTTCTTCTATTACACCGGTCACGGCAATAACAACATGATCGCCTGCTTCACCAATGATCAGGGAATCCGTCAGGACTGTGCCTATGGTTCCACCTATTGGCCATTACAGGCGGGGATCATAACATCGGGTGGGAATAGCTTCAGCACCAGTCAGGTTCTCTCCAGTTTCCAGAATGTGCATGGTATTTCCAACCTTTACGATGCTTGTCTGCTAAGCGCTCCGGGGAGCACTTTCAACGAGGCATGGCTTCAGAAGGGTGCTTCAGCATCTATTGGATCCATAGTTTCAGTCGGCTGGCAGGACTCGGGTTACTATTGCGCACACCTCCTCTCAGGATTAACCACTGAGGATAAGGATTTCGGCGATGCCTTCGGCACTGCCACCGCCATGTCCTGCTCCATATACCCTATCGGTCAAATATACTCTGAGGATCTGCAATATGTCCTGGTGGGCGACCCCTTCATGATGTATAACCAGCCCAACTGGACGATACCGGCACCAAGTTCGCTAGGCACCAACTACGGCGGGCATATACCCACCAACACGGTTGGCGTCAACCTCACCGATCTGCGCGCTGTCAGCCTGCCCGACCGCATAAACATCGTCTGGGCTGCTGCCGATGAGAGCGATTGCATGGGATACAATGTCTATCGTCGCACCGTGGGCGAGAAGCGCTGGAGCAAGCTCAACGCCAGCACCATCAATTCCGGCGCCGGCAAATACCGCTACTCGGATATGACGGCAACCGTCAGGATCAGTTACGATTATCTGGTGGGTGATATTTCCAGCGATGGCAAGGAAACGATGCACGGTCCGTTGAATGCGCAACTTAACGAGGCGCGCCTGGCATTCAGCCTGAGCACCGCCGCCCCCAACCCGGTGACCTCGGTCACCACCATCCGTTACAGTCTGGCGACCAGTGCGCCGGCAAAGCTGAAGATCTATGACCTAAGCGGAAGGGTAGTCAGAATCCTGGTGAACAATCCCAATGCCACCGCCGGCGAGTATCAGGCGGTATGGGACGGCACCGACAGCGCCGGACACAATGTTGCCGCCGGGGTCTATGTCTACACCCTGAGCGCCGGCAGCCAGAACGCCACCAAGAGGATGGTAGTAGCGCGATAACATTACTGCAGCCTAATTCCCCTCCCCCTGTGTGGAGGGGAATTTTTTGTAACTGGATGCTTGAAGGTTTGATCCTGTAATTATCATCGGCAAGTCAATATTCATCATAACTACCCTTTAATGCAATCTACTAATCCATCGTGTATACTGATAGTCTAAGGGAGAGAGGAGCAACATTGTGTGGGCTATTCTATTGGCGTTGTTAATGGCGAACCGCCCCGAGGTGCCACCCACCATAGAGGTGCGGGATGGCATGCCGGTCAAGCAGCAGTATCTGCGGGGTAATCCGGCGTATCTGGCGGTGGGCGTGCTGGCGGGCATCAGCGGGACCTATCAGGAGGGCGGGGCATTTGATAAGGTCTATCTGTTTAAACAGGGTTCCAGCAAAGAAAAGGGCAAGTATGAATTGGTGGGAACCTACGATCTGGGCTTTGTAAACGGTGTCCCGGCAGGGCTGGATCTAGCCGGTGGAGATGTGGACGGCGACAAGAGGGATGAACTGGGCGTCTCGGTGCGCCGCAGCAATAACGGCAGTGATCGGGAGATTGGCATGATCCTCTTGCGAGCCACGACCGGCGGTTTTACCGAGTTGTGGCATCTGGATGAAGGTGCGCCCCAGCTCAATGACCTGGATGGCGACAGCAAGGCGGAGGTGGGGCAGTTCGGCAGATGGCAGGGCATCAAGTCAGAGAGCGAAGTGCGCTATCTGGATCACATCTACCGCTGGAAGGGCAAAGGCATGGTGCTGGATGATAAGGGCTCGGTGCGGGTCTACCACACTGCACGGGAGCGTGCCCGCAACACCCTGGAGATTATCCTGGCGGGCAAGGGCAATCCCGACGGCGCGTTCAGCGCCGCTGCCGAAGTGCTGCTGGTGGGCAAAAAGGACAGCGCGGACCTGGGAAAAGTGTGGAAGATCTATGAAAAGGCGCTTAAAAAGAAATTGAATGGTGAACAGTGGTCGGCTTTGCAGAAGCTAAAACCATAATTGCAGAAAACATAAAGCCCGCCTGTAATCAGACGGGCTTTTTTGCAGCTACAGGTTAGAACTTGACCTGGAACTGGAATTGAATCTTGCCATCATCTATCTTGGTAGGCTCCTTTGCCGACCAGGTGGAATCGGGGATGGTGGGATCATCCGGTGTGTAGGGTGTGATCTTCTCATTCTGAAGCACATAGTTAAGCTGGAACTTGGCGTTATGCTTCTCCATAAGGAAGTTGAGCCCCGCTGCAATCTGCGTTACCTCATCATCGCTGGTGGAATGAGAAGGAACGGATAAGTCAGGGTCAGGGTTAGTCACGGATAAGGTTTGCTTGTCAGTGTAGGAAGCATAGCGGACTGCCGGCTCTATAGCTGTCAGGATGGGTGTTCCCTCAATCTTGAAAGCATAGGAAGCGCCGCCCATCATGCCATTAACCGTATCCTTGAGTTCACCGGTGTTGATGATGTAGGCATCTGCATTGTCAGGATCAACTTGATAGGTGTCGAGGGTGTTTTTGTGCGTATCCATAGTGTAGGAGCCAACCACATTCAGCTGGGTGTATTTAAGGGCTACATCCGCAGTGATGGGTTGCGATTCAACGGTGTTAAGCGTGGTGGAAGCAAGATCAAAATTGGTGGCTTTGTTCATCATGATGGCAGCCCCGATCATCATGTTGAAATCATCATTGAATTTGCCTGCCCACGCAACGCGTGCTGCAATGTCCTTGAGGTCGGTGCGCTTGGAAGTAGCGGTGATTGAAGGATTGCCGAATTCATCACTTGTAACCGTTACTTTATCCACATCCGAGTCAAAGTCGGTGGCTTGCTCGGCGCCGGTAACGCCATAGCCGTTGGAATACATCAAGCCAACCAGCAAGTTGTTCATGTCGTTAAGCGGGTAGTTTAAATCAAGCCGCAAACCATAATCGTACTCATGACCGAATTTGTCGGCGACGATGGAACGGTCAACCCAGGTTAAATCGGCGGTGCTGGTGATGTTCTCCTGCATCCAGGGGGTCTTCTCGCGACCAACCAGCAGCTTGAAGGGTTCCCATTGGGGCGAAAACCAGAAATAGACTTCCTTGATGCTTGAGTCCACGAAGTCATATTCCGCCACGCCGCCAACGATCTTTTCAATGATCTCGCTCTGGAGCTTGACCCGGGCACGGCGCACACGGAAGGTGTTGGTATCGGTGGTGACGGATTGGTCACCGGTGTAGGTGCCGTCGGTGTCGTATTGCGGCGTGCTGACCTTCTCGCTGATCATCACATAGCCGGTTTGCAGATAGCCACCGATCTTGAGTAGACCTGTGCCAACCGTAATGCCTTGATTTTCCTCAACTGCCAGTGCGGTGCCGCAAAGAATTATAAAGACTGATAAAACTGCGATTGTGTTGCGCATTCGTCCTCCCTTTCAGGTTTTATGGTAATTGTTTAGAAATGATTAGAGGCTTATTTTAAATTCATTTACGATTTTTCCCAAGCCCAATTTAATATACTTATATGATAGGATAACTTGTATATACATGTAAGGGATTTTTTGATATTTAAAGCAACTCCTCCTTTGAGTTGTATTGGCGAATAATCGGAAATAATGGCTAGACGAGGGCAAGGATTGGATAAGGTTCTGCTTTGGATTGGGTTAGGGGAGCGTTGACGAAATATGTTGAAAAAGTAAAAAGCTGGAGCCCATGCTCCAGCTTTACTATTCGTTACTCATTTATTTATCCACGAACATTTCCTGCTTCTCTGCTAAAGCCGCTTGCGCCGCCGCGATGCTGGCGATGGGCACCCGGAAGGGGCTGCAACTCACATAGTTCATCCCCAGCCGGTGGCAGAACTTCACCGATTCGGGGTCGCCGCCGTGCTCACCGCAGATACCTATTTTCAGGTTGGCGCGCACTGACCGCCCTTTATCCACACCAATCTTCATGAGGAAGCCTACGCCGTCAAAATCTATCGTTATGAACGGATCGTAAGGGATGATCTTCTTCTCCAGGTAGAAGGGGAGGAATTTGCCGGCATCGTCGCGTGAAAGCCCGTAAGTGGTCTGGGTGAGGTCGTTGGTACCAAAGCTGAAGAATTCCGCCATCGTGGCTACCTGATCGGCGGTGAGGGCGGCACGGGGCAGCTCAATCATGGTCCCCACCAGATAGTCCACCTGGCAGCCATATTCAGCGAAAACCTGCTTGGCAGTTTCATGCACGATGTCCGCCTGCAGCTTTAGCTCATTTACATTGCCCACCAGCGGGATCATGATTTCGGGCTTGACCACCTTGCCCGCCTTGCTGACCTCGCATGCCGCCTCAAAGATAGCGCGCACTTGCATCTCGGTTATCTCGGGATAGATGATGCCCAGGCGACAGCCCCTGAGACCGAGCATGGGGTTGGCTTCAGCGAGCTTTGTTACCTTCTCCTTGATCAGGTCGGGGGAGACGCCCATCTGCTTAGCCAGTTCCTCCACCGCCTCATCCTCGTGGGGGAGGAACTCGTGTAGCGGAGGGTCTAATGTGCGAATGGTTACCGGCAGCCCGTCCATGACTTCAAATAGCCCTTTAAAGTCGCCACGCTGCATGGGAAGGATGTGGCTAAGCGCTTCCTTGCGCTCCTCAACGGTATCGGCGAGGATCATGCGGCGCACCCAGTCTATGCGGTCACCGCCAAAGAACATGTGTTCGGTGCGGCACAAGCCAATCCCCTCGGCGCCCAGCGCCACGGCATTGGCTGCCTGATCGGGCTGGTCGGCATTGGTGCGGATTCCGAGTCTGCGTGCTTCCTTTGCCCACTTCATCAGTTCGGCAAAGTTACGATAGACCTGCGAGTCCTTGGGGTCAAGCGTCCTGCTGATGAGGACCTGCACCACTTCGGAAGGTTTGGTGTCCACCCTGCCCAGGATTACTTCACCAGTGAAGCCGTCAATAGAGATGTCGTCCCCCTCTTTGACGGTTCTGCCGCCGACCTCCATTAAACGCTTTTCGTAGTCTATCTCCAGGCTTTGGCAGCCCACTACGCAGACCTTGCCCATCTGGCGTCCAACCAGTGCCGCGTGGCTGGTCATGCCGCCGCGGGCAGTCAGGACGCCCTGGGCTGCGTTCATGCCGCGGATGTCCTCGGGGCTGGTTTCCATACGAATCAGGATGACCTTTTCGCCGCGGGCAGCCATCTCCTCGGCTTCGTCGGCGAAGAACACTACTTTACCGGTAGCCGCGCCGGGTCCTGCCGCCAGCCCCTTGGCGACGATCCGCTTCTGGGCGGCGGCTTCCTGTTTAGCGCTTGGTTCAAATATGGGCTGCAGCAGCTGATTGAGCTGGTCGGGGTCAAACTTGATGAGCGCCTCCTCTTTCGTCTTCAACCCCTCGGCGACCATGTCCACCGCGATTTTAACCGCGGCAAAGCCGGTTCGTTTGCCATCACGCGTTTGCAGCATGAACAGACGGTCATTTTCAAAGGTAAACTCTATATCCTGCATCTCATGGAAATGTTTTTCCAGCAGTGCCGAGATGTCAGTCAACTGCTTGTAGATATCCGGAAAATCATGGGCGAGGCTGGTGACTGGCTGGGGGGTGCGGATTCCTGCCACTACATCCTCGCCCTGGGCATTGGTCAGATATTCGCCATAGAATACCTTCTCACCGGTGGCGGGGTTGCGGGTGAATGCCACGCCGGTTCCGCTGCGTTCGCCGGTATTGCCGAACACCATTGCCTGCACATTGACCGCGGTGCCCCAATCCTCGGGGATCTTGTTCAACTGGCGATAGGAGATGGCGCGCGGCGTGTTCCAGCTGCCAAACACCGCCTTGATGGCGCCCCAAAGCTGATCTTCGGGATTATCAGGAAAATCCAAACCGAGGCGGTTCTTTACTGCTTCCTTGAATTGTTTGACCAATTGCTTTAGATCCTCGGCGGTCAATTCAGTATCGTATTTAATCCCCCTGGCGGCTTTTATCCTGTCGATGATCTCTTCAAAGGGGTCAATCTGCTCTTTTGATTCCGGCTTGAGCCCCAGCACGACATCGCCATACATTTGCACAAAGCGGCGGTAGCAATCCCAGGCGCTGCGTTCACCCATGCGGGCGGCAAGCCCCTTTACCGTGTCATCATTAAGCCCGATGTTGAGAACGGTGTCCATCATGCCGGGCATGGAAACACGAGCGCCGGAGCGAACCGAGACCAGCAGCGGGTCCCTGGCATCGCCGAATTTGCGCCCCATGGACACTTCAACTCTGCTCAGGTTATTCTTAACCTCCGCGGCAAGCTCTGCCGGGTAGGTAAGATGATTGGCATAAAAGTAGGTGCAGACTTCGGTGGTTATGGTAAAGCCCGGCGGCACCGGCAATCCCAGGTTAGCCATCTCCGCCAGGTTGCTTCCCTTGCCGCCCAGCAGGTTACGCAGCTTGGAGGCACCATCCGCCTTGCCATCACCGAAGTAATAGACATATTTCGCACACATGATTCTCTCGCTCTCCTTAACATCCCTTTCGCAAATGGGTAATATTCAAGTATATTCGCCTATTTTAAAATAAGTAATCCGGCATGGATAGAAAAAAAGGCGATTTTGATCAACCAGGATAGATTTATCCACCAAAATTGTTAACAAATTTTAAGGACTGATACTAAAATTAGTAATCAAAGAAAAGGAGGTGGGAAAATGAGATTTTACATTATAATTGCCTTGTTGGTTGTCGGCTTCATACTGGCTTCGGCAGCCGAAGTCAACCTGGTAGTTGTGGATAAGAATGACAAGCCCATCAAGGGTGTTGAGGTGGCGTTCCGTCCCCTAACTGGAGGAGTCTATGGTGAGTTGATGAAACCGGGCAAGACCGATAAGGATGGCAAGATAGAGCTCAAGATCGGACCCATTGCCGAGGAAGTTGACTTCATGCTCTATTTTGAGGGCGACACCAGCAAAGCAAACGAAGGATTGGCAGCTCATGCCAAGGGCGGCAATAGCATTATAAAAGTGGAGAAAACCTCCAGCGGCTTTAAACTATATTCGCAGCATTAAAAACACTAGGGCAGCCAGTAATTGGCTGCCCTTTTTATTGCTTATTTTTCCATCGTGCAAATCTATATTCAGCTTTTCCAATAACTGTGATAGTATTCCATTTAAATCCTGTTTTGACGGCGAGGAAACCAGATGTCCGAATTGATGAAAAGCATCATCCTGATTATTATATCTGTCTCACTGGGCATAACGGGACAGATATGCATCAAGATGGGTGTCACTCCTTCGGTTATATCCATAGAGTGGCTCAAGCAACTTGCCGGGGGGAATAAAATTGAGTCGGATAAAAAGGTGGGCTCTAATATTTTTTCCAATCTACTGGTTTTCCTCCGTCCCTTCGTCATCCTGGGATTGCTGTTCTATGCGGTGAGCGCCGTAATCTGGCTTATGGTCCTCAGCCGCACCGAGCTTTCCTTTGCCTACCCGATGGTTGCCATGGGGTATATATTGGTCTTCCTGCTTTCGTGGTGGCTTTTCAAGGACTCCATTAATTTTATACGCATAATAGGGCTGGTGCTCATTTTTGTGGGGGTAGTTCTGATTGCGAACAGTGGGCAGGAGAATATGCTGGAAAGGCAGCAAAACAGGACGGAAGTCAGCCAGACTGTTGATGAACAACAAAAGTGAAATGGGATAGTGGATCATAAGGTTAAAACAGAGGGAAAATACGCATCGCAACGCCGCCAGCAAGCCGAAATGGCGGCTTTGGTGTCTTTGCGACCGATCAAAAGTGATCCAAAGCTCATAGCCGGGCTGGATGTGGCATATGATCTCGGACAGGGCATGGCTTTTGCGGCGGCTGTGCTCTATACATTCCCCTTGCTGGAATTCTTGGAATCTGTTGTTGTGGTAGAAAAAATAACCTTTCCCTATGTTCCGGGTCTTTTAAGCTTCCGTGAGCTGCCACCACTTCTTTCTGCCCTTGGCAAATTATCCCGTACCCCCGATTTGCTGTTGGTGGATGGGCAGGGGATATGTCACCCCCGGCGGTTGGGGCTGGCAAGTCACCTGGGTGTGGCGAGCGGCATCGCCAGCATCGGGTCGGCGAAGAGCCACCTTTGCGGTGACTATGTCATCCCCAATCTGGTTAAAGGTATGCACAGCCCATTGCTGCTTGCCGGTGAAGAGGTTGGCGCAGTGCTCTGCACCCGCAGCGGCGTCATGCCGCTGTTCATCTCGCCGGGGCACCTGTGCGATATTGCATCCGCCATTCGTTTGGTGTTGGCATGCTGCCGCGGCTACCGCCTGCCCGAACCACAGCGCCAAGCCCACCACCTCGCCGAGGCGGCAAAACGCGGGTCAGTGGATAAATGAATCAGTCAATTTCACAATAATGCCCTATTGAGGTAGATAAATGATGGACGAACTAGTTGAGTTGATAAAAACACGACGCAGTGTGCGGGAGTTCAAAACCGATCCCATCCCGCGGGATGTGGTGCTGCGGCTGGTGGAGGCTGCCTCGTGGGCGCCATCCGGCTCCAACCAGCAGCCGTGGCGGTTCGTAGCGGTAAGCAATGCGTTGGTGAAAGCCCAGATGGCGGCTGCAGTCCACGATGCCATCAAAACCATAAGCCTGAGGATGAAATCGGAACGGGCGCGGGAGGAGTTTGCTGATTATGCCCGCTATTTCACGGTGTTTGAGCATGCACCGCTCACCATTTGCGTCTTCACCGAAGCATATCAACCCATGATAGCGCGACTTTTAGCCCGCTACGGCGAGGAGGATGAAGACATCATCAGCACCGGCAGCATCCAGTCGTGCGCGGCGGCGGTGCAGAACCTTCTGCTGATGACGCATGCCTTGGGGCTGGGCGGCTGCTGGATGACGGGACCGGTTATCGCCGCGGAAGGTATCGCAGACATTTTGGAGGTTGTCCCGCGCTGGCAACTGGTATGCCTGATAGCGCTGGGCTATCCCGCCAAAATACCCGAACCGCCGCCCCGCCCCGCCCCGATCCCGCCAGTCTGGTAAAATTTATCTAGGCGGTTATCCCATGAACCTGTTTGAGGACGAAAAAGACCTGCCCCAGCCCACTAAAACCGGCATCCGTGTGGGCACCGCCGGCTATTCCTATAGCGACTGGAAGGGTCCCTTTTACCCGTCCGACCTCCCCGACGGCGATATGCTCCCCTTCTATGTGCAGCATTTCCCGGCGGTGGAGGTCAATTACACCTACTATCGGATTCCCGCCGCCCGAACCTCCGTCGCCATGCTGCGCAGAGCTCCCCACCTGGAGTACGCCATCAAACTGTTTGGCGGCTTCACTCACGAGCCCGACCCTGATTGGGAGGCTTTGCCCAGCTTTGTCTACGGGATAAAGCCATTTGTGGATGCCGGCAAGCTGGCGACGGTGCTGGCGCAATTTCCCTGGTCGTTCAAAGCAGTGGATGAGTCGTGGGGGCGGCTGGAGCGCATCGCAGGTGGCATGGAAGGCATCCCCATCAATGTGGAATTCCGCAACATCGCCTGGCATCAGGACGAGGTGCGCGACCGCCTGCACAAAATGGGATTGGGGCTGGTGAATGTGGATGAGCCACACCTCAAGGGACTGCTTCCAGCGACATCGTTTGCCACCAACAAGATCGGCTATGTGCGCATGCACGGCAGGAATTACAAGAAGTGGTGGCATAGTGAAAAGCCGGATGACCGCTACAACTATTCTTACACGATACCGGAGTTGCAGGAATGGATACCACGCCTGCGGGAGCTCAACAAGTATGTCGAGCGCTCCTATGTGATCTTCAACAACCACCCGCTGGGACAGGCGGTGGTGGCGGCGCGCGAGATGATGCACCTCCTGCTGGAGGAAGGCTTGTAGCGTGAAATTTGTCCTCACGCTGATTGCTGCCATCCCGGCGCTGGCATTCGCCGCGGTCAGTGCCGATGAATACTATACCGAGGCGAATCAACTCTGGGCACAGGGCAAGGTAGCTGACGCCTATCTCTCCTTCTCCAAGGCGCTGAATATGAGTCCCAGTGCGGCGTGGTCATCAAGCGCCATAGAGAGACTGGCGCTATTATCCACCGCGGCACCGGATGAGCAGCTAAGGGTGCTGGGTAAAGCCGCAGTAGCACTGGATTCCGCCGATTACACCTCGGCAGTCACTCTGCTGCGTGACTACGAGCAGTCAGGTTTGCTGACCGAGCGGCTCAAGCCCTGGCTGGCGCTGTTTATGGCGAGGGGGCTGGGTGCCCTCAAGCGCTACGACGAGGCAGATGGTATATTGATAGCGGAGCTTGCCCGCCACCCGGATGATCCAGCGGCGCCCCGCCTTATGCTGGAGCAGATCCGCCTCAAGCTGACGAAGGGGGATAAAGCGGGCGCCGGCGAGTTATGGGAGAAGATGGCGAAACTCTACCCGGAAAGCGCGGAGTTGGAGCTGGCAAAGGGCTTGCTGGGAAATAATCAGTAAGCAATTCCAACAATGCACGATTACTATAGAATTATGGGTTTATGAAAAGCGGCGTCATCATCGGATTGGCGTCATAGACCTTCCCATCCAGCTCCCTGCCACTGGCTTTGCGGTCTATCCCGCCCCACTGCTTGAAGAAGAATGACACATCTTGTTCGGCGCAAATATCCCGAATCCTTATCACCCATTCACGCTTGATTGGTCGTGCCTGCGGTCCCGATTCGCCGCCCACTATCACCCAGTCTATGCCCGTCAAATCCAATTCGGGGATGGATTCCAGCATAGGCTCAATAGAGATGAATTTACCGGCGGCGCCGCACCTGCGCAGAAGGTCAATGCGATGGCGGTATT
>Ga0315280_10004415_pt1 | contig 20772 bp, 18 predicted proteins | sample YL17G06_40_MG_FD_203697 | JGI IMG/M metagenome (GOLD analysis project Ga0315280, IMG submission 203697) | Sediment microbial communities from Yellowstone Lake, YNP, Wyoming, USA - YL17G06_40 | ecosystem: Environmental > Aquatic > Freshwater > Lake > Sediment | place: USA: Wyoming | collected...
CTAGAGAATATGTGGTTGACGCTTATGCTTGGGTAGAGTATCTGATTGGAAGCGAGATCGGCGCAAGGGTCAAGGTTGTGCTTGAAGATGAGAATGTTGGGATTTACACGTGCGCTGTGACGCTTGGAGAGGTGATTAGCAAGATTGCGCGTGAAGAGCAGGATGTGTGCACTGCATATCGCATTTTGCTCAGTAACTCAGATGTCGTTGACGTGGATGAGGAATTATCGAAGCAAACGGGAATAATCCATGCTGAAATGCGAAAGAGCAGGAAAGACTTCGGATTGGCCGACGCGTTTGTGTTGGCCACGGCTAGAAAGCTTGGAGCAAGAATTCTGACGGGTGACCCGCACTTCCAAGGCATCAAAGAAGCGACGCTGGTGACAAAAAAGCCTGTTGGTTAATCTTCGTCTCCAGTTCTAATGAAATTGCAGCCATCACGCCAGCCGATTATTGTTGTGGTTTTTGTGGTTTGAGTTGTTTGATGAGGTTTTCGAGGGTTTTTAGGTCGTCGTCGGTTTTGATTTCTTCGTAGGTTTTGCCTATTGCGTTTATGACTTGGCCGATGTATGCGGTGAGGCGGATCCAGTTTTGTTTGGTTTCTTCTTTTGCAGGGTGGGTGTCGATGGCTTTTTGCTGTGCGATTTCGGCGAGGGCTTTGAGTTCGAGGATGAGTTGGAACCTGACGTTTTGCATGTCGAGGCTGTATTTGTCGGCGATGAAGGTGAGTCTTTTCTGTACATGTTGGAACGTGAGATGGTGTCGGGTACCCCTCCTAGGTTTCAATGTACCATGAATATTAGGATCCAAATATGCCGGCCGCAACCTGTTCTTACGGTTCATACAGATGTTCCTTTATCAACATCTATTGACCCTTTCGGCTCCTCAGAAAGGCCCACGTTTTTCTGTCCATAGCGCGCGCGTTCACATAAGGGAGCTTAAGCGCATCAACAGAAGTTCAAGAAAGGCTTTTGAGCGGCGCTCTTAAACTGTATCTATGACTGTAACTCGGAAACCGGAAATGGAAAAGACAGTAACATGAAACCACGAGCCGCCTCAAAACATGTTAGAACTCTCTTAGCCATCCTGTTCGCAATTTGCATAATGACAACTATCAAGACTCAGAGAACCTTTGCCCAACCAAACGAGCGTAACGAGGTCACCGTGACATTGATTCCACTGACCCCTGTGACTACGGATCTCACTCCGAAAGATTACAGATTTGAACTGGTCTACAATGTCTCGAGTTTTTTCCTGAATATCAACAATACAATGACAAATCTTACGATCCCTCAAGGAATGCTCGGCTGGGTCTATGGCAACCACTCGATATCCAGCGTGACCTTACAAGACAATCTCGGACATAACTTTGAACCTATCATCGGAGACGACAAAGTCTCCAACCCAGAAGCATGGTCTATCATCCCAGCAGGCTTTGAGTACCGAATTTCGCTCTCTTTTTCGACGGACTACGGTGTAGTCTTTGACGCAGAAAAGATGGTTTATGGGGTAGCCATCAGTGGAACATCGGCTGCTTCGCAGACTCTCCGCCTCCAGTTGCCTCAGAACTTTACCATTCTTGAATGTACACCCAATGCCGCCCAAGAAGAAGACGGAGAGCAAATCACCCTGAGATGGCCGCAAGACACGGTGCATGAAGTCTTTGCAACGTTCGTGCCTTTCAATCTTCAAGCCATAGTGAGATCTTTTGCATTCACAGTCGACATACCGTCCGTTACTCCAATAGGTATGATAGAAGGGAGTATCGAAGAAAACTTCACCGCGCCTGCATCATTTAGCATTTGGCCGATAAATCCAATGTTCGCAATCAACGTTGATTTTCCCAACTACGCTCAAGTTCTGGATGTATCGGGAGTCTCGGATGGGATAGGACCTTGCAGTGGGCTTTCAGAAGCTCCAGTGAAATTGGACAATAACAGTCTCGGCCACTATTACGTCGACAACACAAATCGAGTGTTGATCGTCTACCCGCGATATGACTACAAAGGAGACTTTTACAATTATGCTCTTCGGGCAACATTCATAACACCCCCCGAATACAAACCGTTTAAAATGGAAGCTGTCAAGGAAGATGCGTTGCCATATCGCTATGAGTCCTACTTCATCATTGACAAAGTGTTTTCACCCGCAAATTGGAAGATGAATATCACAGGAAATGTTGAAATCAAATTCATCTTGCCGCCTGGGGCTCAGATATCTACAGGGGAAAGTGGCAGCCCAGAAGTTGGTGTGGAGGACGGAAGACCAGTCGCACTTTTCGTCTACAATTCACCTATTACAGTCTCACCCTCAAGGTGGCACGTGATCTATGAGATGATTGACCAAAGAAACCTTTTCTTGTTGGAGATGGGGTCTTTGATTAGTTTTGGGATTCTTGGTATCTTGCTCGCCGTGTTACAATCGAGAGTCGCTCGGAAGCTTATATCAGTTCTGACGTCGGTGGTGTTCATACCAGTTCTACTTCTCAATGTCCAAGTTTATACGGGCATAGGTTGGTCCAAGCCCATTTTTCTATATTTGTTGATAGGCGAGTTAATACTGTCTTCAACATGTATGACTATTCTGGGTTGGAAGTCATGGAAGAATTATAGCCAAAGAAAAACACATCAATGCGCACATTGCGGAGGTCGCGCTCGGTATCTCAAGTCAACGCTAAGTCGCAGGCATTTCGTAAAGGAATATCGCTGTCTGAAATGCGGCAACATCTCGCAATTGCCAATGGTCTGGAGGACAGAAAAAGGCGGTTACAGTTGCAAATCGTGTGGGACATCGGGACTTCGAGTCGATAGAGTTCAGACCGGCAAATTCAGGAACGAAAGAAACAATAGCATAGAGGTTCAAGTGAAATGCCCAAAATGTGGCAGTCTGGCATTGACCCGTATACAACTCGGAAAAGAAGGGTCAACATAGCTCAGAGTGAACCCTTTTAGAACGTGTCTTCACGTAAGACATGCAAATCCTATATGTCCAAGAAAGCTTAGGAAGCTCACGCGCGCGCTATCAAATTCGTCGGGTATTGAATAATGGAGAGATTCGCAAGCGAGTAGTTTGGTTGGCCTTTGACCGATGAGAAATAGATAAGCGTTTTCATTATAGCTTATCTGATAAGCACAAGGTTTTTATTCTTATTCGCGTTTGTCATATGTGGCGTTTGTATGAATAAGGATCTTCCTGATTGGATAAGTCGTCGATATGACATCTTAAGCGATGTTTTTGGCGATAAGACGTTTAAGTTTGAGGATGCGGCCAAGGTTCTGATGGAGCGGAATAAGGATGTGTGGGAGCAGGTGCCTGTTTTCCTGTCTGAGCTGCGGAAGGCTGGTTATCTCATTGTCGAGTCTGATGTTCGGGATGCGAGACAGAAGTTGTATCGGCTGAAAAGCAAGGATGTGGAGTTTGAAGAGAGGCTGGGGCGAGGCGACATAGACGCTTTGCTTAAGCGGGCTGCCGACCTGATCCGGACTCGTGTGGACTACAAGTTTATTCTCATTTTGCTTTTCATGAAACGCATTAGTGACAAGTGGGAGATAGAGTTTGAAGAAGCCTACAAGGAAGCTTTGGCTGACGGCTTAGGCGAGGAAGAAGCGAAGGCTGAGGCTAAACGTGACGAGTATCACCTGTTCAATCTACCTGAAGAGTTCCTGTGGGAGAATCTTCGGAGGAATGTGAGTGGACTTACTGAGCAGTTTTCAAAGGCGTTGAAGGCTATTGCTGAGCGAAACCCTGAGCTCAAAGACGTTGTGGACAGCGTCGATTTCGTCCAGTTCGCCAGCAGCAGAGAGAACGCAGAAACACTTAGGCAGCTTGTGGAGCTTTTCAGCGAGAAAAAACTAAATCATGTTTCAGCTGACGTGCTTGGGGATGCATATGAGTGGATTTTGCGGTATTTTGCGCCTACCAAAGCTAAGGAAGGCGAGATTTACACGCCTAGAGAAGTCATCAAGTTGTTGATTGAGATTTTGGATCCGAAGCCGATGGAGAGCGTGTATGATCCTGCTTGTGGTTCAGGTGGTATGCTAATAGAAGCGTTTAAGCACGTTGAAGAGAAGGATGGCTTCGAAGAGGCTCAGAAGCTGTTCTTGTTTGGACAAGAGGTTAACCAGCGAACCATAGCCTTAGCCAAAATGAACATGTACATCCACGACATCCGCGACGCACACTTAGAGTTCGGAGACACTTTCTTGTATCCAAAGTTCAAGGAAGGCGAGGGAATAAGGCAGTTTGATGTGGTTTTGGCTAATCCGCCATGGAACCAAGACGGCTACGACGAAGAAGTACTGAAAAAAGGCGAATTCTGGAAGCAGAGATTCAGCTATGGTTTTGTGCCAAGGCAAAGTGCGGATTGGGCTTGGATACAGCACATGCTTGCATCAGCAAAACACAACGGCAGCAGAGTAGGCATCGTAATTGATAACGGTTGCCTGTTCCGAGGCGGCAAAGAAAAAGCAATCCGCTCAGCATTGCTAAGCGAAAAACACGACCTTGTTGAATGCGTAATACTGTTGCCTGAAAAACTATTCTATAACACAAGCGCACCAGGAGCCATCATCATCTTCAATCTGCATAAACCTGCTGAACGCAAAGGCAAAGTACTGTTCATTAACGCTTCCAAAGAGGCTGAACAACACCCAGAAGTGCGGAAGCTGAACAGGCTTGGAGATGGCAACATAAAAAGAATTGCGGAGGCATTCAAGAGTTTCAGCGAGGAAAAAGGATTCTCACGCGTTGTTTCCTTGAAAGAAATAGAACAAAACGACAGCAACATGAACGTGACACTTTATGTGATGCAGGATGAGGAAAGCGAAGGAATCAACATAGCAAAGGAATACGCAGAGCTTAAGGAGTTGGAAAGGCAAAGGCAAGAAGTCGCAAACAAACTCGAATACTACATTTCCGAACTGGCACAATCAGTTGGCGAGGAGAATGATGTTTTACAAGGAGACTGAATTCCAAGACTCTTCTATTGGCAAAATTCCAAAGGATTGGAGAGCAGCAAAACTAACAGATGCTGCTGATTACATTAACGGGTACGCATTTAGCCCAGAGGATTGGAAAACCGAAGGCTTACCGATAATTAGAATACAGAATCTAAATGATTTAGCGGCACATTTTAACTACTTTGACGGAAAAATCGATGGGAAATATCTTGTAAGAAACGGCGATCTGCTATTTGCTTGGTCCGCCAGTATTGGTTGCTATCTTTGGAATAGAGGAGATGCTTGGCTTAATCAGCACATTTTCAAGGTCGCGCCAAAGCAGGGAATTGATAGACAGTATCTGTATTATACGCTTTTCATGGCAATCGAGCAACTGAAAAAAAGAGTACACGGCTCAACGATGAAGCATTTTAAACGTGGAGAACTAACAAGAGCCCTAATTCCATTACCATTGGAAAAAGAGGAGCAGAGAGCTATTGTTGGGGTTTTGGGTGTTGTTGATTCTGCGGTTGAGTTGGCTGACACGGTTATTGCGAAGACTGAGCGTTTGAAGAAGGGTTTGATGCAGCAGCTTCTAACACGAGGAATAGGACACACAGAATACAAAGACACAGCAATAGGAAAAACACCAAAAACATGGCAAATAGCAAGGTTAGAAGACGTTTCAGAAGATTTCATTGGCGGAGGTACACCTTCAACCTCCAACCCAGAATATTGGAATGGAGACATTGCATGGATGACAAGCGCTCACATCAACGGAAGACTGATAACTACAGGACAAAAATACATCACCAAGAAGGGAGTAGAAAACAGCGCAACCCACATTGTTCCAAAAAACAATCTCCTTGTCGCTACAAGGGTAGGCATAGGAAAGGCAGCTGTCAACAAAATCGACATCGCAATAAGCCAAGACTTAACCGGCGTGGTAATAAACAAAGAAAAGGCTTTGCCCGAATTCCTGTATTGGGTTCTCATTAATGGTGGAAACAGGCTAAAATCGTTAGCTCAAGGAAGCACTATAAAGGGAATTTTGAGAGAAGAACTTGGCAAATGGCATATTCCTGTGCCTTCTGTCAATGAGCAAAAAAGAATCGATGAAATCCTCTCCGCCGCCGATAAGAAGCTTGAACTCGAAAGAAATGAAAAGACACGACTGGAGAGGGTTAAGCGGGGTTTAATGGATCTGCTTCTTACTGGAAAAGTCAGGGTTAGGATGGACTGATTGAGTTATGCCGCTTTTTGATGAGAAATCTCTGGTTGAAGATTATTTTGTGGCGAGACTTCAGGAGAAAGGCTGGAAGTATGTGTCTGCTGATGAGCTTGAAAGAGAGAACCTTGAAGAGCCACTACTTACCCCTGCGCTAATTCGTGTGTTGAAACGACTAAATGCCAACATCGGATTAAGTGATGAGGAGATAAAGCAGGTTCTAAATGAACTTAAACTGAGGACAAGCGGAAGCGAAGACTCCAAGAAAATTCTGAACTATTTCAAAGACGGCGTTCCCGTAAAATTTGAGAAAGAAAGAGTAGTAAAATACGTCAAGCTTTTTGATTATGAAAATAATGAAAATGATTCTGAGAAAAATGAGAACAATGATTTTGTCATCAGCCGCCAAGTTGCCCACCAAGCTGGAGACAAGCAAATCCGCCACGACATAATCCTATACGTAAACGGCATCCCCCTTGTCAATATTGAGTGCAAAAACCCTGCTAGCTTAACTGAAAATTGGTACAGTGCATATAGACAAGTCAAAGAATACGAGAAAGCAGTTCCAGAACCATACAAGTACATTCAGATAGGCGTAGCAGCAGAACAAACCGCCCGCTATTTTCCAACAGCGCCATGGCAAGAAGAAACGCTGACTCATCAGTGGCGAGAACCAAACAAAGACACAGTAGACTCCACTATCGAAATGCTCACGCCCGAAACACTGCTGAACATAATCCGAAATTACCTCTTTATCCGCATAGAACGGGGCGCTACAACAAAAGTAATCACCCGGTACATGCAATATCGCGCAGCTGAACAAATCTGCAACCGCGTCCTAAACAACATAGACGGTAAAGAAACAAAAAACAAAGGCTTGATTTGGCACTGGCAAGGCAGCGGCAAAACACTAACTATGATCTTCGCCGCAAACAAACTCTACCGCCACCCTACGCTCCAAAACCCAACGATCTTCTTTATAGTCGACCGCGAAGAACTCGAAACGCAACTCTACGAAGAATTCTCAGCCCTCGACATAACCAAACCTGAAACAGTAGACTCCATACACGCACTTAGAAACGTAATAAAACACGACGAAAACCGAGGCAAACGCGGCATCTTCATCACACTAATCCACAAATTCCGCCCCGAAGAACTACCCCAACTCCAAAAAGAACTCGAAAACCTAAGCCAAACACGAGAAACAATTCAAACACGCAAAAACGTCATCCTCTTCATAGACGAAGCCCACCGCACACAATACGGAACCCTCGCAGCCCAAATGAACCAAATCCTCAAAAACGCACAACCCTACGCCTTCACCGGCACACCCATCCGCAAAATAGGACGCGATACATATGGCCAATTCAGCTACCCACCAGCAGAGAAATACCTAGACAAATACTTCATAACCGACTCAATAGAAGACGGCTTCACCCTCAAAATCGCCTATCAGCCCCGCCTCGAAGAAGACGTTCACCTCAAAAAAGACATGCTGGACACATTCATCCAAGTAGAATTCGACGAAATTCCCGAAGAATACCGCGAAAAAACAGAAGAAAAAATCAAACAAAAACTCAACACCATCAAAATCTTCCTCGAGAACAACGACCGCATCAAACTCGTAGCCCAAGACATAGCAGCACACTTCAAAGAAAACCTCGACGGCAAATTCAAAGCCCTAATCGTCGCCGTCAACCGACTCGCCTGCGTACGATACAAACGCGAACTCGACAAACTTCTGCCCAAAGAATACTCAGAAATTGTCATGACGTACACCCGAAACGACGCACCAGAAATCCAGAACTACCTAAGAGAACTGATTCAACGTAACCACGGCAAAGAAATCGACGACATCCGCAAAGACACCATAACCAAATACAAAGAAGAAGAAACGCCAAAAATCCTCATCGTGACCGACATGCTCCTCACAGGCTTCGACGCCCCCATCCTCCAAACCATGTACCTAGACAAACCACTCAAAGAACACCGACTACTACAAGCAATAGCCAGAACAAACCGACCCTACAAGGACCTCAAAGAAGCAGGCCTCATAATCGACTATGTCGGCATACTCAAAGAATTCACACGCGCATTCGAAAACTACACCAAAGAAGACATAACAGGCATACTCATCAGCACAGACGACCTAGCGAAAGAATTCACCAAAAAACTAGACGAAACAACCGCACTATTTGCCGATGTCCCAAAAGACCAGTACGACAGGCAAACAATGCTCAAAGCCTTTGAGGTCATAACCACCAACGAGAAAAACACCAAAAAATTCCAACAAAACTACCGCCGCCTAAGAAAACTCTTCGAACTCCTGGGACCACACCCGATAAAACTGGACAAACTCAAAGACTACACCTGGCTAACACAAGTCTACAACTACTACCTCCACGAAACAAGACAAGACTACGCCACAGAAAACCGCCTCGCCCACAAGTACTTCCAAAAAACACTCAAATACATCTACAAAACCACTGAACTCGATACCATAGACCAGCAATACCTAACCATCCAATTCGATGCTAATTACCTCAAAAACCTCCAAGAAAAACTCAAGACCAAAGAGGAAAAAGCCGCCAACATCCTCTTCACCCTAAACCGCTTCGTCATCATAGACAAACAACGCAACCCGATCTACGAAACCCTAACCGAAAAAGTAGAACGCATACTCAAGCTCTGGAAAGAAAAAACAAAAGACTTCGAAAAAATCTACAACGAAAGCGCCCAAATCTTCCAAGAAATCCAAGCGCTTCAAAGCCGCCAAAAACAACTCGCCTTCACAAACCTGCAATACGCCATTCTGCTAAACATGGAGAAAACCCTCGGCGCAAACAACGACTTCACCAAAGACACACAGGAACTCACTGCCATTCTTCAACCCTATTTGTTCAAGGGCTGGCAATATCAGCAAACCGCCAGAAAATCCGTTGAACGCGAAACCCGAAAATACCTAAGAAAATACATTCGCCAAAACAACCTCGCCCTTGCCAGGATGGAAGAGCTCTACCAGAAAATAGTGGACAGCGTGAAAACCTATGCTTGACCAGACAGAATACACCGTAGACTACCGCAACGTAAAACACCCAAGGCTGGAATTCAAAACAGGCACTCTACTTCTCATATTGCCAAAAGGCGCCAAAGACGAAAAACAAACCCTGGAGAAATACAAGAAGTGGATACAGAAGAAAGAACTCGCCATAAGAAAAGCCTTAGAAGAAGCCCAAACCAAAAACCTCAACCTTGACAGAACAGAAAAGGAACTGAGAAACCTCATCCAGACACTCGCCAAAAACTACCAAACACAACTCAACACAAAAATAAACAAAATCTACTTCAAGAAAATGAAGACAAAATGGGCAAGCCACAGCCACAACAGAAATCTAACCGTCAACACACTCATGAAATACTTGCCCGAAGACCTGATTAAGTACGTCACCTACCATGAAATAACGCATTCGATAGAAAGAAAGCACAATGAGAAGTTTTGGAGCCTAGTGAACAGAAAATTCTCAGACGCTAACATCAAAGAGAGAAAGCTGTTCTCGTATTGGTTCTTGATACAGAAAGCAACCAGTAGTCAAGAATTCTCTGAAGTAGAGCGCACGCAAAACAGCTGATGAGGCTCATCATGGAAAGCAGGATCGATTACGCATTAATGAAGCGAATACTAGACTGCAAGAAATGTACCCAATCGAATGATGTCAAGAAGTGCATTCCAAACTGTAAGCCTGTGTGCTGCTTCGGAGACCCCTTCGACATAAATGGCTACGCAAAGAAAGTATTCGTCATCGGAATCAATCCATCAGAAGCTGAATATACAAGCAGGCATCTGAAAAATGATCCTGAAAGAGCCCTGGAGTCACAACTGAACTATTTTGACAAGCAACCCTACTACAGATTCTTCAATGAACTTGCCCGATTCTTTGATGACAATGAAGTGAAGGCAAGACTCAATGCTGAGAGTAAGATTTGGAATAGCGTTGGTTTCTTGGACTTAGTAAAATGTGTGACAAGAGCGGCTAAAGGTAAGCAGTGGAATGGTTTGAAGCCTTCCGAAAAGAATACCATACTGAAAAACTGTGAACGCTTTTTGGAAGAACAGCTCAGTCGATACAAACCGAAATTGATTGTGGCGTATGGCAAAGATGTTGGAAAATGGTTTGGAATCCAAAGATCCGAAAGCGAAGAATTTGATTTCATCTCAAATCCTAGAAGACTGCCTTTTGAGTATTGGGCGATATACGTTCCTCAACGACAGGGAAAGCATTCTCGTCCAGAGGTTAATGAAGTGAAGGCGAAAATCAGAGAAGCCCTCAGCTCAATTTGAAGTCACGATCGTGGTTTCAGCGCGCATTTCTGTTTTGAGGCTTCTCTATCCCAATGCCAAAAGATTTGATCAAGCTCTAAAGGAGAATATCCTGTCAGTTCTGAGACTAGGTCGCATAAGTCAGCATCATTACCAAGTCCGATCTCTTTCAAAGCATTCTTGATATGGACATCTGGCTTCAGAGTATTTACTCCCACGCAAATTCGCAGATTCTGAACTGTGGCAAGACCCACGTTTGGTAGTCTGCCTATAATGTCATTTTTCAGATTTGATAAGTTGCATTTTTCGGCCAGTCTTTCATTGCTTCTTTGTCCGAACTGAAACCTTTCTCTTCCTGATATTTGATGAACACAGCAATCATGCCATTCAGCATCTTGTAGCGTCGATTTGGAGTCTCGGTAATGTGCATTCCAAAGACATTCTTGCAGAAGTCATATTCATTCATTGAATCGACGAGCATTCTTAGGTCATAGACCGTCCTTGTGGATGGATAGTTTTTCTTGAAAGCGGTCAGACGAGGTTCTACAGTCTCTTTCCATCTCTGTCTAATAGCTAGAGCAGTGTTCAGAAGAGCTTCTGCGGGTGTTTCGGCCCACACACTCACAAGATGTTCTCTAGACGCAACGTCACTTATCAGTTCTCCGGTCTCGGTCATCCTGGTTCGTCTCATATCCTCGATTCTTTCTTTCAGAAAATGTTGTTTCTTTTTCATTTCCATAAGTAAATACTTGAAAGTTTCTGACTTTATAACTTACTGAAACAAATAAAGAGCGGCGTCTGAAAACTCAACAGAATTATAAAGTAGAAAACGAAACCCCTTCTTGTTCGTAACCGAGGGACGATAGTGGTTTCCCGAATGAGAAACCGCGCGCAACAATATGGAACCTTGGCGCGCAGACCATGCAAAACGTGGATATGCGTATCTTGGATTCACAAAGTCTAGAAATACACTGGGGATAAACCTAGAGGTTATAGTGCCCTTGAAGGTGTTCTATACGAAGAAGGATAAGCCCAGAGAAAACGAAGAAAAATACTATTGTTCAGTTTGCGGTGCAGAGATCAGCGAGGAAGACTATGAGGATTATGATGGCATGTGTTGGGAATGCTGGCATGATCAGCTGACAGAAGAGTCGCGTGACATGTTCGGTGACTTCATGTGAACGAAGATGAATACACGTGTCAAAGGTGTGGCCGACAAATCAGCCAGGAAGATTACGAGACTTATGACGGAATGTGCCCCGAATGCTACGAAATAGAAATAGACGAACTCGACTATGAAGACGAAGACCACTAAACCTAACGTAGCATCCGCTTTTGCCTGTGAATTTGGAATATGGAGCGAGATATGATACGGCAATGTGAATTTCCAATTCAGAAGTAACTAATCCCGCAACTGCAATCAATGAATCAATTTAGGGTTGAAGTATCTTGACCGCTCCAGAGTTGGACATGAGCACTATAGAAAAGATACTCTCTCAACCCGCAAAGTTGTCAATCGATCAGACGGAGGCAGTTTTGTCCAAAGCGCGGTACAATCGCGTAATTGCAGGAGCCGGCGCAGGCAAGACCGAGACACTGACTCGCAGAATTGCCTACCTTGCTTTAGCAGAAGAGATACCACCGTCTTCTATCGTAGCTTTCACATTCACCGAGCGAGCCGCTCGGAGCATGAAGAGCCGCATCTACCAAAGAGTTGCCGAGCTGAAGCCAAGCAAGCTCAACGTGCTAGGCGAAATGTACATCGGTACAATTCATGCATACGCAAAAAGAATCCTCGACGACCATTTCCGATACGGAAACTACAGCGTCCTCGACGAAAATCAAGAAATGGCGTTCTTAATGAGACACGGGTGGGACCTCAACCTTAGGGACTACCACCCGAACTATTCCGAAAGCTGCAGAATCTTCTCAAGAACTGTAAACATGGTCTGGGACGAAATGCTTAGCAGAAAGACGCTCGAGGAGAGAGTGCCAGGGTTCTTCGATCGCTTGGTTCGCTATGAGAATCTTCTTGATAGGCATAAACTGTTGACCTTCGGCAGAATGATACTTCTGGCCGTCCTGAGGCTGAAAGAAGCACCTGACACGCTGAGCTACGTCAAACATCTGATCGTGGACGAGTACCAAGACATAAACCAAGCTCAAGAAGAGCTGATAAGCCTCGTGGGAAGTCACGGTGAGATATTTGTGGTCGGCGACCCGCGTCAGAGCATATATCAATGGCGAGGATCGGATGAAAGGTTCTTCGAATCGTTCTCAGAGAGGTTCAAAGAAGCGAGCAACGTCACAATAAGAGAGAACCGCAGAAGCAGCAAAAAAATAGTCGCAAACGCGAACAAGTTTGCAGGCACGTTCCAACGAAGATATGAACCGATGCAGCCTACGAAGCCCGAAGAAGGACTCATAGGCACTGTCTGTCACAGTAATCCTGTCTATGAAGCCAACTGGATCGCAGACCAAGTAGAAGACCTTGTGGCACACCGAGGCTTGAAGTATTCTGACATCGGCCTACTTACCAGAAGCGTCAGTCTTGCGGCAGGACCACTTGTTGACGAGTTCAAGGCTCGGAGAATTCCGTACATTGTAGGTGGAAAGGTAGGCTTATTCAAAAGGGACGAAGCGAAAGCTGTGGGCTGCATTTTTTCCTGGTTCTGCGAAGACGGTTTTTGGGTTGAGGATCCATGGAAATGGAATGAAAAGATATCTGGCGATGATCTCCTAGAAGCTGCTCTTGAATTCTGGAGGGCTGCTTATCATCACATCGTTCCAGTAGATGCCGAAACAAAACTCCGGAAGATCAAGGCAGACCTCAATTCCACACCCTCTTCTTACCGCAACTTCACAGCAATCTACCACGACGTGCTGGCCGTGCTTGGGTTCAAAGAACTGGATCACGAGAACCCGAACGATGCCGCTTTGATGGCCAACCTCGGCAGATTCCATAATCTGCTCACCGATTACGAAACTGCCAACAGAATTGGAGGCAGAACTCCGCATTGGAAACAAGACCTCCGAAACCTCTGCTGGTTCATTAACAGCTATGCTTCCCAAGCCTACGATGAACAACCTTCAGACAACATACGCGGCATAAACGCTGTCCAAATCATGACCATCCACCAAGCCAAAGGACTTGAATGGCCCGTTGTAGTACTGTTTTCAACGGTTAAGAACCGATTTCCACCCAGAAGCGTCGGCAGAAAACAGACCTGGTGCAACATACCACGAGACATGTTTGACGCTGAACGGTACGAAGGAAGCGAAGAAGATGAACGGCGACTGTTCTACGTCGCCATCACGCGAGCTCGAGACGCTCTAATAGTAAGCTACTTCGCTCAGCAAAACGGCCAAGTCAAACGGAGCCCTTTCATTGAAGACATTGATCTTACACTTGCCACTCGCCTACAGCCCGTTGCACTTCCCCCAATGCAAATCGGCCCAGCACAAATCTCGGATGAAATGCTCACTTTCTCAGCCAGCGAAATAACAGCATACACAAGATGCCCCTACATGTACCTACTCAGGGAAGTCTACGGCTATCAACCACAACTAAACGAAGCCATCGGATACGGCAAAGGCGTACACTTCTGTCTTAGACGTGCAGTGGAACTCGTGAAAAAAGATGGGCAAAACCCGATCACAGCCGTTGCAACGGCAATCGACAAAGACTTCTATATGCCGTACGCAGGAGGTCAGGTCCTAGAAAACTACAAAAAAGGCGCAAGGGAAGCCGTCATGCTATATGCAAGAAACCACGCAGTAGACCTCGGCGAAAGCAGCGAAGCCGAATACAGAATTGAATTTCTTATCCATAATGCTACGGTGATGGGAAGGATCGATGTCTTGGAAAACAAGGAAGTCAGAGACTATAAAACGTCTCACGACTATGTTGAACCGAATGAAGTTGCAATGCAGATCAGGATTTATGCCGCGGGTTTGAGGAAACTGGGAAGACAAATCGACAAAGGATCCGTCGCGTACTTGTCAAGTGAAAACGTGAACATTGAAGCCATCGACGTGAGTGAACCCACCGTAGAAAACACCGTGCAAGAAGCGGAGAAAGTAGTAAAAAGCATCATAGGCGGGAGTTTCACTCCGAAACCAGGAACGAGTTGCCAGAAATGCGACCAAGGACCAATCTGCCGATGGAGACACAGACTAGCAAATGACGCGTCGACCATCTAAGAAGTAGCATCTCACATTCATTGAACTGATACGTCTCCAAATCTATTAACGCGCGCTGAAACTCCATTGTTATTCTTTGATTCCTGAATTTTTAGGCTTCTCGACGTCACTTGCGCCACAAGAACACTCGAGCATGCGCACAACCAAGAATACTGATTATGGTTTCATAAGAAAAATAACCTGAATTAGTATGCATGGTCATGTGCAATTAAAGAGGTTATCAGAGATGCGTGAAGAACAGGCACGTGCATCAGCTATGACAGTGGAGGAGTTTGCGGCAGCTGAAGAAAAATGGGCGAAAATAACTGTTTCAAACAAACAAGAAGTAGAAAATATCAAGGATTATGCCATATACCTTAGTGAAGAAATAGCGCAACTCGTTGACGCACAGCCCAAGTGTTGGTTGCTAGGTGAAAATTACGATAATGTATTTTCAGAGTACAGAGCAAAAGTTGAAGAGGTGAGTGGTTCTAACAGAAGTGCGCTCAAAGTAATTAACGATTCTACTTATGCAACAACTAGGCTAATAAGTGTTCAAGACGAGATTGAAACCCTTCGCGAGCTAGATGCCAAGAATAGGGAGTTTTGGGATGAGTGGCAGAAAAACTATTCCATAAAAATCTTGGATAAGTTGGAATCTTTGAAGTTAGGTTTTGAGCTGCTTGGCAATGTAAAACTTGAAGGGCAGGAGGAATTGAGGAAGGAATTTGAGAAGAATAGCTCAATTCTCGAGCAACTTGTCCAATCCACACATAAATGGATACCTTTGGAAGAACAGTCGATAACTATTAGACCTGCATGGAATCCGCCTGAATGGAGTTCAATGGAACCAAGAAAGGCTGAAGTGCGCAAGTTCGTGTCAAAGAGCAAATGTGAGAAGTGCTCGAAACAGCGTACTGGTTCATTTTAGCTTTATTTAAAAAGAAAGAGAAAAAAAACTTCTCCATGAATAACTCACTTCGGTGGAGCGTTATCACGGCCTTTTCCCGAGGGTTTGCCGGTCGTGCTGGGCTTGCCGCCCTTGCCTTTACCCATATTTTCACCTCCGCCCTGCATTCTGAAAAAGAAGTTGGCAGGGTAAATAGCTTCCGATGATGGGATATGCGGGAGACGACGCCACCTCTACGCAGTTAGTGCGCGCTAGCAGCGTCGCCAGTTTCGAGAAGAAGACAAAGACGACCCATATTCAGAAGACAAGCTACACAGTATTCTATCTGAAACCTGAATGCTGTCTTTGAGCACGAACCTGAACTGACATCATCGCGCGCGCGGGGACTTGTACATATCGTAGAATAAACGCTTAAATCTCAAACATTTTCCCTTTTCAGTAGGTGAGAGCAAATGGCACAAGAAGAACCGTTTCCTGTCCATGAAACTGTCAAAGTCTTGGAAGGCGTAACAATTAGCAAAAGTGGTAGGTGGTGGTCTGCCGCTTTGTTAGTTGAGTCCTATGGAAAGAGACAGATCGCCCTGTATCTGTGGCATAAGGGTGATGACGGAAAATGGAAACGGAAGGAGAAATTTATCATACCTTCAAAGGATTTATGGGAGAAGACGAAAAAGGTTTTAGACGAGAAATTCTTCTCCACGTATGTCAAACCCTAACGCAAGCTATCTCTTTTCACTATCTTCCCAATCTCTTGAATAATCTTGGGTTAGATCAAGGTTGACAAATCTGGAGCAAATCGCTCCACTTTTTCGCTAGCGCGCGCAATTGCTGCGTTGACGTAGGGTTTGACGTCACTGAAAGCGTGATGACGAAGACGAGCGTCTACTTTTCAGAACGACCTGTTCTAATGCCTAGTGTTAAATTCGGCAATCTCGCAACACATCTGGTGATCGGGTGTGGATCTGTTTCGCCCTCAGTCCTCCGGACTCGTGAAGGGAATCTGTCGAATTCTCATTATAACTGGCTTAGTGTTCTTTATAACGGCTATATTCTATCCTTTTCTGACCGCACAATACTTCGGCATGAAAATTCCAGAAGCTATCAAAGGACCGACGAAATACTGGTCTTTCATGCAAGAAGTCTCCTACGGTTGGGGGATGGATTGGAATCTGAGATCCAAGTTTCAAACTCAAACACAAATTCTTGGCGAATATTGGGATCCATGGTTGAGCCATCCTGAAATATTTCACAGGTTACTAACTGGTGTCGTGATCACGACCCTCTTTGAGGCGCAAATCGTTACCGTTATCGTCAGCATCCTAGCGATCGTGAAGACGACGATGGGTTTGATCGTCGCATCAACGTTTCTGGCTGCATTCAACGTCCTTCTCATGGCACTCTTCGCCAATCTCATAAGCGACTGGAACATAGTGACTTACGAAATCGGGTTCTGGTTCACTCTCCTTTCGATGATTCCGTTGTCTTTCGCAATTGCTATTCACTTCAGGCGTTCTACATGAAATAAAAAGAGGGTTTTGGTATACATTACAGTGTGGGAACGGTAACTCCCGGGCTACCATAGCGCGCGCAAGCGAGTCGCAAGGTTTTCCTAACATGAAAATCGATAACAACAGTTTCGGCACAGATAACGCTGCACTTGTCCAGAACTTGTGCATCGAATTCCGTCTTTCTACACCCGCTTACAACTACACTGAGGACACTCGACTACCTTTTCAATATCCATCGCATTCCCCCCAAACATGGACATTCCGCCGAGTCGACATCATTCCCTAAAAAAGGGGGAAATGCGGGAGACGGTGCCACCTCTATGTAGTTACTATCTGCAGGATTGTAGGCGTGTTATGTTCTGAACAAATAGCACTGTAGAGTGTAGAAGTTCGCTACGATCAACGTGTTAGCTATGGTCTATTCCTCATATATGATGAACCTAAAATCACGTTAATCGTGAAAAACTCGAAGAACCTAGTCGGAGCGCGCAATTCGGGACATAGAACCGCGGCTTGTCGGTTAGAGTGTGGCCAAAACAAGCAATATTTGGATAATTGACTATCGAAAATGCGTAGTCTGCACGCGCTTTTTAAGAAATTTAATGTTGTATGCCCATTAATGGGTAACTGCGTTAAATTTCTGTGTAGCTGTGGGATTAACAAATTTTAAATATTTTTAATGCAGTATGCCATAAAATGGATAACTACGTTAAAAAAGTGAAAAGACTATGGCGAACAAAACGGAAGCACTCTACAATGCTCTTCTTCCCATGAAAATTGCAGGCTTTGACGACATTATGCAAGCAGCGTCAAGCCTAATCGAAGGCCCTGCAAACCGCAAATACATCTATCGCAAATACGTTAAAAGACTGATCGAAGCTCACAAGCTTCAATCAATCCGGAAGGGTCTGTATGCCGTTCTATCTCCGCTGGAAAAAGCAGAAAAGTACGAACCAGACAAACTCCTAATCGCCTCCAAAATCAGAAAAGAATACTACTTGGGCTTCCACACCGCCTTGGAATTCTACGGCTGCGCCTACTCTGCTTTCAACGAAGCTTACGTATGCGTCAACTCGAAAAACAGGTTCGATCCTTTCAGTTACAAACGCTTCATCTTCAAACCAGTATTCATCAAAGACACGACATCACAAACAGTTGAGAAAATCTATGGCAGCAGTCTTTTGAGAGTAAGTAGCAAGGAAAGGACGTTCATCGAATGCATCGACAGAGTTCAATACGCCGGAGGCTGGGAAGAATGCGTAAAAAGTCTAGAAAATCTCCGCGGACTCAACGTTGAAAAACTGATTAGCCTAACACTTCATCAAGGAAAGATTGGTCTTCCCAGACGGATCGGCTTCATCCTCGATATTCTGAGAAAGAGATCACCGTTCTATGAACACGTTACTGATACTACACTGAGCAAAATGGAAATTGAAATCAAAGGTTCACCACAATACCTGGTCCGTGGAAAAAAAGGCAGCTTCAACAAAAGATGGAACCTGTACATTCCCGAGGCTTTCGAGGAACAGCTGAGAGGCATTTGAGTGAAAAGGAAATACGATTTTGATGCGTTGGCGCTGCAATACGGGTTTAGCACCAGGGAAATAGAAAAAGTATGTCGAATCTCAGATCTGTTAGAGGACGTCTCAGCGGCAAAATTCCTCTCAGACCGCCTATCACTTTACGGCGGAACAGCCCTCACATTCATCTACTCACCAGAAATACTGCGATTGTCCACAGACCTCGACTTCAACTACCGACACACAGACAATGCAGAATGGGGAGAGACCCGAAAGGAAATCGACGAACGGCTGAAAGATCTAATCTACCGACAAGAATACGACCAGACGGACATCGCTATAAACGCAGCCTATCCACTCACACGATTCACAGTCAGGTACGTCAATGCTCATGGCTCTGAAGACAACTTCAAGATAGAAATAGGATACCTGCGCAGAACCCCAATTCTCAAAACCGACACCTTAGCATATTTCAAACACATAGGAACACAGGAAACATTCAAGACGAGAACTCCAATGAAAGAAGAATTGTTCGCAAACAAATGGTGCACACTACTCTACAGAAAAACGCCTCGAGACCTTTTCGACACCTATCAAATAACCAAAATGAAATTCGACCACAACATCTTCCGCAAATGCGCAATCGTTGAAAGTCTAACCCATGAGAAACCAAGAATGCACGAAATCAACCCCGAACTAGTCGCACAGATTCCAATAAACTCCAGCCTGAGGAATCTACTGCAAAGAGAGAAGCTCTCGCAATATGATTTTGCCAAAATAAAAAGAGAGGTTCAGGAGTTCACTGAAACGCATCTGGCCAGCATCAACAGCAATGAAATCAAAGCAATAGACAAGTTCTACGATGAAAAAGTCTTTGAACCAAACACGATTGACAACACAGGATCATTCCACGAACGAATAGCGGAATATCCTGCAGTTCTGTGGGCACTTCAACAAATCAAAGAAAGAAAAGAAGGGGATCTGTAGGGTGCAACACATTCTCAGCATGAAAACCGGTGATAACAGTTTCGGCACAGATAGCGCTGCACTTGTCCAGATGGCGTGTATCAGACTCCATCTTTGTACACTCGCTTACGGCTACACTGAGGACACTCGACTGCTCTTTCAGTTTCCATCGCATTCACCTCCAAACGTAGGCATTCCGCCGAATCGGTATGATTCCCTAAAAAAAGGGGAAAATGCGGGAGAGAGGTCACCACCTCCTCGAAGTTACGACCAACACGCCAGCCTTTTAGACTAACACGTCAGGTTTTTTTGCTGGTGGGTTACTTGCGTTTTCTGAAGGAAGACTCACGTTTCTTCTGGTTTTTTGTTGCCGCTCGAGAGCTTGTATTTCTTCTTCACAATCGTTTTGAATACAGACACAACAATCTAATGCGTGCGCTTCTGATAGAAGCGTACAAGAAAGGTTTCTAGATTTCGGAGCGCGCGCTCTAATCGCTAGCGTTCATTCCAACAATAGATACTGTTTTTATAATGGGACGACACGTAGAGCGGTCTGCCTAACGGTGCACAGACATAGCTTAACGCCGGCGACAAGTAAATATCATAGATATCGATTCTTGGTCAGTATACCTTATTATCAACTGAACAAACGCTTTAAATCTCAGCCGTTTAGAAAAGAAAAGGGGTCAACATGGACCAAGAAGGAAAGGAAGAATATACCGAATTCCTCAACCTCATAAGAATTTTCGTTTCTATGCTTAGTGAGAACGGCAAATTGATCACCAAAATGGGAGAAATAGAGGAGATTTCCGAACGAATTCAAGATGATGAAAGAGTTCTCTCCAGAGAAACTTGATGCTTTTGTGGAAAAAGCGCCGCCAGAAATTGCGGGCCTGTTCCTGAAAATAATGCTCAGGGCGGCGGCTATAGGACCGAAGACTAGCAGAGCAATGGGACTGCCTGCTGAAGAAAAACTAGAACTTGGGAAGCAGATAAACGAGCTCGTAAAAGATCTGGAGATCCTCTTGAAAAAAGTTGAAGAGGAGAGCAAGAAATGAGCCTGGAACCACAACAGCTGTTTTCGGATTTGTGGTCATCAATCAGAGAAGGACTCATCTTGATGTTTTTCCCCTCTGATTGGCTGCACCCAATAGAAAAAGCAGCACAGTACATTTCCACAAAGTTCGAACAGAACGTTGTTTT
>Ga0315280_10004416_pt1 | contig 20770 bp, 22 predicted proteins | sample YL17G06_40_MG_FD_203697 | JGI IMG/M metagenome (GOLD analysis project Ga0315280, IMG submission 203697) | Sediment microbial communities from Yellowstone Lake, YNP, Wyoming, USA - YL17G06_40 | ecosystem: Environmental > Aquatic > Freshwater > Lake > Sediment | place: USA: Wyoming | collected...
TGATTAGATTCAGTGCAACACGCGCTGTTGAGATCGCTTGGTCAAGTGATTGCGAACTCTCAGGCTCCCAAATCCTTGCAGCGCCGTGTGCCGTTTGTGTTCCGAGCTGACTCAAGTATAGTGAGCCAGCGCTCTCGAACACGAGACCTGCCTTCACCAAGCCTTGAAGAGCTTCAGACTCGGGTTGTGATAGTTGAAGTTCGATTCGCTTCTTCGCGTTCTCAAGCGAGACTGCATTAGCTTTCACCAACTTTATCAGGGCACTTGGGCCTGGGGGCACGGTCTGACCGAATTCGGTTTTTGCCGATTCTTCGAGTTTTCTGAGTTGTTCGATCTTTGAGACGGCATCTGTGACGGTAGTCAGGCTCTTCGTTATGCTCAGAAAGGATTGCACAACGGGGCTCTGAGGATTCATTCTATAGAGCGTTACTGCGCCCACATGTCGGGATGGTGAAACAGCCTTCATTCTCTCCAAATCATTCCAGACTCGGTAGAGAGTTGTTCGACCGATACCTGCACGTTGTGCAATTTCGGTCTTTGTTAGCTCCTCCTGTGGGCGTTGGGCCAATATGGTCAGAACTTTGAGTTGCGGACTCTTCGACAGGACTTCCATGAAGGCGGTGGCTTCGTCTGCTGCCATGGCTTTCTCAAGCCCGTATGGAAAGGAGCATGGTATATTAATGTTCCCGTTTGCATACATCAAAGTTTCAGATAGAAGATGCATAAGCCAGAGGCGCCCATCGCGTGCCAGACATGCCCTCCATAAACAAGCTAACTGAATCCGAGGAGAGAATCCTTCTTGCACTCTGGAGACTCAAGGGCATAGGAGAAAATCACATCAGAGAGGACTCTCTGAGAGCAGACCCAGCAGTAGGAGCATCGGTCGAGCATCTGGCAAACGAGATAGGTAACCTACGAAACCAGGGTTTTCTTGAGACGGTTGCACTAGACGATCACAATGCAATTTCCTTGACTCCACTGGGCCTGGCCATACTGAGACAAATCGAAGAGGACAAGCTGCAGGAGCTGAAGTAATCACACGAAGCGAGAACGCTTCGAACGCATGCCCCTCTCATTTTCGGGAACATTTTTAATGAATGGAGAGGCAAGGTAGGCTCGATGATGAGTCCTTTAAGTTCAGAGCGCTCTCAGCCGGCGCGGTGATGGCATTCGACGGGCAGACTGAACTTCACTCTTTCCCGTCGAATTGGACACACTCAGTTCGAAAGGAAGCAATGAGACGGCCTGCTCGCTCTTCAGTTGGCATTGACAAGTCTGGGAGCTTTGCGCGCGGTGAGGATACGGGTAACGAAAGTCGTGAAACCCACATTTCCCGTCAGCGCACCCATGAAGGCGCTCATCATGAACGTCTCCAACCAAGCCTTGATCAGGATGGAGATCAGCAAGCCCATCGTGAGCCACGGAGCCGGACCTAAGAAATAGGGAACAAGCACTGGTAACCTCAGACATTATCACGCTTGGTGCATAAGCGCCTCCCTTGAACATGCGACCGCAGTTAAGCAGTGCGTAAAGGCGTGATGCTAGAGGCTTGATGATGGTTTTTAGGGTCGGTCTCTTTGGAGTAATCTCGGGAATCTCTGCCGCATAACCGACAGGCAAGACTCGATCGAAGACTTGCATCTCGGGGCTCTCATAGTGATTAAGATGGCGTCTTGCCTCCGCATATAAGGCAGCCTGAGACTTAATACGAGGCCCATCCGTGGCCTTACTGAGGGTGATTCAAGTTGTCTGAACCGACAGCCGCTCAAGCTCCCGCCGAGAAGCCTGCTGAAGCGCCAGCCGAAGCTGTCAAACCGGAGGAGAAGAAGGAGGAAGCGAAACCGGTAGAAGCAGCTAAGCCTGAAGCGGGGAAGGAGAAGGCGAAACCAGCCGCTAAGAAGAAGAGAAAGAAGTAGACAAGTTCGGGTAACATGCACATATTACAGTACCCCAAGTCTACCAGTTGAATATGTGACGCGGCATTGCGGTGAGAGGGTAGATATTTGACATGGTCCTGAAACTCGTAACCTTTGCGAACTCTCTCAAACGATGTCAATGAAGATGAGACGGTTAACAAATCCATCCCGATCTGCATTTTTACAGCGGTAAATAACAAATTTGCAGCCAGAGACCAGCAGCAGTTGATCCCAACTGGGAAAGACCGATGCTCCCCTGAATTGAAGCGCAAACCAAGCTGTCTTCCCCCTAGAAAGAAGTCCTAGCATAGTTACAGAAGTTCCATTGTCTAACAGAGGATCCAAGACATGAGTACGGTCAAAGAAGTCGTATTTCATCCGGTGGGGATCGTGAGAACATGGGCTTCAGATGACGAGATAAGGGAACGTAGACACGAGTTGGAAGCGAGGATAGAGATTTTTCCAGAGTTCAAAGAAGCATTGGGAGGCTTGGAGAGGTTTTCCCACATTTTTGTTTCAAGTTTCTTTCATCGATTGAGGCCTAGGCAGGTCAGGCCCAGACGATTATTGAGGAATAGATTCAAGCTGGAGGAGTTGCCTTCGGTAGGGTCTTCGCTCTCGATTCTCCTACCAGACCGAACCCAATCGGTCTAAGTCTCGTAAGGCTTCTTCGCATTGAAGAAGATGGGAAACTGATGGTTCTCGGTCTTGATTGCTTCGATGGAACCGCTGTTTTGGATATCAAACCCTACAGGGACGATTACAGAGTGGACCACTACGAGCTTGCCGAATGGTGCCGGAAGCTACGGGACAAAGCAGGGGAAGGCGTCCAGCGAGTGATCTTCCGTAACCTGACTAGTCGAAGAAGGAACCTCGCTGAATTCAAATCTGACTGGGCTTCAAAATGGAAAATAGACTATGAGCGGAGACTGCATTCTCAAGCGTACGGTCAGAGACAGTTCGAGGATCCTTTGAAGCACCTGAAAGCTGAAGCTGTGCGAACAGCCTTGAGAGCCGAAGAGCTAGGGGCGGTCAAGTATCCCACATTGATATGCCAAGGAGATGAGGATAGATTCCTCGCTCTTGAGTGAGCATTCGAATTGAATCGTGTGATAGAAAACGGCCAACTATTAGTAATTCCGGGTCGCAGGCACATGGATCTGGGAAACGCTGAATGCTTCAATCAGATTGTGCTGGATTTTCTGCTTCAGCAGATTAACAAGAGTCCGATGTAGGCAGCGGATTATTCCGCCGACTGCTCGGGCACTTCTGATTCGTGAGCAACAGTCTGAATCGAGGCCAGCCTGACTTTCTTCGGTTCTGCTGCCTTAGTTAGACCAAGCCGCCGATGCTGAGTAATCTCTGCCATAATGCTGACGGCGATCTCATCAGGTGTCTCCGCTCCTATGTCCAGTCCGATGGGAGCATTGACGCTCTCGAGTTGCTCCTCTGCGAAGCCCTCCTTCAATAGGATGTGAAACGCTTTGAGCACTCGGCGCTTGCTCCCGATGAGGCCGATATACCCCGCCCCTGTTTTCAATGCGGCTCTAAGTGCTGGCAGGTCGTCTTTATGCCGGGTGACGATCACTATGTACGTGTTAGATGAGACCTGTATGTTGAGCAGGTTGGTTTCAACAAAGTCCGATATCACGAGGCCCGCTTCGGGAAACTTATCCTTCTTGGCTAAGGGATCTATGACGATTATCTCGAATCCGAGCATGTGGGCTAGTCGGGCTAAGGCTGTTGATATGTGACCGCTGCCAGCAATAATTAGACGAGGCTCCGGCTCTACAATCTCGATGGCCACGTCTATCTTTCCACCGCAGCTCATGCCCACTCCTCCGAACTCTTCCTCCACCAAGTCGTAGGACTTTATGACCACACCTTTCTGACCTTCACGAAGCATGAGAGCGGCTTCCTCAGCTACCTGTCCTTCAACGCATCCTCCACCAATCGTGCCGTATGTCTTCAGCTCTTTAGTCACTATCATCTTCGCAAGTCGGCGCGGGACTGACCCTTTGTAATCAACAATCGTGGCTAAGGCAAGGGTCTCTTGCTTCTCAAGTAACTCGTTCACTTTCTTGTAGATACTGCTCATTTTGAACGGCTTCTTCCTTCATGAAGAAGGGTGATTTATCATCATATAATCTTTCCTCGAGTTCTACCAGTGAATCAGAGAACGTGCTAAAGTTTCGATAGAGACGCATCCAGCTTTCGCGTCTACCTCAACCCTGTCTTCAAACGCTACTTCTTAATTACAAACAGGACGGATTAAACGTCCCAAAGGACTAACGAATGAGCTCAACCGTCACAACGCAAGTTGCAGTTCTTAAGAAGAAAGAGTGGGTCGGTAGAAGCGTTCGCAGAAAAGAAGACCCCAAACTGGTAACTGGCAAGGGAACTTATGTAGATGATGTAAGGCTTCTCAACGTGCTTCACGCCGCATTCCTTAGATTAACTCATGCCCATGCAAGAATCGTCAGGGTTGACTTGACTGAAACCCTGAACATGCCTCGCGTAGTCTACGCACTGACGGGCAACTCGCGAAACCGCTTCCTTCTTGGCTGGGTTACCCCGGCATGCGGAATCCACCTCGATACTCCTTAGCGTTAAACAAAGTGCGATACGTCGGAAAAAAATTGGAAATCTGCGCAATTTCGCGCAACCTCGCCGCTCTTGGTTCTGCTTCCAACAGGCCGCATCACTCGAAATTTGCGAATTGAAGTGCCCCTTCTGCCAACTGTTCTCAGACAAGACCGCTTCACGAAAAGCTAGCGCAAATAAGTTGCAGGACAGGCGTTGGCTAGGTGGATGAGAAATCACTCACGGGATTCTTCTTTGTTCAAAGCGGATTTCCAATTCGAAAGAGAGGCACTGTTTTCTACTACTGGAGACTCCACGAGCAAGCTATCATAGCGAAGGACAGCTGTTCTTTCGAGAACGAATGTCGTGACGTAAGGGGAGACCTAGAAAATCTCAGGTCTAGTCCGTCGACACGCAAACAACAATTCGCAACATTCAGGAACGTTGATCTCCCAATTCCTAGAATTCCTTTTATGCTGCTTGCAGCGCCGTTTGACTTAGATGCGATTGAGGTTATTGCGTTGAACTCATTCCTGTCCGGCCGTATAGCTTGCCTATCCATTTCAGCCCGACGTGATGTATTGCTCCAGCTCGTGGAGCAGTTCCATGCTTTGACGAGATAGTGCCATCAACAGTTCGCTTGTCTCAGTTGATATTTGCACAATTTTGGGTGAGGTGCTAGCATAGAGTTCAGACATGGTTCTCTCGAGGATCACGGTCTTCTCAATGTTGCTTACGCGCGTGTTTTCAACGGTGGTGTCGATTGTTGCTAGTAATCCGGCTAAGTTTAAGCCGGTTAGAGGTTCGAGCATCATTTCCATAACGTTTTCGACATGAGCTCTCTGCATCATCTTCATCCTCTTGAGGCTATTCTTACCACTATCGGACAGGAAGGATTTGAGCTTCGCATGGCTAGTTTCTTCTGCCGTTGTTTCGTAGAGTTGATGGAGTTTTCTCTCGCTTTCGATAAGTAAGGTCATGAGGGAGCTGAAGGTGTACCTTTCCTCGTCGGTCAACCCAGCTACCACCTTGTCACTATGACCTTCTTGTCCGCGAAGAAATCAAGGCAGTCTATTTGCCCGTGGAGCACTCCGAAGAAGGAGTCCCGGAAGCCTGCGAAAGGGAAGAAGGCCATAGGCGCAGCCATACCTATGTTTATCCCAATATTTCCAGCTTGAACTCTCCGCCTAAATTCGCGCGCGTTCTTGCCGCTCTTGGTAAATATGCATGCTTCATTTCCGTAGTTTGTCTTTGTGTTGATCATCTGAATTGCGTCGTCAAGCGTTTCGGCTCTCACTATGCTGGCGACTGGACCGAATATCTCCTCTTTGGCGATTGCCATGTCTGGTGTTACTTGGTCGAAGATTGTTGGACCTAGGAAGTATCCTCTGGGATATCTTTCGACCCTGGCGTTTCTTCCATCGAGTATCAACCTAGCTCCCTCGTCTATTCCCTTTCGTACGTAGCTCAACACACGTTCCTTGGCTGTCTGGCTCACGAGCGGCCCCATCTCGACAGATTCATCGAGCCCATATCCCAATCTTAGCTTTACGGCCCCCTCTACAAATCTCCTCTTCAGAGGTTCGTACACATCACCTACAGCAACTAGGTTAGCACCTGACAGACAGCGTTGTCCCGTGTTCCCAAAGAATGAGGGTAGCAGGGCAGGGATCGCTGTCGCGAGATCTGAGTCAGGCATCACTACTATGTAGTTCTTCGCGCCTGCTTGGCAGAGTGCTCTCTTTCCATATTCACCAGCCAGACGGTAGATTGACTTGGCTACGGGAGTCGAGCCAACGAACGTTACACCTCTAATGTGAGGATGCACTATGAGAGCTTCGTTGACCTCTTTGCTCCCATGCACCATGTTTACTACGCCTGGGGGTATGCCCGCCTCCTCAATCGCCTTGATGCACCATTGCATCGGAAGTGGAGTTATCTCGCTTGGCTTTACGACCAGTGTACAGCCTACAGCGAGCGCGATGGGGATAAACCAAAAAGGTGCCATTGAGGGAAAGTTGAAGGGCCCCATTACTGCGAAGGAGCCCAGAGGTTCGCGCACCAGAGTTTCATCTACTCCGGAAGCTATCTGATCAAGCTGCTCGCCTTTAGCAAGCGTGTATGACGCAGTGCATCCGACTTCGACGTTTTCGACGAGCCTTCTAGTCTCTCCTCTAGCCTCGTCTATGATTTTCCCGTGGTTCTGAGTTGTGATCCTTGAAATATCTTCGAAGTACTCGTCTAGCTTCTGTTTTAGTCTGAAGAGGTATCCTGCCCTCGTGGTGACCGGAAGCTCACTCCACTTTTCAAATGCGGTCTGCGCCGATTCAACGGCTCTGTCTACTTCCTCCTTCGTGGAGAAGGGAACCTCGGCAATGGCCTCGTCCTTTGCTGGATTCATTACGGGTTGCGCGTAAGCAGATTGGGAATCGACCCATTTTCTGCCAATAAAGAGTTTCAGCCTACCATAGTGCTTTTGGACCTCTGGCAATTCGACCATTTGCTTCATTCGTACTTCGCTCATTTCTCAGCCCTCTTGGCTAAGTAGAAGCTATCCAACTTATTATAAATGGTTTAAAAGTAGCAAACGGAATTGCAGGGAATCTTGGCTAGGCGTTTGAATGGGCTAAAGAATCCTTTCTGGGAAACCCAGCCGCGCCATGGGCCGTTCCGAGCTAGGAGAAAGCGAATGACGTTAAAGATTCTTGGCATCCATCGGCTGGCGGAGCTACAGGTTTTTTCTCTCAATCGTCGCATTCGTTATCGCAAACTACTATTCATGACTATTGCAGAATTATGGCAACCGCACTTTGGGTTTTGGAATGTCTCTTATCTCCTAGGGAACAGACTGAAAGTCAGTCTCACGCCCGAACGGACGAGTGTATCTACGTTGTGTCAGGAACAGGATTCGTAAAGGTTGCAGCAAAATAGGCACCAATCGAACTGGATACAGTGATCGTCGTGCACTCCAATGAGCCGCACGAAGCCCACAATACCAGTGACGAGACGATGAAACTAATCTGCGTATACCGCCCCTGGGTCTCAAAATCTGTTAGTATGCTGATGACATCTGAACTACTTCTGCTGCACCTACAGGTTCGAGCGGAAGAAGACGTGCTATGGCTACAGCATTTTCTTAACTGACTCGACTATGCTCGTTTTTCCAGGCATGTAAGCCTTCTGAAGAGGAGGACTGAAGGGAGCAGGCACATCTGGACATGCGACTCGATCAACGCCTTCAAGATAGTCCATAGCCCTCTCTGTTATTCTCGCCACGATTTCAGCCCCTACGCCACATGTCCTGCAGCCATCTTCTGCTGTAATGAGGCGTCCCGTCTTCTTTACAGATGAGATGATCGCGTCAGTGTCGAGCGGAACGAGTGTCCTCGGGTCAATAACTTCAATGCTTATCCCCTCGGTCTCCAATGCATCGGCTGCTGCGAGCGCCTCGCCCACCATCCTCGAGACTGCAACCACAGTTGCGTCACTTCCTTGACGTTTGACGTCCGCTTTCCCGAATGGAATAAGGTATTCCTCGCTGGGGATCTCATCCTTGCTGGCATAGAGTGAAGCACACTCTAGAAACAGCACCGGATTCTTGCCGCGAATCGCTGTCTTCAGCAGTCCCTTAGCATCGGCGGGGGTAGATGGCGTAGCTAGCATAATTCCGGGTACATTCATGTAAAGTGAAGGAAAAAATTGCGAATGCTGAGCGCCAGTGTTCCTACCCAGACTATACTGAGTTCTGATCGTTAGAGACGCGGTAAGTTTTCCCCCCGTCATGAAGTGCAGTTTCGGCAAGTGGTTAACAAGCTGGTCGCCACATTCGTTCAAGAAATCCATATACATTATCTCCGCCACAGGCCGGTAGCCCATTAGCGCGGCGCCGATTGCGGCTCCCACTATTGCGTTCTCGGAAATGGGCGTATCACGAACTCGTTCGGATCCGAACTCTTCAAGCAGCCCCTTGGTGACCTTGAAGATCCCTCCAAATGTTGCAACGTCTTCCCCCAGCACGAATACCCTCTGGTCCCGGCGCATCTCTTCAAACAAAGCCTCACGGATTGCTTGGGCATATGATATTGTGTTCATATTAGCACCAGTTTTAGGCCCAAACGAATTTTGCCAAGAGGTCAACAGACGGGTATGGTCTCTCTTGGGCAAACTTAACTGCGTCCTGTAGTCTAGATCTTGCCCTGCTACGAATCACTTCAAACTCTTCGACGGTAGCTAATCTCTCTTTTACCAGTTCGTGTTCTAACGTACGAATGGGATCGCGTTCCATCCACTGATTGATTTCTTGCTGCGTTCTGTAATCCAGGCCTGTGTCATACATTCCATGCCCCCTGTAACGGTACGTTTCACATTCCAACAGGGTTGGGCCATCGCCCTTCTTAGCCCTAGAAACGGCTTCTGAAGCCGCTGCGTAAACATCGAGAACATCCATGCCATCGACTAATCTACTCGGTATTCCATAGCCCTGTCCCCTGTGGGCGACTCGAGCTGATGTAGATTTGGAGACTGGAACCGAAATTGCGTATTGATTATTCTCACATACGAAGACCACAGGCAGTCTCCAAACCGCTGCCAAGTTCACTCCTTCGTGAAATGCCCCGGTGTTGCTCGCGCCGTCTCCAAAGAAACAGACTACACATCTGGTTTTCTTATCCATGTGCAACGCCAACGCGACCCCTACCGAGAGCGGTATCCCGCCGCCGACAATTGCTGTAGAGAAGATGACCCCGCAATCCAAATCGGTGCTGTGCATTGACCCCCCAAGGCCCAAACACATTCCAGTATCTTTGCCCATAAGTTCACTCAGTATCGCTTGTTCTGGGACTCCTTTAGCTAGACTGTGTCCATGGCCTCGGTGATTGCTAACGATAACGTCATCCTTGTCCAAGGCGGCACAAACACCTGCAGCCACGGCCTCCTGGCCTATGTACGGATGCGCAAGTCCTGGAATCTGACCGCTTTTGTAAAGCCGCTCAACTTCCTCTTCAAGCATTCTCTGCCTTACCATGCTCTCATACATAGAAAGGAGAACCGTTCTCGGGATGATGCTCTTGGCCTCTCCGCAGGCGTGAATACCCAAACCTCACACACCCATGATCGTTAGGTCACGCAATTCTTCCGACCCGGCAGCTAAGCTCTGCCTCCTTTTCGCCCGAGAAAAGCAGTTTCAGGTCCTGGTGGCGAGAAGACCCAAAGAACTCGCATCTGTTCTTTTCCGTCGTTTATGAGTTGGTGTGTTTGCTTAGGCGGTATGTATATTGCAGTGCCATTTTCTATGGGAATTGTCTCTTCGGCCACTCTCGCATGGCCCGTTCCAGATAGCACAAACCAGATTTCTTCTTCAGTATCGTGGGTGTGAGGACTACTCGAATTGCCGGATTCTAGAATAGTCATCCCGAGTGCAAGGTTTCGAGTTCGATTGATCTTTGGACTGAGCAAAACCTTCAACGTTCTCTTGTAGGGGCCAGTAGCTTCGAATCCCTCAGTCTGTGATTCTCTTGAGTACTGCATTGCTCATCGTCTCTCATCTATATGTCTTCAAGAATTGCCACACGGACCTGCTCGCTAATTATAATGCCGCAGGTTCTATACGAGAAACCTGTCTCAAGAATTCGAGTTTGCTTGTCACTTACCCCCTCAGATAGAACGGTTCGCGGGTGACCCGGATATACCGGCATACCTGTGTATCTCCGTAGCAGGGAAAGCAAAGAAACGGAATCTAAACTATAGGGTTACGCCTCTTCCAATACGGCTACGGCTCTAACCGGCGATCCCGTACAATTCCTCAGTCTCAGGGGAAAGAGTGCGATCTTAAATCTCTTGCCGACAACTTGTTCAAGGTTGGTCATGTTCTCAGTGTTCAGGATGTCCTTATCACCACATACCCTATGTGCTGGGTATGTCTTGTCTATGGGGTTATCTATGCTCGGCGCATCTATTCCTATGTTCCTCGCTCCTTTCTCCGCAAGCCAAGATGCGGCTTCATAGTCTAGGCCTGGATATTCCGTCAAGTATTCCCAGGCTCCGAGCTTCTTTGTGGTCCCTGTATAAAGGAGCACTGTGTCACCTTGCTCGATCTGGAGTTTATGTTTAGCTGACGAGTCGGTCAGGTCCTTTTTCGTGATGTAAGTCTTTGGTTTCACATGCGAAACATCCAGGCAGACAGCCTGCCCGTAAAACCATTCCAATGGAATTTTGTCGATAGTTAAAGCCCCCGGTTTCGTAGAAATGTGTTCGATAGAATCAACGTGTGTCCCGCCGTGGTCGCTAATCATAATGCCGCATGTTCTATAGGAAAAGCCTGTACCTAGCAGTTTCCTCATTTCCTCGTGGCTTACCCATTCGAATAAAACGGTTCTCAGATGCCCGGGATATACAGGCATTCCCGTGTATACTTCCTGTGTCAGGTCAACGATTCTAACCATTTCATCTGCACCTAGGCCGTCTTGTACATGTTGACTCCCTTTATGTTGACGAACTCTCTTATTCCGTATTTCGAAAGCTCCCTTCCGAACCCCGACCGCTTTACCCCGCCAAACGGCATCCTCGGGTCTGATTTCACTAGCCCGTTGACAAAGACTACTCCTGCTTCGATCTTCTTAGCGATCCCAGTAGCCCTCTCTAAATCTTTCGTCCACAAGCTTGCAGCTAGACCGAATATCGTCTGATTAGCATATTTCACAGCTTCCGTCTCGTTTTTGACTTTGATAATCGGAGCTACAGGTCCAAACACTTCTTCTGTGACGACCTTCGCGTCGTCTCTCACATTGTCAATGACCGTGGGCTCGTAGAAATATCCTCTTCTGGGTAATCTTCTACCGCCTCTTAGGACGCGCCCTCCCTTTTCTACAGCGTCTCTCACTTGAGAGTCAACAGATCGTAGTTGTTCTTCCTTTACCAAGGGTCCTACGTCGGTCTTCTCATCAAAAGGATCGCCCACGGTGAACTTCCCTACGTCTCTTACTAGTTTCTCTCTGAACTCTTCGTAAACCTCTTCCACTACTATGAATCGTTTTGCGTTGATGCAACTCTGACCAGAATTGATCAATCTAAGCTCAGCTCCGGTGCTTGCGGCTTTCTCTAAGTTAGCGTCCTCCAGAACAACAAAGGGATCACTTCCGCCCAGTTCAAGGACGCATTTCTTCAAGTTTTGCGAAGCTAATGTCGCTATATGCCTTCCTGCATCAGTGCTGCCGGTGAATGAAACTCCTTTGACAAAGTCAGAACCTATCAGAGGTTCTACTGTGGAATGCTCTGTTATGACCGTCTTAAAGACATGATCAGGAAAACCTGCGTTTACGAAAGATTCCTCTATGAGTTCGGCAGAGTGAGGGACTACGTTTGAATGTCTGAGTAAGACTGTGTTACCCGCTAAGATCGTTGGTATAGCAAACCTAAGTGCTTGCCAGAACGGGAAATTCCAAGGCATTACGCCTAATATTACGCCTAGGGGCTCAAACGCTATGGTGCTTTGTTGCGCATCTGTCTCAACTGATTCGTCACTGAGCCAGGCCTTCCCGTGCTTTGCATAGACTTCAGCGGTCGAAGCACATTTCTCAATCTCAGCAACTGATTGTTTTATCGGCTTACCCATCTCAGTCGTTATCGTCTTTGCATACTTGTCCTTGTTTTGTCTCAAAGCTTTCGCGAGCCTGTTTAGGTATTCTGATCTTTCCTCTATACCGGTTTGTTTCCACGACTCAAAGGCTCGGTTCGCTTCTTTGGCGTGAATGAGAGCTTCCTTGTCATCTATGGTATCATACTCGGCTATCTTTTCCTCTGTAGAAGGGTTGATGGTCAAGAACTTGCCCATGATCTGTCGCCAGAATTCACAAGAATTAGAACACGGCGATTACACTTTTCAAAATATAGTATATATAATATGAGTTGGGTTGCAGCTTACACAGCCTTCTTGAAAATGATTAATATCCCTGCCAGGGCATAATTCGTGTCATGAGTTTTATAGAATCCATGGATGTTCCGGGTTTTAAGGTCCCAAGCCCAAATGAACGAGTTCTAAAGGTGATTTCCTCTCCTGAACTTGGCAGCCAAGAGGACATGACGTTGCTTCTCTCCATAATTAGTGCTGGTAACACCACCGGATTGCACACGCATGAGTCGACGGAGACAATGTATGTCTTGAGCGGCCGTGGAGTAGGCACCATTTCGGGAAAAACAGGAGAAGTAAAAGTGGACACAGTTTTAGTTGCTCCAAAGGGAGTACTTCATGAGGTTAGGAATACGGGAGACGAGACGCTGAAGCTGGTCTGTGTTTACCTGCCAGCGCTGAAACCTTCAGGAAACTTCGAAAAGGCAATAGACATAGCAAAACAATACTTCAGGACCCGAAAGGAAACCTAATCGGACGCTTTTTTAGCAAATATTTCTCAAACCGTTAGTTAGTCAGGCCTTTCCCTTCCCGCCTTCTAGAAAAGACTTCTCCAGACCCGGCGGACCGAAGGCCCATAGAACTTTGAGCGTTTCCTCGAAGGCGTTAACGACGAGCTGGTTCTATGTATTGGGGGGGTACGGCATTATATGACATATGGTATGGCAAAGCATAAGTTAGCCTATAACACAACCTGCTAAATTGATACTAGTTGGAAATAGCGCAAGCTCTAGAAGCTAGAGTCATACCTTTCGAATTCGAGTATTTTTCCCCTAAGAATCTTCCGGAAACCCTTTCGCTTCTCAAAAGCCACGGCAAAGATGCCAAGATACTGGCTGGAGGCACGGACCTTATTGTTGGCTTGAAGAAAGGAATGAAGTGCAAGTATATCGTAAGTCTCAAGGACGTAGACGAGCTATCCTACGTCGCTGCAGAGAAGGAGATGCTCAGAATAGGTGCCTTAACAAAGCTCAGGGATGTTGAGAAATCCTCCGTAATCTCCGAGAAGTTCGAGGCGCTTCACGAGGCGGCGAAGGATCTCGGTTCCCCCATGGTGAGGAATATGGGCACAATTGGCGGGAACATATGCAATGCCAGTCCCGCCGCAGATTGTGCCGCAGCTCTTCTGGCACTAGATGCAAGGCTTAAAGTCGTTGGTTCGGGCGAGAGGATAGTGCCTATAGACAAATTCTTCGTAGCACCACAGGAAACCGTTCTCGGTCCGACGGAGCTTCTGACGGAGATACAAATTCCATATCTCCCGGACGAGGCCACGAGCAAGTTCCTGCGCATCAAGAGAGTTGGGATATCCGTGTCATCAGTTTGTGCGGCAGTTGCCATGCTGCTCAAGAGGCGTGAAGTAGAATTCATCAGGATAGGTTTAGGCGCCGTGTCGCCTACACCGGTAAGAGCGTACAAGACTGAAGAATACCTCAAGGGAAAAAGCCTCTCAGCTGATACCGTTGACAGAGCCTTGGAGAAATTAGAGGACGAAATGAGACCCATCACGGATGTAAGGGGCACCGCAGACTACAGGACATATGCCACGAAAGCACTCGTGAGGCAGGCCATCGAGGTATTAGAAAGTAGGAGGGGAGGCACGGCATGATGGCGAAGATCTTCGAATTGACGGTCAATGGAAGAAAGACAAGAGTTGACGGAGAACCCAGTGACGTACTTCTTGACGTGCTAAGGGACAGGCTTGGTATCTACTCTCCGAAGTATGGATGCGGAGATGGAGAGTGCGGTGCCTGCGCAGTTCTTATGGACGGCAAATGTGTTCTCTCTTGCCTGACACTGGCCGCAGAGGTAGAAGGAAAAGAGATAACCACCCTTGAAGGTCTGGCGGGTGACAAAGTGTTAGAAGCGTTGCGGAACGCCTTTTCCGCGAATCACGCTCTGCAATGCGGATATTGCACCCCAGGGTTCCTGCTTAGCACCCGAGAGTTGCTTCTAGAGAAACTGGAGAGATCCACATTGACGCGGGTGGAGATAAAGGAACATCTGAAAGGCAACTTATGCCGATGCACCGGATACTACCAGATAATCGAAGCCGTAGAGGCGGTCTTCAAAGAGTTGACCGGGAAAGAAGTAACGAAGGAGGCAGAAATAGTATGAGCGCGCTGAAATTCAAGTACATAGGTAAACCGGAAAAAGCCGTCGACCAGTTGAAGTTCCTGCACGGTAGGGGTCTTTTCATAGACGACTTCAGGGTCCCATCAACGCTGCCGCCTTTGTTGCAAGTAGCACTAGTTGCGAGCCCTTACGCGCATGCTAAGATAAAGAGCATCGACGTGTCAGAGGCGAAGAAGGTTCCAGGAGTCGTCAATGTTTATACGGGCCAGGATCTCGTGCCCCACCACAAGGCGCCGTTGCCGTGCAACATCCCTACCCTGCCCGCACCGCACCAATACATCTTGGCTGTCGGGAAGGTTAGGCACTACGGCGAGCCTGTGGCCGTCGTCGTAGCAGAAGACTTGAAGACGGCGAACATCGCGGCTAGAAAGGTGAAGGTGGAATACGAGCCTCTTCCAGCAGTAGTTGACCCAGAAGAAGCAATGAAAGAAGGCGCGCCACTTGTGCACGACGGCGTTAAGAATAACATACCGTACCACGATGTGTTCCCGTTTGGAGATGTTGACAAAGCCTTCGCAGAAGCGGATGTGGTTTACAAAGACCGGTTCTACTATCACAGAACCTGCACCAACCCGATAGAGCCCTTGGGCGCCGTCAGCTACTATGACAACCTCGCAGGTGAGATGCATCTGTGGTCGAACTTTCAAAACCCGCGTTACCTGTCCGGGTTTTCTGCGGGCGTTCTCGGGATACCGTCAAATAAGTACCATGCATATCGGTTCGATATTGGAGGTAGCTTCGGTGCGAAGTACGCAGTGCTGTATACAGCCATCCTGACCGGCATGCTGTCAATGCTCACAGGCAGACCAGTGAAGTACTTCGAGACTAGGGGCGAGTATATTGCATCGTGGCACGCTGGCGGAGAAGAGAGAATCTATTACCTAGAGATAGCCGCGAGGAAGGATGGGACAATACTGGGTCTGAAGGAGAAGATAATATCCAATTACGGAGCCTACATGGGGGTCTACTCGCCCGGACAGGAATTCAACCCATTCGCACAATGGACGGGTGCCTACAAGATACCGAACGTGTACGTAGATGTTTCCTTGGTTCTCACTAATACCACAGCTGGCTCCAGTGCTCAGAGGGGCTTCGGTGCCGGACAACAGATGTTCGCACTCGAAAGAGCGGTAGACGGCCTAGCTGACATGGTCGGAATGGATGCAGTTGAGATACGAAGGAAGAACTTCATACAGCCTAACGAGTTTCCATACGTAATCCCAACGGGAAACATCTATGATAGCGGCAACTACCCAGCAGTCTTAGAAAAAGCCCTGAAGCTTGCCAAGTACGATGAGCTCAAGAAAAAGCAGGAGGAACTACGGAAGAAAGGCAGGTACATTGGCATAGGGCTTGCCACTGTTCCGCACAGAAGTTCTTACAACATCATAGAGATGGCGATACCGAACCCCGGCATGCTGTTAAGCACATCCCCAGCCTCTGCGAGCCTGAAGGTGAACGACGCGGGCCAGGTCATAGTAACACTATATTTCGCCCAGAGCGGGCAGAGCCACAAAACGGCCGTTGCCAAAATGGCGGCTGACGGGCTCGGGATAGACATAAGCGACGTGAACGTTGTCTTCGAGGAGGATACTCTAAAGAGCCTCTACGATGCAGAGCCAGGTGGCAGCAGACAGACCCCGATAATAGACATGGTGCTAGGGGAAGCCATCAAGAGGCTCAAGCAGAAGCTGGTAAGGGTGGCATCAATTCTGCTTCCATGGGATGAACAGCACTTAGCATACGAGAACGGAGTGGTGAGAGCCACAAACAACCCCGATAAGAAGATAACGCTGAAAGAGCTCGCGTTGGTCGCTAACTGGCAGACGTTCAAGGTTCCCAGCGAGGACGTAGGGCTGCAGGTTGAGGCGAGCTTGAATTCACCCTCCACGATACCGGACGCAATGAGAAGGTTCTACTTCTACCCATTCATGGGATTCTCCGCAGATATCCCGGTGGTCGAAGTCGACACAAGGACTGGAGTGGTGAAAGTTCTGAAGTACTTCCACGTGAATGACTCGGGTACGATCATTAACCCGCCTGTAGCGAGAGGTCAGATAATAGGTGGCCTCGTCCACGGAATGACTGACGCACTTTATGGGGAAATGAAATGGGATAAGGACGGAACGCTTCTCTCAACGAACTTCGGGACATACTTCCTCCCAACCAGCATGGAAGCGCCGGATTTCATAGTAGATTTCCACGAAACGCCCTCGCCCTTAAACACATTCGGCTCTAAGGGGATAGGGGAGACGGGACGCATAGTCGGTCCGGCCGCGATCGCCAGCGCAGTGGAGGACGCCTTGAAGCAGCTGAAGGTCAAGATAAGGGAGATACCAATAACGCCGGACAGATTGATTAGCGAACTGAAGAGGAGGTGAAAAGTATGGCGTTGGAACAGATAATACCCTATCTCTTCGTCATGGCCCTGTACACGCCAGCTGGTGCCTTCCTCGCAGTCGCAGGTTGGTTGCTTGGTCCTATGGATGACACGAAGGAGCTGGGTGTCGTCACGTTGTTCACGGGATTCTTCCAGACGATATCGATCATACTGCTCTTCATCGTGGGTAACGGGTTTGGAGCAGTCACAGTCGTACCTCTGGCTTTCGCCTGGTACATCCTAGGAATAACTGCGATCGCGGGCTTTGCACATTTCAGACCTCTCGCGAACACCTTGATACCTCTCGTCATCTTCTACGTGGTTGAGGCGATATACCTACTCACTACACACGCTATAATGTTGCCAATAATGATACTATCCTATGCTGTGGTTGTGACCATGCTAATAATCTGGATATACAAGGGTTACAAGGGGCTACAGAAACCGACAGCTTATGTGTTAATACTGGAAGGCATCCTAACGATATTGCTGCCTACTTTGATGTTTATGACAGGTATCCCGCTTCCTTGAAAACACGACTCTCTTCTTTCACTCATTTTTTTGCTCTTTTGTTCTACTAGCGAGAGCTTAATCTCTAGGGGTTTTCGAGCTATTACGACAGGAAATACGTAGCCATGTTTGCACCGCCGTAAAGCTTGGGCGCTTGATGTGCAACAACTAACTTAGCGGTCTTTTCTATTGATTTCAAAATGGTCGTCATGTCTATTACATACAGGGTTCTCGGATCCGCCATCTCCACATCAATTCTATCGTGTTTCAGCTCTTCAGCTGCCTTGAGTCCTTCTCGCAAGGTTAGCTGATAAGAAACGAGCGACACTCGCGTGCCACTATTACTGCGACGACATTCAAAATGTCAGCTCGGCGCGATGGGTCAACATGCCTAGACGATCGTTAGATGTTTGAGATCGCCTCCTTTGAGAAGGCTTATGATCTCCGCGACGACCGCAACTGCTATCTCCTCCGGCTTGTCTGCGCCTATGTCTATGCCAGTGGGCATGTAGACCCTGCCTCTCAATTGCTCCTCGGTGTAGCCCATATCCTTAAGCCTGCGCAGAAACTCTCCGCATTTCCTCCTACTTCCCAACATCCCGATATACCTCGGGGAAGCTTCTAAGGCCTTGAGAAGCACTTTGAAATCCTCCTCGACGACACCGGACAGTACAAGGACCATGTCCTCTTTGGATGGTTCTAGCCTCTCTACACACCTCTCAAAATCATCCACGACTATCTTCTCTGCCGCCGCAAACCTCTCTCTGCTAGCAAGCTGCGGATCAGAGTCCGCTACTGCAACTCTGAAGCCCGCCTTAGACCCTATCTCGGCTATCGCGTGAGCTAAGTGACCTGCACCTATTAGCAGCACCCGCGGAGCGGACTTCAAGACGTCTAGAAACACGTCTGTCTCTCCGCCACATATGAGCCCTGTCTTCTCAGCATCTTGTACGTCTTCCTCTCTGAACACGTACTTCTTGACTGAAGTTTCCCCTTTGCTAAGCGCTGCTAGAGCCTCCTCCACAACCTTCCGTTCGAATGAGCCTCCTCCTAATGTTCCAATCGTGTGTCCGTCCTTCTTGATTACCATCCTGGCGCCGACATCCCTCGGAGCCGAACCGCTCTTCTTCACCAAAACCGCTAGGGCAACACTTCTTCCTCTCCTGAGCTCGTCGACGACCGCCTCTAGCTCTCTCAGGTAGCTCATTACAAGATCGCACCTGACCTATAACCAACGGCAAAGCGTGACATAAGATCAACGCGTGCCATTCTGTTCTGACGCCCTTACAAGAACCTGTCGGCCGACAGAAGGCATGATATGAGAAGATTCGACTTACAGACGGAGCGACTGTAGATATTCGTCGCCAATAAATTTTGAGAACTCCTGCCCAGTATCTCAACGCGGTTGATGAGAAAAAATGAAGCTTGCAACCGTACATTTCGAGTCCTCAATCGTCCTCGGTCGCAGAGATCATTGACATCGATTCAGATTCTTGGGCAGTTCTTCTTGTGCAACGCGAAGATCTCCGAACTGTTAGTTTCGAAGCCGCATTTCTTGCAAATGAATTTCTTTGCTTCCTTCTCTCCAAACAGAAAGGACATGACGTGCCAAATGGCCCTTACATGACATTCGCCTAGATGAGTTCATCGCAACAAGACAACTGTCTATTTGCAAAGCGTCTCTTGGCTTAACCAGATTTGAGATAAGGTTTCATAAGGGTCGGAGCCGAAACAGAAAAGTACTCGACGCGCCAATTCACCGTTGGACTCAAAATGAGCCACTTCAAAAAGGGATATTTAGAAGTGGTGTCATCACGAAAGAGAGCCAGGAATATGATGAGTCCTTTAAGTTCAGAGCGCTCTCAGCCGGCGCGGTGATGGCATTCGACGGGCAGACTGAACTTCACTCTTTCCCGTCGAATTGGACACGGACGTCTTGGGAGAGACCCGACCATAATGATCTCTTTGCTTCTTAGTTGGCGGTAATGAGTCGCGGAGTCTTGCGCGCGCTAAGGATATTGGTGACGAAAGTTGTGAAACCGACATTTCCTGTCAGCGCACCCATGAACGCGCTCATTAGGAACGTCTCTAACCAGGCCTTGATCAGGATGGAGATGAGCAACCCCGTCGTGAGCCATGGAGCAGGGCCTAAGAAATAGGGGACGAGCGCAATGAAGAAGAAGATTGTGAACAGGAACTCAGGAACGTAGCCAATCAACACTAACGGAATTGTCAGGAGAGACCGGTTGGCTCTTCGGGTCATGTTGAAGGTTTTGTAGAGAATTCCAGTAGTGAGACCTGTCAGTGATTTTCCTAAGGGTAAGCCGATCAAGCCAAGCCAACCGAGACCTCCTAATAGACCAAAATTGATCCCGGGCACAATTCCACCTAACAGTCCTACCAAGAAACCGATGTAAGGTCCTCCGTAGATCGCGGCCACAAATGTGGCGATATTCGAGAAGTCAAGTCCAACTTGCCCAACTCTCGTGAGGCCTATTGAAAGGGCTGAGAGAACATTGGCCAGCGCAACCATTACGGCTGTGAAAGCTGCCACCCTTGAATTCAGCTCTAAACTCCTTGCGACCATTGAAGTCACGACGTTTTGTGAGGACTCAGCCCGCCGGTCCTCGTCGGGCGCGTTCTTTCGCGGCCTTGACGACCTACTTATAATAGGGTTTCTACCCATTGTTTGGTTGATTTGGTCACGCCGCGTCTAACGGCCTTGCCTTCGTTGGCATATGCAGACCGCAGTATCCCCCCACAGATTGGACTGATTCGTAGGCTCGGCGCGGATCTATCTGAATTGATCCTCTATTTCGCTCAGACAATCTCCGACTCACAGGTGTGTTTCGTCGAGCGCCTAGTTGAGCTGCCCAAGGGGTTAGTGGACCGTGACCGACTTCGCTAAGTTTCGCGGAAAATCCGGATCATATCCTTTTCGAACTGCCAAGTAGTACGCGAAGAGTTGGAGTGGCAGAATGTAGACTATCGGGGAAAGCATTGTTGGAATGCCAGATGGGACTCTTATTGTCTCATCTGAGAGCTTGGAAACATCATCATCTTCCTCGCCGACAATGCTGATTATCCGAGCGCCTCGCGCTTTCATCTCCATCACATTGCCGATTATTCTCGAGTATGATTCGTCTTTGGGCGCGGCGAAGATGACTGGATAGCCTTCTTCGACTACCGAGATGAAACCATGCTTGGATTCACCTGCTGGGTAGGCTATCGCAGGAAGATATGAAAGTTCAAGTAGCTTCAGTCGACCTTCAAGCGCCGTTGCAACACTAATCCCTCTACCGAGGAAACAGAAACTGGAACGATCCGAATACTTTTCGACTA
>Ga0315280_10004417_pt1 | contig 20770 bp, 16 predicted proteins | sample YL17G06_40_MG_FD_203697 | JGI IMG/M metagenome (GOLD analysis project Ga0315280, IMG submission 203697) | Sediment microbial communities from Yellowstone Lake, YNP, Wyoming, USA - YL17G06_40 | ecosystem: Environmental > Aquatic > Freshwater > Lake > Sediment | place: USA: Wyoming | collected...
TCGCTGCCATACCCACCGGGCCTGATGTAAGAGGAAAAGTACAGCGAGAGACCGTCAGCCGAGATACTCGGGGATTGGGTATAATACGCTGTGTTGACCGGGGCCCCGATATTCATACAAGGTCCCCAAGGGTCATCTTTACTTGCCCGTCTTGACACGTATATATCAGCGGGTCCGTGCCCGCCAGATCTGCGGGACTCGAAGAATAGTTCCAAGCCGTCCGCCGAGATGCTTGGGTCAACCTCGATTGACGAACTGTTGATGTTCGGCCCGAGATTCGTGGGTTCGCCGAAGGTAAAATCTGCCCTCGTACTCCCACCGCCGAGCACGATAGCGGCCACAAATCCGACTAACACTAACCTGATTCTGTAACCATTTAACCATTTCATTTTACACCTTGCTTTCTGCCCAGAGCGCATAAAAAAACCAGCCGAGAGAACACAAGGTTCTCTGGCCGGGTCGAATCCAGCAATACGCGGTACAATCTGTGCACATCAGCCCTTCCGAAGCACGTACCCGTGCCCTGTCTGAAGTAACTTACCCGTGCACTTTTCCCTCCTGAAACTGAGTACAGGATACATTTGAATGAGGAAAAATGTCAAGGGAATTATAGGACTTTGGTGGGTATATGGCAGTTACTTGGCCTGCAAATGCGTTCTTTGCCCGATGTGTGCCGAAAAATGTGCAAATTCTGCAAAAAAATTATTGCTCTTAGGGTCTTTGACGATTAGCATATTGAGTTTGCCTATGAAGATTAACGGCTGCCAAGGCTGAGTTTTGCTTAAGAGGTGCTTGAAATGCTTTCGACAGGGCGGGTGTCCAGTGCGGCACGGTAGGCCAAGAGGTCGTTTACGCTGCTGTGCTTGCGTGGCAATGGCGGCTTGGGAATCGATGTTTCTGCTTCAGTGTCGTGAAGCGAATGGGTTTGTAGTCGGGTTCCTATATTCGTCCAGAAACGGCGACGGGAACCCTTATCGGAGTTGACTGATGTAGCCAAGGGTAGACTACAACCTGGGTTCGGCGCGGTGTCTTTGAAGTGGAGACTATCGAAGTTTCCACTTTTTTTTGTCCAGCACCAATTTGCGGTGTCGGATCAGAAAGTAGGGCCAAATGAGTCAGGAACTGCTCAGAATTGTCGATAACATTGCCCGCGACAAGAATATCGACAAGGAGTCCATCTTTGCCGACCTGGAAGAGGCTATGGTCTCGGCGATCAGAAAGCATTTCGGTGATCTGCAGAGCAATATTGTCGTGCGCATTGATAGGACTACCGGGCAGGTCAATGCCTACAAAGACGACCAGGAAATTGACGTAAGGCAGCTCGGCCGAATCCCCGCCCAGACAGCTAAGCAGGTCATGATCCAGAAAATAAGGGCTGACGAAAGGGGCAGCATCTACGCAGATTTCGTCCAGCGAAGGGGGCAAATCGTAAGCGGCTCGGTCGTGCGGTACGAGGGCGGAACCCTGATTGTCAGTCTGAGCCAGGCGGTGGAGGGCTTTATGCCCAAAGCAGAGCAGATAATGGGTCAGACGCATCGGCTGAGCGAGCGAATTCGATGTCTGATTCTGGATGTTAAAGAGACCTCCAATCAGGTTAAGATCATCCTATCGCGGACGCATCCGGATTTTGTTCGCCGGCTGTTTGAGTCGGAAGTTCCCGAAATCACCGAAAACATTATCGAAATCCGCGCGCTCGCCAGAGAAGCAGGATACCGCAGCAAGGTTGCAGTCGCCTCCCTCGATGACAAGGTTGACCCTGTCGGGGCGTGTGTGGGCGTGCGGGGCAGCAGAATAAAGAATATTGTCGATGAGCTCGGCGGAGAAAAGATAGACATTGTCCGCTGGAACGACTCATCACAGGTGCTGGTGGCTAATGCGCTAATGCCGGCCAAGATCAGCGAAATCGCCCTGTGTTTCGAGCTGGGCCGGGCGACGGTGGTGGTCGAAGAAGACCAACTGAGCCTGGCCATCGGCAAACACGGGCAGAATGTTCGATTGGCTGCGAGGCTGACCGGGTGGGATATCGATATCCTGACGCCCGACGAATACAATCAGAGCATTGAGACCCTCACAAACTGTGTCAAAGGCGTAGAAGGCGCCGATGAAATAGTCGTTGACAAATTGATAGCGCTGGGAGTCATATCCGTTCTCGATCTGGATGACGTAGGGGCTGAACCGCTGACTAACGAGCTGAAGGTTGAGCCGGACCTTGCCGAGAGGCTGGTTGCGGCGGCACACGAGGAAGCTCGGAATTTGGCGGCTGAGTCCAAGCAAAAACAGGCCGAAAAGGAACTGGCTCAGCAGGCAAAAACGACTGACAAAGAAGAACAAGGTTAATGACCGGAGGCTTTCCTGGCCGCTACAAGGGTCTACATTCTGGCTACGGAGCTTGGGGTAAAAAGCACTGCGATTGTCAAAAAGTGCCAGGATGAGGGTCTGGACGTCAAGAACCACATGTCGGCGATCTCGGCAGGTCTAGCGGCTACTATTCGAGAGTGGTTCACCGAAGGAGACAATATCACCACCGTTGAGACCGCGGAAAAGGTGGATTTGCAGAAAGTTCGCGTCATAAAGAGGCCCAAGCGAAAAGCTCCCGCAGAAGCGGCTGAAGCTCCAGAAACCGCGGAGGTTGAGCCAACCGTTGAAATACCCGAGGTTGCTGCCGAGCCTGGTGTTGAGGTTAAAGTTGAGCTGGAAAGACAAGCACAGGTGATAGCTGAGGTTCCCTTGCCGGCCAAAGAACTCCAGCCGTTGCCGCAGGTAGCTGAAGAAAAACCGCAACCGCTGCCACAGCCTGTCGTGGAGGTGCTGCCGCCGGAGCCTGAGCTGATATTACCTGCTGGGCCAATGCTGGAGAAGCCGGAGCCCGCTCGGCTAAGCGGGCCGCGGGTTGTTCGAGTCGAAGCACCGGAACCTTTGCGGCGGCCCAGGCCAAGACCAAGGCCCAGGTACGATATGCCTGTGACGGAGCCGTTGATGCATGGTGCAGATGATGACGAGAGGCCGGGTCTTGCCCCGACCAGAGAAAAGAAGCATCCGTCCCGGCGGCACAAAGAGCGAACAGTCGGGCACCGGCAGCCAGGGCGAGATGTGGAGGTCGCGGAGAAGCCGAAGTTCAAGAGTAAATGGCGACAAAGAGATATTGAGGAAAGACAAGCCAGACTTGAGGCTGCCGCCGGCGAAGGCCTGCGACTCCGGCCTGCTCGCAAGATTGCTGCCAAAGCCAAGCGGGAGGTTGCGGGGCCGATAAGGCCGAAAAAAGTCCTGATCAGTGAGCCGATTATAGTGAAGGATTTATCCGCGGCTCTGGCGGTCAAATCGGCCGACATCATCGCTAAATTGGTGCAGCAGGGAATTATGGCAACCGCCAATCAAGTTATAAGGAGTGAGGCGGCGGAGCTAATTGCTATTGAGTTCGATGCCGAGCTTGTGGTCCAGCACAAGACTACTATAGAGGAGCAAATCCGCGCTGAGTTTGAAAAGCGAGAGAGAAACAATCTCAAGAAAAGGTCGGTGGTTGCTGCTATGCTCGGGCACGTTGACCACGGTAAAACCAGCCTGCTGGATAAAATCCGGTCAACTAATGTTACTGCTGGAGAAGCCGGCGGCATCACGCAGCATATCGGCGCATCTCAGGTCACCTGGGACAGCAAGACAGTGACGTTCCTTGACACTCCGGGGCACGAGGCTTTTACGGCTATGCGCGCCAGAGGCGCAAATATGACTGACGTTGTCGTGCTGACGGTTGCCGCCGACGACGGAGTGATGCCTCAAACCATCGAGGCAATGGCGCATAGCCGGGCAGCCGGCGTGCCCATTATTGTGGCACTGAATAAAATAGATTTGCCGGGCTGTGACATCAATCGTGTTTACTCGCAGTTGGCTGAGCACGGCTTATCACCATCTGAGTGGGGAGGCCAGACCGAAGTTGTCAAAACCAGCGCAATTACCGGCGAGGGCATACGGGATTTGCTCGAGCATCTGGATTATGTGGCTGAATTGCTTGAGCTCAAGGCCGATGATACTATTCCTGCCACGGGATGGGTCGTCGAGGCCAGGATGTCACCTCAGCAGGGGCCTGTGGCCACGCTGCTGATAGAGGAAGGCCGGCTGAGTAAGGGTGACGTCGTCCTGGCGGGCTGCGCTCATGGCAGGGTGAAAATGCTCAAAAACAGCCTCGGCAAGAGTATTAAGACCGCGACCAGCTCTATGCCTGTAGAGATAACGGGTCTGAGCGACGTCCCACAGGCGGGCGACAGATTCTATTGTCTGGACGATATAAATCGCGCCAAAGCTGCCGCCGAGGAAAACAAAGAACGTTCCAGAGAAAACGCTCTGGCGCAGCGAACACAGGTGACGCTGGACAATTTGTTCACCCAGATCGAAGCGGGCAACGTTAAGGAGCTGAACCTTATCATTCGGGCTGACGTCCAGGGCTCTGTTGACGTTTTGACCAAATATTTGTCCGAGATGAGCACTAACGAAGTGAAGATACGGATTCTGCACGCGGCACCCGGCGGAATCACCGAGGGTGATGTGCTGCTTGCCGCGGCATCGAATGCTATCATCATCGGCTTCAGCGTCACCGGCGACGAGCACGTGACAAAGTTGGCCGAAGCCAATGGGATAGAGATAAGACACTATGATATAATCTACCGCATAACCGAAGACTTGCATAAATCCATGGTCGGTCTGCTTGAGCCTGAGGAGCGAGAGGAGAGCCTGGGCAGAGCCGTGGTCAGGCAGACATTTAAAGTCTCGCGGATCGGGACGGTGGCGGGCTGCTATGTCACCAGCGGCACCGCCGCTAAGAGTGCAAAAGTACGGTTGATCCGTGACAACGTCGTGCTCAGAAGCGACCTCGGTATAGAGTCATTGAAGCACTTCAAAGACGATGCTCGTGAAGTCAAGGCTGGTCTGGAGTGTGGCATCAAGATAGTAGGGTTCGATGACGTCAAGGTAGATGATGTCCTGGAATTCTACGAGATCGTTAAGATAGCCAGAACCCTGTAAATGTGACCCGTGATCGTGGACCCGTGCCCCCTAAGGAGGCGGGAGACGAGTCACGAGCAACGAGCGACGAATAAGTATGCCGACGCGAAGACAGGAAAAAATAGCTCGTGCGATCAAGGAAGCGGTCAGTGACGCTATTGCCAATCATCTTAGTGATCCGCGTATCGAGGGATTGGTGAGCGTCACGAGAGTCGAGATAGCTCCGGACCTGCGGCAGGGGAATGTGTATGTTAGCATTTTCGGTAAGAGTGAGGCAGCACAAAACAGGACTTACATCGCCATAGGGCATGCAAAAAGGCGGATACAGGCGCTGGTGGCGGGCAAACTTCAAGTGAGATTCTGTCCCGTTTTGCATTTTTATAGGGATGAACAATTCAAAAAAACGTTGGAAACCTTGAAGCTGATAAACCAGGCGGCCGGCGAACTGAGAAAGACGAACTCAGTTGACACCAAGACATAAAAAGAACTCTTATGAAAAACAGCAGAGAGTATGCTCGGAAAGTGCAAAAGTTGTATGGCGCGCTAAGACGGCAGTATCCAAAGGTCGAAACCGTCACTTATGATGAGCCGGTTGAGGCGGTTGTCTATGCTATCCTGAGCGAGAAGATGACCGAGGCTGCGGCGAGGTCTGCGAGCAAGAGGTTTGTGGACTATTTCGTAGATTTGAACGATTTGCGAGTTGCCAGACCTGAGGAGGTTATCGAAGTGCTGGGCGGAGATACACCTGCTGCCCGCGATGTAGCTGCCGCACTTGCAAGGGTTCTACTTGCCGTATTTGACCAGTACAGTGCGGTCAGCTTGCAGGCGCTAAAGAAAACCGGCAAGCGACCGGCCAAGCAAGTGCTTGAGAAACTGGACGGCATTAGTCATTTCGCAGTCAATTATTGTATGCTGACCTCTTTGCAGGGCCACGCTATACCGCTCACGCAAAAGATGGTAGAATATCTCAGAAGCAACGAATTGGTCGGGCCGCAGGCCGACGAGCAGGAAATCGAAGGTTTTCTGACCAGGCAGATTTCAGCCAAAGACGCATACGAGTTTTATGCTCTGCTGCGGGCCGAGAGTGAGTCGCTTAAGCTACAGCCGAGGCGAAAAACGGCTCGCAAACCTAAAACGGGCGACAAAATGGGAAGTTGACAGATTGCTCCGGCAAAAAGTCGAGACATCAGTCAGAAAACTATGCCAGAAGCGGTGTTAAAATTAGGCATTCCAGCAGGCAGTCTGCAGAAGGCTACGATTGAGCTTTTTGACAAGGCCGGATTCCATATTCTGGACTCCGAAAGGAGTTATCTGCCGCGCATAGACGACGAGCAGATTAGCCTTACGATGCTGCGGGCCCAGGAGATGAGTAAATACGTCGCCGATGGCGTTCTCGACGCCGGCATCACCGGCTACGACTGGATAATGGAGAACAAATCCGACGTGGTTGACGTCTGCGAACTGGCTTACAGTAAATCCAGCAGCAGCGCTACCAGATGGGTGTTGGCCGTACCCGATGAATCGAAGGCGACTAAGCTGGAGGATTTGGCCGGCGGCATAATCGCCACAGAGCTTGTCAACGTGACAAAGAAGTATTTCGCCGATAAAAACGTCGACGCGAAGGTGGAATTTAGCTGGGGGGCGACTGAAGTAAAGGCTCGGCTTGTTGACGCAATAGTGGAGCTGACCGAGACAGGGGCGTCACTTCGGGCGAATAATCTGCGCGTCATTGATACCGTGATAACCTCCACGACCAGGTTTATCGCCAATAAGAAGGCCTGGCAGGATAATTTCAAGCGAGAAAAGATAGAAAATATCGCCATATTGCTTAATGCCGCGATTGAAGCCCGCAGCAAGGTTGGCTTGAAAATGAATGCGAAAAAGGCCGATCTCGATTCGATTCTGGGGGTATTGCCTGCGGAAAAAAGCCCGACCATCTCCAGCTTGGCTGATCCTACCTACGTAGCGGTGGAAGTGATTATCGACGATAAGATTGAGCGCTCGCTGGTCCCCGCCCTCAAACGCGCCGGCGCATCAGGCATAATCACGTATCCACTTAACAAGGTTATACACTAGTACTTTGCAATATGTGAAATTGTTGGTGTCATTGCGAGCGAGCCCCCGATCTTGCTTTCCCAAGAAAGCATGGGGGCGAGCGCGGCAATCTCAGAACTGCCAGAGGTTAGGATTGCTTGGGCCTAAGGGCCTCGCAACGACATAAAAATGCCGGTCTACCGCTGTGAACGGTTACGCGTTTTTAGAGACCGTGTAAGGTCGCGCCGAAGGCCTCCTCGATCCGGCTTTCAGACCTGACGTAAGGCGGGCAGATGTCGGCCTTATTACCCTTTTGCTCCGAAGAGCTGAAACTCCCAAATTGTTGGCCCTTCGGTCGCCTCAATGATGTTCAGGCGAACGATCTGGGCGGTAATGGGCGAAAACCGCTGGACGTATTCATCGCCGATCCTTGAGCCGCGAGCAAATGTCTGCCATCGGTCACCATCTTTTCTTTGGAGTTCAAACCGACTAACGCGATCGTAAGCCTCGCTAATCTGGACACGGTCTAACGTCATCGGCCTGCCCAGGTCGACCTCCAGCCAGGCTTGCTTTGTGCCGGAGTCCGTGGCCCAGCGTGTGGATGGATCGTCGTCTACGGCCTTGTCGGCGCCATAAGAAGGATTGTTCTGAAACACGTTTGACGCCCGGGCCTTTTTGCCGGAGGTCAAAGATGCAGAGGGCAGGCCTACGGGGGCGATTTCAGCAGCAGGGCCGTCCAGTTGCAGTTTGATGATCGTGTCAAGTTCCTGGCGTTCGGTCTTTGGGACCGAAATATCTATGGATTTTTCATTTCTTTTTATGGTGACTGTGGAGCTTACGCCGGTCAGTATAGAGCTGGAAAGGATATTCCTCGTGATCGGCGGCAGTGTAATAGTGTCGCTGGGCCAGGCCAGGATGTGCACGTAAATGGCATTGCCTTTGTGAGTGCTGGCAAGCCAGGATGTAGGTTTGAAAGGTCCGCCGCGAGTGGCATAAATACTCTCGCCATATTTTTTGAGCCAATCGCCCATCTCCTTCAGGCGGGCGACCTGCCGCGGCTCAATTTGCCCATCCGGCATAGGCCCAACGTTAAATAGGAAATTTCCGTCGCCGCTTGCGACCCGCACGAGGGTATGGATGCACTCTTTGAGTGACTTCATCTGGTCGTCGGGTTTCCAGGCCCACTGCTGGCACAAAGTCATGCAGGTTTCCCAGGGGCGGTCAATCTGAAATTTGCCAATCTCCTGCTCGGGCGTGTCGTGATCGGCTGGCAGACCTGCCCGGTTGTTAATGATGACATTAGGCTGAAGCTGCCGGATCATCTTGAGCAGGTTTTCCGAGTCCCAATCTTTTGCCGTGCCGCCAAGTCCGTCAAACCAGACTATGTCGACCTTGCCGTAGTTGCTGCAAAGCTCACGCAGTTGCCCGTGCAGGTACTCGATATAGCGGGCGTGGTTTTCGGTGCGGTAATCCGGGTGATGCCAATCGACCGGCGAATAGTAGAAGCCGAGTTTCAGCCCGGCTTTATGACAGGCGTCAGATAGCTCTTTGACCACGTCCCGCTTGAACGGCGAGTTGGTGATCTTGTAGTCGGTGAGTTTACTGTCAAACATAGAAAAGCCGTCGTGGTGCTTGCTGGTAAATACCAGATATTTCATACCGGCTTCTTTAGCGATTTGTACCCACTGCTCGGCGTTGAACTTGGTCGGATTGAACTGCTTATAGAGGTTGTCGTATTCCTCCACGGGGATGTTGCCTTTGCCGCCGGTCCCCCGCCTCTCGCCGCCGCGAGACCAGCCGATTTCCGTTCCCTTGAGGCTGACCGGCCCCCAGTGGATGAACAATCCGAATCTCATTTCACGCCAGCCCTGCACATCCTGCTCGCCGGCTTTGAGATAGTCGCTGGGTTCTTCCAGATTTTTTCTGTCGATTTGCTTGCCCTGACAGGTTGTGAGCACGCACAGTACCAGTTCAGTAAATACTGCTAGCGGCCAACCAACCGATTTGTTCTGTCTCATGTTTCTTAGCCTCCCACTGGGTAAGATTGCCCAAATCTAAGGTGTTCCTATTTTACAATGGTTGTGTGTGCGGCTGGGAAAATTCTTACGCCGCCGGTGTCGAGTTGCAAGATCAGGCCTTCATCGGGGTCAATTCCGATACAGTTGCCGGCAAATTTCCTGCCATTATACGATAGCGTTATTCTGTGTCCTAATTGGACACTAAGGTTGCGCCACTGGTCTATTACTTCTTGGCTTGCGTTTATTGCCACTTCGAGCCAGTGGTCTATTGATGTAAGCAATCTTTTTGCCAGGCCGATGCGGTCGCAAACTGTTTGGCTTTCTATGTCCAGGCTTGTCGCGATTGATTGTAATTCCGCTGGAAACGAGTCCTTCTTTTGGTGGCAGTTTATGCCTATGCCGACGACATAGCCAGAGACAATTTCGCATTTTTCGATTAGGATGCCGGCCACTTTCTTGCTGTTTAGCATTATATCGTTTGGCCATTTGATTTTTGCTTGTGTGCTGCCGGTTTTACCGATGGCTTCTGCAACCGCCACTGCGCAGGTAAGGCAGAGCAGTTCCGCGCCCATATTGCAGTCGGCCAAAACGATTGAGCAGAGAATGCTTTCCGCGTGGTTGCCGTGCCATTTAGCGCCGGCTCTGCCCCTGCCTGCAGATTGCTCTTCGGCGAAGACGACCAAGCCGTCGTTTGCATCGCTCTTTGCGTATTCAGCAGCGATGTCGTTCGTGCTGGATGTAGAGTTGAAGACGAGGATTTTTCTGCCGATGCGACTGGTTTTCAGATTTGCTTTTATCTTGTCTGGGTCCAGCAGGTCGCTTGGCATAGCTTTCAGTACCTGTCCAGCCCGATGTCGACGGCTGCGGCTGAATGAGTTATGGCGCCGACTGCGATTCGGTCGACGCCGGACTGGGCAATGGCTGAGACGTTGCTCAACGTTATATTGCCCGAGGCCTCCAGCAGCGGTTTTTTGTTTCTGCGGAACATTTTGTCCCGCATTTCTACGGCGTGTTTTAGCTGCCATTGGCCCATATTGTCCAGAAGCACTATATCAATTCCCGGAATCTCCAGCACGTAGTTGAGCTGGTCGTCAACATGGTCGACTTCTACGGCCACGAATTTGACGCCGTCCACTTTTTTTGCCTCGGTAACGATCTTCCTCAGTTTGGGCTGGAAGTTTCTGCCGAGCTGGGCCAGGTGGTTATCTTTAACCAGGATGCCGTCGTAAAGTCCCAGGCGGTGATTGCAACCTCCGCCGCACCGCACTGCATATTTTTCCAGCAGTCGCCAGCCGGGCAGAGTCTTTCTGGTATCGTATATTTTTGCTTTTGTGCCCTGCACCGCCCAGACGTAATTGCGGGTTGTGGTAGCTATTCCACTAAGTCTCTGCAAAAAATTCAGCATGACTCGCTCGGCGCTGAGCATCGCGCGCAGAGGTCCGTGAACGGCTCCGATTTTACGGCCGGTATGAGCCCTGTGACCATCGTTCACGAGAACCTTCAGCTTGAGCCTGCGATCGTAAAGTCTGAGAATTTCTCTGACGATCTTCATTCCACATACGACTATCTCCTCCCGCGATACAATGTCTGCCTTGGCGATGGTGTCGTCAGGAAACAAAAGCTCGCTGGTCACGTCACCTTGTCCGAGGTCTTCTTCTATCGCCATCTGAATCAATGGTCGTATGTCTGCAATGTGGAGCTTCCTCATGTTTGCTTTTTCTTTCTCATGGAGCCTTTTTCTTTTGTCTGCCTAACTTTTTGGAGGCTATATAGCTGCTTTTCCTCCTCCGGGAGTCGGCCAGAACCAGCTCCGGCAGTTCTTTTAACTCTCGCAGTTGGTCGCGCAGGAAAGCCGCCCGCTCGAAGTCAAGGGTCTGCGCCGCTTCCAGCATCTCTTGCTCAATCTGGTTGGCCAGTTCTGCCTTGTCATACTGCCGCTCGTCAAAACGAATTGCCTGGCGGGCCGTCTGCCTTGCCTTTATCCTGTCAGTCAGAGTTCGCCGGATTTCCTTTCGAATCGTTTCCGGCGTAATGTTATGCTCTTGATTGTACAGCAGTTGAATTTTACGGCGTCTATTTGTTTCGTCAATAGCTTTTTGCATCGAGCCGGTGATGGTATCGGCGTACAAAAAGACCGTAGCGTTGACGTTTCTTGCTGTTCTGCCTATCGTTTGTATCAGCGAGGTCTGGCTTCGCAGAAATCCCTCCTTGTCGGCATCCAGAATAGCGACGGCTGAAACTTCGGGCAAATCCAGGCCTTCGCGCAGCAGGTTGACGCCCACCAGCACATCAAAGTCACCGTTTCGCAGGTCGCGCAGTATTTCCACTCTTTCCAGGGTGTCGATTTCGCTATGCAAGTACCGGCATCGAAAACCTTTTTTCGTGATGTAGCCGGACAGGTTCTCAGCCATTCTTTTGGTCAAGGTGGTAACGAGCATTCGCTCGTGGATTTTGACTCTTTTTTCGATCTCGCCCAGAAGGTGGCAGACCTGATCTTTTGCCGGGTAGACAAATATTTCAGGGTCCAAAAGTCCGGTGGGCCTTATGACCTGCTCGACAACTTCGTTGCCGCATTTTCCCATCTCGAACGGTCCCGGCGTGGCAGAAACAAAGATGACGCGAGACCAGTTCTGTTGAAACTCTTCGAATCGCAGCGGCCTATTGTCCAGCGCGCTGGGCAATCTAAAGCCGTGCTCGACCAGAACCTCTTTTCTGCTTCTATCGCCGGCCCACATCGCATGCAACTGTGGTATCGTGGCGTGTGATTCGTCAATGAATAGAAGAAAATCTTTTGGGAAGTAGTCAATCAGGGTGTAAGGTCTGGCACCCGGCGGAAGTCCAGCCAAATGCCGGGCGTAATTTTCGATCCCACTGCAGTAGCCCACCTCTTGAATCATCTCAATATCGTACATCGTTCTAGCCTGCAGTCGCTGCGCTTCCAGCAGTTTACCCTGGCTGCGGAACTCGGCCAGCCGCTCTTGTAGCTCCGCTTTTATGCCGGTAATCGCCGAACTGACACGCTCGGCGGGCATAACGTAGTGTTCCGCAGGATAAATAAAGACCTCGTCTTCAACAGCCAGCGTCTCGCCGGATACAGGATTTATGTAGCTTATTTGTTCTATTTCGTCGCCGAATAATTCGATTCGCACGGCGAAGGATTCGTAGGAGGGATACACTTCAATTACATCGCCGCGAACCCGGAATGTCCCTCTCTGGAAGTCAATGTCGTTTCGAGTGTACTGGATGTCGGCTAACCTCCCCAGCAGCTCATTTCGGTCAACCTGCTGGCCATCCCGGATTGCTACAACACTGGCTTTGTAGTCTTCGGGCGAACCCAGTCCGAAAATGCACGAGACCGATGCCACAATAATGCAGTCTCTTCTGGAGGAAAGGCTCGTCGTGGTGGAAAGGCGCAGTCGGTCAAGATCGGCATTTTTCGAGGCGTCCTTTTCTATGTATATGTCGCGCTGCGGAATGTACGCTTCGGGCTGATAATAGTCGTAATAGCTGACAAAATACTCCACGGCGTTTTCTGGGAACAGTTCTTTGAACTCCTCGTACAGTTGGGCGGCCAGAGTTTTGTTGTGGGATATTACCAGCACGGGCAGGTCGAATTTGGCGATGATGTTAGCCGCAGTGAAGGTTTTACCGCTGCCAGTAACGCCCATCAGGGTCTGGAACTTTTTGCCGGCGTGCAGATTCTCCGCCAGCCGTTCAATGGCTTTAGGCTGGTCACCTGCCGGCTTAAACTGGTTGTTTAGTTTGAATATGCCCATGGTTTGTATATCTTAACGGTAAGTAATCGCTGCGACAAGTGCAGGGCCGTATTGACGCCAGAGACTTTCTTGATCGAGCTGGTCGGCTTTGGCGGGAAGTTCCAACGTTACGATGGGTATGCGTAGGGTAAGGCCGGCGTAGGATCCCAGCGAACCCGGCTGTGCGCCCAGCCTGCGTATGGGCAGATCGCAATTTTGGGCCATGCTGCTGGCCAGTGTGCCGGCGGGACCATCGTAGTCTATACATGTCAGCGGCTGGTGAATACTTACGATGCGGTCCGGCGTGTACTGCCGGATCAGTTGGTGGATGACGCGGGCCTCCGGCTCGGAAAGCGCGCTATATCCATTCTGAGCGTTGTTCTGGCGGTTGGCGCTTGCGAAGTTGCGGTTCAAGTCCACGCCATTAGCATTGAATCGAGTGCCGCGGGCTATTCCATCCGGATTGGCAACCGGCAGAATAATGACTTTGTGTCCTTGCAGCAATTCTGGGTTTTTCTGTAGGTGTCCCGCCAGGCGTTCAGCAAGTCGCGCCCCGGTGGGCTCATTGCCGTGTATGGCAGCCAGAATGAAGGTTACATCGTAACCTTGACCCAGCACGATGCTTTCGATTGGCCGATTCTGGACCGACCTACCCACGGTTAGGCGCTGAATAGCCAATTCGGCTGGTACACGGGTCGGGATAGAAACTATCTCTGGAGCGCTAACCGGCTGGTAACAGCCGGCAAAACCAAAAAGGCCAAACACGATGCAAGCCACCAGGGCAATAAAGCGTCGTTTTTCCATACCTATATTCATTCGGCAGGATTTGCTCGTTGCTGTAGAAATTTGTGCCCAGTTTCTGGTGCAGAAATTTGGCTCACGTAGCCGATTATAGGTTTATGGAGGAGGGCTTTTTCGTGGAAGCCCAAATGCTAAGAAAGAAACGGGCAAATGGCAGAGAGACAGAAAAAAGCCAGGCTTTTCATATATATCGTGGTTGCCGTATGCCTTGTTATCCTTGCATATCTTGCGCGGGGCCTGTATTACGGTGCGGTCACGATACACGAGCTTTTAGCCGAAAACAAACGCCTGAAGCAAGCCATTACGAATCTGACCGCGGAGGAGCAGATAGGTTATGCCAAGGTCATTGCCCAGGAAACAAAGGACGGGCAGCTTTTTACCACTATAAGATTCGTTGAAACCGCCAGAGACGACAAACTGAAGAAGATTCTGGAGAAGGAATACGCCATCGCGGGCGATGTAGTCCATTTTGACGCCCTGATAGTGAAGTTCGGCGACAAAATGGTTATGGATGGCAAGGCAAAGGCCCTGTATTTGTGGCGAAGAGTCTACGGCGAGAAAATGTCGCCAGAAAGCGGCTTTGCCATAGAACATTCGGGCGCCGAACCGCAAAGGTACAGCGACCTGCTCAAGGTCTTGCCTGTAAAACAGAGAGAGCTTTTCTGGTCCAACATCTGGGACCTGGCAAATGACCCTGGCAGGCTCAAAGAATATGACATCGAAGCCATCTACGGCAACGTTGTTTATTCGAGGCTGCAAAAAGGCCTTATTTACATCTTCAAGATAAGCTCAACCGGCCAGGTTTATCCCGAAATCATCCCCGAAATGTAGCTCGCCCAAATATCCGCCTGAATATTCGGTCGTTACAGAGCGAATCTGTTTGTGGATTGACGGCGATAGCCTTGTTGATTATCGTATGGCTTCAAAGCCGGTTTGGTGCCTAAGGGATTAGCGCAATGAAAACGAAGGTTGATTTCGATGTTGTTGTAGTAGGGGGCGGAATCGTGGGCCTGGCCTCAGCGTACAAGATTACGCTGAGCCATCCGGATATTCGCATCGCGGTGCTGGATAAAGAAGAACAGGTGGCGGCGCACCAGACCGGCCATAATTCGGGCGTCATCCATTCCGGCCTATACTATAAGCCCGGCAGCAATAAAGCAAAAACGTGTGTTGAGGGGCGAAAAGAGCTTATAGCCTTTGCCAAGAAGCACAAGATACCCTGCAAAATTACTGGCAAAATACTTGTCGCCACAAAAGAAAAAGAACTGGCTAAACTTGAGCAGATTTATCAGAACGGCTTGGAAAACAACATAGAAGGCATCGAGAAAATTGGACCTGAGCAAATCAAGGACGCCGAGCCGTTTTGCGATGGGATTGCCGGTATCAGGGTGCCGTCTACGGGCGTCATTGATTTCACGGAAGTTGCCAAGAAATTGACGCAGCTAATACAAACAAAAAGCGACGGCAATAAAGTTCTGACTTCGCACGAGGTAACAGGGTTTGATAGGCACGATTTCTATACAAATGTCGTGACGAATAATGGGACTTTTGCTGTCCGATATATCATCAACTGCGCGGGTCTTCAGTGCGACAGAATTGCCCGGATGGCAGGGGTCGATCCTGGGATGAGGATAGTACCTTTTCGCGGCGACTATTACCAGTTGACAGAAGAAGCTGCTGACAAGGTCAAGGGCCTGATATATCCTGTGCCGGACCCGGCGTTTCCCTTTCTTGGCGTGCACTTTACCCGCAAGATCGATGGCTCGGTTGAATGCGGCCCGAACGCCGTTCTATCATTTAAGCGCGAAGGCTACGGGAAAACCGATTTTAGCTGGTCGGATTCCTGGGCGTCACTTTCTTATTGGGGCACCTGGCGACTCTTCCGCCGGCACTGGATGTATGGCTTGGGCGAATACGCCAGAGCATTCAGCAAGAAATTGTTTCTTGCGCAGTTGCAGAGGCTCATTCCCTCGCTCGGCCCCAACGACATAAAGCCCGGCGGCGCGGGTATACGCGCTCAGGCGCTTGGCCGGAAGGGCGATCTGATCGACGACTTTAGAATCGAGCGGCGGGCAAACTCTATCCACGTCTTGAATGCACCTTCGCCGGCTGCAACGGCTTCTTTAGCCATCGGCGATTATATAAACGAGATAGCCACGAAGCATTTTAAGCTCAGGGAGTGAGTATGATCAGGTTATTTGCGGGAGAAGGCAAGCAGTGAAAACACTCGAAATTGCAAAACTATCCCAGAAAGAGCGGGAATCGATACTCGAAGCGGTCAGAGCCTTGAAGTGGGATTTGCCTGTAACGCGAGTAATATTGTTTGGTTCAAAAGCTCGTGGGCAAGGTTGGCCCGACTCGGACATTGACCTTCTGGTGCTTACCTCTTGTCCGGTCGGCAGCAGGTTGCGGGCGACCGTCTCCGACCGGTTAGCCGACATCAATTTGCAAAATGACGTTCTGCTAACATCGGTTGTGATATCCGAACAGGATTGGTCAAGCGGACTGATCCGCTATATGCTTATTCACGATGAGGTTGAAAGAGACGGATGTGAAATATGAACGAAAGTGAAGCTCAGAAAACGCTGATCGGGCTTTGGCTGAAAAAAGCCGATGAGGCTCTGGCTTCGGCTGAGCTTGAACTGAACGCTGGACATACGGGTTTTGCCGTGAGCCGTTTGTATTATGCCTGCTTCTACGAGGTAACGGCACTTTTGCTGCGTGACGGCAAGCAATTTGCCCGCCATTCAGCGGTCAAATCGGAATTTGTTCGAGGCTATATCAAGCCTGGCCAGGTGGATGCAAGATGGAATAAATTCTACCAAAAGCTATTTGACGACAGACAAGAGGGGGACTATGTCCCTACAGTGAGTTTCGAGAAATCAGATGTTTCGGCACGTCTCCACCAGGCCCGCGAATTTATAGATTTGATTCGTAGTCTTATTGGCACTGAGTGAAAACGGCTATGGCAGCAGCACCAGCCATCGGCCATTGTATAGGTGAGATAGCTACCATGTATTTCAGCCCATGGTCTATGAGACCTCGTCCAGCCCCGGGCCGCGAGTGACGAGTGACGGGCAACTAAATGAGCAAGTATCAAATTGACAGTCTGTTTGCAGAAATGGATTCCCGCTTGGGCGCCACCAACAATGAGATGGGTTGTCACCATATTATCCGCGTGGCGTTTGAGTCGGCGGCGGATACGGAGTTTGATTATCTTGTGCCGGATGAGCTTTGGCCGATAGAAGCCGGGCAGCGCGTGGAAGTTCCCTTCGGCAAAAAAAACAAACTTGAGATTGGCTTCTGTGTTGCGGTAGAAGATCCAGATTGCTTCGCTGCGCTCGCAATGACGCAAGCAGGGGGCAAGCAGTTCAAGCTGAAACAAGCTGCCAGGACTATTGATAAAGAGCCGCTAGTTGGAGCCGAGCTTATGGAATTGGCCCGGTGGATTGGCAGCTATTATGTGTGTCCACTTGGCCAGGTTTTGGCGGCGATGGTACCGGGTGCTGTGAAAAAAGGCGCCGGCGCCCGAACGGCAAAATATCTCTATCTGGTAATCAACGCCGACAGCATAAATGAAGTCATCGCGCATCTTAGAGGCAGTAAGCAGAAGCAGATTGCCAATTATTTGCAGGAAAAAGGTGCGTTTGGTCCAGAAACCGCTTTAGAGATGCAAACGGTCTTACAAGCAATCGGCTGCGGGAACGATTCAATAAAGAAACTGGCTCAAAAAGGCATCATAAAAATAGCCGAGAAAACGATCCTAAAATCTTTGCCCGCCATTCCCAAGGCAATGGTGATGAAAGCAGAGAAAGTGGTTCTGAATGAGGACCAGCAAGAAGCGATGGCTCACATAAAGGACAAGATCGACTCGGGCAAATTCGGTGTCACACTTCTGCACGGCGTGACCGACAGTGGCAAGACCGAGCTTTATATAAGAGCCATCGAGCTTATTCTGCAAATGGGTAAGACCGCCATCGTTCTTCTTCCTGAAATTGCTCTTACTGCTCAGACCGTCCAGAGATTCAGCGCCAGGTTCAAAAAAATCGCGGTGATGCACTCGGCGCTGACGGCTGCCCAGCGTAACGCTCAATGGCATAAGATAAAGTGCGGTGACGCGGATGTAGTCATTGGCGCGCGCTCGGCAATTTTTGCCCCACTTCCACGCCTGGGACTTGTCGTCGTTGATGAGGAGCATGAGCCGAGCTACAAGCAGGATACCGCGCCGCAATATCACGGCAGGGACGTGGCCATAAAACGGGCCCAGTTGGCTGACGCGCACTGCATCCTGGGAAGCGCCACGCCATCATTAGAGACGCTGTGGAATTCCCGGCATAAGGAATGTTATAGCGTGGTTCGTTTGCCCAGACGGGTAATGGATTTGCCGATGCCGCAGATGAAATTAGTCGATCTGCGGCAGGGCGGTTTCACGCGCGATGGCGTTAATCTTATTAGTGAGCCGTTGGCTGCGCACTTAGAGCAGATTCTGGCAAAAAAAGAACAGGCAATTTTGTTTCTGAACAGGCGAGGTTACAGCAATTTCATATTTTGCCCATCCTGTAAATATACTTTGCAGTGCCGCAACTGCGATGTCACCTTGACTTTTCACAAGCGCGTCCCCTCGGCAAGCTCGGGGCAGGCTCTGAGCCGGGTCGAAGGATCACCGCTTGCCGGCCGCTTGCTGACTGCCGGGCGAAAGCATATTGATTATGGCTATGCTATGTGCCATTATTGCCTGGCGCAGACGCTGGTGCCGGACAAATGTCCCTTGTGCGGTAAACGTATGGTTATGGTAGGGCTTGGCTCACAACGGCTTGAAGAAGAAGTCGCCAGGAAATTTCCGCAGGCTCGCCTGGCTAGGGTTGACAGCGATTCTATGGCCGGCAGAGACTATTACCGGGTGCTGAACGACTTTAGCCAAGGCAGAATTGACATATTGGTCGGGACACAAATGCTTGCCAAAGGCTTGCATTTTCCAAACGTAACGCTGGTGGGTGTTATCAGTGCCGACACTTGCCTGTACCTGCCGGATTTTCGGGCGAACGAGCGGACGTTTCAATTGATTTCTCAGGTTGCCGGGCGAGCAGGACGGTCGCTGAAAGAGGGCATAGTTTTCGTTCAAACATTCTTGCCGGATCAGCCGGCCATACAGTTTGCTCTCAAGGCGGACTTCGATGGCTTTGTCGAGGAGGAATTGAAACATCGTAAAGCCTGCAATTTGCCGCCGTTCTGGCGGTTGGCTGCTATTATTATGCGCGACCAAAACTTTGAAAAACTTGAGCTGGCGTGTAACAGGATGCGTCAGGTTCTGGATAGTATCATTGAGACAAAAAGACTCAAGGCAGCCGTCCGTGGTCCCATGCCGGCGGTGATAAGCAGAATCCAGCGGTTTCACAGAATGCAGATAATTATCCAGACTCCACAGGCGACGGTTTTGCGGGATTTATTTAGTGCCTTGCGAGCGCAGCAGCCGATTCGCCCGGCGGTGAAGGTTGCGATAGATGTAGACCCTGTTAATTTATTGTAGCTTGCAATCGTCCGGCTGCTGTGCTATAGTCGTGTGTTCGTTTATCGGGGTGTAGCTCAGTTTGGCTAGAGCGCTTGGTTCGGGACCAAGAGGTCGCTGGTTCAAGTCCAGTCACCCCGACTTGAGAGGATAAGTGCGATTTTCTGCAAGTATTGCGAACGGTAACCTGTATTCTCCACAGAGGCTTATGTCATCGAGCCTCAAGTTCAAAAACACCGAATCCACAACTTGGCGTTTTTGGGTAGGTGAGAATACAACGTATTGCTGTGAAAGACGTTGTGCGAGTTCTAAAATTTTTGCTGCATCGCTGTTGTTTTCCTGCCTTCCAGCCGCGACTTGAGTTGTTCGCTGTTGCAGCAAAGCTAATTCTTTCTGCTTCTGCCGAGCCAGACGCAAAAACTCCTCTGCGAGGTTGTCTTTAGTTTGGGCGGCCTTCAGCAAGAGGGTGTCCAAAGTAGCTTGTGCATCGGTAGTCCTTTTCTTGAGGTTTCGCAACTCCTGTTCTGCATCATCAACATCTTTCTTAAGTATGTTTTTCAGATATGCCAGTGCCCAATCGTATATTTCGTTTGGCAGAATTAGTCTATCGAGCATATCAATGACCTGAGATTCAATCACTGATTCTGGCACCCAGCTTGGCCGAACAGGATGCTCGTAATGGTTTATTTGGGCACATCTGTAATACGTATACCGTTGTTTATGTAATTCGGCAGTAATGCTATATCCACAGTGGGCACACTTGATAAGCCCATGGCCGTATGTGAAATGCCTTCGTTTGTAGTGGCTGCAGCGGTTACGACCGTCCAGCATTTGTTGCACTCTTTCCCAAGTTTGCTCATCGATAAGTGCCCCATGTTTGTCTTGGTAAATCTGTCCACACCAGAGGATTTTGCCGATGTAGAAGGGATGGCGCAATAGTTTCGCCAGATGGGAACGCGTCCAGCGTTGTGTCCTCAGGGAAAAGTACATATTGCGTTGGAAAAGCTCATCTCGGAGTGTGTCGATGGTATACTTGCCTGATGACATTAGCTTGAAGATTGTACGGACTGCCTCGGCCTTCGGGTCATCTGGAACCGGTAGCTTAGAGCCATTGGAACCCTGACCCATGCAATAGCCATAAGGGGGTGCATGAGGATACTCCCCGGCCTCAACCTTGCTGCGAAAACCCTTGTTGATCTCTTCCTTGAGATTGTCGGTGTACCATCGTGCCACAACACCCATTACACCTATGCCCAGGCGGCCAGCAGCATTCTGTGGAAATTCCTGACTGGCAAAGAATACTTTCTTGTCTTTTTGCGTCTCCAGACGCTCAAGCATAGCCAAATCCGTGAGGTTGCGGCAGGCGCGGTCGACTTTGTGGAATACCACACCGTTGATGGTAGGATCACTACAAACGCGATTGATGATCTCCCGAAACCGCTGTCTTTCTTTCTGCTTGGAAGCCGTTTCGACATACTGAATGGTCTCGACGATTTCATGTCCTTTACGCTCTGCCCATTCACGGTTAGCTTGATCCTGGGCTGCGAGGCTGTAGCCTTCGCTCTGCTCCCGTGATGAGACGCGACAAACGCTAAATAGCCTTAGTGCTTGATTGTTTGTGTCATTCCGGCAAGCCTGAAAAATCTGAATTTGTCAAGGCGGCA
>Ga0315280_10004420_pt1 | contig 20757 bp, 20 predicted proteins | sample YL17G06_40_MG_FD_203697 | JGI IMG/M metagenome (GOLD analysis project Ga0315280, IMG submission 203697) | Sediment microbial communities from Yellowstone Lake, YNP, Wyoming, USA - YL17G06_40 | ecosystem: Environmental > Aquatic > Freshwater > Lake > Sediment | place: USA: Wyoming | collected...
CCGTCTGTATTAGGAGACCGAGGACTGAACCGCCATATGAACTTTAGGCGCTGAATTTTTCGCAGACAAACGGACTATGCATGGAGAATCTGACTTTTTTGAGGCTGATATTCCGACAGACTCCTAGCTTTGGCTGACTTGGTCTATCCGGGTGCCCTCCATACGAGATTTGACCATTCACTTGGAGTCCTTTTCGTTGCTGACCTTCTATCAAAACATCTTTCCCTAAGGAGTAAAGATCGTCGTATCATCAGGTTATCCGCTTTGCTGCACGATGTCGGGCACGGCCCCTTCTCACACGTTTCTGAATATATGCTCCGGGATTCTAACCCGGGAGGTGCATTTGGGAATGAAGACACAGAAGAATTACACGAGCGAATAGGTATTAACATTATCAAAGATCATTCAGATATTCCCAGGGTTCTCGGGAAAGAGACTGACAAGGTAATTGAGTTGCTGAGCAAGGTGCCCGAGCGTACCTTGGCAAAAGACATAATATCGGGTCCAATGGACGCTGATAAGATGGACTATTTATTGAGAGACGCCAACTTTTGTGGTGTGAAGTACGGGATATTTGACGTACACCAAGTGATTGACATGACTGTCTGCATAAAAGAGGGAGGCGAAACATACCTTGGTGTTAAGGAGAAGGGTATATACGCAATAGAGCAGATGATTCTTGCAAAATACCATATGGATAGGCAAGTTTACCAACATAAGGTTCGGTGTATCACTGACGCGATGGTAATTCGTGGTCTTAAGTATGCTATCAACGAGAACTGCGAGGAAATAAGGAGTCTTTACACAATTGAACCGCAAAACCAAGAGTACTACAAAAATTATTTGCATTACGATGATACGACGCTCTTCTCCGTAGTGATTGGAAAAGGCGGAAAATGGGCAAGGGAGTATTTCAAAAGGTTGAAAGAGAGAAGGCTGCTGAAAGTTCTGCTCAAGATGCCTCTTGAAGAAGTGCCCGATGATCTCAAGAAGAACAAGATAGTAGAAATGGAAACTGATCAAAAGGAAAAGGAAATTGCGGGTATTCTAAGCATTCCCGAGCAACTTGTTGTAATAGACAAAAGAACCGAAAAACACCCTACCTATAAGAAGCCCGGGCAGGAGATAGGAGCAAGGATTGACCCCAATGATATAATGGTCCAGATGGAAGACGGGAAACGCAGAAAACTGACCAAAGAGTCAAAAATATTTACGGAAGAGATTAAGCCTGAAGAAGAGGTGATATGGGTCTATGTTGCTGCTGATAGAATAAGCAAATGGAAGAAAAGGAAAACCGAACTTGCAAACAAGGTGAAAGAAATTATACTGAGGGATTAGAGGGAGGGAGAGATGACTGACCTTAGTGATTTGATAATGTTACTGATAGATGCAAATGGAAGAACAATACAAGGAAGAACTGTCATTCAAAAGCAGATATACTTTTACTCTCAATTCTACAAGAAAAAGATTGATTTTGTATCGGGCTACTATGGTCCTTACAGCAGAAGCGTGTCACGCGCTCTAGCGGTGCTTGTAGAAATGAGATTTGTAAAAGAAGTCATTGAGAGATTGCCTGCATATGGCATCCAGAGCGAATTTGATCCCCATAAATATACTTACACCGTTACGGAAGGGGGTGAAAAAGTATTAGAGCAGATAAAGCAGAAAAACCTACAGATGACTCAAGAGGTCAAAGAATTCGTTGATATGCTCAATGATACAGGTGCTGTACGGGACGTACTAACCCTTTCCCTGGGTGCGAAGATCTGGTTTATTATGGACCGAATTCGGGAAAAGGATCAATATGGCAAGGAAGACGTGATTGACGAAGCGAACAGATTGGGCTGGAAGGTCTCGGAAGAGCAGATCAAAACAGCGGCTGATTTCCTTCTTACACTCCTAAGAGAAAGGAAGCAATCGTGAGGCCATTGAGGACACCCATAACCGATAGAAGTCAAGCCCCTAAATGCCGCTTCTCTTGAAATAATTTTCCGCTGACGCGCTACCAGTAGACACCCATTCGTGCCGTCCGGACTCGCTTCCCGTCATACATTATTCAAAAACAACCGAGACGTTTCTATTCTTTCTGTTGAACTGAAGAGACACTTTTACTCTGATTGGTTGAGAGTGCGGCTGGCAGGCAAATTCTGTTCCCACAAAAATTTTATCAAAATTTTTCAATTTTTTTTGCAAATGTCTTGCATTTGATGTTTTATTGTAGTAAATAATGTAACTAATGGTTATTACCACTATCTATTGTTAGGGGAGGGCGAACGAGAAGCGAACTGTAGTTAGCGCGGTTACGAGTTACAAAAGTTTTCCACAAAGGCGTTGTGACCTAACTCGCGCTAATGCGGCAGATGCCAAAAAGGCGTTCGCTTTAGATGAAAGTAGCGGTTTGCTACAATTTGAAAAACAGGGAACGCGGCTACCTATCAGCCGAATATGATGCGCCTTACACAGTGGAGGCGATAGATAAGGCGCTACAGTCTCGCGGCGCGCAGACACTCCTGGTTGAAGCGGACGAGAACTCTTTTGAAACCTTCAGAAATAATCGTTCGCGAATAGACCTCGTCTTCAACATAGCGGAGGGCATTCGCGGCGAGAGCCGTGAGTCCTCTCTTCCCGCAATCCTTGAGTTTCTTCGCATCCATTACACAGGTCCCGGTGTGGAGTGCACCGCGATAGCGCTGGACAAAGCGCTGACGAAGAGGCTCTTGAAACTGCACGGGATTCCGACCGCGCCCTGGGCGCTTGTGAGTCCGCGGGGCAGCGAAGGAGTGAAAGACCTCAAGATGCCTGTTGTGGTCAAGCCGGTGCACGAAGGGTCAAGCATCGGTATAGAGGGGAAGGTTTCAATCAAGGAGAGTTTGAGGGGCGCGCTCAAGAGGGCGCAAGACATAGTTGAGAAGTTCAATCAGGCTGCGTTGGTTGAAGAGTATCTGCCTGGTCCGGAGATAACTGTCGGGATACTCGGCAACGGAGAGCCGAAGGTTCTACCCCTTCTTGAGATTTACAGTGAGATGTATCCCGGCAAGACCGGGAGTATGATGACCAGGGACGCAAAGACGATTTACGAAAGCGACAGTTTTTCCGGTCTGCCGCGCAATCTTGCGCCGCAGAAGAGAAGAAGAGTCAAAGAAGTTGCGCTCAAAGCCTACCGCGTCCTCGGCTGCAGAGATTTCGGAAGAGTTGACATAAGATTTGACAGAAACGGGGAGCCAGCGGTAATGGATGTCAACCCGATTCCGGGTCTCAGTCCCCGGATTAAGGACGTTTCGTATTTCACGAAGATTTGCAGACTGGCTGGTATGACCTACGAGGAGATGGTCTGGGAAATCATTGACGTCGCTATGGCAAGGAGGACCAACTGAAAGCGATGAAAGTCGCGCTGATTTACAATCTAATAAGACCTGAATCGCTGGAAGGCGCAAGGTTGGACCATACAGCGGAACTGGACTCGGAAGAAACGATAAAGGCGCTTGAGGAAGCGCTCACTTTATGCGGTCACACTCCTGTTCTTCTTGAGGCGACGGAAAATATTTTTGATACCCTTCGCGCGCGCAGGCGCGAGATAGACATCGTCTTCAACATCGCTGAAGGAACGCATGGCGAAAGCAGAGAATCGCATATTCCGTGCTTCCTTGAAATGTTGGGAATCCCTTATACCGGAAGCGGTCCGCTAACGCTTGCTCTCTGCCTGAATAAGGCGCGAACGAAAGAGATTCTGCTCTCTTACAGAATACCTACGCCGAACTATCAGGTTTTCCACACGCCCGAAGATAGGCTGAAGCGCTCGCTCAAATTCCCGCTCATAGTGAAGTTGATAAGCGAAGGTTCAAGTATGGGACTGAGCGAAAAGTCTGTCGTGCACAATGTGAGAGAACTGCGAAAACAGGTGAAATACCTGATGCGAGAATACGCAAGAGGCGTCTTTGCGGAAGAGTTCAAAAGCGGCAGAGAGTTCACAGTCCCTGTTATCGGGAACGATCCGCCTCATACGCTTCCAATCGCGGAGGCTGTGCACAACAATAGAGGCGCTGCCGCAATTGTCAAATTCAGCCCGGATTCCCCTGTTGTGAAATTGCTCAAACTCGCAAACAAGAACGTAGAGATTCCGAGAGCGACACATACTACTGTCTGCCCGGCAGAGATAGATGAGAATCTTTCAAGCATTTTGAGAGGCCTCGCAATAAGGTCATACAAAGCGCTTGGCTGCCGCGATTGGTGCAGGCTGGAGATACGCTTGGATGAGAAAGGAAACCCCTTCGTGTTAGAGCTTAACCCGATTGCAGGCATTGACCCAGGGTATTGGCTTCCGCGGTCGGCGAAGGTCGCTGGAATGTCCTACGCTGACCTTATTGGTAGTATCGTCAACTTCGCAGCACAGAGGTACAGGCTGCGGTCCTCCGCATGAGGAGGAAAAACGAGAGGAGGGTACCTTTATGATTGAGCAGGCGACACAACATATCGCTTCGCTTGCCAGAAGAAGCGAAGCGATAAAGAAACAGTTTTACTCGGACGGCAGTGAAGAAAGCGACCCTGGGGGGCGGTGCCTTCCGTCTGACCCGCTTCTGGAAGAGAAACACACTGTCGTGCGCGGTCTCGTGCGCAAATACCCAAACAGAGCGCTTGTGCTCCTGACTCTCCGCTGCGCAGCATACTGTAGATTCTGCACACGTCAGAGAAAGGTTGGCGACCTCTCTCAGTTTGACGCTACACCTCAAGAAATAGACGCGATGGCGGAGTATCTCTCTCACCACCCCAAAGTGCGCGAGTTGATACTCTCAGGCGGAGACCCGCTTATCGTGCCAGACCTCTTAGAGTATGCTGTGCGCAAACTGACAACTATTCCCTCGGTGAAGGTGCTGCGAATCGGCACGCGCTTGCCAGTAAGCGACCCGCGAAGAGTGACTGAAAAGAAGTTGGAATGTCTTCGCGAGATTATGCAGCCCGTCTATGTGGGAATACACTTTGAGCACCCGGACGAAATCACGGGCGAGACCGTTCGCGCCTGCAAAATACTGAGAAGCCTCGGCTGCATTCTATTCAGTCAGAGCGTCTTCCTGCGTGGAATAAACGATGACTACAAAACGCTCTACACGCTCTTTTCCAGACTGATTGAGATCGGGATAAAACCCTACTATATCTACCGCTGCGATATGGTGAAAGGCGCGGAAAGATTTATCTCGGACTTCCAGAAAGAGATTGAGATAATGACTCAACTGAAAATCTCGCTCTCCGGAATGGCTTGTCCGACCTACGTTGTGGATACGCCGAACGGAGCAGGAAAAATCCCTGTTCCGCTGCGGTTCTGGGACGCGTCAGTGGAATCATTCCGCGACTTCAATGGAAAGACTTTCCAGATGGAGGAATGGCAGGGTCAGCAAACTACATCCGCGTTATGCGGACTCCACATAAGCGAAAGATAGGGTTCTACCCGCGATATGAATAAAGCACCACGCCGCAACCGCGTGGTGGTAAAATTCCGCCGCGTTGCCCGACCCGCTGGCTCGGAGGTCATCGCTCCCGCTATCGCGGCGAGAAGCCGTGGACTTGGAGTCCACGGGTGATTGGTGAAACTCTCTACCGTGTAGCAGGAAACTATCTGCACCTAACGCGGAAGCGATGGATAAATATAAAATATAATGTCAGGGCAAAGACATGAAATATAACGAAGACACAATCGACAAAAAATACAAAGAAAATCTTGGAAATGCCCTTCAGCGACTTGCTTCATTGCCTGTCGCCAAGGGAAGAAAGCCGAATATACACGGATTGAATGGGTGGGTTTACGAGCAGACCATTCGCCATTGCCTAGCTGAAGAATTGAAAATGCTGGGCCTATCTCCGGTCATAGAAGGGCAAGTATCTCTTCATGGTAGAGCCAAGATTGACCTATTGGTGGGCAGAGTAGCCGTCGAAATAAAAGCTGCAGGCTCTTTTGGCAACGACGCTAAGAAATATAGCGGCTATCGTGCTAAAGTCGAACAAAAGGGATGGGTGTACTGTTATTTGACTCGGGGTGAGACTTACAAGCCTTACCGTTTAGCGACAGAATCCACGTTTGGAAAAGAGCGGGCTTTCTTCTTGGACACTGAAGCAGATTGGGGAAGATTTGTGAGAGCAGTCCTAAAGAATTATGAAGAAAAGCCCTAACAATTCATCCCGCAAAATTCCGGAGACGTCTTGCGTAATTATTGAAAGTGAGGGGCAAGCGCAAAGCCCCATCCGCGGCAGGAGGCGAATCTATGAAACACCACCACGCCGGAAGGCGTGGTGCTTCGTTTATATCTTGCGGTTACTTTTGCCTGCGTTGCGTTCTCAACATAGGATTTGAAACGCGAGAAGAGGTTTGATAGTAATTTTATCTGCTCAAAGACGGACACTGCACATTTCCGTTGCGGCGTGGTGAATCACATCCTATAATAAACACTAATCCGTCACCGATGGGGAAATAATTGTGGCAAGAAGTTCACACATAATACGAGGCAAAATTGACCGTATGGTCAGGCGAATAGTAAAGAGGTTTGACCCTGAGCAAATTATCCTGTTCGGTTCTTATGCGCGTGGAGAAGCGCATCCTGACAGCGATGTGGACCTCCTAATTGTTATGCCAGTTGAAGGGTCCAAGCGTGAGAAGCGAATTGAAATTCGTGTAGCGCTTCACGACATTCCAATACCGATGGATATTATCGTGGTTACCCCGGACGAATTTGAAAGGCGCAGAGACATTGTGGGAACGATTGTCCGACCGGCTGTCCGCGAAGGAAAGGTTCTCTATGCCCGACACAAATGAAGTTCTTAGCGTTGTTCGGGAGTGGGTTACGAAAGCAGAGGGCGACTTGAAAACTGCGGCCTACGTGCTGGAGATGGGAGAAGGTTGTCCAACAGACACTGTATGCTTCCACGTTCAGCAATGTGTGGAGAAATATTTGAAAGCATTTCTTGTGCTGAAAGACATTGATTTTCCCAAGACTCATAACGTCAAGGACATAGTTGCCCTTTTGCCGACAGGTATTCGGCTGGGACTATCTATTGAAGAACAGGATAGGCTTACCGATTACGCGACAGTTACGCGTTATCCAGGCGATTATGAGCCGATACCGGTATCTGAAGCGCGAAAGGCTGTGAGCCTTGCTCGCCGTGTCCGCAGAGCGATGCGCGGACTTTTTCCGAAAGAAGCGCTTCGGCGAAGGAAAAGATAAGGAGAAATGTCAGGCGCCGGAGATGAGCAGGATTTCGGGCTATATTTGCGAGTTGCTTTTGCCTGCGTTGCAGGCTGAGCAGAGAGTTTGAAGATTATCCAGGACTGTCTCTCCGCCTTCCGACCACGGTCTTATATGGTCAACCTGTAAAGATATTCCCGGGTTCTGAGAAGGGGAGCGACCACATAGTCTGCATCTGAAATTGTCTCTTTGCATTACCGCCAGCCTCATTCTCGCGGACGCAATTCTACTGGTTCTGTGCGTAATCACTTTGACACTCTTTTTCAGTTTTCCTTTGCGGAGAAATTGGACAAAGCGCTCCAAAGTCTGTCTCCAACTTCCGAATCTGGCTATATAGGTATTTGCGCCGTATCTGGAGAATGGTCTCTTCATTTCGTGGCAGTTGGGTTGTCTGCCGAGTTTGAGCCAGCAATCCTGAATGTTTTTGAGAAGTTCTTCGTCCGGGATGCGCCAGTTGCAGCATATTTGCAGTCCTGCTGCCTCAAGCGCTTTGTGCCAGGAGCCGAATCTGTCAAAGGGGGTGTCGGAGGAGAATCTTCCGTGTTCGTCATATTCTACGCGGCTGACGCAATTTTTCTTCAGTTTTTTAGCGACTCTTTTGAGGTCTTGAATCAGTTCCTCATCAGGTATAAATCTGCGGCGGAAATGAACCACAAATTTTTGCATTGTCCCTCCCGCCGCCCGCTTTACTTGCGTCCGCGGTTTCAGCGGCGAGTAAACTCGCCGGCTAACCCGCGGGATAAATCCCGCGGCTTCATCCACCACGCGATTGCGGCGTGGGGCTTCTTGCTAACCGCGGGGATGAACCCCGCGGCTTTGGAATTTTTCAGCCTTCATACTTCTGCCTTCATCCTTCATACTTTCTTTTGTCCTCCCATCTATTGCAGTGGATATACACACTTTTAGAAAAAATTTTTGGATTTTGGGTAAAAAAGAACGAAAAAGTTGGAAGTGGGAAGTCAGAAGATTATTTCGCCACCAAGGTGATTGGCTACTGTCCGTTGTCTGCGAGGTCACTTCTTCTGGGGACGCCGGGACGCTGCAGCGACTCGGGTCTAAGACCGTTTTCCATATCAACCTGGTATTCAGCGGTTCGGGAGGCAGCGGCAGCGGCTGGCGCGGTCTGATACTGGAGGAGATAGAGTTTGTAGTAGAGTCCGCCTTTTGCGAGGAGTTCTTCGTGAGTTCCTTCTTCAACTATCTGACCGTTGTGCATAACGAGGATTCTGTCAACGTTTCTAATGGTTGATAGGCGGTGAGCGACTATTATGGCTGTGCGACCCTTTATGAGGTTGAAAAGACCTTCCTGTATGAGATGCTCCGTCTGCGCGTCCGTATTTGAGGTAGCCTCATCCAGAACAAGTATTGCCGGATTGAACGCGAGCGCGCGCGCGAATGATAGGAGTTGGCGCTCGCCGGTGGAGAACATTGCACCGCGCTCTTTCACTTCGTGCTGGTAAGAGTCTGGCAGTCTTTCTATGAATGTGTCTGCTTTCGCACAGCGGGAGGCTGCCTGGACTTCATCATCTGTTATTTCGCTATTGCCCAGGCGAATATTTGACCTAACGCTGCCTGAGAAGATGAAGACGTCCTGCATCACGAGACCGATGTTTGAACGCAGAACTCTGGTTTCAATCTCTCTTACGTCAACGCCGTCCAGGAGTATGGAGCCTCTTTTTGCGTCGTAGAATCGGATGAGAAGGTTGATTATGGTAGATTTGCCAGAGCCTGTGGGACCGACGATAGCGACTTTTTCGCCTGGTGCGATTTTGAAGGAGATGCCTTTGAGGACGTAGCGGTCACTGTCGTAAGCGAACCAGACATCTCTGAACTCAATTTTGCCGCTGACAGCGGGGAGGATTTCCGGTTTTTCAGGCTCTTTCACTTCCACAGGCGTATCAATAAGGAGGAAGATTCGCTCGGAAGATGCCATAGCGGACTGGAGTATGTGGTATTTTTCGCTCAGGTCCTGAATAGGTCTGAAGAACATCTGAACATAGGTGAGGAAGGCGACGAGAGCGCCGAGTGTGAGTTTATCCTGTATTACCTGACCGCCGCCGAACCAGACAATCAATGCAATCGCGCAGGAGGCGAATACTTCAATAAGAGGGCGAAATACTGCGATTACCAGAATTGATTTGATGTTCGCGATGTAGTTTTCGTGGTTTATCTCTTTGAACCGGTTCAGATTCTTCTTCTCACGGCGGAAGAGTTGAACAACTCTCATACCGCTGATATTTTCTTGCAGGTAAGCGTTTATGCGCGCTATTTTGACACGGACTTCGCGGAATGCACCTCTCGCCTTTCTGCGGAAGATTATTGTGGCATAGATTATGGGAGGGAGGACGCAGAATGAGAGAAGAGAGAGTTTCAGGTTGAGGAAGAGGAGCATAAGAGTTACTCCGGCGAGGATGAAGAGGTCTTCAAAAAGATTTACCATAACGCCTGTGAATGCTTCACCGAGCGCCTGGACATCGTTTGTAACGCGGGTTACCAGTCGTCCGACAGGATTCTTGTCAAAAAACGGGATAGAGAGTTTCTGCAGGTGGGAAAAGAGATGCGCACGAATGTCATAGATTATTCGTTGCCCTATATATTCAAGAAGGTAGCCCTGTGCGAATGAGAAGATAAAGATGCCGGTAAGAAGGCAGAGAAAAATCATCGCAAGATATACAATGCCTGAAAGGTGCGCTCTTCTCAATTCTTTCAGGTCTTCCGGCGCGATAAGTTTGCTCTTCTCGTATTCAAGGAGGAAGAGTGCGCCAGCCTTCCGGAACAGTCCGGGATATTTGGCTGTCGTCTGGTCAATGCGCGCTTTCTCCGCGGGCGAGAGATTTGCGGTATCAATAATCGTGTATCTGGTCTCTCCGATGAACTTTTTAGACTGGAGAAGCGCGACATCTCTCTCATCAAACGACTTTACCGAGGAGTCTCTGACTATATAGGTTCGCTCGCCGAGGGGGATAAGGTCTTTCTGGTGCTTCTTGACAAAACTTTCTTCAACCGCGGTGGCGCTGTCCGGGAAACTGATTATTCTCGCTGTCGCGACCATATAATTGTCTATAGCCCGGCGGGTGATGTCGGGAATGAGAAGTCTGAGCCCTGTTATGGCAAGAAGCATCAGGATGCAGAGTATTGTAAGGAGAGTGTATGGTTTGGCGTAACGGAGGAGGCGCTTTACAAGGCGCGCATCGTAGGCTTTACCGAGGACCTCTTCTTCCTGAAGCGAAGTTTTCATACCTCTTTCCCGAAAGCGTCTTTTTCTATTTCTTCTTCAATTTGCTGTCTGCGGTACATCTGGGCGTAGATTCCGCCGCGCTCAATCAGTTGAGCGTGAGACCCGCGCTCCGCAATAGCGCCGTCATCAAGCACAACAATTTCATCCGCACCGCTTATGGTTGAGATTCTGTGGGAGATTATTATGCTTGTCCTCTCTCTAAGAAGTGTGCGGAACTCGCGCAGAATTCTCTCTTCTGTATCAGTGTCAACTGAAGAGAAGCAGTCATCCAGAATAAGTATAGTGGGATTGGTAAGAAGCGCTCTGGCGATTGCGATTCGCTGCTTTTCTCCGCCGGAGAGCATGACGCCGCGCTCGCCAACCATGCTGGAGTAGTTCTCGGGAAACGTCATTACCTGGTCGTGAATCTGCGCTATTTTCGCGACCCTCTCTATTTCTGTGCCTGTTGTTTCTGGTCGTCCGAACGCGATGTTTTCGCGGACAGAATCTGAGAAGAGAAGAGTGTCCTGCGGCACACACGCGACCTGAGAGCGAAGAGATGCCAGTGCAATTTTTCTCACATCCACGCCGTCTATGAGGAGTTCTCCCTCTGAGGGTTCCAGAAGCCGTGGAATTAGGTTAACGAGTGTGCTTTTGCCGCTTCCGATGCGCCCGACAATTGCGACTGTTCGGCCAGCCGGTATGCGAAGTGATACGTCAAGCAGCGCTGGACGGCTGGCGTTAGGATACTGATACGTGAGGTTACTAAACTCAATCTCTCCGGAAATCTTTCTTTCTATCACATCGTCTCTGTCTCGTATTTCCGGTTCAGTTGAGAGGATTTTATTTATTCTCCCCATAGAGACTTCGCCGCGCTGGAGATTATTTACAATAAAACCTATTGCCATCATAGGCCAGGTAAGCATTACGAGGTAAAGGTTGAAGGCAACGAAAGAGCCTATACTCAGATGCGCCAGTATAACGTCGCGCCCGCCAACAAGCAGGACAACTGCGGCAGAACTTCCAGCGCAGAGGGAAATCAGCGGACCAAACACCGATGAGGTCAGTGCAAAGTGCATATCTTTCTTCAGATAATCCAGACTCGCGACCTGAAATTTATGCTTTTCAGGCTCTTCTTGTGCGTATGCTTTCACGACGCGGGTTCCGGCGAAGTTTTCCCGCGCCCGTTCAGTTATCTCTGAAATGGCTTCCTGAACACGTTCAAACCTGCCTCGCAGCGTCTTATCAAATCTTCCGACAATCAAACTTACCACAAGAAGCGGGAGGAGTGCGCAAAGAGTCAGTTTCACATCTATTGTGAACATCAAGATAGGGCAGGCGATGCCGAGAAAGAGCGTGTCCACAAGCATCACTGCGCCGAATCCGGTGGCGCTGCGCACTGCACCGATATCATTTGTCGCGTGCGCCATAATATCGCCGGTCTTTGCAGCGCTGTAGTAGTTGACCGACAACTTCTGCAAATGTCCGAACAGCCTGTTTCTCAGTTTCTCCTCTATTCTGAATGAAGTTCCTATCAGAAAGTAGCGCCAGAAGTATCTCATAACGCCGACGCCGCAAGCAAGCAGCACTATATAAGCCCCGTAGAGCAGAAGCCGTGCATAGGTAATTCTACCAAGCGCGAGATAGTCAGCTGCGTGCCCGACAATAATTGGCACAATGAGTTGCTGAGCGTCGCACACAATCAGGGCAAGCGAACCCAGAATAATGCTCTTCTTCTCAGCGAAAAAGTCTTTCTTGAGCGTCTTCAGGTTTGTGAGCATCGCTAATTCCTATTATGCGTCAGCACCCGGGCTGAGAGAGGGCTCTAAATGTATCCGTGTTTTCTTGAATTCTCTATGATGATTTGCGCCATCTCCGCCGGCGAATCCGTCACGGTAAAGAGGCCTGTGTCCTGCGGCAGGATGCAGCACTCCGCAAGCATTGAGGTGTTTATCCAGTCCAGCATCTTCTGCCAGTACTCTTTGCCGAAAAGAACGACAGGGAAGTGTTCTATCTTTCCAGTCTGGACGAGAGTGAGCGCCTCAAAGAGTTCATCAATTGTGCCGAACCCGCCGGGAAATATGGCAAAAGCGATCGAATATTTCACGAACATCATCTTGCGGACAAAGAAGTATCTGAACTGGAGCGAAATGGTCTGGTAGTCGTTTGGAACCTGCTCCTCTGGCAGTTCTATATTGCATCCGACCGAGACGCCGCCAATCTCAAACGCACCCCTGTTTGCCGCTTCCATTACACCTGGTCCGCCGCCTGTCAGCACTACCAGACCCGCTTTTGCCATAAGTTGCGCCGCTTCCCGGGCTGCCTGATAGTATCTGCTGTCAGAATTCGCGCGCGAGGAACCAAAAAATGAGACAGCAGGACCAATCTTGTGCAGAGCGTCAAACCCTTCCACAAACTCGCCGAGAATGCGAAATACCCTCCACGGGTCTGTGGTGGTGAAATCTTCTATCTCTTTCCATCTACGCAGAAGTTCCCTGTCGGCAAAACCTCTAACTGTCTTCTTCCTATCAGACCGCACCGCTATCTCCTTGACAATAACACCAGCAACCAGCCACTTGATGACCAGAAACATTATTATAGTCTTCTCCTGCGCTCAATCAATAGCGAACTGCCCCAAGACATTTCCCATCTTCTCCCCGCCAGCGTTGCGAATCTACCCGCGCTCCCGCAGCGAAATCGCGCACGAAAACCCCGAAAACGCCTGTAAATTGCCGTTTTTAGTAACTCAAGCGCCAAATAGAAGTTACGCGATTTTACCCCCTTCCAATTTACAGGATTTCTATAATATACCCCGGGGTGAAAATTCGGCGAGAACCTGCAAAAATCACCTCCCTCGCGCGAAAGATAAAACCGTAAAACTAATCACGAAAGCACGAAAATACAGAAATCACGAAAAAGAATCTTCCCCTTTCGTGCTTTATCCATTTCGTGTTTTCGTGACAAAAATTCCTCTCCCTCCCGCGAAAAATCAAATATCCCAAAGCAAGCCCCGCCGTTCACCGGCGGGGATGGCAAGCCCCGGACTTCAGTCCGCGGGTAATATTTTTGCCGGTGAGTTCAATCCCAGCGTCCCTGGGCTTCCTGCTCGCTAACAATCAGAAAAGACAGAAATCTGTGGTGGAACACAAACAAATTACGCCTATAATAAGCATCATCAGACTGGCTTTGACCTTACCATATTGGGGGGAGAAAAAATATGACGTCGAAAATTGGTGTTGAGATGGTTTTAGTATCTGCCTTACTACTCGTTGCAATGGGCTGTGGCCCGCCCTGGTACAGGGCGCACGAATCGCGGCTCATCTCTGATGATGCCGCAGAACGCGGGGCTGCCGTAGAAGCCCTTGCTGCTGAAGGTGAGCGGGCGATGCCGCTGGTCCAAGAGTGGTTGCGGTCCCAGAGGGATGACTACATCATTGGCGCCTGCCTTGTGCTTGAGAAGATGGAAGGCGACGTTTGGAAGAAAGCCCTCCCCGAACTGGAAGAGATTCTGCAGGGCAGTCCCTCAGCGAGAACCAACGCTGCCGCCGCGGTCGTGTACAGGAAAAACTATGCATGCGAGTGCAAGCTTAGCATTGTGGAATCTACCGGCGATGTTCCTATTGTTTTTATAGAAGGTATTTCTTGGAAGCACTACTCTGATGACCCAGCCATAAAGCGGAATATCTGCCTGTTCATTATTGAGAGTGAGTCTAATCAGGACATTCGCTCTGTTGCAGTAGCCGAGCTGTCTTTTACCGATTCTTTGGCCGTAGCACCACTCATTGCTGTGCTCAAGAACGATTCTAAATCCTGTCTACACTCGGCCGCCGCGTACGCGCTCGGCATAATTGGTGACAAGAAGGCAGTGGAACCTCTTATCAAGGCGCTCAATGATACAGTTAGCGATGTGCGCTGGGGGGCAGCCAGCGCGCTTGGCAAAATCAACGACGCGAGAGCGGTGGCACCTCTTATCAAAGTGCTCGCTGATGAAGATAGTTTCGTGCGTAGGGCAGCGGTAGAGGCACTCGGGGAAATAAGAAACAAGAGTGCGATTGCGCCCCTCATTGAGGCGTTGAAAGACAAAGACGAAAAGGTTTGCAGCTGTGCTGCAGTGGCTTTAGCGAACATAACAAAGCAGGACTTTGGCGAAGACTACACAAAGTGGAAGGAATGGTACGAGAAAAGTAAGGAGAAGTAGGGTTCACAAAACTTGTTTCTCTGTCAAACGGCTTAAGGACATAACGTCTGCAAACAGTATTGCTTATTTTTTATCGGGTCGGTTGCGGGACTTGCGGCTGAGGGATTTTCGGTCCAGGCTGTGGAACAACAGGTATCTCGGGCTTAGGAACCTCGGGTTGTACTTTCAGAGATCCGGGAATCTCATAAGGATTCGCAAGTCTCGCGTGTTCCTTTTCCATCTTTTCCCATAGAAGTCTCTTCAAGAGCGGCTGGTCCGGGTTCAGCGACAGCGATTTCTGAAACAGGGCGAACGCTTTTTTCTCGTCCTTCTTCTCGTTGAGATAGACGAGTCCAAGCAGCCTGTACGCGAGAAAGTGAGATGGTGACCCTGTTATAATGTCCTCCAACTTCGCGATTGCTTTATCAAACTCTTTCATCGCGATATATGTCTGGACAGATTCAAGGTGGGTATCAAGTTCGTAGGGATTCATCTCAAGCGTGCGCAAACCTAACGCGGGTGTAAGCGAAACAAAGGAATCTGCTGCGCTGAAGAAGCGGGAAGAGATTTACCGCCTCGCAGCGGAAAAAGATAAAAGCGCTGTCGCTCAGTTGCTCCCACAACTGAAGGATGATTCGCCGATGGTTCGTCTTGCCGCGGCAGAACCCGCGGACGCGGAGCAGGTTCTGTGAAAGATTTTCGCTTGACAGCAGCGGGGCAACTGCCAATAATACTTGTTGTTACGCCGGGGGGCGAGAAGTGCGTGAAGATATTCAGAAACTGACCAGAAGGAGACTGGGCGGAATCCTTATGTCTGAAGGTCTCATCACGCCTGAACAGGTGACGGAAGCGCTTGAAAAACAAAAAGAGACGGGAAAACCTCTGGGCGAAATCCTCATTGAACTCGGATATATAACTGAGAACAGCCTGGTAAAAATACTCTCAATGCAGTTTCAGTTCCCATTCATATCTCCGCAGAACTACGAGATTTCAAAAGAGGTTCTTGAACTTCTTCCCGCTGAACTGATGTACAAGCACCTCTTCATTCCGCTTGACAAGTTCAGCAACATTTTGACTGTCGCAATGGGAGGGCTCTTTGAAGAAGCGGTTGTTCAGGAAATCAAGAAAATTACAGGGTGCGATGTAAGAATCTATATTTCTCCTCCCTCACTTGTTCGCAAGGCACTTGAGAGATTTGTTCCGCTGGAACTAACGCAGAGCGCTGTGGGCAATGCCGCCCCGGAAACCGATGCAGAGGAGAAGCCTGTTGTTGTTCTGGAACATATGAAGACGAAAAAGCAGGTTATCCCGCAGTTTCGCAAGGGCGCACCCCCTGCGCCCCCACCATCCACCTCCCAGGAGCCAGAGGATAGCGCCTCCACAACTCCGGAGCAAGAAAGCAGCCAGGAACTAACAGACGATGAGTAATAGTGACCTTGCCCCGAGACCAGACCCAAAAATGCTTTTCTGCTCTATAAGGAGAGCGTCAGATGCCTGATACCTTCGCGGAGAGGTTCAATAAGAAATACAAGGATAAGTCTGAGAAGACGCAAAAGGAATACTCAGAGCGCAACAAGTTCTTTGACCGCTACAAAAGCCTCGTCAGCGAACTCTACACTATGATAGAGTCCAAGACCGCGGGCACGCCTATCCGCATAAGTAGAGAAGGTGTTAGCGTGGAGCGCAGAATTACCATTTTTGAGTCCACTACTGAGCATCTTGAGAAACTGACTCTCACGCTTGAAGACCGCCGCCTTCAGTTCATCCCGGAAGGGATAAACTACCAGACAGGCGCCGCACCTCTGAGAGTGGAGCACAACAATCCCAGAGAGCAGCCGCAGACCATTCTCCTGCACCTGCGCTTGATGAACAGAACACCAGAAAACCCGGATGGCGAAATCGCCTGGATGGTGAAAATAGGTTACAAGAACTTCTCCGTATTCACAGAAGAGATTCTTGAACGACTTCTGGAAAGCGTCTTTCTTTCATAAAACCTGTGCGCCTGATTTCACGACCGCTCAAAACTGCGCTTGACCTTCTCTATCCACGCATCTGTGTGGGCTGCGATAGTCTAATGCCTGCATCCGAGGAAGGTTTCCTCTGCTCCGACTGCTACAGCAGACTGAGACTGATAGAGAATTATTGCACCAGATGCGCTGCCGAAGTCAACCAGTTTGCGGATACGAGAGGCGGCTGCCAGCACTGCCGCGGCCAACACCTCGCATTTGACGCCGCCGTTTCAGCCGCAAGATACGACGGAATTGCCCGCGATATTCTCCACAGATTCAAGTTCAGAAAAGATAGGATAGCGGGAATCCCGCTGGCAAACCTGCTTATAGATTCTCTGCGTGGCGCATCTTTTATTCAAGATGTCAGCGCTATTGTCAGTGTGCCGCTTTCGCGAAAAAATCTTGGGGACCGCGGGTTCAATCAGGCAGACTTCCTCGCTCGCCGCATCTCAAAAGCGTTTCATTTGCCGCTTATCTCGTCCAATCTCGTAAAGGTGAGGGAAACACCGCCGCAGGCGCAACTCACGCCCACTGAGCGGCGCTCAAACCTGAAAGGTGCCTTCAAAGTAAAAAAACCGCGAAAGTTCTTGGGCAGCGCAGTGCTTCTCATTGATGATGTAATGACCACAGGCGCCACTCTCTCTGAGTGCGCTCGCACTCTGAAAAAAGCAGGCGCACGAGAAGTCTATGCCGCTGTCACGCTGAGACTCAGAGTATGAGTCAGCAATTGCTATGCGCCTACTTCCTCAAGACCACGTTGCCTGAAAGAACAGTCAGTTCCGCTTCTGCGGAGAGAATTTCCCGGGGTGATAGAGTGAGAAAACCCTCCCTCACAGCGGTCAAGTCCGCCGCTTTGCCTACCGCAACCGACCCCTTGAAACCCTCCTGAAACGCTGCGTATGCGCCCGCCCAGGTGTAACAGCGAATCGCTTCTTCTAACTTGATTCTCTCTTGCAGATACCATCCACCTTTGGGCTCGCCTTCTTCTGTCTGCCTGGCGACCGCAGCGTATATTCCGCGCAAAGGGCTCAGTCTCTCTATCGGCGCATCAGTGCCAAACGCTAAAGTCGCGCCGCTCTCCTGAAGAGACCTGAATGCAAATGCGAATCTGCTCCTCCTTCCCCAGTATCTTTCACAGGCAGGAATATCGCCCAGTATATGGCAGGGCTGCACAGACGCCACTATTCCCAGTTTCGCAAATCTGGGTATATCCTCGCGCCGCAAAAGTTGCGCGTGCTCTATCCTGTGCCTGCTTCGCGGTCTCCCTCCCGCCTCTATCGCGTTGAGTGCAAGCGAATTCGCCTTATCTCCTATCGCGTGAATCGCGCAGGAAAGACTCATTGATTCTGCCTCTCTCACTTTCTCTTCCAGTTCTTTCTCACTCATTGTGCTTATGCCGAGGTTGTCTGGTCTGCCCTCGTAAGACTCAAACATAAACGCAGTCTGCCCGCCAAGTGAGCCGTCTGCGTAACACTTTATCCCTGAAATACTGAGCCATCTGTCTCTCGCACGCAGATTGAGAACCTCCCTGCCCAGGTCTTTGATATACGAATCTTCCGGATGCTCAAAGTAAAAGTGGACACGCAGTCCTAACTTTCCCTCTGACTGGAGTTCCGCTAACCCCTCAAACTCCCTCCTGTCTGAGAAAGTGTGAACGCTTGTGATGCCAAGCGAATGTGCTACTTTGAAAGCATTCTTCAGCGCTCTTTTTAGTTCCTCCTTGTTAGGTCGCGGTCTCACCTGCTTTATTAGCGTTATCGCTTCTTCTTTCAGAATTCCGGTTGGCTCACCTCTTTCATCTCTCTCTATCTCTCCGCCTTGCGGGTCTGGCGTAGAGCGAGTTACGCGCGCGAGTGCGAGCGCGCGCGAGTTAGCCCACAAGATGTGCCCGCACCTTGAAAGGAGCGCGCAGGGTCTATCACCGACCACAGCGTCCAACTCTTTCCGCGAAGGAAACCGCTCTCCCCACAGGTTCTTATCCCATCCGCGACCTGAAAGCCAGTCTCCTGCCGGAGTTTTTGAAGCGAAACTTTCTATCCTTTCAAGCGTTTCTTTCAGGCTCTTTGCGCCGGAAAGGTCAACTCTGGTGAGCGACTCCGAAAAAGCGCCAAAATGGGTATGAGAATCAATAAATCCCGGCAGAACTATCTTTCCTGTCAGGTCAATAACTTCTGTCTTCTGTCCTGCGAGGCGCATAATATCCGGTGTTTTGCCTACCTGAGTTATGAGGTCAGACTTGATTGCGATAGCGCCTCTGCCGATTTCCTGCCAGCCGTATATAAAGCAGTTTTTGAGAATCAGGTCAGCAGACACATCAGATTCCATATGATGGCGGTCTAACTCGCATCGCGCGCGCACGCGCGAGGACAAAAGCAGCGAGCGCAATCCCCGCAAACAGGTAGAACAGGAGCGCCGGAAGAGGAAACTGGCTGCCCCGTGTTGAAACCTCTGTTGGCAGAATTGAGAGAAGCACAGTTACCGGATTGAAAATCTGTTCCCAGCCGCTGCCGGAGCGCCCCCAGGTGAGGTCGGCAACTGTAGGAATCGCAACAAGCGCAAGAAGCAGAATCGCTGCCAGTTCCTTGCCTGCCCGGCTGGAGAGAAATAGAAATACCTGCACAAGCGAAGCCCAGAAAAACCCGCAGACCAGAACAAAGAATAACGCTGCCGAGACCTCTGCGAGAATCGGTCTCCCTCCCACTACGTCGGAGAGCGGCGGATGCATAGACCAGGGAACAAACACGCTATAGTAGAGAGCAGCGCTTATCCCGAACAGGAGGAAGTAGTTCGCGAACAGAAGAGAACCTTCTGAAAAGAATATCGGGTAGAGACCGCTTCCCGTTCTCTTCTCCCGTGCGCCTGCAATATATCTTTTGCCAGACGGAGTGAGCAGGAAAACAAACAGAAGCAGAAGAAGGAAGTTTGCAGAGATATAGAGGAAAGAGTGAAAGAGAAAGTTTTCGCTTTTCTGCTCAACTGGTGTAAATGAGAGCGTTTTTCCGACGAGGAAACCTGCCAGGAGAAAGTTGAAGGTTGCGATAAAGAAAGCAGCACCAGTTCTTGAGAGGCAAGTGTTTTCCTGTCTCTCTATTCTTCTGGCAGCCGCCACAGTGAACCAGAACCCAAAGAAAATGTAAAATATGGCAAGACAGACAGGCAAATCAATAGTGAAATCCAGAAACTGAATACTCTGAACAGGTATTCCGCGGAGGTGCGCATACGGCAAATAGAGAGGACTCAACTTTGCAAGGAAGCGAAATTCGGGAATATCAGCCTGAACAAGAAGTGCAGCGCACAAGAACAAGAGGACAAACAGAACAGAGACGATAGCGCTCCCGGCAAACCTTCGCGCGCTCGCGCTCGCGAACAGAGCCCAGGCGTGGAAAAAGAGACCGCAGGAGATGAGAACGAGATAGCACGCCAGGAAAGAGTCTTTATCCACTCCGCCGCCGAAAAGGCATAAAAGCGAAAATGGAAGGGTGATTCCTATAAGGAAATAGACAAATACCGGTGTTCCCAAAAGCAACTGACGCGCAATTGAGGCTGGCGAAATCCCGGTCATCAATTCAAAGTCAAATCTCTTCTCCTGCCGCTCGCGAACAATGGATGCGGCGACTTTCAGCGTTCCGCCAAAGAAGAGAACAAAATATTGAATACCCAGAATCTGGAACCAGTAATATTTGAGCGATTCCTCCCAGGAGTTGTAAAGACTTCCTATGAAGGAGTAGTTCAGAAGAAAAAGAGTAATCAAGGCAAGAGGATAGATAAGTGCGAGCAGAACTGAACGCAGTCTGTGTAGTCTGAACTGGGTTCTGATGTTTCGCAGAACTATTGGTCCTAACACTGACCCACCTCGCGGGATTTTTGCAAACGTGGTATGCAGTAGAGCGAAGCGCTCACTACATACTGTGGATTATATTTTCGCCAGATACCTGTGTCAACCACTATCGGTCAGCGCTGTGCGACAGCAGAACCAAAGCCGTGGGCAACCGGACCCGGAGACTAAGAGACTCTAACAAAACCTTCATGAGAGGAAACTCCAACATATGAGAATGCAGCCTAAGCATAGCAGCGCCTCGTGTATGTCAGAACGCTTTTCAAACCGTAGACGGAGTCGGCGAAAAT
>Ga0315280_10004421_pt1 | contig 20749 bp, 22 predicted proteins | sample YL17G06_40_MG_FD_203697 | JGI IMG/M metagenome (GOLD analysis project Ga0315280, IMG submission 203697) | Sediment microbial communities from Yellowstone Lake, YNP, Wyoming, USA - YL17G06_40 | ecosystem: Environmental > Aquatic > Freshwater > Lake > Sediment | place: USA: Wyoming | collected...
ATGTTCATTGTATTTGTGATAGATTAATTTAAGGTTATTATTATTTTATCGACCATTAACTTAATTCTACCGCAGATACTCTTAAAGGTTTTATAGCATTATGAAGAACCGTTTAGCAGTGTATGCTCTTGTGATTTTATTGTCAAGTATTACCGTTCATTTTTTGTTTTTCGGCCATCCTAATGAGACGGTTTTTGACGAGGTGCATTTCGGTAAGTTCATTTCCGGTTATTTCACCCACGAGTATTTTTTTGACATCCATCCGCCGCTTGGCAAGCTGCTAATTTCGGGAATGGGCTATCTCGCCGGTTTTAAGCCCGGTTTTAGTTTCGCCGAGATCGGCCAGAAGTTTCCCGACAATATCTACCTCTGGTTGAGATTACTGCCAACCCTTGCGGGCGTTTTGTTGCCCCTTATTATTTTCTTTCTCGTCCTCCGACTGGGACTTTCGCGCATTGCCGCGTTTTCGGCCGCTATGTTGGTTGTCTTTGAAAACGCCTTATTGGTTCAATCGCGTTTTATTCTATTGGATTCATTCCTTCTTCTTTTCGGGTTCTCGGCCCTTCTGGCATATTTTAAATACGCTCAAGAGAAAAAAATTCTTTATTTGTTTTTGAGCGGCGTGCTTGCCGTTTTGTCACTTTCCGTTAAATGGACCGGTGCCACATTTTTAGCTCTTATTATCATTCTGGAAATAATACGACTCGCCAAAGAGAAAAACGGGCTTTTTCTGTTGAGGAACTCGATAGCCCTGTTAATCGTCCCGTTTGCAATCTATTTTTCCATTTTCGCCATTCATCTCGGCCTCCTTACCAAGTCCGGCCCCGGCGATGCCTTTATGAGTTTGGAATTCCAAAAAACCCTTGCCGGAAGTACCGTTAACGCCGAGGGGTACAGACCGCTCGGGCTTATGGCGAAATTTGTGGAGTTAAATCTTAAAATGTACGGGGCCAATGCCAATCTGACCGCCGGGCATCCCTATTCAAGCAAATGGTACACTTGGCCGTTTATGGCCCGCCCTATTTATTACTGGTACGAAAATTCGCCGGGCACTGCAAGCCAAGAGTCAAGGATTTATTTCCTCGGTAATCCAATCATCTGGTGGGCCTCCACGGCCGCAATTATCTATTCCCTCTTTATCCTGGTCCGCGACACCGTTAGACGAAAATCCAAAAATGAAACCCCGCGGGTAAGTCTGCAGCACCATCCGTTACCAACGAGCCATTCCGACTTGCCCGCGGGGCGGAATCCCGCCCCAGAAAACCCCGACTCATCAATTAAGGGCACGGTTTTCTGGGGCGCGGATAAAACGCTCGCCCTTCTGGGCGGAGCGTATCTGCTCAATCTTCTGCCGTTTATCGGCATTACCCGAGCAATGTTTCTGTACCACTACATGATTGGGTTGATATTCGCGATTATTGCGCTTACCTACTTAATAGACCGGGGGCAAAGCAAAAATAAAATCTTCGTCGTACTGCTTGCCGCTTCTTTTCTCACGTTCCTGTTCTTTTCTCCGCTAACTTACGGCCTGCCTCTTTCTAATTCCGCCTATCATTTGAGGGTCTGGTTCCCCGGCTGGCAATAAATCCAGGCGCCATGAGCTTGAAGCCAAGTCAGAGACCGAGGAGCTGATTAATTTTTGCTCTATCAAAACCAAGGACGATCTTGCCATTAATAATAATGACAGGGACGCCGTATTGATGGGTTTTGGCTATCATCTCCTGTTGTTTTGCCACATCTTTTGAGACGTCATACTCGGTATAAGGCACATTGTGTTGTTTAAAATACTCTTTGGCCATCTTGCAATAAGCGCACATCGGGGTCGTGTATATTTCTACTATATTTTTATTACTTAAAGTTGCCATTGAAACAATTTTATCACGGGATCATCTTCAGAGCAAATTCACCCCCACACCAGGAAGCTATGGGCGGAAGCCCGTGGAGGAATGGTCAAAATCTCCCGAAGGGTTATAACCTAGAGGCCATGGCTGGGAGGCCGTGGTGTGGGGGTTCACTGCAAATACGCAAAATTTATTGACCCCGCCCTTGAAAATGACTAAATTAGCAAGGAAAATAAGGCTGTTTTAACGACTCCGTTTTAGTTTCTTAATCAAGTAATAATTGGCACGCCCTGCTCATCAACGGAGCCAGTCATTTTCAAGGGCGAGGTTGACAAATGTGCAAATTTAGTTAATAATTATCTTAACAAGTTCCTTTAAAAGGAGGTGAAAAATGCTAATTGTCAGAAAGCCCTGCTTTCTGCTGTTAATATTGCCCGCACTTTCAATGGGCATGCCACCGCCGATGAGCGAAATGGAAAGAGATAGGAAAATAGATGCCGCTCTTTATCACTATTACAGCGGCGAGACCCAAGACGCAAAAAGGATCGCGCAAATATTAAAAGAGCGCTTTCCAAAAGACCCGTTTTTTCACGAGTTGATGGCTGAGATCTTGTGGCAAGAATTGGAAAAAATGGTTGCCGCCGGTCAAGAAAAATATAAAAGAGTAAATCCCAGAACGATTAAGGGCACGGAGTATCTAATGGAACGATTTTATGGCGAGATTTACGACGGCCTCATACTGACACAGCCGATACCGGGCCAGAACTTTCTCGATTCCAGATGCATGTTTTTGCGCGGTATGTTGTTGATCCGGCGGGGCGGTTTCGTGGCCAAGTTTGAGTCGGGTACCAAATCGTACGTCGAAGCCGATGCAATAAGCGCTGAGGGTATCCAACTGATCCGAAAGAGCATGGAAATTGACCCGTCGCTTTGTTCGGCAAAATATATTCTCGCTCTAAGCAAGTATTCTCTCATTGGGGGGGCAAGCGAAAATATCTTTTACAGTCTGGTTATTAGGTTTCGCTCCCGGGTTTTCTCTGTCTTAGGGGGAACTTTCAATATAAACGATGTTTTCGCATGGATCAGGGAATCAATGAATTGCAATTCGCCTTACTACTACACCAAGGATATTAGTATTGATAAGAAATTCGTTTATCAGAATATCTTGATAAATCAGGCCGGCAGAATGGACAAAGAAGTCCTGCCCGTTCTTGAAGAATTAAGCGCGATGTTCCCGAACAACAAGACGATAAGGGACAATCTCTTTCTGGCCAGATTACATTTGGCGAAACGGAGATAGCCCGCAAAATTTGCGGGCTTTTTGTTCGCTTGGTGCGGGGTTATAATTACATCGTGGGCATTATAATTAAATCCTTGATATTTCTCCTGATAATTACGGCTATCGGCTATTTTGTTATTAATCAGATTCCCTCGCTAAAAGAATGGGTGATAGAAGCAATTAACCCCGCTGCCAAAGAGGCGCGGCTTTTGGGAGAGCTCAAAACCAACTTGGATGAAATCGATAAGAGCCTAGGAGAAGCAACTAAACAAAAAGGATCGGATAAGATTCAGGAAAAAATAAATAACAGCAAGAGCTTGCTGGAAAATTCAAAAAATCTTCTGAGTGAGATCTCTAAAATAAACGGCGATACGGGGGTGATCGGTTCGCAAATCGGAAAAATAATCAACGCCCTTTCCGACCAAACCCCCTACCCCGCCGACCATTTGCAAAGTTCTGTTGCGCCCCCGACTCCCATTTATTCCTGCCCGCCCCGTTAGCAATAAGAGTCCAAAATCAAAACCCCCGTTGAAACGGGGGTTTTGATTTTAAGATTCTAAAAAAATTTAGTAATCTCTGCCACCGCCGCCGAAACCGCGTCCGCCGCCGCGGCCAAATCCGCCGCCGCGTGGAGCTCTCGGTTCCATAGGCTTAGCTTCGTTGACAACGATGGTCCTGCCGTCCAATTCTTGGCCATTGAACATTTCAATGGCTTTTGCGGCCTCTTCCGGAGTTGCCATTTCGACAAACCCGAAACCGCGCGAACGGCCAGACATCCTGTCAACGAGAACAGAAGCCGAAACAACGTTTCCCGCCTGGGAAAAATGCTGTTTCAAGCTATCGTCAGTCGTGTCGTAGGACAGACTGCCTACATATAATTTTGTACCCATCTATCCGACGCAAAAAGGCAAATAAAAAGCGAATTCATTCGCATATCATCACCCGATTGCGCCAATGTACTGACTGTAGGATGACCTATTCCCGAGATGCGCACAGCTTAGGTTACCCTACAGCCCCGACGTTTTGGTCGGGGCTCCGACCCCTTCGGGCGTCGGAGCTACTGGCCCTGAGAACACCTACAATACCTCTATTATACTCCCTTATTTAAAAAACGCAATAGGGCCTCTAAAAAAACAAAACCCGCCTAAATTTTTCGGCTTGCTTAGCAAATTTGCACCGACGGTGCTTGCCGAAAAACTTTGGCGGGAAAAGCGGCCGGAGCCGCAGTTAGAAATTGAAAAACTCAATCAATACTGATGAGCTCGGGCCGCCGATATTTCTCCGTCCAGCGAGGGAACACCAAGTCTTTTTAAATGTAAAGCGGATTGCAGCCTGACATCTTGCAAACGGATGGGATAGCACTCGGTCGGGATTTTCTCAACGATTTCCCCCAAAAGGACCTTGGCTTGTTGGTTAAGGCCTAGTTCCATACACGCCACTGCGTACTGATAAACACCTTCGTAGCCAAGCTTGCCCGGTTTGGGCGAGACAGACGAAGATGGATAGGATGGATAGGGGCCGCCGCCGTCTGATCTAAGAAACAAAACGTTGCCTTTGGCATTGCCGATAATCGCCCTAAAGAGCTGGAGTGCGGTTTTGTAATCCCCTTGTTCAACCAAGCAGATAGCATATCCTTCGGCATGCGGACTGTGGCCGTTAAATGTTCCATCATCTTTAACCAGAGTTCTAATTTCTCCAAGTCTTCTGAGTAGATCTTCCGAGCTGGGCGGTTCTTCAAATTTCGGCGCTTCGCCGACGCCAGTGCCAAATTCTAATAAACACAGCCGTTTTAGAGTTTTTATTGCAGAGGTAATTTCTCTTTTGGAAATCATAGCGACCCCCTTTTTTGAAAGGACCCCGTAATAGTATCACAACCTCCTAAAAAGTCAAATCAATCGCCCGCCGGTTAGTATCTCTTTCGGGGCGTACAGCCCCGCGTCTTTTTTTCCACAAAAATCAAAAAGCGGCCAACTGGCCGTTGCTTACTTAATCCCATTTAATCCCAGAGTTCCAAAACCACATTAATTATGAACCATGGCCAACAAAGAAGCAACAAAAATACTTGAAACCCTCCTCCGACAACGATTCCGGCCCCTTTAATTCTTCACGGCCAGGAGGATCCTCGATATTATTCACCAAAGAGAAAACCACGGCTGTATGGCCGTGGAGTTTCGTAACTTAGTACAAATTTACCAAAAACAATTTAGACTCTAAGGTTAATCGCTTCCATAATTCTACCTACCTTTTTCTCAAGTTTCTCCACTCTTTCACGGACATCTAATCTTTTAATGACATCTTCAAAACTAGCGCTAACCAAACGAGCTAGCTCTTCGTTCTTGTCACTTACATAGGATTTTAAATCCTCGGTTAAAACCGAGAGTTTTTTATCAACACTCCGCGAAAGGCCGTCTAGTTTCTTATCAAAATATTCCTTAGTTAAATTCGTCATGTTATGAGCATTATAACCCCGTCCAATTACCTGTCAATCATTCAAGGGTGGATATCCTCCCCCTTCTGATACCCCTCAAACTCTTGTTTCCGCGACATCGGAGCCAAGACCACTTAAGCGAAGGCCATAATACCTTCTCGGCATTCCAGCGAGAAAATTGCATGGTTCGTTTTTGGTATAATGGTTCTTTGGCCAAAAACAAAATTTTTGAGCTGAAATAGCGGAGCGAGTCGCTGGACGAGCGAAGCGGGCCGAGAAGATGTTATGGCCGAAGCGCTACTTTTTGCCTTCTATTATGAGCTGCGCGATGCTTGCCGGCACTTCTTCGTAGTGGTCAAACTCCATGTTGAACGTCCCCCTGCCCTCCGTGAGGGAGCGTATTGTAGTCGCGTAGCCGAACATTTCCGAAAGCGGGACCTTAGCATCAATGACCTTGAGATTGAGCGGCGAGCGGTCGCTCATTTTTTCGATCTGGCCCCGGCGCGAGTTCAAATCGCCGGTGGCCTCTCCCAAGAATCTCTCCGGCACAATAACTTCCACTTTCATTATCGGTTCAAGCAGGATCGGCTTGGCTCTTTTCGCTCCTTCATGCAAGGCCATCGCGGCGGCAATTTTGAAAGCGATCTCGGAAGAGTCAACTTCATGATAAGTGCCATCGTAAAGCGTCACCTTCATATCAACCATCGGAAAGCCGGCGATTACCCCTTTGTCCAGCGCCTCGTGCACACCTTTTTCCACGGCTGGGATAAATTCCTGCGGAATGACACCGCTTTTAATGGCGTCCACGAATTCAAAACCTTTGCCCCGTTCCTGTGGCTCCAGGCGCAACCAGACATGACCGTACTGACCGCGGCCGCCTGATTGCCTGATATACTTGCCTTCGGCCTCGGCCGTTGTTTTTACCGTTTCCTTATATGCCACTTGCGGCCGCCCGACATTGGCGCCGACGCCGAACTCGCGCTTCATTCTTTCAACAATGATGTCCAGATGCAGTTCGCCCATTCCTGAAATAATCATTTCACCGGTTTCCTCGTCGGTTTTCATTCTAAAAGTGGGGTCTTCATCCGATAATTTTCTTAAAGCCAAGCTCATTTTTTCCTGGTCGGCTTTGGTCTTAGGTTCAATGCGAAGCGATATGACTGGTTCAGGGAAAATGATTTTTTCAAGAATAATTGGGTTATTGACGGCGCAAAGCGTATCCCCCGTTTTGGTCGCCTTAAGGCCTACGGTGGCGGCTATGCCCCCGGCGTAAACCTCTTTAATCTCTTCTCTGTCGTTTGCCCGCATCCGCAAAATTCTCCCGATTCTTTCCTGCTGGCCGTTTGCGCTATTGAGAACATAGGAACCGGCGGTCAAAACGCCGGAATAAACGCGAAAGTAGGTTAATTGGCCCACGTAAGGATCGGTGGCTACCTTAAAAGCCAAGGCGGCAAAGGGCGCATTTTCATCGGGTTCGCGCGCTAATTCCTTTCCTGTTTTGGGATCAATACCCCTGACGGCCTCTTTATCAACCGGGGACGGCAAAAAATCAACAACGCCGTCAAGCACAAACTGGACACCTTGGTTGTGCAAAGCCGAACCGCAATAAACCGGGACCAGTTTGTTTTCAATGGTTGCCTTTCTCAAGATAGCCATAAGCCGCTCAATGGGGACTTCCTTTCCGTCAAGAAATTCCGCCATTGCGCCGTCGTCCTGTTCAACTATTTTTTCCACCAGCTCGGCGCGGGCTTCCTCGGCTCTTTTTTTCAAGTCCTCCGATGGGATCGGGGCTTCCACAACACGCTCGCCGTATTCGCCCTCAAATGTGAAATATTTCATCTCAAACAGATTCACCACTCCTTGAAACTTATCTTCTTCTCCGTCCGGCAGCTGCATCTTGACCGCGTTAGGCGTCAGTCGCTCAAGGATTGACCTGAACGACTTTTCAAAAGACGCGCCTAGCCGGTCAAGCTTGTTGATAAAACAAACCCGCGGCACCTTGTAATCGTCGGCATAACGCCAGTTCGTTTCGGACTGCGGCTCAACGCCGGCAACACCGTCAAACACTACCACTGCTCCATCAAGCACTCGCAATGACCTCTTCACTTCCGCGGTAAAATCAATGTGGCCCGGCGTGTCAATTATATTAATCCGGTACTCGTTCTCCTTTGTTTTTGGCAAACCGACTTTATGCCAGTAAGCCGTAACTGCCGCCGAAGTGATGGTAATGCCCCTTTCGCGCTCCTGCTCCATCCAGTCCATTATCGCCTCGCCTTCGTGCACCTCGCCGATCTTATGCGACAAACCCGTGTAAAACAAAACCCGCTCGGTAGTAGTCGTCTTACCGGCGTCTATATGGGCAACGATGCCTATATTCCTAATTTTTTCTATCGGATAATCGGCCAATTTACTACGAATACGAATAAATACGAATATACGAATTCAAAAAAATCAAGTATTCGTAAAAATTCGTCAATACTGTTTACCTCTTAATATTCACAATTCTCTTATATTTTAAACCTCGACTCGAAAACCTTGCCAATATGCCTAAGTGCAACTTTGACCTTTCAAGATAGGCGACTATTTGTTTTATATCGCTCACAGAAAAATTATCGCCTCTTTTAATTTCTAGTATTATTTTGCCATCAATCAAAAAGTCATAAAAGTATCGGCCAATTATTTGTCCTTTAAATTCAATAGGCGCTTGAACTTGCTCCTTAAAGGGGATCTTTAGTTCTGCGAGAGCATTGCTTATCGCTTTTTGATAATATTTTTCTTGATAGCGATAACCTAATTGATTAAAGACATCGAATAGAACTCCGATTATTTTATAACTTAACTCGGGATAAATAATATCTGATCTTTTTAATGTGGTTGGCATTAGCTATTCGTATATTCGTAAAAATTCGTACTTCGTAGTATTACCACGCAAAATGCGCAAACGCTTTGTTTGCCTCGGCCATCTTGTGCGTATCCGTCTTCTTTTTAATCGCCATCCCCGTGTTGTTAAAGGCGTTCACAATCTCCTGCGCCAGCTTTTCCTCCATCGGTTTGCCCTTCCCGCTGCGGGCCGCATCAATTATCCACCTCATCCCGAGAGCAAGTTTACGCTCACCTTTTACTTCATAGGGAATCTGATAATTGGCTCCGCCGATGCGGCGGGATTTCAATTCCAGTTGCGGCCCGGCGTTATTGAGAGCCGTATCAAGCGCTTCCAGCGCCGGTTTGCCCAGTTCTTTTCCCGCCCTTTCCAGAGCGTGGTAGACAATCTTTTCGGCAACGCTCTTCTTCCCCTCCTTCATTATCTTATTGATAAAAACGGCCACCAGCGGCGACGAATATTTAAAATCCGGCTCAACTATATTTTTCTTTTTTAGTGGTTTGCGCATGCCAATTTTCTCCCGCCCAAGTTTTTGAATAAAAATAACTTATGACAAGAGATATTATTTAAGGGAATGTTTTTATATTAACATAATCGGAATTATTACCTTTTCAAAAATTTGGGAGGGTTAGAAAACTTGAGCACCCTCACACCTATTGGGTCCAAAGTCCTATATAATCTCTGGCTAGAAGCCGTTAGGCGACTACGTCTTATGGCTGTCGGTTAAAGATTACTTTGACTCCAATAGGTGTGAGGGTAAGTATTTGTTACCGTGCTCGGCTTTGCAAAGCTCGCCTGCGCGCGGACAAGTACTTATTTTGGCATCTTAACGCCGTACTTGCTCCTGCCACGCCTTCTATTGTCAACTCCGGAGGAATCCAACCGGCCGCGAATCACATGATACCTCACTCCCGGCAAATCCTTGACGCGGCCGCCGCGAATCGTAACTACGGAGTGCTCCTGAAGATTGTGGCCCACCCCCGGGATATAGGCGGTTACTTCCATTCCGTTGGTCAGCCGGACGCGGGCGAATTTGCGCAGGGCCGAGTTAGGCTTTTTGGGGGTCATCGTGCCAACTTTTATCGCCACTCCCCTCTTAAATGGCGAACCGCGGAAGACGGGACGGTTTTCAATACTGTTAAAACTATACGACAAAGCCGGCGATTTTGTTTTCGCCCTAGCTTTTTTTCTCGGTCTTTTCAGCAATTGATTGAAAGTAGGCATGCTAATTTGTCCAAGAGCGAAGCGATTGGGTAACAAATTCAGCACTCTCACACCTATTGGAATCAAAGTAATCTCTAACCAACAACCATAAGACGTAGTCGCCTAACGGCTTCTGGTAAGAGATTATATGGTACTTTGAGCCCAATAGGTGTGAGGGTAAGTATCTGCTACTGTACTCGCTACGCTTCGCTTGCTGCGTGCAGGCAGCTACTTAACCGACTATAACTCTAAACAAAAAATTAATCAAGGGATAAACAAACGGGAATATAAAAATCAGGAATGCAATAAAAATAATTAAGCTGTAACGCATCAGAAAAATCTTAAAAGCGGTAAACTTGGCTGGCAAGAAAGTAAGCAACAACCAGTGGCCATCAAGAGGCGGTATGGGAACTAAATTAAAAATAGCAAGAATCAAATTAAACTGGATTATGGGCGCCAATAACTGCGGTAAAAGGGTGGGCCCAAGCGAGTTTGGCAGAAACCTCAATACCAATCCGAAAAGAACCGCCAGTGTAAGATTAACCGCGGGGCCCGCAAATGCAACTTTGGCCGGACCGAATTTCCGGTCTCTCAGATTGGCCGGATTATAGGGCACCGGTTTGGCATAGGCAAATACGAAAGGTGACCCCACTAAAAAAAGAAAGAACGGCAATAAGATTGACCCGAACAAATCCAGGTGCTTGATTGGATTAAGGGTTATGCGGCCTAGATTTTTAGCCGTAGGGTCGCCCAGGCTATTAGCCATAACTCCATGGGCGACCTCATGAATAACAACCGAAAAAAGTATTATAAGGATGTACCATATAAACATACGCTTGTAAAAATATCATTTTTTTGATACTCTGTAAATAATCAGCGATTAGCGGTTAGTGATTAGCGATTAGTAAAATCAATCCCCTAAACGCTAAACGCTAAACGCTAAACGCTATTTCTGTGACTCGTTGCCCGCTCTGCGGTAAAAAATCAATGGTGGCGAATAAGCGCAAATTATTGCGTGGCCATTACAATCCCGTAAACCGCTACCGCAAATATCCTAATCTCCAGTGGGCAAAGGTTTACCCCGTTAAATCCGGCAAGGCCGGCGCGAAGCAATTTAACGGGGTCAACGGTAAGCGGATAAAAATCTGCACTTCCTGCATAAAAAAAACGGCCTCGACCCGAAAATAAATTTTAATTGATTTAATTTGGGCGGTTTAAGACAACTTGAACCAAAAATCGAATATCCGGCGGCAGCAGGTCATCCTCTCAGGCCTCCGCTGAGGCCGCCGCCATTCCCCGTCCCGCCGGAAAAGAAAGAGGTTCAGGAGGCGGCCGTTTTTGAATTACGGGTTTTTGAGGAGGTCAAAAAATATCTCGGCGCGGACGAAGCCAGTGCTTTTGAAAAACTGGCCTTACCCTATCTTCAAGCCAAACCCAGAATGACCGAGTTCCCTTATGATGACATCGGAAAAGATTTGGAGTTGGTCAAAGAGCGCGAGGAAGAAGCCATGAAAAACAATTCGCTGGAACAAAAACTTAATTACGTACGGGTTAAAACATTTGAAGCCCTCTTAAGCACAATCATGGAATTGCACTGGATGCCGGGGGCGTTTATCACCGAAACCTCCGACTACGATGATTGGAAAAACGGCGCGGATGCGGTTTTAGAGTGGGGGGCGTTCAAGACGGTGATTGACTTTACCTGTCAGAAAGACAAGGGAAAACTTCATGAAAAGCTTCAGAGAGTTTTCTTAAAAATAGACCGCGGGGACATGAGTAGCGTCAAATACTTCAGGTCGCAGGCAGACAAAAGAAAGCATGCTCTCATCCGATTACCCGTTGTCATTGTCGGCCTAAGCGCTGCAACCGTGAGAGAATTGCTGAAGTTGTATGTGGCCGGCAAGAAAAAAGAACTGGAAAATCATTGGGCAAAATCCGCTATCGCCGAGGAAATATTAGCTCAGATTAAAAAATTTAAAGAGTACATAAACAATGAGAAGAGGACGGGTTACAATCAAACAGAGGCCCAGAAAATGTCTTCCTCCTATAGCCGCCTGGAAATAGAAATAAGTAAGATGCTAGACAAAAAAGCTCCCCAAGAGGGGGAGCCGGAAATTGCGGACGAAGAGAAGCAAAAAAGACCGGATGGTGTCTACCAAATGCTTATGGTCACTATGGCCGCAGATTAGTTGTTCAGTGACGTCCTTAAGGTATCGCGATTCAGATCCCGAAGCTTAAATTTTTTCTTCGCTCCAAAACCACCAGTGATTTTGTTAAGCCCCCTTTCCAGCCTTGCCAGAAGAACCCTCTTGCGCATTACGCGCGCCATTTCCATGTTTACTCTGATTACACCCCTGTTGTCAGCCATACCGCCCTTTCATTGTCAAAACAGCAATTGTTCTGCTATTATAACTAATATACATAAAAAGTAAAGAGTGCTCAAAAATAAGTGAAAATTAATGCTGACACCCGGGCTATAGTGTATCGGTAACACGCGTGCATGGGGTGCATGAAACGGCGGGTTCGACTCCCGCTAGCCCGACTGAACGAAGTGAAAGAGGGACTAGAGCAAGCAAACTACTTTGCTTGCGTTGGGAGGAGAACGGCGGAGCAATGTTCGGCGAGCATTCGGCGAGCCGAACCGCGAGCAGGTGGCTAGCCCGAGCGAGCGGAAGCGAGCGAGAGGCAAAGCCGACTCCCGCTAGCCCGACCATGTTGGCAAAAATTCCTCCTAATAAAAAACGCAGGTTAATACCCGCGTTCAGCAAGATGAAGGCGGCTGGGTTATTTCAAGGATTTCAAGCAAGAAGTCGACTGAAACCCCATCTACGCTTCCGCCCATGCTAACTTTTACGGTTTGGCCTACACGCGCGCCCATAAGCGCTCTTCCAATAAAAGAATCATAAGAAACCTTGTTCGGTGGACTATTCTGCGGGATAAAGTAGCCCCCGATTTCATAAGTTTCCTCACCGAGGGGCTCATAATGCCTTTTCTTACCATGGCTTTGGCCCACAAAGTATTTAGTACGGACGCGGCAACCGATGCCCACAATATTTTCCACGGGCGGCCTCCTCAAATCCTTATGACCAAAGAACTGTTTCCAGTGTAGCACTCTGGCTAAAAACCAAAAACCGCCCCGCCAGCCGGCGGGGCGGTTTTTGTAGTTGTTAATTTATTAAATATTCTCCGCTTCAGCGACTTGTTTCAGCTCGTCCCAGATGCCTTCAATCAGGTCATATTTTTTCGCTTCATCCAAAGTGACCCAGGCATGGTCAATTATGTCTTTGCCAAGCTTTACCTCTCCCGCTTTATGTTTAGCCCAGTAAGAAAGTGTTACCACCGGGTAGCCGTCAGGTCTGATAAAAACCAGGTCGCAAAGATAATGCGGCTTTTCTATCTCTAGGCCGACTTCATCTCTCACTTCTTTCCTCAACACCCAGTCAACCAAGTTATACCACTGCGGATAGTCGGTCTTATAAGGCAGCTTGTTGTATTCATGAACCACGAGTTTTCCACCCGGCACGGTCCATTTGCCCGGAAAGGCTTTTTCGGTGAGGGCCCGCCTGGCAATCAAAAACTTACCGCCCCTCACGACTATCGCAGTGGCCACGACGAAATGCAGACGAGGATCCAGTTGGTTTTCCATTTTATAATTTTCGTGACTGCCTGCATCGTTTTGCAATTGCAAAACGATGCAGGCAGTCACGACCTATTCTTCTTTTAGCGTAAATTTGGTGTATGACGGCTTATGCTCAACCAGCTCTTCCGGCTTAAACCAAATGTTAATTTCCAACTCCCCCTCTTCGGGTGAGGCAGAAGCGTGAATCAAGTTAAAAATCCCGATTTTTTTATCCTCCGCAAAGTTATACGAAACATGAGTATAATCCCCCCGGATAGTGCCCGGAGCGGCCGCTTTGGGTTCGGTCGCGCCTATCATTTTTCTCGCGACCTCAACTATTTCTATCCCTTCAAGCACTAAAGCAACTATCGGACCGGAAATCAGCATATCAATCATCCTTTGCCTTACCACCTCTCCCCGTCTCTCGGCCAACTCCTCTCTATAATGTTTCATCGCAGTATCCTTCTCGGAAACAAGCATTTTCATACCGACGATCTTGGCGCCAACGCGCTCAAATCTGGTGATTATCTCTCCCATTATCCCTCTGTCTAAAGCGTCGGGTTTTAATAAAATTAGCGTTCTTTGCAAATCCATCCCGTTAGAAGTAGCTGCTGTGCAGTCATACATTTAAGTTATGACGCGCTTAACAGGCTATTTAATTAGATAATAATAATGCCTACAAACCCGTTAGGGCTACTTCTAACGGGATCCATAACCTATTTTATAATTTTCGCCGTCCAGCACTAATTCAACGGTGCCGTCTATATCACTACGATAATATTTTACTCCCAAGTCATCAAGACGCTTTATGACCTCGGGGTGTGGAAAACCATACGAGTTCTGCGCCCCCAGTTCCATAAAGGCCAGTTCCGGCTTAACGGCGCTCAAAAATTGGGCAGTGGTGGATGTCTTACTGCCATGATGGCCGACTTTAAGGAATTGCGCAGATAAATTTCCGCTAGAAACTAGCGTTTGCTCTATATTCTTTTCGGCATCACCCATCAAAAGTAATGCCTCGCCGCCATATTCAAGTTCGGTGACTAGCATATAATCGTGGGCATTTTTGGCGGCATTGGCTCTAGCATCCGGCTGGCGGGCATAAATAACTTTGAGCTTCACGCCGCTCCCCAAATCAACGGCCTGACCGACTTCCGCCTGCACCATTTCGGATTTTTGCTCCGCCTCATTCCATTCCACGCATTCCGGGGAATCGCAAGGAATTTTATTTTCCAGCACCCTGCCGATCTCATAATTTTTCAAAACTTCAATCAGTCCCCTTAAATGGTCGGCGTGCGGATGAGTAAGCACGACCACGTCAATTGAATGGTCATAAAAGGGCATGAGCCGCCCAAGTTCCTGCAAGACCTTATTATCCGGCCCTCCGTCAATCAGAACCTGATTGCCATTCGGTGCCTGGATGAATATCGCGTCCCCCTGCCCGACATCAAGAAACCACACATGGAGCAGGCCGTCGCCGGCTAATGCTGGGATAGCGACAAAACTCAAAACGGCTGAAACTAAAAGAATGGCGAAAATTGACCATTCAAGTTTGGATAATTTTTTTGGTTTGGACTCTGGTATCATAAACTTCTTAATAGCACAAAATTGGAGGAAATAAAAAAGCCGCTTGATCGCGGCACAAGATCCAAGGCTACAAAAAAGGCCTGCCGGTGGAGAAAGCAGGCACTTGGATCAGCACGGGTCATTACTTCAAAATGGGCATAGAGTCTGATCCTCTCCCTCTTTCCCCCCGCTCGGCTTACCGGTTTCCGCTTCGGGCTCCACTCCCGACCTCTTTCGAGGCCTATACGCCTAAAGACAGCGATTAAGGAATTATTGGCCCCCGGCGGCCAATCCCTTACCCTCACAAGGAATATTATCAAAAGACTAAACTAGAGTCAAGGCCTTATTTTTTCTCTATATTATTTCTCCGATTCAGCCAAGTTAAAAACCCGACAATCGCCGCGTAGGCCAAAATTACCGCGTACCAGTTAAATTGGACGGAAACGGCGGCCCAGCTGGGTTTGGCAAAAAGTTTTATGACGCCAAGCTCAAATGCCGAAACCAACCAAGCGAAATAACCGACGAGTTGGCCGAGAAACGGTAAAATCAACCCGGCAACGCCAGTCAGGGCGCCCAGCAGCATCGCAAATGGTATTATCGGCAAAACAATAATATTCGCGGGAATGGAGACCAGCGAAAGATTTTTGAAATAGTATATTAAAAGGGGCAAGACGAAAAACTGGGCCGAAAGCGTCATCACAAACGTCTCGCGAAAATTGAAAAAGCTCGGCAATTTTTCAAAATATCTTTTTATAAGAGGGGCAATATAGATTAGCCCGATTGTCGCCGCAAACGACAATTGAAAACCAACATCGTATCTCAAAACCCGCGGACTGATAAAAACCATAAGCGCGCCGGTAAGCACGAGCGCATTGCGGGGATCGCTTAGGCGCCCCTCCCGCTGAGCCAGCAAAACTAGAACGCCCATTATTGCCGCTCTGACCACCGAGGCCTGGGCACCGGTCAAAATCGCAAAAATGGCAATACCGGCAACGGAAAACCAAAAGGCGATTGGCCGGCGGAAGAAGAAAAGAAAGAACCACGAAATTATCATAGCAATTATAGTGATATTGTAACCCGATATAGCCAAAATATGGGTCGTGCTCGTACGGCTGAAATCATTTTTAATATCCGTCGGAATCTCAGCGCGGGAACCAAGCAGGATGCCGTTGATAAAGGCCGCATTCGGCTCGTGGACGGAGCGGCTGATTGATGCTTCAAAAGCATTTTTTACCTTGAATATACCGCGGAAAAACCCAATTTTAATTTTCTCGTAAGGGCCGAGATTAAGATTGCCCTGCGATACTTCCGGATAATAACTGACGGTAAAGATATCGTCTTTGGCCAGATAGGATTGATAATCAAAATCTTCGGAATTCTGCGCCTCGCCCGTAGGCCGTGGCCTACTGGCTACGGCCGAGGGGAGCTTTACGTCGCCGAAAACCTTCAAATTCTGCCCGTATTCATATTTAGGATACGGCCGCGCGGTGATAAGCACCCGCTCATTAATCTCAACTCTTTGGGAAAGAGCGTCCATCTCTTTCGCAAAAAAAACGAACTGCTGTTTATCGCCTTTCGTCACCGGCTCCCCGCTGATATAACCGTAAAGTGCAACTTGAATCGGGTGCTTTTTAGCCGGGTCAATAATTTGAGCGGAGGCCTCGGCTATTTTCGTCAGGGTTAGCTGTTTTGAATGAACAGCGTTATAGCGCGCGATGCCCAACAAAAAGAAAATGGCGAGAAATGCCGCGAGAGTGATTTTAAAATTAACCAGCCGCGAACCCTTTCTGAAAAATACCGCGATTAACAGAACGCAAATGAGAGCAACGGCTAAGACGACTGTTTTCGGAATGTCAAAAAAGGAACCGGCAAAGATTCCTCCGGCAAAAGCTAACAGCGAATAAAAAAATATGCGTGATTTGTCTGGCATTAAGATTATCGCTCCCCCTCCCCAATTTCCCCTCCGATGTTCTCGCCCCCACACCTATGCATAGGTGTGGGGGCTCGCAGACAAATTATACTTGCTACCCTAGGGGGATTTCATCCCCCGTCGGCTACGCTCAATTTGCCGACAAATCTTGTTATCCATTCCTGCCTACGGCGACCAAGGATTTGTTACCGGCAAATTTTCGCTTCGGCTTCGTTAATTTGTAACTGCGAGTCCATATAGGGGAAATTGGGGAGGGGGTCGTTTAAGATTAATTGGTAGCTCCAGAAAGTATTATTGCCTGGCAGAATACAGAAGTAAAATACGAGGTTATTGCTATAAAAACGGTTTAAAATAAGGGTTTTTTTTATAATTTTGGGCCAAACACTTGACAAATATATGGGCACTATGCTATACTTAAGACAGGCTGGGAGAGTCGGATGAGGGTTGCTCGCCCATGGGGTTGAGATAAAGTAGCACACCCACCGACTCTTCTAGCCGCGTTCTTTTCAAGATTACGAACCCCGCCCCCACGTCCCGCCTTTGTACAGGACTCAAGTAAGTTATTTGGGCTAGGTAGAGGCGACCATCGCCTCCCGAAAAAGTTCGTATCAAAGTTTGCCAGGCAGCCGTTCCTGACCGGCCTCGGCGAAACAAGACGTCATAGTCAGGTCTTCGGATAGACGATTCCCGGTTTACCGAAGGAAAGACAGGGATATATCCGCGACGAAGGTGCGATTCCGGATGAAAATCAGCACCCCCGGGTAGAGTGGCCGCAGTTGCGGTTTCCATTCTCCCGGGATTTTCATTTTTCAAAATTCTCTACCAACTATTAACCCAGTCAAATTGTCGCCCTGCGACACCAGCTTCGCTGGATTTGACGGGGTCAACCAGGCGGCCCATGACCGTTTTTGTTTTTCAAAAACGGAAACGAAGTACCTTTTAGGCATTCCAGCGAGCGGATTGCTTGGTTAATTTTTGATATAATGTTTCGGCATCAAAAATTAAATCCGTGAGCTGAAATAGCGGAGCCGCCGCTGGAGCGGCGGAGCGTGCCTAAAAGGCATTTCGGTGAAGTTTTTTAACGGACCGAGTTCACGAGAGCGCCTCCAGTTCGCGCAAGACATTTTCAAACGCCTCAATAGCCCAAATTGCTTGCCGATGGATCATTTGGTAGTTAGGGTCATGAACCAGCAGGTTGCGCAATTTGTGGGCGTCCCAGAGATACTGCAAATTCAAAAGCTGGTCCGGTTTTATAAGCATCAGACGCTCCCCCATTGACTCGCCGGCGAAACCGGCTGATTTTAATACATCGTCAACAAGTTTATCCGCCTCAATGACGGCGAATTTCCACTCCGATTCCTTGAACGAATTGACGTGGCTCTTAATCTCTTGCCAACGATTATCGGAAGCGCCAGCCGTTTCTTCGGGCAGGTCCAGCCCGGCTTTCAGTTCAGTTATTTCTTCTTTGATCAAGCTGCCCATTTTAATTATTATTATCACTAATATCGCCGCAAAAATAATTGACAAGATCATTAAAACTTCTTTGACGGTCCCGAACAAATTATGAAACGCGGGGCTTTGAAAATATTTCGCGATTGCATCATAAGATTGAGCAAGCAACGGACTCAAATCAGCCCCGTAATTTATTCTGGGTTGGTTGGTAAGACCCGGTATTGTAGGAATTTCCATTGGCATAATCATTTGTCTCTCGCTTGCTCATACGCATAGGCAAGCTGGAGAATTTTCTCTTCGTCAAAATGTTTCCCTATTATTTGCAGTCCCGCGGGCAGTTTAACACCGTTAACTTCTACAAATCCACACGGCACCGAAATGGCCGGCAAGCCAGCGATATTCACCTGCACGGTGTAGATATCGGCCATATATAATGATAAGGGGTCGCTTAATTCTCCGATCTTGGGCGCCACTGAAGACATAGTGGGACCGACGACCGCATCATATTTCTCAAAAATTTTCTCAAAATCCCGTTTTATCAAGGCCCTGACTTTTTGCGCTCTAAGGTAATAGGCATCATAATATCCGGCAGAAAGAGTGTAGGTGCCAAGCATTATGCGTCTTTTGACCTCATCGCCTAGCCCCTCGGCACGGGAGTTCAGATAGACATCCAGAAGGCGTTTTTCTTTCTCGTGAGAAGAGTGGCCATATTTTATCCCGTCGTAACGGGCAAGATTTGCCGAAATTTCCGCCGGAACGATTATATAATAAGCGGCCAAGGCGTAATCGATCATGGGCAAACTAATCTCATCAATGTGGGCGCCGAGCGACTCCAGTTCCGAAAGTGCTTTTTGAACCAAGTCGTTAATCTTGGGGTCTAATCCTTCGCCCATGAATTCTTTTGGAATTCCGATTTTTAATCCTTTTATCGGTTTGCCGAGGCCAGCGGTATAGTCAGGGACGTCCCTGGGCACGGAAGTTGAATCCAGCGGATCGCGGCCGGCAATTGCGTTCAAAACAATGGCCGCATCCTCCACATTTTTGGTGATTGGCCCGATTTGGTCAAAACTTGACGCCATTGCAATTAGCCCATAGCGGGAAACCGCGCCGTAAGTCGGTTTCAGGCCCACCACCCCGCAAAATGACGCGGGAGCGCGGATTGAACCGCCGGTATCGGAACCGAGGGCGAAAACTGCAAGGTCAGCGGCGACGGCCGCGCCGGAGCCAGCGGAAGAACCGCCGGCGACCCTTGTGTGGTCATGCGGATTCAGCGTCGGCCCAAAAGCGGAATTTTCTCCGGTTGAACCCATGGCAAACTCATCCAGATTCGTTTTTCCCAAAAAGACCGTGCCCGCTTTCTTCAGTCGGGTGATGACAGTTGCATCATAAGGCGCGATATAATTTTTTAGAATTTTTGAACCCGCAGTACACTTCTCGCCGCTAATCAGGATATTGTCTTTAATCGCACACGGAATACCAGCCAAGGGGCCAGCATTTAGCGTTGAGCGTTTAGCGTTTAGTTCATCAAAAACAGATAAATACGCGTTAAGTTTCGGGTTTTCTTTTTCAATCCGCTTCAAGTAGTCGCGGCGGATTTCCTCAACCGAAAACTCGCTCTTTTTCAGGCCCTCATTGACAGATTTAATTGTATGTCCTATTGTCATATAAGTTCCTTTATTGAAGAGGGGCAGAACGTGCAGAAAAGAAAATTTAATTTGACAGATATGTTGCGTTTTTCTAACAGAACAGATGAAGAAAAAATGTTTTATTCACAGATAAAGAATGGGTTGGGAAAGCGCTTCTCGCCGGGGCAACAAATTAAATGGGCTGATTTCTATAATTGGTTGCAGGGTTTTCTAGAACAACCTGTTTTTGCTTGTTTTGTTGTAGATGTTTTCGACTGTCTTTTCCAAGAAAAAATTATTATACGAAAACATAAATATTATACCAAGGAATGAATTATAAATTTGCCAAACCATCTGCTACTCGCCGAAAACTTCCTTTACTTTCACAAAATTATCCTTTCTCTCCGGCGCCTGCTCCATCAGGCGTTTTATATTTTCAGAATTGGGCTCTCTGGGATTATCGTCCTTTCTAAAAACATCGGCCAGCCCCGTAATGTGGGCAATTGGTTCCACTCCTTCGGTATTTACCTCTTTCAGCTTATCTATATAACCCAAAATCGCCCCCAATTCTCTGGTCATTTTGTCTTTTTCTTTTTCGGCCAGCTTAATTCTCGCCAGTCCGGCGATGTGCTCAACCTCTTTTTCGGTAATATTACTCATAGTATAAAATTAGCATAAAATCATGCCCCAGCGGAAGTGCTGCGGTTGACTACGTGTCAAATCATTTAACTATCTGAGTATAACGGGCATTTCTCTTACTCCGGAGAAATTCGGCAAAATTTTCTTTTTCTGTGTCCCACCGAAGCTTTTAGCGAAGGCGGATTCGTTGACCTTTGATGAATTGTTCTTTTGTTCGTAAAACTTGTAAAGCATATCTAATTTTGCATCAATTTGTCGTTTTAGGTGAGCGGGATTCAGTGATTGGTAA
>Ga0315280_10004423_pt1 | contig 20746 bp, 14 predicted proteins | sample YL17G06_40_MG_FD_203697 | JGI IMG/M metagenome (GOLD analysis project Ga0315280, IMG submission 203697) | Sediment microbial communities from Yellowstone Lake, YNP, Wyoming, USA - YL17G06_40 | ecosystem: Environmental > Aquatic > Freshwater > Lake > Sediment | place: USA: Wyoming | collected...
GCGGCGCCAGCAGCGCGCTGCGGTAGCGCTCCGAGTACAGGTCGAGGCCCGCGTGCCGGGCCGCCTCCGCCAGCGGCCACAGCGCGTTGAGCGTGTACTGGTGGTAGCCCATCGAGCCTTCGTACCATAGCCCGTCGTCGGTGACGCCGTCGCGGACCTGGCGCCGGAAGCCGCGCTCCGGATCCTCGATGGCGTCCCGCGCCAGTTCTTCCTTGCCGGTCGCCAGGCCCACCAGTCCGACCGCCGAGTTCTTCCAGCACTGGATATTGTGCACACCCATCTTGTGCTCGCGGATCACCGCGGCCGCCGGCAGCAGCACGCCCGTTTCAATGCGGCTGCGCTCCTCCGGCGCCAGCGCGTCCCACACCAGGTCGTAGCCCCAGGCCAGCGGGATGAGCCAGACGGATTCATCCAGCGTCTGGGCCAGCACCTTGCCGCCGCCCACCGCGTCCTTGCCCGTGGTGGTGTGCCGGGGGTAAGAGGTGTACTTGCCGGCGTAATCGAGCAGGATGGCGGCCGCCTGGCGCGCGTACTTGCCCTCGCCCGTGAACTGGTAGGCCAGCCCCAGGTCGCGCGTGGCGGTGGCCATCCGCTGGTGCTGCTGGCCGATCACCACCGCGTCGTAAGGATCGCCCGTGTAGATCTCGCCGTCCACCGGGCAGCGGTGTTGGGTGGGCGAAACGGTCCGCAGGCGGACGCCGTGCTTGGGGCAGGAATACCAGTGCGCCCATTGCCCGACCTTGTCGGGAACAGTCGCTGATTGTTTCAGAGCGGCGTTGGCCGCAGCCAGCAGGTTCTCCAGCGCCCGGCGCGCCCACGGCTGCCGCGCCGCTTTCTGCTTGGCCGCCGCGATCTCCTCGGCATTGATCAGCAGGAAGGGGTGCGCGCGCTCGGCTGCCGCCGCGCTGAGGGCCATCAAACAAAGGGAGAAAAGAAGTGCGCCTTTTTTCACGCGCCCATTATACCCGCCAGTTGCCAGCCGTTAGCCCACAGCCTATGCCCCGCGCAGCCTGGCCGCGGCCGCTTCCGGGGTGATGTCCCGCTGCGGCATGGCCAGCATTTCATACCCCACCATGAACTTCCGCACCGTGGCCGAGCGCAGCAGCGGCGGGTAATAGTGCGCGTGCAGGTGCCACTCCGGATGCGGCTCGCCGTCGGTGGGTCGCTGGTGAAAGCCCATGCTGTAAGGGAAGGACACTTCGAACAGGTTGTCGTAGCGGGTGGTTAGCCGCTGCAGGATGTCGGCCAGGCCCGTTTTCGCCGCGTCGTCAAGCTGATCGAGCGCGGTGGCGTGCGGCCTGCTGATCAGCAGCGTCTCGAACGGCCAGACCGCCCAGAAGGGAACCACCACGGCGAACCACTCGTTGGCGCATACGACGCGCTCACCCGCCTGCTCCTCGAGCGCCAGGTAATCGCACAGCAGGCAGGAATGGCGCTCGGCCAGGTGCGCGGCCTGGGCCTGCTGCTCCTTCGCCGGCTCGTTGGGTAGCGCGCGGTTGGCCCACACCTGGCAGTGCGGATGCGGGTTGCTGCAGCCCATCATTTCGCCGCGGTTCTCGAAGATCTGCACGTAATGGATGAAGGGCAGCGCGCCCAGTTCCCGGTATTGTCCGATCCACACATCGACCACTTGCCGGATGTCCTCCACGCTCATGCGCGCCAGGGTCAGGTCGTGGCGGGGAGAAAAGCAGACCACCCGGCAGGTGCCCGGCTCGCCCTCGGCCACCAGCAGGCCATCCTGGTTCCAGGTGACAGGCGGAGTGCCGGCGCGCAAGGCGGCAAAATCGTTTTCAAAAACGAACGTGCTGGTGTAGGGCGGGTTGCGCGCGCCGCCGGCGCGGGCATTGCCTGGACAGAGGTAGCACGAGGGCTCGTACGGCGGCTGCGCGGCCTCGGGCCGCCGCTCCACCTGGCCCTGCCAGGGCCGCTCGGTCCGCTGCGGCGAGACCAGCACCCATTCCCGCGTCAGCGGGCTGTAGCGCCGGTGCGGTTGCTGCTTCCAGTTTGGCGTTTCCATCTCCGCTATTCTACGGCACCGCACGCACCAACAGAGCCGCGAGGTCGCCGCGGCGACCGAGCGGTTCCCCGGGGCCGAGCCATGATGAGTTGGGGGACGCTCCCTGACCCCGCCGGGCGGGACGGCTGGGTTGGGGCGCTTGTTCATGGTTTCCGCGTGCTGCCAAGCGGCATGTCCGGTGCGTTACTTCGCCGCCGCGTCATAGTTCTCCAGAGATCGCATTCCTGTCTGTAGCAGTAACCAAATGAAACGCAAGCAGTTAAAATTGTGGTTGACACATGGCTGCTGGTATGATACTTCGAGCGCTGCAGAAAGTTTTTCGAGGGCCTAGCCCGTTGCACGCCTGGCCACCCTCCGGTATGCGGGACGGCGCGTCGTCGGTCGTTGCCGGTGGAGGTGCGGGCGCAGTCCTCAGGAGGTGGTCAATGTCCTGGTTGAAAACCACGCTGCTTCTCTCGTTCCTGCTGTTTGCCATCGCTGGCACGTCGCCCGCCCAAACCACTTTTGCCAGCATTACCGGAACCGTAACAGATTCATCTGGGGCGGTGGTTCCGAATGCCAAGGTGACCGCCACTCGCCTGCAAACGAATATCAAATCCGTTGCGGAAACTAACGCGCTCGGCAACTACACCATCGCGCAGTTGCTGGAAGGCGATTACGAAGTTCGGGTGCAGGCGTCCGGCTTCAAGGAACTGCGGTTGCAGGGCGTAGTGCTGACCGCGCGCGACGTCCGACGCGTGGACGCCTCCTTGGAGGTAGGCAGTGTGGAAACCACCGTGGAGGTGAAAAGCGGCGCTACGCTCATGGAGACGGAAACGGCGCGCATCAGCGACACCAAGGGCGCAACGCAATTGACCACGCTCCCGCTGAACCAGCAAAGAATCTGGGAGTACGTCGCGCTAGCCCCCAACGTTCTCCAAAATAACGACGACAGCAGCACTATCCGCTATGCCGGCAGCCGCGCCAACCAGTCCGATTACTCGGTCGACGGCACCTCCGTCTCCTCGGCCATCTCCAACACGCAGATCGGGCCCACCATGAACCGCATCGAATCGTTCGCGGAAGTAAAGATTGACATGGCCAACAACTCGGCCGACTTCGGAACCATCGGACAACTGACGGCGATCACCAAATCCGGCACCAATGCGCTGCGCGGCAGCCTGTTCGACTATTACCAGACGCCGTGGTTCCGGGCGCGCAACACATTCGCGCTGCAACGCACCGCCGGCATCACGCATGCGCCGGGAGGCAGTATCGGCGGGCCGGTCTATCTCCCAAAGCTTTACGACGGGAGGAGCAAGACGTTCTTCTTCACTTCCTATGACACCACGCGGGGCAGCGCGATCAACCAGCTTCTCAATCCGACCGTGCCACTGTCCGCCTGGCGCAGCGGCGACTTCTCGGCCCTGACCAGCGTCAAGGTATTGGATCCGCTGACGGGACAGCAATTCCCCAACAATCGAATTCCTGCCAACCGCATCAACCCCGTAGCGCAGAAAATCCAGGACCGCTTTTACCCGCTGCCCAATTTTGGCGATCCCAACGTCTTGCAGAGCCAGAACTACCGGGAGATGAAGACCCGCCCCTACGACCAGGCGCCATCCGGCTACTGGGTAGCGCGCGGCGATCATCATTTCTCTGAGCGCGACTGGGTCTTTGGCCGATTTACCTATCAGCGACTGGTCGCCAGGGCTTTTCAGGGCAACCTGCCGACCATCGGACGGAACAACCAGACACGCAACACCCGCGCGGCCACCGTCGCCTATACGCACACCCTCCGTCCCACCTTGCTCAATGAATTCCGCTGGGGCTTCAGCTCCGACGACAACTGGGTGATCCCGCCTGTTAACGGTCCGCAACTGGTCAAGGACCTGGGGTTGGTGGGATTGGCGCCGGACCTTCCCGACATGAGCGGCATCCTGAACATTTCGTGGTCGGGCCTGGCGCTGGCGCCCATCACGCAGCCCGCGCAAACGCGGTACCGCAACCACCGGCTGATCTTCCAGGAACACCTGAGTTGGTTCCGCGGCAAACACAACTTGAAGATGGGATTCCAGTTGACGCAGGCCATCGGCGATTCCTTCGCCGCCGACAGTAACCTGTTCGGCACGGTCACGTTTTCCAACCGCTTCAGCGGTTATCCCTACTCCGATTTTCTGCTGGGGATTCCCACTTCGGCTGCCCGGGCCTTCCCAGCGCTCAAGCAATACCGCATCCGCTGGGAGCGCGAATTCTTTTTCACCGACGACTTCAAAGTAACGCAGCGCTTGACCGTGAACTGGGGCCTCCGTTACGAGCTGCACACACCCTGGCGCGAGGATGGGCTGCTCTATTCTACGTTCGACGTCGGCTCGGGCAAGATTGTGATCGCCGACGGCGCCATGAGCCGGGTGAGCTCGCTGATGCCCAAGGGCTACGTGAACATCGTCGAAGCGGCGACGCTGGGGTTGCCGGGAGACACGCTGATTCGGCCGGATCGCAACAACTTCGCCCCACGGCTCGGCATCGCCTACAGGCCCTGGGGCAACCGGACAGTGTTCCGCGCCGGCTACGGCGTGTTTTACGACTCCGTTCCCACCAACCTGCCCCAGGGCGGTGTTCCGTTTGTGATCAACGAGCCCACCTACACCAATCCGGCGGCCAACCCCAATGTGGTTCTTCCGCGGGTTTTTCCGGCCACCGGCCTGAGCGGCCCGGCCACGGTTTCCATCCCCACCGCCGTCAACCCAGGCCTGCGGACGCCTTACAGTATGCAGTACAATTTCACCATCGAGCACGCGCGATGGAATACCGGCTTCCGCCTTTCGTACATCGGCACCAACACGCGAAAGGGCTTGTGGTCCTATAACTACAACGCGCCCCTGCCGGACACCCGAGCCTACGTTGACAAGCCGCGTGCTTTCCCGACCTACCCCGCTATCAGTTACCTCACCAACGGGGCGGGCCACCAGTACAACAGCCTGACGGCGGAAGCGATGCGCTCCATGGCCCGCGGGCTCTACTTCCAAGGTTCCTGGGCATGGGCCCGGGATATCGGCGACCTGGAGCAGGGACAGGCGGCCGAGAATCCCTTTGACCGGCGGCGAGAACGAGCGGTGGACATGAGCATCCCAACTCATCGCGTCACTTCGAACCTGATCTACCAGTTGCCGTTCGGGAAAGGCCGGCGCTGGCTTTCTGGCGGCCGTCTGGCCAATCTGGCGGTGGGCGGATGGGAACTCTCGGCCATCTGCAGCTACTTCTCGGGCATGTTCCTCACCCCGCTGTGGACCGGGCCGGACCCGACCGGCACTGTGTACAGCACGAGCCGGACCGCCGCCAGCGTGACCATTCGCCCCGATCAGTTGAGGAACGCGAATCTTCCCCCCGACCAACGCAGCCTCTCCCGCTGGTTCGACACCGGGGCGTTTCGGGCGCCGCAGGCGGGGCAGTTTGGAACGTCGGCCAAGGGCGTCATCATCGGTCCGCACGTGAACGTCTGGCACATGGGGATCTTTAAGAGCTTCGAGTTCGGGGAACGGCGGCCGCGCCTGCGTTGGGAAGCGACGGCCACGAACCTCTTTAATCACCCGAACTACAGCAATCCGGCGTTGAACATTTCCCAGGTGGCCGGCGTCGGTGTCATTAGCGGCGCCGGCGGCGTGCAGGGTTTCGCCACCGGCGATGCGCCGGGGCCCCGCGCCTTTCGCATGGGCCTGCGCATCGAGTGGTGACGGCCAGGCGCCGGGATCGATGGCCGTATGACCAACAAGGCCCTTTTGCTATTAGCGATCGCCTGCTTGTCGGGGGAAGCAAGCGCCGTCGAGCCCAAGCTGATCCCCGCTCCCCGAAATCTATCGACCGCCGCCGGCGAGCTGAAGCTTCCCTTGCCGGTTCGCCTTTGCCTGGCCTCCAACGCGCCGGAGGACAGATTTGCGGCCGATATCCTGGCCCAGGAGTTCAAGGCCACTGCCGGTCTGGAAGTTGGTTTCTCAAAGGGCGGGCAGTGCTCGATTCTGATCGGCAGACCCGGCGACCCGAAAATCGATCGTGAGATCACGCGCCGGGGGTTGGACGCCAGCGTCCTCGACCGCAGCGAGTCCTACCTCCTGGCTGTCGATGGAACGGGCGTACTGGTCGCCTCGCGGACGGCCGCGGGCCTTTTTTACGGGATCCAGACCTTGCGGCAGTTGCCGCTTTCCTCGTCGGAAGCGCCCGGCGCGCGAATTCCCTTTCTCACCATCTCCGATTGGCCAGCCCTGCGCTACCGCGGTCTGTCCTGGGACGTCAGCCGCGGCCCCATTCCCACCGAAGAGCAGATGAAGTCGGTCATCCGCACGCTGGCGGAATACAAGATGAACATGCTCAGCCTCTACATGGAGCACGTCTTCGAGTATTCCCATGCCCCCGGCATAACACCCGAAGGCGGCGCCATTACCCTGGAGCTGATGAAGCGGATCATCGAGTATGGCCGCCGGTACCACGTCGAACTGCTGCCGCAGCAGCAGACTTTCGGGCACCTGCATCACGTCCTGAAGGTGGAGCGGTACGCCGACATGGCCGAAATCCCGTTTGGGCGCGTGCTGTCGGTGGTGGACAACGGCCGGGCCTACGAATGGATCGGGAAGATGATTGGGGAACTGGCGGCGCTGTTCCCGAGCGCGTTGGTACACGTGGGAGGAGACGAGGTCCGTCAACTGGGACAGGGGCGCAGCGGGGAGTACCTGAAACAGGTCGGCCTGGGCGCCGCCTACGCCGAGCACATGCAGAAGGTGTTCGCCCTATCACGCCCCACGGGGAAACGGCTGATGTTCTGGGGCGACATGGCTCTGGCCTACCCGGACCAGATTCCCAAGCTGCCTAAAGAAATGATCGCCATGAGTTGGCACTACGGCCCGCTGGAAGATTTTTCCGCCCGTATCGCGCCGTTCCGCAACGCGGGCATGGACGTCTTCGTATGCCCCGGACTCAGAACGGCGAACAGGATCTTCCCGGGTCTTGGCGGTTCCCTGGTCAATATCAACAATTTCGTGCGCGACGGGAAGCGTCTTGGCGCGCTGGGCATGCTGAATACCTACTGGGCCGACGATGGAGAGGGCCTTTTCGGCAGCAACTGGTATGGCGTCGTTTTTTCGGCCGCGGCCTCATGGCAGCCAGCAATGGTGAATACGGCCGCGTTCGATCGCGCCTTCGACTGGGCCTTCTATCGCCACAACGGCGACGAAACCTTCGCCCGCTCCATTCGGCGTCTGGACAGCATCAACAATCTCCTCCTGTCAGCCGGCGTCGGCGAAGCGTACAACGATCTGTTCTGGTTTGATCCCTTTTCTCGCCTGGGAGCGGAGCGCGTCAGAAAAATGCTGCCCGTTTCCTCGGAATTGCGCCGGCGCGCCGAGGAGGCTTTGGTTGATCTGACGGCGGCGGCAGGCAACGCGCGGCTGCACCGCGACACCATCCCCTTCCTTCGCCTGGCGGCCCGGCGGCTGGATTGCCTGGGAATGAAAGTCCAGATCAGCAAGGTGATCGCCGACGCCTATCGCCAGGCGCTGGCCGACAAGTCGCGCACCCCCGGCAACCTGTCCCGCATCAGCTCGGGAAACGGTTTGACGCAGGACATGCGGGACTATGTCCACGAATTGAAGGGCATGTTCCGGGAAGCATGGTTGTCCGAGAACCGGGCCTACTGGCTGGATAACGTGCTGGTCCGTTACGACAGCGAAGCCTTGTTCTGGGTCCAGAAGTCGCGGCTGTTCGAGCGCCTGGCCGAGGAATACGAAGTCAACAAAACGGATCTGCCGTCGCCGGAAACCCTGGGTCTCTGGCTTCCTTAGCCCGCATTATTCGTGAAAATCAGCCACGGATGAACACGGATGATTTCAACACGCCGTTTCACCAGGCACAAGCACCTCACCAGGCGGACGACGACCAGTGGAACACTCAAGCTCCGACAGGGTGTTGGCCCCGCGTGTTTGAACGCCAGGCACATCATCCCACGATATTTTGCGGCATCCGGCCCATCCGTGTTCATCTGTGTTCATCCGTGGTGAATTATCCGGGTTGGTGCGCCATATCCTCCCCATGGCGCCGGCGGCGGGCAAAGGCGCGATGGCCGCCCAGCGGCAGCTCATACAGTTATGGCAAAGTGCCTTTATGCGACGGACGCCGCTGCTTGCGACGCTATGTCGCCGTGGACGGGAGGCGGAGGCGCAGCAAGAGCACAGCCGCGACGGCCAGAACGCAGGCCGATAGCTGCAGCGCGAACGCCAGGCCAAGCGTGTTCTTCGTAGCACCGGCTGCGAAGGCCATGATTCCCCCGGCGATACAGGCGCCGAAGTTAAAAATGCCGTAGCCGGTTGCGCGCAGGTTGGGGCGCGCGATTTGGCACAGGACTGGCATCTGATTGCAGTCGTAGAAGCCTTTGCCGACTCCGAAGACGAGCAGAGCGGCGACCAGCACGGCGTGCGATCCCGTATAGCCGACCAGAAACAGCGCCGGACCGGCAACTCCGAATCCGATGACCTGTGTGAGCAGCCGGCCACGCGAACTGGCGCCCGCCCACCGGTCGGCCACCACGCCGCCAGCAAGAATGCCGGCCACGCTGGCCGCCTGAATGTAAAAAGTGGCTGAGAAGCCTGCACCCGTCAAGCTCATCTGGTAGCGCTCGTAAAGGAAAAGAGGCAGCCAGGTGTAGACCATCCAGTAGGCCAGAGAGCCGAGAATGTTCACCGCGAGGAGCGTGCGGAAGCCGGGAAGCACGAGGAGTTCGCGGACCGAGGGCCAGAAGCTTGGTACTTCCTCGCCTGTGGCGGTCCGGGCGGGCGGTGTTCCTTTCATTGTGACCGTCAGCACCGCGGTATAACCGACACCAACGCCGCCGAGGACGGTGAAGGCCGATCGCCATCCGTAATGCTCACCGAGCCATCCGCCGCCCAGCCCGCCCAGCACCATCCCGATATACAGCCCGCTTTGGTGAATACCTGTGGCGAGCGAACGGGTGCGAGGTCCGTGGTAGTCGGCGATGAAGGCCAGGGCGGCCGGAAGATATGCAGCCTCGCTGATGCCCATTAGCGCGCGCGCGCCTAGCAATTCTGAGAAGTTCTGGGCGTGACCTGTAAGGTACGTGACGACGGACCACGCCACCACGCTCAAAAGGATCACGCGGCTGCGACTGAAGCGATCGGCAAGAAAGCCGCTGACCGGGCTCAGCAGACCATATACCCAGAGGAAAGCCGTGCCGAGCAACCCCAATTGAGCCGCAGTTAAGCTGAGTTCTGACTGCAGCAGAGGAAACAGCGAGAAAATCACCTGCCGGTCGAGGTAATTCAGCAGGGCGACAACCCACAGCAGGCCGACCAGGATCCAGGGATAAAATCTGGTCTTCATCGGATGCCTATCCTTGTTGCTAACGCGCGGCGGCGCTTGCGAATCTCGCCGGCAAACCGGGCAATTTTGAGACGGCCTTGACCAACTCGCGTTCTTCTTCGGGTATCAGCAAGCGACGCGGCGGAAGGCAAGCTCCGCAGTCGAGGCCAGTGTGTCTGAGGAGCGCCTTCACAGCAGGGGGCACGGGATATCGCAGGATCACCTGAATCAGGGGGTTAATTACATTCTGAACGGCGCGAGCCGCCGTCCAGTTTCCTTCGACCGCGTTTCGGTAGAGATCGACGAACAGTTCGGGAACAAGATTGTAGATGCTGCCGATTCCCCCGTCCGCTCCCATCATAAGGCCGGCCACCAGCATTTCGTCACTCCCGTTGAAGATTATCTTGTTGTGCTGCTTGATCGCCCAAAGCTTGTACAGATCCGAGTCGGTGAACTTCAACCCGACGACGTTGGGTATCTGGCAGAGCTTCAGGAACTGATCAATCGTAGCGATACTCGGTGCGAGCGGTGGGTAGTAGTAGATAAGGAGAGGAAGCTCGGCTGCGTCAGCGAGTGCCCGATAGTAGTCGCAAATCTCTCCGAAAGAATAAGCGCCGAGCGGTGGGAGGCTGCTGATCGCCTGTGCTCCCGTCGCCGACGCGTGGCGTGCCAACGCAACCGCATCGGCAGTTGCTAATGCGCCGACGTGTATGACGACGGCCTTGTCGGGAGGCGAATAACGAACGGCCGCATCCGCAACCCGCTTCCGCTGCTAGACGGATTGGAGCGGACCCTCGCCTGTTTGCCCACAAACGTACAAGCCGTGAACGCCGGCCGAGTACAGCCTTGCGAGCAACTGCGCGAACGCAGTCTCGTTGAACTTTCCCTCGGAGTCGAAAGGCGTTACTACTGCGGGAAGAATGCCGCGCAGGTCAGTCATTGGATATCAGCTCCTTCCGTAGGTTGACTGCTAGTATTCTCTGCTGAACGGTCGCCCGGTCGGCCCTCACCGCCCGCAATCAGGGGCACCAGGTCGCCACCCCTGGTGTCACCAGTCCTTTCGCCACCTCCCCAACGCGCATGCACTCCTTGATCCCGGGCCGATACACGCGCACGGCCGTACCGGATGCCAGGTGCCGATTGCTAGCGGACGGGAGAGTGCCGAACCTGCTGCCGTCGTCTCCTCCGGAAACGCTAACTTGCGAAGAACCAACGGAAAACATGGCGATAAGAAGCGGTTTGAGGAGTGGGCGCGAACGGATTCCGCGACCAGGATCCCTCCCGGACAGTCCCGCTCCGGACAATCTCACCGTTTTCTTGCGTCGTGGCTGCAAGAATGAGTCCAAAAATAGGTCTTGACAGGCTGCATCGAGTTGTGTATCATACCGCATCTTAATCGATTATCGCAAGATATTTTCGATAATCGCGAGTAAACATTCAGAAACCGTTCATGCTGGGAAATTGCGTATTCTGGCAATCGTGCTGGCGGTGACGTGAATTTCCATTGCGGCACTGGGTCGAACAATAGCGAATTCAGCGTCGATGGGACACCCAGCATGTGGGGGGCGAACCAGGCATTCGTGCCGGCGTCCGACCTGGTGCAGGAGTTTAAGGTGCAGACGTGCGAGAGTCGGCACCGCTAAAGCATCGAAGTCCTCGGCGAAGTTCCGAACGGAGAGAATTGATTGGGCGGGACGCATCCTGCACAACCGAGGTTGCACATGATGTTGCACATGACAACGACAACGATAACGATCACATCGGCGTTGATCCTTGGCCCGCTATTCATGACTGCGCAACAGGCACCCGAGAAGGCTATCTATCAGCTTGCGCCGCCGGATGTCAGAACAGAGAACCCGCCATTCTACGTTCCAGGGAACGTCACCGTTCGCAACGACTTGGTCTATTCGAAATCGGGGGACCGGGAGGTGCTTGCTGACCTGTATTGTCCCAAAAGCGGCTCAGGCCCGTTTCCAGCCGTTGTTTATATCCATGGAAAGGGATTGCCAACGAAAAGTATGGGAGGAACGAAGGCCGCCTTCCGCCGTCAGGCCGCTTTGTTGGCTGGAAAGGGATTTGTGGGCCTTTCGATTGATTACCGGTATCGCAATGAAGCCCATTTCCCGGGGTGCATCTATGACGCAAAGGCGGCGGTTCGCTGGCTTCGCGCCAACGCAAAACAGTACCGCATCGATCCGGACAGGATCGCTGCCGTTGGAGGGTCGTGGGGCGGCTACCTCGTCACGATGTTGGCCGCCACGCAAAATCTTCCGGAATTTGAGGGCGATGGCAGCAATTTGGGCTTTCCGAGTAGCGTGAAGGCGGTGGTCGCGTTCAATCCGGCTGCCGACCCGCTCTACCGTGTCAATGAATCGAAAAGCGGCCGACCCACATTTGAGGACTTCCTGGGGGCCAGCCACAGGGAGAAACCCGAATTGTGGGTTAAGGCCAGCCCGACCACCTATTTCAGCAAGCAGACTGTTCCCATCCTGTTCTTACACGGCACACAAGATACGACTGCGCCATACGCGCAAGCGCAGGCGACAATCGAGAAACTACTGGCGGCCGGCGCTCACGCGGAGCTGTTCCCGGCAGAAGGCGCGCGTCACGGCTTCTATCACGCCCCCCCTGGTTCGCGGCCACATTGCAGCGCATGGAAGATTTTTTAACGAAGTACCTGAAGTAGACGACGGCCGATGAGGCCGGGCACCCTCGACCATGGAGGTACGAGATGAACATCCGATCCTGCTTGTTAGTGTTCGTTTTTGCAGTTTCATCGCTAGCTCAAAACGGCGCCCTGCAGGGCGTCGTAACGGACCAAAGCCAAGGCGTGATCGCCCGTGCTCGGGTCACGGTCACCAATCTCGAGACCGGTCTTCATCGCACTGCCGAGACCAACGAGGTTGGTTTCTATTCCGTTCCGTTCCTGCCGGCGGGACGCTACAAATTAGGCGCCTCCATGACAGGTTTCGGCGAATCTGAGCGGCCCGAGATCAAGCTCGACGTGCAACAGACCGCACGCGTGGATTTTGTCCTTAAGCCCGGCGCGGTCGTGGAGAGGATAGAGGTTTCAGCCGCCAGAGCGCTGCTCGATTCAGAAACCTCCACGGTCGGCCAGGTCATCGATAACAAGCGCATCATCGAGATGCCCTTGAACGGGCGCAACTACATGGAACTGGCTGCGCTCACCGCGGGCGTCGTGCCAGCAACGCGCGGAGGCAAAGTCGCCGAGGGCGCATTCATGGCGGCAGGCCAGAACTGGTTCCAATTGCAGGTGAACCTGGACGGAGTGGACAATACCCCGACCAGCAGCGGCGGACCTTCGGGTTCGGAAACGCAACTGGCAAGGCCGTCGCTGGACGCAGTGGACCAGTTTCGCGTTGTGACGAGTAATCTGTCCGCCGAGTACGGCCACCGGATGGGCGGACAGTTGTTCGTCACCATCAAGTCCGGCACCAACCAATTGCACGGCAGCGCGTTCGAATTCCTACGGAACAGTGTGCTCGATGGCACTAACTTCTTTGCCAACCGCAGCGGCGCTCCCAAGCCGCCCTATCGCCAGAACCAATTTGGCGGAACGCTTGGCGGCCCCATCAGGAAGGACCGCACATTTTTCTTCGGCAGCTTCGAGGGCACGCGCACCCGCTTGGGACAAAGCTTCGTCTCTACCGTCCCGGTGTTGGAAGTGCGTCAGGGTGATTTCTCGCGAATCCGACCTGTGTTCGATCCCGCAACTACGCTGGGCACTGGGGGTAGCATGACCAGGCAGGTATTTCCCGGCAATGTCATCCCACGCAGCCGCTGGGATCCGCTCTTCCCCAAGTTGCTCGATCTTTATCCGCTGCCGTCTGACAACTCCAAAATCACGGATAATTACTTCTACTCTCCCAGTCAGAAGAGCGGCGCCAATGTGTACGACTTCAAGGGCGACCATTCCTTCAGTGACACCAGCCGTGTTTCGCTTCGCTACAGCCTGCGTGACAAGGACCTTTTGGACCCCGGGCCATTGCCGCGACCAGCGGATGGAGGGAGCTGGCAGGCCACCGCGCTTCTGGCGCACACTATGGCGGTGAGCCACGTGAAGACGTTCGGTGCCACCCTCAGTAACGAGGTGCGTTTCGGCTTTTCCCATTTGTGGGCCAAGTACGATATTCCCTATGACCGTCCGCTGTTCGACGAGTATGGCATTAAAGGGATTCCCAAGACCTACGTCGCCAGTTCAAACGATCACGGGTTGACGGCCTTGGAGCCGACCGGCTATGCCGCCTTGGGTTCGAGGAAAATGCCGCCGAACACTAATAAGCAGACGTCGCTACAATTTATCGACGTGGCTTACAAATCGCACGGCGCACACGCGCTCAAGTTCGGTGGCGAGTACCGCTGGCAGAATCAATACCGCATGGCCGCGCGGCAGGCCCGTGGGGTCTTCACCTTTGGCCGGGAGTTCACTGCCAACCCGCAGGCACGCGGCTCCACGGGCGACGGGATGGCCGAGTTCATGCTTGGCACGGCCTCGGGCGGGTCGATCGGCAACGAGCAGGGCGAATCTCTCAACCACCAAACGTTTGCGCTGTTCTTCCAGGACGACTGGAAATTGACGCAGCGGCTCACGCTCAATCTCGGATTGCGTTATGACGTCTTCTACACACCTTGGTCCACCTTGCCGACCGTATCGAACTTCGTCTTGGATTACAGCCGGACCGGGCCGGATGCTCGCCTCCAACAGCTTCGCCCGTGTGGCCCCCGCGATTGCATGTGTGAGAACGACTGGAACAATCTGGCGCCACGCGTCGGACTCGCCTATCGCGTGAAAAACAGGACCGTCCTGCGCGCCGGCTTCGGCGTGATTTACGGACGCATGGATAGCGTCAATTCACAAGAGGCGGCGCGCGTCCAGAACCAGGCGCCGGACTGGGTGGAGTTGAGCTTTTCCACGCTCGACCGCATCACTCCGGCTCTCGTCCTGAAGAACGGTTTTCCGGCAGTGGAGTTGCCCGCCAAAGAAGTGCCAGGCCCAGGACTGGTGCAAATCCGGGCTGCCGATCGGTTCCAACCCGACCAATACTCCCAGCAGTGGTTCCTCGATGTGCAGCGCGAACTGCCGTTCGGCATCCTGACCACGCTCGGGTACGCCGGCAACGGCACGCGGCACTTATCGTCGTATAATAACGTGAATCTGCCTTTCGGGCCCTCGCCTGTTGCGGTAGCGAATCGTCGTATTTGGCCTTTCTACAGCTCGGTGACTTGGCAGATTCGTCCCGGCAATGTAAGTTACAACGCGTTTACCTGGAAAGTAGACAAGCGCTTTCGTAGTGGCTGGCAGCTTCTTTCAGGCTTTTCATGGGCTCATACTATTAGCCTTTTTGACCCTGAGGGTAACCCTGCGCCCGTTAATCCCTACAACTGGCAGCTCAACCGCAGCAGCTCATCTGATGACTTTAGGCGGGTTTTCACTGTGAGCAGCGTATATGAGCTGCCATTCGGAAAGGGCAAGCGCTGGCTTGGCGCGGGTGGCGGGCTCGACGCACTCCTGGGCGGATGGCAAGTCGGCGGCATTCTTAGCCTCCGCACAGGCCGTCCTTTTACCGTGACGACCAGCGGCAACATCACTAACGCGGGCGGCGGGGAGCGGCCTAACCGCATCAGCGACGGGCAACTGCCTAAGTCAGAGCAGTCCATCGACCGATGGTTCGATGTTTCCGCTTTCCGTATTCAGCCGCAGTACACATACGGCAACTCCGGGCGGAACATCCTGACCGGTCCCGGACTGCGGAACCTGGATTTCTCGCTGTCAAAGAGCTTCCGGGTGGGCGAGAACAAGAGGCTTCAGTTCCGTTGTGAGTCCTTCAACTTGAGCAACACGCCGGCGTTCGGCCAGCCGGCGGCAAACGTTGCGGCGGCTGGAGCGGGTACGATCAACTCGGCGGGGGAACCGCGGCGCATTCAATTCGGCCTTAAGTTCGTGATGTGAGCAAGCACAAGCTCCGGGAGCGGTGGCTGTATTGCGGCAAGCGGTATTGCTTTGCGAGGGCGGTAATTCTATGAACAACATCGATCGAAGGAGATTCCTGCTGGGCGCGACCAGCGCCTTTGCGCCGGCGATGATCACTCGCTCGTTTGCGAGCCCGAACGATCGCATCCGCGTGGCGGTGATTGGTTTTCATGGCCAGGGCGGCAGCCACATCAGGGCGATCACCGGGCTGAAAAGCCAGAACATCGAACTGGCCGCGCTTTGCGACGTGGACGAATCGGTCATCGCAAAGAAGATGAAGGAGTTGGAGAAATCCGATCTGCGGCCGAAGACCTACACCGACATCCGCAAGCTGCTCGAAGATAAATCGATCGACGCCGTTTCGATCGCCACGCCGAACCATTGGCACGCGCTGGCGACGATCTGGGCGTGCCAGGCGGGCAAGGATGTGTATGTCGAGAAGCCGGCCTCCCACAACGTGTTTGAAGGCCGGAAGATGGTGGAAGCGGCCGCCAAGTACAAGCGGATCGTGCAGATCGGCACGCAGAGCCGTTCCAGCCCGGCGCTGCAGGAGGCGGTGCAAAAGCTCCGCGAGGGCGTCATCGGCGAGGTGTACATGGCTCGCGGCCTCTGCTTCAAATGGCGCGACACGATCGGCAAGAAGAAGGACGGCCCGGTGCCCGCCGGCGTGCACTACGACACCTGGCTGGGCCCCGCGCAGGTGCGGCCGTTCAACGAAAACCGTTTCCATTACAACTGGCACTGGAACTGGGAATATGGCAACGGCGACAACGGCAACCAGGGCATTCACGAGTGGGACATTGCCCGCTGGGGACTCGGCGTGACTGTGCCCACCAAGGCCATGTCCATGGGCGCGCATTACATGTTTGACGACGACCAGCAGACGCCCAACACGCAGGTGTGCACCGAAGAGTTCGAGGTGAACGGCAAGAAGAAGATGCTGGTCTTCGAAGTCCGCCACTGGATCAGCAACCATGAAGGCGGAATCGGGGAAGGCCGCTCCAGCAGCGACGACGGCGTCCCGCCGCCCGCCGGCCAGACTCCGCCACTCAAGCGCGACCGCGAGCGCGGTTCCAATACCATCGGAAACATCTTCTACGGTTCCGAGGGGTATCTGGTCATCAGCGGCTACCACACGTACAAGACGTTTCTTGGAAAGAAGCAGGAGCCGGGGCCGAGCCGCACCGGCGGTGGCAACCACCACGCCAACTTCTACGAGGCGATGCGCAGCCGCAAGAAGAGCGATCTGAACGGACCGGTGGAGGAAGGCCACTATTCCGCCATCTGCATGCACCTCGCCAACATCTCGTACCGCGTGGGCCGGGCGGTCAGCTTCGACCCGAAGACCGAGAAGATTGCAGGCGACCCCGAAGCTTCGCAGATGCTGACGCGGGCTTATCGCGCCCCGTTTGTCGTTCCCGAGAAGGTCTAGCCCGGGTGAATCGTTCATGAGTGATCCGGTCTGGCGTCCCGTTCCTAACGGTTGACGATCCAAGCAGAAGGCGGAAAGCGGAAGGTAGCGGCTGAGTGCGCTGCCTTCTGTTTTCCGAGGAGTTGTACGATTTATCCTCGGATATCGCCGAGATTCATAACATGGCAAGGAATCCATTGCGCATGCAACTCGTCGCGCGGTTTCGTCACCTGCTGGTGCAATGGATGGATAAGACTGCGGACCTGCTTCTCAGTGACTTTCGTGACTTTGGAGCACGGAAATAGGAGGCTTGCTATGACGACCTTCAAACTCATCACTTTCGTTCTTATAGCAGCGCCATTTGTCATGACCGTTGCGGCCCAAGACCCTACCTCACCACGGGGCTATTCCATCCCTCTGGTTGACCTAGCCCGGGAAGCGCACCGGCAGACGACCGTGGACAGAGAAGCTGGGCAGTATCTTGGCCACCCGACCACCGTGTTGCTTGATGACAACAAGACGATCATCGCAGTCTATCCCAAGGGACACGGGCAGGGCGCGATCGTCATGAAAAAGAGCATCGATGGGGGGAAGACGTGGAGTGAGCGCCTTCCCGTTCCTGCAAACTGGGCGACTTCGCGCGAAACTCCAACCATCCACCGGGTGGTTGACGCAAAGGGGAAAAAGCGGCTCATCCTCTTCTCCGGGCTGTTCCCGATTCGCATGGCGATTTCTGAAGATGATGGAGAAACATGGACGGCTTTGAAGCCGATTGGAGAATTCGGCGGGATCGTCACGATGTCGGCGTTTGAACGTCTGAAGGACGGCCGCTATATGGCCCTGTTCCACGATGACGGACGCTTTATCAACGGATCGGCCCGCGCTGATCGAGGCGACCCTGCCCCCGGCCCCTTCAAGGTGTACAAGACGCTTTCCTCGGATGGGGGTCTCACCTGGAGCGACCCCGTCGTAATCGCGGAGCATCCCTCCGCGCACTTGTGCGAACCGGGACTGGTCCGTTCGCCAGACGGGAAACAAATCGCTGTGTTACTGCGCGAGGACAGCCGTCAGCATAACTCCTATCTGATCCTCAGCGACGACGAGGGAGCTACGTGGACTAAGCCTGTGGAGTTGCCGGGCGCCCTCACTGGCGATCGCCACGTTGGCCGATACGCGCCGGACGGGCGGCTGTTTTTCACCTTCCGTGACACGACACTCGAAAGCCCGACGAAGGGCGACTGGGTAGGATGGGTCGGCACATATGCCGACATCGTGAATGGAAGGGAAGGGCAGTACCGCGTTCGCCTGATGGACAACCGGAAAGATAACGATTGCTGTTATGCGGGGCTGGAACTGCTTCCGGACGGCACATTCGTAACTACCACGTATGGGCACTGGGTCGAGGGGGAACGGCCTTTTGTCATGAGCGTCCGCTTCACGCTTGAGGAACTGGACGCTCGCTTGGCGAAGGGCAGGAGGTAGGTCGCGTGCCGGAAATCTTGCGGGGCACCCCGCTTCCTCGCATCGGCCTCGGCTGTGTCACCTTTGGCCGGGAAATCGACGAGCGGGCGTCGTTCGAGATCATGGACTATGCCGCAGCAAATGGGCTTCGGGTGTTTGATACAGCCGAATCGTACGGCGGTGGAGAATCGGAGCGTATCATCGGTCGATGGCGGCGTCAGCGTCAGCGCGGCCCGATTGCACTCATGACAAAAGTCAGCTACCGCTTCGACCGCTCGGGCATCCGAGAGGCGCTGAGCCGCAGTCTGGACCGTCTGAATGCCGCATACATCGACTACTATCTGCTCCACCGGTATGACCCTGTTACTCGGATCGAGGAAGTCCTTGAGGCGCTTACCCAGGCAGTTGATGAGGGCAAGGTTCGGATGATCGGATGCAGCAACTTTGACCGTACGCAGATGCATATGGCTCTTGAAGCGAGTGAGCGCCACGGATTTGTGCGCTTCTCGGTAAACCAAGTGCCGTACAACCTGGCATTGAGGGATATTGAACGCGGCCTGCTGGCGGATTGCCTTGCCGCCGGCGTAGCCGTGGCCGGCTACAGCCCGCTTGGCGCTGGCTTTCTCACTGGGAAGTACAACCGAGCAACGAACCAGGCTTTACTTGACGGCGGGGCTGAGGCGGGTGGAGGAACATCGCCTGTCGTGCCGCCGGGTTCTCGCTTCGACGTAGTCCCGGCGCATCGCGATATTTACTTCCAGCCCGAGTTGATCGAAGTAGTCGAGCGGCTGCGGCACATGTCCGCGCAAACACAGGTGCCCATGGAACGCCTCGCGCTCGGATGGGCGCTGAAGAACCAGGCCATCGATTGCGTGTTGGTCGGCGCTCGGTCCGTATCAAGTCTCCGCAATGCGGTCGAGTTGCGCGACCGGCCACTGCCAGGCGCGTGGTTGAGGGAAATGGACTACTGGGTGCTCGCGCCTCCCGGCAGCGCTAGCGCCGATAGCGACGTCGGATTTGCCTCAGCCGAAATGGCGGGTGCGGATCGTAAGGGGATGGATTAGGATGAAGCGACAGATTATGTTGACCACGCCTGTACGTTCGGAACCACTGGCCACGCAGGTTTACGACATCCTGAAGGAAGCGATCTTCTCCGGTCAGCTTCAACCCGGAGAGGTGTTAAGCGAACTCAACGTCGCAAGGAAGTTGGAGGTGAGCCAGGCCACTGTACGCGAGGCTCTCGTCCGCCTTGAGCAATCGGGCCTGGTGTTACGCTCGCGGAACCGCCGCACTAGCGTTAGCAACTTCACTGCTGAGGAAGTGCGCGACCGGCTCTCGATGCGGATCGTCCTCGAACAACTTGCCGCAGTCAAGGCGGCCGAGCGTATGACGGACGCTGACTTCGCCGTGGCTGAGAGCCATGCGGCCGACATCGTGCGGGCCGTAGCATCGGGTAGCTATACGGAGGCGACTCTGGCCGACGTGCGATTTCACCACTTCATCTGGAAGAAGTGTGACAGCGAGGTGATATACCGCACGCTCGATCACCTGACCACACCGTTGTTCGTTTTTATCGGTGTCTTGCATGCGAGCGTCATGGCCGATTTGCGAGCAACCAAGCCGCACGAGCGGATTGTGGCGGCGCTTCGCTCGCGTGATCCGGAGTGTATCAACTTTGAAATCCGGTGGCACATTGAGGATTCTTACCGCACCTTCCTGGAGTCCGGTGCTCCCAGCCTTGACGCGCTGGTCGGTAGTACCCGGGCCGACGCGGTTGCCGTGTCTCGGTAAGGTGGCGGCGCCGTTCGCCCATGTGCACAACCAGTACGGGTGACCAGAGCCCGAAGGTCGCTTGGCGAACCTTCCACTTGCGTGGCGAGCAGCATGCGCAGCAACGTAGTTGAGCAATTGCGCGGACGCCTGATTGTCTCCTGCCAGGCGCCCAGCGGTTCTCCGCTTGATCAGCCTCTCGTGATTGCCGCTATGGCGGCGGCTGGTGAGCGCGCCGGTGCGGGAGGTGTCCGCATCAACCGGCCGGACAACATCGCCTCCGTTTCCAATGCGGTGCGGATCCCGATCATAGGGATTTACAAGCGGGTCCGTCTTGGATCCGACGTATATATCACGCGGGACGTACAGGCCGCGAGAGCGGTTCGGGCGTGCGGCGCAGATATCGTGGCCCTCGACGCTACAGCCCGCCGACCACGCGGATATGCAGCAGTTGCCGAGCTAATCGCGCAGGTGCGCGAGCGCCTTGGCTGTCCAGTAATCGCCGACGTAGCTTCCTTCGAGGACGGACGTCACGCAGAAGAGGCTGGTGCGGACATGATCGCGACGACACTGTTCGCCTATACAGCGGAGACGAGGGGAGCGACTCTGCCCGGCCTGCGGTTGGTTAGTGTCAGTGCCAACATAAAATTCCCCAAAATTGGCGAATGAAAATTCCCCAGGTGCGAGAGGAGTAACTACCCCGGCCGCCGTGGGGACGGCCAGGGTGACTACCATCGGCCCGAGGAGGGCCGAT
>Ga0315280_10004424_pt1 | contig 20741 bp, 7 predicted proteins | sample YL17G06_40_MG_FD_203697 | JGI IMG/M metagenome (GOLD analysis project Ga0315280, IMG submission 203697) | Sediment microbial communities from Yellowstone Lake, YNP, Wyoming, USA - YL17G06_40 | ecosystem: Environmental > Aquatic > Freshwater > Lake > Sediment | place: USA: Wyoming | collected...
GAGAGGTGAGGTGACGGAACACGGGTAGAGAAAAGAATCTCCGTGGAAAAGTGAATGTGGACAAACAGAAGGGTCATCAAACGAGAAGAACTCGTGGGGGAAAGAAACAGAAGAGAAGGTAAAAACGCGACTTTTGTACCCTGAATCTTTATAACTATTCCACCGCGCACGCTAAGCAGGGTGATATGAAGATTGGCTGCAAATGGAATCAAATCGTATAGGTTATCCATCCACTAGAAACTCCAAAATTCAGGAACAGAAAAAGGGGGGATGAGCGAAAAACCCCTCGGCATAATTAGTATAAATCAAACTCTAGAGTTTGGTAGCCCGGGAGAGATTCGAACTCTCGTCAGCGGGTCCAAAGCCCGCTATGCTCATGCCACATTCGATAAATTGGCTTGACTATAAAGCCGAATTCAACGAATATCTTAAATCTAAGCGTTATAACCCGCTTTACGTTAAAGCCATAATCAGCAATCTTAAGCGGCACGTTCACACCTTAAGCAATCCAATGGATATCATCACAATAAATGCGAATCTGTCAAGCGGTCAACAGCATAACCTTAACCGTGCACTGTCGGCTCTCTTTAAATTCTACGAGATTAAAGGTTACCCCGTTGAATTCCTTAATAGCCTTCGTAAAGCAATTCCGAAAGATAACATAGGCGTTGACCTTAACGTGCCAACTGAAGAGGCGATAATGAATTCTTTAAGTCGGCTAAATGCAATTCCGTTAAGGTATCAAACTTTATATAATCTGCTGTTAGATTCGGGGTTAAGGTTAACTGAGGCGGTTAAAGCCTTAAATGCCCATTCTGAGCCATTTAAGGTTAACGAGTTCTATCGGGTTACGTTGGGCTACTTTAGATTGTCTAAGCTTGCTTACGCAGCCTATTACTCTGAGCATACGCATAACCTGATATGCAGCGTTAAAGAGCAGATTAAAGAGTGTGGTGCAAGGCGTTACCTCAGCAAGTATGGCTTTATTACACCCAAGTATATCCGCAAATTCGCATTCGATAAGATGATAGAGTTAGAGGTGCCCGAATCAGTTGCAGACTTTATAGAAGGTAGAACTCCTAAAAGCATTGGAGCCAAGCATTACATGGCGATAGTAAGGCAAGCGGATAAATTCTATGGGCGATATGCAGATTACCTTAACGGGCTTAGAACGTCGCAGCAGGCGAAGATTTAACCATACTCATTAGCGGTTCTGGTAAGTCTTCGGGACTTCTCCTAGGAAATTTTGGGAGTGGTAACTTGCGGGACTTGATTAACTCTTTAATGAATATTGAACTTTCTTCTATGTCTTTTAGGATTTTTGCGGACAACTTTTAACAGAAGAAGATGAAGCAAAAATTATTAGATACGGCATCAAAAGAAATTCCTTAAGCGTGCACATAAGCGAATGGAGCATAATGGAGGCGACTGCGGAGAGGATTTTGAGGAGATCAACGAAAGTCAACTTCTGCAATATTTGAAGACTGGCTGGCAAATCGTTCATAGACTTGCAAATGGCGAGGTTATTGTAAAGCGGTAACTTTGCTTGCTTATGAAAGGAGGGTTATGGGTCTGTTTCGCCGTAGTGTAGTGATGCTGTGTAAATGTCTGATATGTCGATTATGCCGTCGCAGTTTATGTCTAGGTTGGGACTGTGGGGACATGTTTCGCATGGGATTGGATGCCAGTACTCGCTATTGGTGCGAACTGCGCCATAGGCCAGGGCGATGAGATAGATGTCTTGAATGTCAACTATGCCGTCAGCGTTTACGTCTCCAACAATAGCAATCGTCACTACACCATCAAATATATAGGTGTTGTCTGCGGTGTCTATTTCGCCCGGAATAGGCCACGCATAAGCGCTTATGGTGTAGTTGCCCTTAGCAAAGCCAGTGGTGTTCCAAGTGAAGGTTAAGGTTGTGAAGTCTCCGCTTGTAAGGATTTTGTTTTCGAGTGTGCCGATGATGGTTTCATTGGCGTAGAAGGTGACATTGGAGGGTTCAGAAAAAGCGCCCTGATTTTCAATAGTCACATTAATCGATACGTTGTAATTTTGCCCCACCACAGTTTTGAAAGGTACGACATCCCATACCTTTATGTTGCGTAGACCTGCCGGTCGTATGATGACCAGGCCATCGGTAAGGTTGTTGTCTACTGTGTCTGTTTCGCCCGGAACTGTGTCTGCCACAGCGCTTATGTTGTAGTCTCCAAGCGCTACGTTTGTCGTGTCCCATTGGATCAGCTTAGTTATTTTTGTACCCCGAGCGAGGGATGGGATGGTAATGTTACCCGCTGTGTAAAAAGTGCTATTAGAGTAGTAGGTGGTGACGTTTATGTTGGTCTCGTTGAATGTTCCTTCGTTTCTTACAGTTACCGTAATGTTCATGTGTATCCCTTGGGGTACAGGCAGTGAAGGACTGACACTGACGCTTGTCAGACCAATGTCGTGAACTTGGCTCCTGAAGGCGTAAATATTTCCGTCCTTTGAGCCCACGTAGAGTGTGTCGTTAAGGACAGCTGGGGAAGAGTCAACTGACGCGTTTGTTTGATAGCTCCACACTATGTCGCCACTTTCTTCATATAAAGCGTAGATTTTCCCGTTTGTTGACCCCACAAAAACCTTGCCTTCCGCAACAGCAGGAGAAGACCACCCTACAGAGCCTATTGTCCTATGCGGCCATAATTCTTTGCCGTTTGTAACATCGAACGCATATATATTGCCATTGTTTGAACCTACAAAAACTGCGGGTGAAGAATCAACTGAACCGATCGCGGGTGAAGAATCAATTATACCTCCTATTGGCTTTTGCCATTGAAATTCGCAATCCATATTCAAAGCATAAATGCTTCCATTTCCCGCGCCTATAAAGACTTTTCCGTAGGCAACGGCAGGAGAGGATATAATGTGTATCTGGGCTCCTATCGCATAGCTTTCTAGTACCGTACCATTTGTCTCATCTATGGCGTATACTGTCCCATTCCATGTCCCCACAAAAACTCTGCCAGAGGCAACAGCAGGCGAAGAATCAACGGCACCGTCTAAACGACAGGGCAACCATAACTGGTTGCCATTCGTCTTGTTGAAGGCATAAAGATTGCTGTCTTCACAGGCTATGAAAACTCTATTACCAGAAACCGTTGGAGAAGAGTATATCCTACCATTCGTGTGGTTCGTCCATACAAAGTTTCCATCTACATCCCAAGCGGAGATTGTTCCGTTCTCCAAAGCGATGAAAACCATGTTGTCAGCAACTGCGGGGGATGATTGGATTGCGTAACCTAAGGTTTTGCTCCAAATTACGTTTCCATCCGTTGCGTTTAAGGCGTAAAAAGTGCCATTTGTTGAGCCTATAAAGACTGTAGCATTGATGACGGCAGGAGATGAGTAGCTTACAGGCCCAATTGTTTGCTTCCACAAAGTTCCGTTTGAGACGGGTGCTGGAGAAGTTGAATTCCCTACATGTGTTGGGTCGTGGCGGAACATAGGCCAAGCCTCACGAACCGTTATCAGTTGCCAAGTTGCGTTTATGCCAACAGGTTTGAAGTTGTCCTTTAGGGTTAGAGTTACATTGTACATTCCAGCCCCGTTGTAGGGGTGCGTAGTTGCGTTTTGATTCGTTTCTGTAACTGCGCCATCTCCGAAGCTCCAAGTGTAGCTGATGATGCTTCCATCACGGTCAAAGCTCGCTGACGCATTGAAGGTCACCATTTGAGTGACAATAGGACTTGTGGGATAAAAGTCGAAGGAAGCCTGCGGTGGTTTGTTGGCTTGAAAGGCGTAGACGTTTTTGTCAAGGGAACCTACGTAGACCTTTCCTTCAAAAATGGCTGGAGAAGATACAACAGGACCCCCTGTTGCAAAGTTCCATATTAGGCTCCCATCGGTCACGTTCAAAGCATAAATCATGTTGTCACATGAGCCCACAAAGACTTTGTCAATAGCAATTGCGGGAGAAGATACAACAGGGCCTCCCGTTTTAAAGTTCCATAATTGTCTGCCATCGGTCGCATTCAAAGCATAAACCCTTGTATCGTTCGAGCCGACAAAAACCATGCCGTAGGCAACAGCGGGAGAAGAGACAACCGCATACTCGCGCGCTGTCTCAAAGTGCCAAAGGTACTTTCCAGTGGTCGCATTGAGTGCATAAACTCTCCCATCGCCCACCCCTACAAAAACTCGGCCATCAACGACAGCCGGCGAGGACCAAACGAGATCTGCTGTAGGAAATCTCCATTTTTCCATCCCATTTGTAGCATCGATTGCATATACATAGCCATCGTCTGAGCCAAAGAAAACGACGCCTCCAGACACAGCGGGAGATGAACGCACGGGACCTTTAGTTGTGTAGTTCCATCTTTTGCTTCCATCGGTCACGTTCAAAGCATAGGTTTGGTTGTCACTTGAACCGACGAAGACTTTATTATAAGCAACAGTAGGAGAAGATTCAACCGAGCCGTTAGTCGGATAGTTCCATATTATTCCAAGTGTAATTTCATCTAAAGCATATATACTGCCATTAATTGAGCCAACAAAAACCCTACCACCTGCGACTGCAGGAGAAGAATAACTGACCGCACCGATCCAGGCGCTATTTATTGGTTCTCGCGTAGTCGCGTTCAAAGCATAAAGGTATCCATCCTCTGATCCCACGAAAACCTTGCCATCGACAACGGCGGGAGAACACCTTACTCCTCCACCTGTCGTATAGTTCCATAGAGATTCAATGTATTCGTGCACCACCGAAGTTGAGTTTCCAGTGTGATTCAGGTCATGGTGGAACATCGGCCACCAGTCTACGGTGGACTGTGCCACAGAAAATCCAGAGTTGCCATGAGAGTCGGCTGCTCCGGAGAAAGTACTGATGGGAAACACCGAAACTAAAAACAACACAACCAAGACGAAACTAACAACTGCTTTTCCTTTCATTTTCTAAACCCTTTCTCCCTTTCTTCTATCTACCTATGAAGAAGAGGCGCCAAACCATCAGAGAATCCTGCTCATCGGCTTCTCAGATGCTCTCTGCGGGAGCCAGTCATGTTACAATGAAACTTTGCCTCTCCCTTCACTGAATAGTTACATTATAGGTCTCTTTTAAATTTTGCGAAACTATGTTTCAGCCACCAAAAGCCCTTACAGTCTTATCTTTGAACTGTTCACAGTTGTAGTGGTAGCGGACCTTCTTTGCTGGTATAGCATGCAACAGATTCTTGAATTGCCTATAAAAAATGGGGTTTATTCGTGTTTGTTGAAGTTGAGGATGTCTATGGTTGTGTCGCGTATGTTTACGACGCCGTCATCGTTTATGTCTGCGTTAGGAGTGCCCGCCGCGGATGTTTTATGGGTCTGTTTCGCCGTAGTGCAGTGCTGTTGTGTATATGTCTGCTATGTCGATTATGCCGTCGTCGTTTATGTCTAGGTTGGGTTTGTATTGTGGTGTTCCGATTGTGGTTCCGTAGGATAGGGCGATACTGTATATGTCTGCTATGTCAACTATGCCGTCGGCGTTAACGTCTCCAACAAGCGCAACGGTGACAACACCGTCAACGAGCCTGTTGTCCGCCGTGTCTGTTTCGCCCGGAATAGGCCAAGCATAGGCGCTTATGGTGTAGTTGCCCTTAGCAAAACCAGAAGTGTTCCAAGTGAAGGTGATGGTAGTGGAGTTTCCGCTTGTTAGGGTGACTGTTTGTGTTGCAATGGAAGTTGCGTTGGCGTAGACTGTAATGTTGAAGGTTTCAGTGTAATCGCCTTCATTTGCTACTGTCACGTTGATGTGGCAGCAGTATCCCTGACCCACCAAAGTCTTCAAAGATTTGACGTTTCTGACGGCGCGTTGGTTCTGTTATGGGTTCAGTTGTATGGTGCTGGACAAGTCAACCATTGACTCACACGGTACGAGTAATCGGCATAGTAGCAGGCGTATACGTAGCCTATGGGTGCTAGTTTATTTCAGATTTCAATTAAGGTTTGAATCTTAATCTGACTTTTCTGCTTATGAGGTGGTGACTATTATGGAGAAAAAAGGCAATTGACATTTTGAATGTTTCATTGTTATGGGCCTACTTTTCCGAAATTTAGGGCTATGATGTAGATATCTGATATGTCAATAATTCCATCTTTGTTTACGTCGGCTATGGGACTCCATCCTGGATCCCCAGGTTTAGAGCCGAAGGCACATCCAGCGAAGTATATGTCTTCTATGTCTACTATCCCATCAAGATTCACATCACCCATTAGAGGTGGCCAGCGCCCCATAAGCGGATACCTGTCTCGATTATTTGCGTCTATAATGCGGGGTTCATCTCCAATTCCATCGCTGCCCGTTAGATTTTGATAGGGGCCGTAATAGAAGTCAACACCCGCATAGTTGCTCCAATAGTTGCCGCCAGAAGGATAGCCATCATCCCATCTGTTAATTGAGTTGAGACTGAGTACTTGCCACATGTTTTCAACGAGGTTGTTTTGGTATATGGTATTATTATTAGCTGTGGCTAGGCATATGCCGACTAGACTTCCCGGATCTCCGCCTCCAGTAACGTTGTTACCAACAACGACATTATTGTCAGAATATTTGTATAAATAAATGCCAATAATATTTCTTAATACCCTGTTGTTGTTGATGTTGTTGTGATGTGACGCATCTGCATATATGCCGATGACGTTGTCTGTTATCGTGTTGCCGAAAATTGCATTGTCATCAGAATAGTTTAAGGCGATGCCATAGAAATTGTTTGTTGCGTTGTTTGCACTTATAGTGTTGTTGTCAGAACTCCATAGGTAAATGCCATTGTAATTGTCAGAAGCGATCACATTCGTTATCGTAGAGTTAGTCGTGTACGCAAATAATACCCCCTGTTCATTATTTAACAGGTTTAGATTCTTCACAGTGATACTTGTAGAATTGACAACTGCTACATATCCTGCATTTGTTGGAACTTGTTTGTCATGCTGGTTGATCCAGTAACATATGGGCTTTCCGTTCACGGTATTTGAAGTATCAACATCGTTCACATAATGTAAAAGGGAAACACCATAAATTCCAAAGTTGTATGAATTGCCTGCCATCTGATTGTTTCTAAGCGTGTTTGTGCTAGACTCATACAATAGGACTCCTTGATCATTGTTTGCTATCACGTTGACGCTAATGACGTTACTGCCGGAATGGTCTAGATATAGTCCCACTCCTCCCCCTGTTCCGTTTAATACCGTGTTTCCGTTAATTGTATTATTCTCAGCGGACAACCACAGACCAATACCTATATAATTTTTTGTGATCATGTTGTTGCTGACGGTATTATTACTGGAATTGACTAATTGGACGCCACGTTTGCCTTTTGAGGTTACTGTATTGTAGACTATGGTGTTGTTGCAGGAACCGTACAAGTATATACCGTAGGTGTTGTTTGCTACCTTCACATTTTCTATGAGGGACTCAGCTGCAAATGCAAAAAGCACTCCGTGAACATTATTAGTTAGGTTCAAATCTCTGACGGAAATGTTTGTCGAGTTTACAACAGCTACATACCCTGCATCGGCTGGAATCTCTTTATCCTTTTGATTTACCCAATAATAAACAGGCTTGCCATCCACAGTATTAGAAATGTCTATGTCTTGAATGAAATGTGAGAGATAGTTTCCTGTAACGCCAAGGTTATATTCGTTCGCTGTCATGTCATTATCTCTAAAAACGTTATAGCCAGACTTTTGTACATTGACACCATACGTGTTGTTCAACGCTATATTGCACGAGACAGTGTTATTATCAGATTTTTCTATAAAGAGACCGAAATCATTGTTTAGCAATTTGTTGAAGTCAATTCTGTTGTCTTTAGAATAGTATAAGTCAATGCCATTTGCATTATTAATCAATATGTTATCGTTAACGTTGTTCCTCTCAGATTCATAGAGATAAATGCCTGCATAGTTATTCATTGGAGCGTTGTTATAGGCCGTATTGTTATTAGAATATGTAAGGTATATGCCGAAGTAGTTATCTGAAGCATTCACGTTTTCAATAAGAGAATCGATGCTGTAGGCGAATAATACTCCTTCAAAGTTTTTCGTTAAGTTTAGGTCTTTGACAACGATGTTTGTCGAGTTCACTACGGCAACGTAACCAGCATCTGAAGGAACATGTTTGTCATGCTCGTTAACCCAATAATACAATAGCTTACCATCAACCGTGTTCGAAGTGTCTATATCATGGTTAAAGTCTCCAAGACCATCACCATAAACCCCGAAGTTATACACATTGTGTGTCATGTTATTATTTCTGAGCGTTGCGTCTGCAGTATTGTACAAAAATATTCCATGAAAGTTATCTAAAGTCGTTATTTCATTAATAGTAATCCCTTTAGCTCCCGTTACGAAAATGCCTGCGTAGTACAGAGAACTCTTACTTTTCTTGAGCGTGAGTCCGCTGATTTTAATCCCGTCCACGGTTACTAGCACAACGTCTGCCCTTCCTTGACCATCAATTATCGTGTTCCCTTGATCTTCTCCTAGAAGGGTCAAATCTTCCTTGTTTATCCATACATTTTCATAGTACGTTCCAGAAGCTACAAAAACAGTATCTCCTTCAAACGCAGCATCTATTGCCTTTTGTATTGTATCATAATTGTCAGGAACTCTAATGACTTGTGGTACCCTGACCCTTATTTGCGTAGATAAAGCATTGTTGTTGATAATTGCTTCACCAATCAAAGGTACAACGTAAGACGTAACATTGTACGTTCCTTCAATTGTTGGTTTCCATGAGCAACTTACAGAAGTCGATGAACCACTCGCTAAAAAGCCGACAGTCACAGAATCAACAACACTGCCATTGATCAATAGTTGTATAGTCATGTCACTTTCATCACTTGTTCCCATGTTAAGTATGGTGGTGTTAATGGTCGCAACACTTCCAAGTCTTATGTATGAGGGTGTCTTCCAATTCAGGACGAGGACATCGTGCTCTGCAGGAGCCTGCTCAACAGCCTTTCTAGCATTGATCCTTCCAAATCCATAGAAGACATCAAAGCCTGGACCGCCTAGGTCATCTGCAGTGTACTGTAACTGAGCCCACACTTGATCTCGCGTCATGCTGGGGAACCGACTCCAGATTAATGCAGCGACACCAGAAACATGGGGAGCTGACATTGAAGTTCCACTCATATACGCGTAAGAGTCATCCCAAACCGTTGAATAAATCTGAACACCAGGCGCCGCAACTTCAACCCAATTCCCAAAATTTGTAAAACTAGCCGGATCATCATTTTGATCAGTTGCTGTTACAGCAAGAACTTCATCGTAGGCAGCGGGATAATGTTTAGTGTCGGTAGCATCATTTCCAGCTGCTGCAACTACGAGCACGCCATGGTCATACGCATATCTTACAGCCTCATGCAAAAGCGTGCTTTTCACGTAGCTACCCCAACTGCAGCTTATAATGTCTGCTCCTTGATCCACAGCATGGATAATAGCGCTCGCGAGATCGCTTAGCCTTCCACTTCCACTTGCATCTAAACCCTTCTCAGCCATAACTCGAACCTGAGCAAGCCCAGCTATGCCTACACTATTGTTAACAACAGCCGCGATGACTCCAGCACAATGCGTTCCATGACCATGATCGTCCATGGGATCAGGGTCGTTGTTCACCCAATCATAACCAAGCTGGACATAATTATCAGCAAGGTCGGGATGATTCCAGTCTATTCCAGTATCAACCACAGCCACAAGAACGGAAGGATCGCCCATAGTCGTATTCCAAGTCCAATCAGCCTCTATCTTCTGTGGTCCCCATTGTTTTGGCCAGTCCGGATCGTTTGGGATAGAATCTATCTCAAACCTTATGTTAGGCTCGACGTATCTCGCCAATCCCATAGCTCTAACCTTCGATGTGAAAGAAAATAATGTCTCATTAGGCATGTCAGCTACAACAGCTGCAACCTTACGATCCATCGATACCGTATTGGCAACCTTACCACCATCGCTCTCAACAAGGTCCACCAGTTCTGAGTAGCTGTCTGGTCGCATATCACTGAGCCCGATCACCAGCTCAGCAGAATTATCGTCCCCAAACGCAAAATCACCCCACTTTGCTTTAGCGTCGAAGACCCACTTGCCGCCAACTTCAAAGGGTAGTTGAAAATCATCCATCAATCGTGAGTTCAATCCATTTTTAAGAAAAGACTTCATCGTCGGGGTGGACCACCGTTCTATTGAAGACCCGGAAATATTGTCGTTCACATACAATATGCCAGACTCTGCCCCAACCAGTTGAATATTAAATGCCAGTGTTAATAGGCTCGTTAACAGTAGTGTGAGCATTATTGCTGAAGCTGTCTTCTTCTCCATAAACACTGTTCTCCCTTCTCCTGCACAACCATACAGTATACTCTCCAGACAATTTAGGTTTTATGGAGAAATCTTCTATGCATGCATGGTTATTGTAAAGCGGTAACTTTACTTGCTTATGAAAGGAGGGTTATGGGCTTGTTTCGCCGTAGTGCAGTGCTGCTGTGTATATGTCTGCTATGTCGATTATGCCGTCGTCGTTTATGTCTAGGTTGGGTTTGTATTGTGGTGTTCCGATTGTGGTTCCGTAAGATAGGGCGATTGAGTATATATCTGCGATGTCAACTATGCCGTCGGCGTTAACGTCTCCAACAAGCGCAACGGTGACAACACCGTCAACGAGCCTGTTGTCCGCCGTGTCTGTTTCGCCCGGAATAGGCCAAGCATAGGCGCTTATGGTGTAGTTGCCCTTAGCAAAGCCAGAAGTGTTCCAAGTGAAGGTGATGGTAGTGGAGTTTCTGCTTATTAGGATGACTGTTTGCGTGGCTATTGTTATTGTGTTAACGTAGGCAGTTACGGCAAAAGTTTCATCGTATATACCGTAGTTTAGGATTTTTAAGTCTATGCGTAAGGTGAAGCCTTGTCCGACAATAGTTTTTGACGTGATGACATTTGTTATTCCTATGTCGTGTGGGTTGAAAGGCTGGAGCAGTGGATATCTATCGATATTATTGACGGCAATCGTGTAGTTGGTGTCGCCTATACCGTCGCTTCCAAACACGTTTTGGTTAATCCCGCTCTTATCATCCACGCCGGTGTAGTCGCTCCAGTAATTTCCGCCAGAAGAATAACCGTTGTCCCAAGCATTGAAGTACTGTTCACTCTTTGCACTTTCGTTGTTGTTGATGAAGTTGTTGTGGTAGATGATGTTCCCATTAGAATTTGATATGTCGATTCCCAGCTGATTTTCTGATATGGTGTTTGCGTAGATGACGTTTCCACCTGATTCTAGATTGAAGCCAATGTTGTTTAAGCTGATGATGTTTTTGTATATGGTGTTGTTGGTTGAAGAAGCGGTCAAATTGACGGCAACGGTGTTCTCTTGGAATATGTTGCTGTAGATGAGGTTGTTGGCGGCGTTGGTACCTTCGAGGGCAATTCCATTGGAATTCATGAGAGACATTATGTTGTCGTAAATTTTACAATTGGTGGCATCGACAACGAGTATGCCTTGGTCCCAGTGAGTTATCACAATTCCAGCAATAATGGACCCGGAGGCACCAGGTAACAAGGTGATAGCTATTCCTGATCCGCCGCCGCTGAAGATGGGGGAGCTTCCCGGTAGACCTATAATCGTTAAGGTCTTGTTGATAACTATAGACTCGTGGTAGATGCCCGGAGCTATTACAATGGTAGATCCTGAAGTAGATGCGTTTATTGCCTCCTGCACCGTCTTGTAATCTTCCGGAACCCTAACAATATTTCCAAACGCGTACATTTTTTGGTCATATGAGCCTACGTACACTAGACCGTCGGTAACGGCTGGAGAAGACTCAACACAGCCGCCTGTTATGTAGTTCCATATCGAGGCTCCTGTTGCAGCGTCCAAACAGTAAACTTTGCCATCATATGATCCTACGTAAACCCTACCATCAGCAACAGCAGGAGAAGAAACCGTCCAGTTACCTGTTGTATAATTCCAAAAGAGCTCTCCAGTCGAAGCCGCCAAGCAGTAAACCTTGCTATTATACGACCCTACGTAAACCCTACCATCAGCAACGGCAGGAGAAGAAGACACCATGTCGCTTGTTGCGTAGTTCCAAATCAAGTCTCCAGTGTAAGCATTAAGACAGTAAACTGTGCCATCACCTGACCCTACGTAAACCTTACCATCAGCAACAGCAGGAGAAGAAGACACAGCGCCGAATGTTCGATATGCCCATATACGTGCTCCTGTTGCAGCGTCCAAACAATAAACGTCACCATAGTCTGATCCTGCCGATCCTACAAAGACCTTACCACCAACGATAGCTGGAGAAGAACATACTTCGAGGCCAGCAGTATAATTCCAGAGTGAGGCTCCTGTTGCAGCGTCCAAACAGTAAACTTTGCCATCATATGATCCTACGTAAACCTTACCATCAGCAACGGCAGGAGAAGAAGACACATAGTTACCTGTTGTATAATTCCAAAAGAGCTCTCCAGTCGAAGCCGCCAAGCAGTAAACCTTGCGATCAGTCGATCCTATATAGACTCTACCGTCAGCAACAGCAGGAGAAGAGCACACACTGCCGCCAGTTGCGAAACTCCATTTTGAGGCTCCTGTTGCAGCGTCCAAACAGTAAACCTTGCGATCAGTCGATCCTATATAGACTCTACCGTCAGCAACAGCAGGAGAAGAGCACACACTGCCGCCAGTTGCGAAACTCCATTGTGTTTGGTTTGTGTTTGGCGTCGGGCTTTCAGTATAGCCTGTGTGGCTGAGGTCGTGATGGAACATCGGCCAAGAATACATTGTGGATGCAAGCATACTTCCTTTCCATTGAACGTAAAAGTAATTTGACCACCATAACATCTGGTTGTAGTACCATCCTTGAACCCAATCCCGCTCGAATCTACGGCTTATTGTTTGATATAATGGGACACTAGGACAGTCTTCGTGGTAAAGTCTTTGAAGTTCGTAATATGCTTGTCTCCTTGCTGTTTCGTTCGTTGTGCCTATACCTTGCCGCATCAATTCGTCAATCGTTTCGTTAGAGTACATTTGCCATTGCGGAAAGGTTCCACCACTATACATGAAAGCATACACAAAGTTATGAGGGTCCGCATAATCTGCTAGCCAACCAACTTGAAATATAGCAATTTCGTGATTGTGTAGTGACGGTATATAATAACTCCATGGCACTGGTTGTATTTGGATGTGGAACTTATCGTTTATAGATTCAATATTTGCTTTAATAATCTCGCACGCTTTCTCTCGAACCAGATTTCCTTCATTGTAGCATATTGTGAAGTTGAAGCCATTATTCCAGACTTGTCCGCCCCAAGCACTTGCAAAGTAGTCCGCAGCCATGTCTAGATTTATGCTATATTTTTCCTGTCCAGGATTGTAAAATGGTAGCCCAGATATTATAGGCGTTGCTGGTTGATATGCTTCTCCTCGCAATTCTTCCTCTATCAACTTGCTGTAGTTGAATGCATAAGCGAAACCTTTTCTCACATTGATATCGCTAAAGAAATTAGGTGGGATACCGCTTTCATTAAATGTTCCTATGGGTAACCCGCCTGGAACACCTAGATACGGACTTGAAGTGGATATATTAAAAGTGAAAAACATCGCGTAGCAAGTTAGATCTTCCAGCGGATAAATGCACCGAATACCAGGCTGCCCCAAAACCTCGTCAATTGCGATCCTTGGCACTTGTGTATGATCCAACTGCCCTTCTAAGAACATATTTTTCCTAACTTCCCAGTTATCTATTCTCTTAGATGTTACTCGCTGCAGAAAACCGTTAGAACCCGGTGCTGGCCACCCGCCCCAGTAACTGTCAAACTTGACTAGTGACCATTCAACGCCTTTTCGATAGTAATCCAGCAAAAATGGGCCTGTTCCACACATGGCATTCAAATGTGGACCTGGAGGCTCCGTAGTCTGATTTTCAATAGCTGTTTTGGATGGTCTGTTGTAGATTGTCCAGTTATTCCATGTCCCAGGCCAATCTCCAATCTCTACGCACCATTTTTTGCATAGGATAGATGACCATGTTTGTGCTAATATTTGCATGAAGGGTGGATAGGGTTTTGTCAAGTGAATGGTAACTGCTGTTTCGTTCCTTGTGATGGCATTATCTATTTGTTGTCCTGTTACAGTGAAACCTCCTTCAGCATCACGACTTCCGAACACGTCGAAGAGGGGTTCGTAGAACACCCATGCAGGGCCTCCTGCGACATCTAGGACCATGAACCTCTCAAAAGAGTATTCTACGTCTTCAGTTGTAAGCGTTTCACCGTTATGAAATTTGACACCTTGCCTTATAGTAAAAGTGTAGTTCAAACCATCAGCGCTAATGGCCCAACTGGTTGCAAGGCGTGGTACGAACTGGTCTGTTTTTTCTTCGTCAAAAAATAACAAAGGTTCGTAAACGTTCAAGATAGGCTCCATACTTGCAGTGTCATAGCATCGAGCTGGATCCAGAGTGCTAGGTTCGTATGGATAAGCCACTACCATATGACTTGGAATATTAAGAATCCACTGTGTCATTAAAGGATAATTATCGATATTACTTTCATCTATAACATAAGGTGTGTCGGCCATTCCGTCATTGCCTGTCTCATTTTGATATGGACCACTATACAAATCAGTGCCATTGTAGTCGCTCCAATAGTTCCCGCCAGAAGGATAACCATCATCCCAAAAGTTACTGAATGAAGCGCCAGGCACATGTACTTGCCGAATTTCGTTCATAAAGTTGTTATGATAAATGCGATTGTCTGCAGCCTCCTCGAGCCAGACGCCTACTTCATTGTTTGTTATGTTGTTTTCATACAGAGTGTTGTAGCTTGAATATTCGGATAGACGGATGCCAACAGGGCTGTCTGTTATGTTGTTTCTATACGAAGTATTGTTTGAAGAACTGGAGAGCCAGATGCCGTCGTTGGTGTTCGCTTTCATGTTGTTTCCGTATAAAGTATTGTTTGAAGAACCAGAGAGCCAGACACCAATATTGTTGTGCATCATGTAGTTTTCGTGTAGAGTGTTGTATAAGGAGACGTCAAGCCAAAGTCCATAATAATCTGTTGCCAATACGTTTCCTGACAAATCATTATAGTTTGAAGACGCAAGAAGCGCCATGCCACCAATAGTGCTTGCTGTTGCATTGTTTCCGAATATGCCGTTGTTCGAAGAAGAATGGAGATATATGCCATATCCGCTGTTTGACACATTGTTTCCCACAAGACTGTTGTATGAAGACTGGTAGAGATAGATGCCAACCCCGTTGTTTGCTGTTATATTGTTTCCAGAAATGCTGTTAGTTGAAGAAGAGCCAAGCCAGATGCCATAATAGAATGCTTTAATTGTCATGTTTTTGATTGTCACGTTGCTTCTCCCTGAAAGCGTTATTCCTGTTCCGCCTGTTCCTTGAACCGTGTAGCCTTGCCCGTCAACTATTATGCTGTCTCTTTCAATCACGATGGAATCATAAATGTTGTCAGTAAAAGTGTAAGTAACATTGTCAACGGTTGTAATGGGTGCTGTTGGTGGGTCTATTGAGCCGTCAGCCCTAATATAAATGGTTCCACTTGCCCAAACTGGTTGAATGTTAAACGCAAATGTTAACATGCTTAATATCAATAAAATCAGCATCATCACTACAACTATTTTCTTGTTCAAAGCCATATCCCCTTTCAACACATTATCAATATGCTAAAGACGCTATTAAGTTTTCAGAAAGAATCTTCTATTGAATCAAAACATATACAATCAACTGCTTCGTCGATCACATAAAACAAAAATTAAGTTGAAATTTCAGCCCCGTCAGCTCATGTTTCTGAATTCTTATATTCTAGACGTATCAGATTAATTATTGTATTACGGCGTTTAGTGATCAAATTGAGCACAAACAAGAAGATTTTACTTTCACTTTTAATTTTGATATGTCTCTCATCATTTGTCTTTGGTTTACAGCTGAATGCCATTGGCGTTGCTTTGATTCAGGAAAATTGGTCAACAGCTCAGAAGACTAGTGATACTGCAAGCTCAGAGAGCATTAAAATTGATCAACCAGTTACTGGGGCTTTTTCAGAGAATTTAACTGCAGCCTTCCAAGGAGGAGGAAAAGATGAACATCAAGCCTTGCAATTTTCCTCAGTTTCTAATTATGTCTATTTTACCCAACACTTGATGTGTAAAGATCACCAAAGCTACAAACCGATTGAGCCCACAACAATATTCAGACCTAGCGATCCTATGGCCGTATGTTTGACAATTGTTTCAATCAAAAAATATGAAACAATCGATTTTAGATGGTATTATAGGGATGACTCTTCTAAGGCTTGGGTTTTATGCTGGAACTGGAGCTACATTGACCCCTACAATATCGAAGGAGAACATGTCATCGCGGGTTATCTTAACATAAGCGGATGTTGGCCTGGAGTAAATTACCCTAGGGCATACAAAGTAGAAGTCTACCACCTGAACACCACTCTTTTGTTTTCAGAGTTCTTTGAGGTCACCAACGGTGGACTAAATAGCCCTCGCATGTGCAAAGATGTCGATGTAAATAGAAATCCGGTTAATATGACGTCGCGATTTACAATAGGAGTGGACACGAAAGCATATCACTATTTAAGATTTGACAAAGTCGCATACTTCAATAATGAGACAGGATTCTGTCACAACTTCACGACTGTTTGGATTCAGCCCGATGGCAATACGTATAAGATACACTCAGGTAGCTTCGAAGACTACAAGGACAAAAATGCTACTTGGAACTATTGGGAATATGGATACGCTGGCGACGATTATATTTCAATCGATTCAGGCACTCCTGTTGGAAACTGGAAGGTGGAAGTTTACCTCGACAGCTATTATTTCAATAACACATGGATGCCTTATGGGCCTATTGCAACTACTCAGTTTGTTGTTGGAAGCGAACCGGTCGCAGATTGGACATTTATGGTCTATCTTGACGCAGACAACTCTTTAGAAGCCCCTGGCATTGAAATTTTCTTGAAAATGGCCAATGTTAGTTCCTCATCCCGGGTAAACATCGTTGCACAAATGGATAGAAGTGCGGGATGGTGGGAGAATGGTGAATGGAAAGATGATACCACATTTGGCAATTGGACAGATTGTAAACGCTTCAACATCACTAAAGGCATGACCCCAACGCCTGAAAACGCAACTTTAGATTTAGGCGAGGTGAACATGGGAGACCCTAATACGTTAAGGGATTTTGTTAACTGGACAATAAACAATTACCCAGCGAATTATTACTGTTTAGTGCTCTGGGATCATGGAACTGGCTGCATGGGTGTCTGCTTCGATAGTAGTACAACCCCGTCAATAGACTTTTTAACCCTTCCAGAACTCAGCCAAGCTTTAAGCGGACTGCCGTCAATCATTGACCTAGTACTCATCGACGCTTGCAGCATGAGCATGACAGAGGTAGCTTATCAGATTAAAGACTATGCGAATGTTCTAGTTGGCCCGGAAGGACTTGGTTATGCACCGACCCCCTATGACAATTACCTTTCAAACTTGATCAGCAACTCATCGAAGTCGCCAAGCGAGTTTGCTAGGGAGGTAGTCACAGACTATATAGATTGGTGTTGGCGAACCCCCGTCAACGATATTCCAAATGCAACGATGTCGGCAATCGACCTAACTAAGATTACGAGTTTGACAGCAGCAATCGACGATTTTGCTATAAATTTGAAGGAAAAAGAAACTCCCTACCATGAACAGATAAGCCTTACCAGAACTCTAACTGAAGGATACCCAGGGCCTTACGCAAACCAGATTGGCTACTACATTGATCTTTACCATTTTGCTCAACTAACCTATCAAAATGTTCCTGATGTAGAACTTCGGAATGCTGCCGATCAAGTTATGATTGCGCTTTCAATCGGTAACGCAATAATCGTCGAAGCTGATAAAGCTGATCTAAATGCTCATGGTTTGTCAATATTCTTTCCAGATGAGAAGGGAAAATACGATTCCTTCAAAAACTTATATGAAAAGACAGCCTTCACGATTGATACTCCATGGGATGAATTTGTGAAATACCACCTATCTGGATACGTTTTAACAATTCAGACGCCTTACCCTAAAATCCGAATAAAAGTAAACGAGGATTTGTATTTAACAGATGCCGATGGAAAAATCAAGATGTTTGGTTTGCCTGGTTCTTCTTATACTGTCAATGTCACGACGCATGTTTCAATCGGACCCTATTCACGAGGAGTTTTCACTAAATGGAACGATAGCGTTACGACGAACCCAAGAACCATCTTTTTAAACGAAGAATTGACACTAGAAGCTGAATATGAGACTCAGCATCAACTTATCATAGATACAAACTTTGGTACGACAAATCCATCTGAAGATACCTGGTACAATGCTGGCTCAACCATCCAGATCAGTGCGTCTGCTCCGAGTACTATTGATGGTGAACAGTATGTGTGGCTTGGATGGACTGGAACAGGCCTCGGAAGCTACACTGGAATGGACAAGTCAGTTTCGATAACCATGAATGGTCCTATCAACGAGACTGCAGCTTGGAGACATGAATACTTCTTAACTTTAACTTCTCTTCAAGGTTCGCCTACGCCGACTAGCAGATGGTTCGTTGCTGGAACAGCGATCAATACATCGGTTACTTCACCATGGCCACTACATGCAACAGACACACGGTACGTCTGCACTGGATGGACTGGAACGGGAAGCGTTCCTCCATCCGGAACATCTACAACGGTGACCTTCACAATAGATAAACCATCAAGTATAGAATGGAATTGGAAAACTCAGTATTTTTTGACGGTGCTCACATATCCTGCAGGGGTAAGTCCACAGCCAGACATCTCTCCACAAGGACCATGGTACGACATGGGTACGCTGGTGACTTGCACCGCTAAGGAGATAAACGGATACATATTTGACCACTGGACTTGTGAAGAGGCAAGCTGGGAATTGGGCATTAAACTAATAAATGTCACCATGAACGGGCCGTGCGAAGCCACCGCTTACTATGTACGCGCGCGCGCTTGGTGGGAGACCTTGTTACGCCCCGAGAACTTGCAAATTCTCCTAGGACTTGTGGGGATAGTGCTCACTGTCGCTCTCGTTGGAACTGCATGGATCAGAACTCGTAAAAGAAGAAGCATAATCAAAACCTTCTTGGATGAAATCGATGACGTCTATTCAAAGTACAAAGCGAATCCTCGAAAGTGCGAAGAAGAACTTTTCAGGTTGAGAAACACGATTTTAGAAGGACTAACTGATGGCAAAATCACTGAAGAAAACTATGATATCTTAGATAGTAGGATAGACAAATACATGAAGGAGCTCCAGAAAAAAAGAAACGCGAGTGCCAATGATTAGTATTTGGAAAAAAAGTGGATCGTTACATCCATTGCATGCATTAGAAAGAAGCTCTACGTTTAAGCCGAATAAAGTCCTTTTCTGTCATTTTCGATTCATACTTTGCGGCTGCCTCAAGTTCCTTCAAGTAGACTTTGCCTTCCCTTGATAGTTTGAATCTGACACCGATAGCTTTGGGTCCCCACTCTTCGATTAAGAGACCGTTCTTGACAAGTCGTCGTATTGTTTGCTTGGAAACGCCGAAACGAGCGTGAAGGTCAAGAAAGGGCAAAGGCTGATCCGACATAGCTTGAAACAGACGGATTCTTTCAACGTGAGAAAGAGGTCTATAGCCGCCTTGACTAAGTGTCGTCTCCCGCCCCATAGGCTGATTGCCTACGCTTCGCCTAGTCAACCTTCCTTTAACAACAAGAACGTTTAGGAACGATGAATCTAGGTTCACTTTTGATTTGAAGCGGTCTGCGGCGGTTCGCATAGGATCTGTTTTTCTATCTGTGAAGGCAGATATCTCTTGTTCGCGTAGGCATTTCTCTCTCGGACTTCTGACTTTTGAAATGAACTTTACACGAATACCTTCTGTTGTTGCTGTCGATGTAAATTTTTCATCTTTCTTCCTCATAAGTTGCAATGAACCCCTAGCAAGAAGAGGGCTGTTTCGAGAAACATACAGAAAACCATCCATCCTTTTTAGTTTACCTCTAAGGCTCAGGAAAGACCCGGAGACATGTTTTTCACTAACCAAGACTTGACCAGATTTAACCCATTCTTTAAGATGATAATTTATAAGCTTGCCAGGGATGCTAAAGTAGTTAGCAACCTCACGCGCATAACGAGGCTTGGACAAAAAGTGTAAAAGTTTTGAACGATCTAACTTCTGCATTTAAGTCGTTTAATTTTGTCTCATACAGGTATATAAAAGTTTGAACAGAGAGGAGATCATAATGTTTACAGTGGATCGATAAGAGAAGGCTGACTATATACTCAAAAAACCATTTGTATACTGGTTTATCCTCAAAGTGTAGGGACAGAAGTCAGCTTTTGATTCTTTCTTGATATGGCTCAATATAAGAATCGCAAACCACTTATCTCAAATTTTTAGTTTTTAACGCCCAAAATAAGCGCACGTTCGACACCTGAAAAATTTAAGAGCAAACGAGGCGATATATTGCACGGTGACATTGACGAGCAAGGAATCCTCGAAAACAGACCTCATGTATGAAATCACGTACAACCCCAAGTTCGTGCCACGGCATTCTCCCAAAGTCAATATTAAGACTATCACCATCGATGACAAAAATAGATATTTTATGAAAAATCATGAAACTGGAAGCCTATATGACCTCAGCGAATTTGGTAGTGACC
>Ga0315280_10004425_pt1 | contig 20741 bp, 19 predicted proteins | sample YL17G06_40_MG_FD_203697 | JGI IMG/M metagenome (GOLD analysis project Ga0315280, IMG submission 203697) | Sediment microbial communities from Yellowstone Lake, YNP, Wyoming, USA - YL17G06_40 | ecosystem: Environmental > Aquatic > Freshwater > Lake > Sediment | place: USA: Wyoming | collected...
GTTGCTGCTTCGATCCTGCCTCTGACGTCGTATATGGTTTCTCTCACTATATTTGTTTGGTCGTTAATCTTTAAGCTCTTTTCGGTCACGATCCAAATCTCAGAAATGGTGCGGGGGGTGGGATTCGCGCACCAGTTTACCAGTAAAAAGCGGGTGTACCTCAACGGTCAGCTGAGTAATAGCGCTATGGTCCAGAATTACTGGATTTGGCCTATTTGCACTGAAGAGAGCGCGATCATTCACTAAGCCGGAATCTCGCATTCCCAAGATGTTCTAGCCTTAGCTTTGGAGGATGACCCTTGGGCCACGGTACGAGTCCCCGATGAATCATCCATCCGCCAATTTCTTTGCCCCGCAACTCAATACAATCTCTCCAGAAGGACCGTGAAAGTTGTATTCTTACAGTAATCTCGTCGAGTTCGATGGTCACATGTAAGCAGTTCTTGTCAAAGAATCTGTCTCTGTCTTCTCGTGATATTCTAATGCCATACCCTCTTCCAGTTTGGCTAGGCGAACTAGTTTTCCAGCCAACGACACGCATTCAAGATCCGCACGCTCTTTTGATGTGTTCTTATGATAAAGGGGTATGTATTTTTCCTCATCCTAGCATAGCTGCAAATGACCTTGACGCGCACACGCTAAAATGCATACTCAAACTATTCCTTCAGCAGTTCATCAAGATTCAGTCCCGCTGGCATTACGTCAGCACCTTGAGGTGTCTTTCCAGTTTCGAAAATTGTCCGCCAATACTCATAGTTCTGCTTACCTCCGAAGACAGTATTTGACAATTCGAGATTCTTCCAGATTGCGAGTCGAGTTAGGTTACGAATCACTCTGGTAATGGTATCCCAAAGTGGTTCTGGGAATTTGTACTCGAAAAGCTTCGCTTCATCGAACATTCTCCCTTGATAGAGAAATGATCGTTTAACCGTTTTCGCAACAACGTCGAGCCAGTTATACAAGATCTCTTCTTTGCTCATTCTGAAAGCTCTAAGATGGTCTTCGGGTATGTCTTCTCCCTTCTGGACTTGTTTTTCAATCTGATAAGTCCCGATGTCAGGATCGAATTTCCCATCATAGATTTCCTGTGCTATGATCCTCATCAATCTCGTAATTTGTGACTTCTCTAGCTGCCTCGGGTTATCGCCACTATCAATCCTGTAGTCTAGAGGAGTTTCCAGTACGTCTTGGTAGATGAAGAACGAATAGAAGGTCTTCTCTATAGTGCTATACGAGAGAGGCTTCTCCTGTTCTCTTCCTCCAAAATCAATGAAATCCTTGAGAGTATTCTCGGGATTGTGTGTGATGCTGTTTCTAACATCATCAAGTATGTATCTCTTGATTTCTCGGTGTTCGCCTTTGAAATATGACACTAGATCTTTTTCGGAGAAGTTGTAGTCATCTTCACTCTTGCCCATCGCCTTTTGGTACGTACGTAGGCGCTCAGTATACAGAGTACTGCCTAGGTGTCGTTGAACCGACTTATCGAAGGCTACTTGCCGAAGGGTTGTTCCAGCGTTCGTATTGGTCGTAAGAAGCAAATCGAGATTGGGATTAAGGAAAACCCTCACTGGTAGCGAATGAACACCTAGGAGCACCTGTGCGGCAGCTTTGTGCTGCCCGTCAAAAACGCTCACTTTTGACTTCGTTTTCTTTGGTTCCAAGAATACCCAGCCTAATGAAATGTGAAGTTGTGGACGTCTTCGATAGAATTCCTCTACGAGCTTGTGCAGATTGCCTCCGATTGCCCGTGGATTAATCCTGTCATCGTGAAATAAATACTCAATTGGTAGCTTGATGAAGAAATATTTCATCTGAGACAGTTCATCCAAATACACCGGACATGTGCCGATCTTGTTATCGCCTGTCTCTGGAAGGCTATAGTCTACTGTATCGTCATTGAGTGAGATAGACAACTCATACTTCGCACCACCGAAATATCCAAGGACATCACTCAGATTAGGTCTGTTTGGAGAGACACTGTTTTTCTCTCTGATTTTTTCGAATCTAGACAGAACTCTGGCAACTCGGAGATCGGAGGCTTGTTTTGAACGGTTGCAGCTTTGATGAACGAGGCCGAAGTTGGTTGGATCATCTTTTCCTCCCGATGAAAGAGGTTCGATATGATCGATTTCTATACTATCTGCGTGTAGTACGAGGTCTATCTCGTCTTCACATATGTAACAATGATGATTTTGTGCCTCCCACAGCCTCTTTTCCAAATCAAGTCGTTGGGTCTGGTTTAAACCACCTAGGAATCTCGACGGCAAAACAGCAACCACACCATCAGATCACGTCCTCCTGCGATAATGATTTTGCGGTTCTTCTGAGATACGTTAGAAAACTGGAGTCTCGTGAGAGCTTGGAACGCGTGCGGTGGGAACCCCGCACCAGTTTACCAGTAAAAAACCCGATGGGGGATGTTCAATTGCGAAAATAGCGCGCACTAGCCATCGCAAAGAGAACGTCTGTGATCTCCTGTCACCCAGTAGCATCATCTACTTCCACTCATTAATTCCAAAACCTCCTCGGGTCTGAGAAGATTCACGGTTTGTGGTGTAGTGAACGGGAGAATCAATTGGCCTGATGGTTTTGTTCTCTCATTAAAGACTAGTGCTCTACCAGTCTCGGTTTGTTGCATCTTTGTGATCCATCCATCGTCACTGACGAGGTTCGCGATGTAGTTTCTTATCTGCTCAGGGCGTAGTTTCGCACATACAAATGTAGCGATTTGGTCCAGCGCCTTTTGCTCTATGTTGCCTGGAGATGGGCTGATAATCCAAGCCCTGATTCCGAGAGATCTGCCCATATCAAGGATCTTCCTTACCCCACTGTAGGCGTCTGTAGGTCTTGGAAGATAGTTCTGAGCCTCGTCGAAAACGACTATGAGTCGAACAGGCTTCTCGGCGCTTTTCATTCTAATGAACTTGAGTATCAGGTTGCACACCTCAGAGACATAGTTAGAAAGCATGGGGGAGCCTTTTTCTTGAGACAGGGAGCTCACGTCGATGACACTTATTGAGACAGTTCTTCGGTCTCCGTCCTTGAAAGTCGGATTCTTTACGATCTCTCCAACGTCCACAAGCTGTTCGTCACTTTTAGCATAAATGTTTGGCTGAGCCAGGTAGAATGACTCTGTGCCCTTCCTGAGTTTCTGTAACTCGGTCTTCTCCGATTTGCTGCTGGGCTTTTTGTTCAATTCGTCAATTGAATCGATGAATTGACTGTAAGTTATCGCTGCTTCTCCAAGATGATTCTTCGAGAATTCTTTGATTATTCTATTTATCAGGATGTTAGATTCTCTGTAGTTCTTGCGTGTTACTGCTGTGATCAGGTTAGCGAGACTGGTCGCTATGTGTCCGCAAGCTGAATCGAAGTCTTCCTCCTCAGTAGGCAACGTTACAAGAGGCATTTTGAGGACCTTGACATTGCGGAGTGATCTGAGTTTTTCATTGAAGGAAAAGACATTGAATTCGAGCTGCATTTCTTTGTCGCGTATAGGGACTTTCTCGCCAAAGTTGAAGCCTTTCATGTCTTGTTTCAAACTGTCAAATCTGGGTTTGATCTTGTCGATGTATGAAGGCTTTCTCTCAAGAAGCGTCGTAACAGGAACAAGATTTGATATGTAGTCTGGTTTTGGGTCAAAGACGACTACTGGAATGCCTTGGAAAGCCGCTTGCAGCATAATGCTCCCAGCAAGCGTCGATTTTCCCATTCCAACTTGTTGGAGAGCCGCAAAATGTGGTTTATTCAAATCATATAGATCAACTGTTACGATTCTGTCATACTTGACTTGGTTGTCTTGTATTTCATATCCTAGAGCAAGCTTGTCTTCAAGCTCTCCCCTTCCAAAAACCTTCTTGTCCTTCACAGTCGTGTCAAATGTTACCTCGTATTTGCCCATCTCTTTGCTCTCGGGTGGCGGATGTGCTAGCTTTTCTTCTTCTTTCTTCCCCTTCACTTCTTCAGAGGCTTTCAGAGGTTCTGTGGTGTAACCTCTTTCTAGCAGTTTACTGAAGATTCTGTCTACCATTGTGTGTGGATTACCAAATCGATACGTGGACAGCTTTCGTTCCGCAGCGGCCAGTACGTAGACATTGTCGACTTTGTTCGCCTGCAGAGAGGTGGAGATGGATGGTAAAGATTCGTTAGTGACCACGACTAGGTTGGCTGGACTTCTGCTTATTCGCCTTGCCTGCTCGTCGAGCAACCAGGGTTCGACTGTCACGGTAAGCGGTACGGCATCAACCAGTTCAACGATCCAGCCTTCCTGAGTTTCCACTATTCCCACTTCAGGAAAAGCTTCATCTCTGAGAGTCACGAGTAACTGCCGCATATTGGATCTGAGTTCAGATACAAGACTTGACTTGGCGTCTGTCAGAGCACCTCGCATTGCACCTGCTACAAGTGGAGATACAGCAACCAGAGTCCTGTACTTGCCGATGATTCCTTTGGCTGAGACTACCTTGTAAAGGTCTCTTGCCCAGGTGTTGAGAGTTGAACCATCTCCAACGAGGTTGTGACACAATAGCTCGTCGAGTAGTCTCAATTGTTCAAACATCTTTCTTTCGACAAGTTGTTCTATGTATTTCTTCACGTCAGGAATGACCATCTGAGGAAGCGTCTCATCAAGCATCTTGCTGAGAATAGGTTTCGCAAAATCGGGTACTAGAAGAGGTTCATGAGTCGCTCTCTTTGTGGTTAGCCAAAGGAGCTTGTTCACAATGCCGCATGCAATTAAGGTAGAAAAGGGATCTGAAGACTCAACATCCTCTGAAGATGCATTGCAGAGAACTTTGAATCGTTCACCCATATAGTCTTGGAAAAAAAGTCTATCTGAAGACTCCTTGCTCAGGAACTCACTGATGAAGATTGCGATCCTCTTTCGTTCATCTGGTGAGAGCTTTCTGAAGCGACGAAGCATAGCAGTGCTCAGCTTCTTGCCAGCACTTGCTGAGATGATTCGCCCGATTTCCTTTTGGACTTGATAGATATTCCCGTTAAATTCCTTGATGAGCGAGTCTGTTTCCGCCTTTAAACAGCTGATTGCTTTCTCGGTCTGTCTCGAGCCATACCTGCTCTCCAGATTTACTCTTATGTATCGAATGTTCTCCTCCAGTGCATATCCTGCACTCGCACTAGTCGGATTGCTACTCCACTGAATTAGAGCATCAAGAATGGGGAGATCTTTCTCATATTTCTTGGGAAGCTCTCCGAGCCTTTGCGCAATCCTAGTTTCCACACCTCAACGCCAATAGAATGAGGGATTAGTACGATAAGAATTCATGCCCCTACTCCAGTTTGAGTCAGGCTCTTGTAGGTAATTCTCATCTCGTTTGTGGTATGAACTGAAACATTCCTAAGTTTGTAGAAATTGATGCTCCATAAAGAAGGACGGGAGACAATACGATTGGAGTAGGGATGGGATTCGCGCACCAATTTACCAGTAAAAATACCTGCAAATGTTCACGTTCGATTGGCGGGCCCGCGGGGATTTGAACCCCGGATCTCCGGCTTCGCAGGCGGTCACAATTCTGCGGAATTGTTGACTGCTTCCGCGTTGTTGTCGAAGTTCAAAGAATTCTGTGAGATTGATCTTCAACTTTCCCCAAGAACGGTAGGCCAAAACAGCGGGCATCTGTCTCAAGTCAGGCGCTTCTTGGAGTCAGTCAAGAAACCCCCAAGTCAGGTAACGGCGGAAGACATACGGGCCTATCTCGCTCTATTCCAAGACAAGAGCGCATACACTCGCGCGAATGTTCTGAAAAGCCTGAAACGATTCTTCCGTGACTTTATGAAAATGCCTCAAGTCGTTGAATCGTTCAAATTCCCCAAGCGTTCCTATACGCCTAAGACGGTTCCAAGCAAAGACGATTTGAGACGGTTCTTTGACGCTTTGGAGAATGACCGAGATCGAGCGTTCTTTCTATTGGCGGCTACAAGCGGACTTAGAAGAAGCGAACTTTTGATCCTGACTCTTGACGATTTGGACTTGGAGAATCGGACCGTTATTCCAAGGAACGCGCACCAGAACGGTTCGACTAAGAACTCTTGGGTAAGCTGCTTCAACGAAGAGACACAACCGGTTCTTAGGAAATACTTGAAGGTTAGACCGAACTCAGACGACAAACGCCTATTCCCAGTGACAGAATTCGCATTTCGAAAAGCGTTCGACAAGGCAAAAAGGAAGACTGGTCTACACATTACGCCCCAAGTCCTACGCGAATGGTTCTGCTGTCAACTCGGAGAACTAGGCGTTCCAGATCGGTATGTTGACGCGCTTTGCGGAAGAGTGCCCAAGTCGGTTCTAGCCAGACACTACACGGACTATTCGCCCCAAAAACTAAAGACCATCTACGACAAAGCGAACCTGACCGTTCTGGACTGATCTAAACCCTCTCTTTTTCTTTTTTTCCCGCTACCTAGCCCAAAAGACGCTTGCCAATAGTCTTCCCTACGACCCAGACAAGTTGAAACGAATTCACGACAAAACAGGTTTGTTTTATGAGCTAATTCTAGCGCCCCCTTCTTTCCTGTCTTTGTTTCTGAGTTGTTGGTGGGCTTTGGCAAAATCAAAACAGTCGAAATCGTAATTTGGTAACCATAGTTGGAATTTTCGATTGCGTTCTCTGACTTCCTTTCTTGCGTTCTTTAGGACGAGTCTCAGAGCTTCTAGATAGGATTCATTGCGTTGCAAGTCATAGACTCTTGATTTCGGTATCTCACAATAGTGTAGGAAGTGATGAGGAAACGGCAAAGGCGCGATTCTAATAGTCGATTCGCCGTCTGTTCGGCGTAATCTGTGGTCCCTTGGAAAGAACTTGCGTTTCAGATATATCTCGCCCGTGAGGTACTCTCCCATATCCATACCAATATCTAGGTAACCTACGATGTCGTTGAATCTCCAAGGCGGTAACCACCAACCAACCTCAAACACGCGCTGTAAACCTTTATCGATTTGGTCGAAGCGCAAGTTCAAAGGGACCCAACTTGATTCCAACCATTTCTTCTGTTGCTCCACATATTGATTATGTTCCTCATAGTAATTATCGCGGGAATGTTGGTGAATAGGCAATACAAGTAGAGAGTATCTTATCATCGATCGTTGCCCTCTAAACTCAATATTCGTGGCGGTTATGGTTTATTTTTTTTCTGTCTCCCATCAGAGATGTATACTCCTTGTTACAACAAGCTCCCCCCGATCGCCAAACTGAAACGAATCTATCACAAAGCAAGCCTGACAGTGTTGAATTGAACCCGCTCTTTGTATTCAGAACAAAAAGAACGCTTTAGCGCATCATGAAGTAAGTGCCAAGAAAAAGAGGGAAAAGGTTAGATCTTGGACGCCTCAGTCGTCGCCCTTTGGCCTTTAAGAATGGAATTACAGTAGAGCAAGAGAGACATGGTGGTTTTCAACAGAAATTCTGTCTCTTCTCTAGTGGCTACTCCCTCATGAGGACCACCAATTGAAGCAAAGGAAAAGGATGAATTGACAACGCCTTGAAGCTTCTCACAGAGGCTCTTGCTCCCATCTACTGTCTTCCATCCTCCCACAATCGATTTGATGGTTTCAACTATTCTTCTACATGAGGTCTTTGTGGGAGGAAAATTCTCTTGCTCGAATGAAATGAGCGCTTCTTTTGCCGTTGCCTTACATTTCTCTAGATCCTTGTGAAAGAAGGTTCCTTCCAGTAGTATTCCTGATTCCTGTTCCTTCAGGATTCTTTTGATTTCATCCTCAAATGCTGGCGTGCTGGCTCCCTTCAGCAATCCCGTCTCCATGATCGGGAATTCTGTGACTTTCGGTTCCTGACCTTCCTCATACTTGTAGACCACAAGAAGCACCTCAGAAGGCAACGGGAACCCAAGCCGCTTCAGCGGGTTAAGCTCTAGAATCTCGGCAACGGACGGTGTCTTGTCAATCTTGAATTGAAAATCCTCATTGATCCTTATTGTTCTCCCTTCCCTAATGGTGGAGACGATTCTACCGAAGACTTTTGCTCCTTGAAGATACGGGAATTTCGAAATTAGGTCAGTAGGGGTGAAGGTATACTTACCACTGGAATACTGGACCGTAGTCACAAACAGGTATGGCATGGATAATCGTTGACAATCCCCCTTGATTTGTCTTGCGGGTGTAACCACATAGTTGCCCCCAATCTAGCACGCGATCCTGACTTGGAAGGCGTCAAGGGGAAGAGAGAGCGCGTAACCTGGTCGTTGCGGACACGACGATTGAGACAAGGCAAACCTCACAGTGTTGACCTAAAGCCCCTTATTGGCTGTGTTTTACCGTTATTCAGATAAGGTTACCGATTCAAGGACTAAGCAAATATACCTACACAGCATAGGTAAAGACTGTGAAACTGGGGTTCGTTGCTGGGCGGGCTCTAAGCGGGAGCAAGATGCCGACGCGAGTTGTTTACGGAGCAGTCGGCAACCCCACGCCTGAACGAGGCCGCCTTTCAGCGAACCCTTCTTATGTATTGGTGCTCTCCAGTCAATAATGATTCCGCTCGCTTAAAAATGTTACCGCTGGTAACTAACAAAAATAACGACCATAACGGAACTAATACTCTGATACATCGGACCGAATCTCAATCACAAGTCGAAGTGCTTCTGAGAGATATTTCAATGCTATCCTAATACATTGACAATGTATGAGGATCATCATATAAACGGACCAACCGAATGATTTCGTCGGTTCCTCTTATTGCGGCGGGCGATTATGGCTGAACAACATCAGATGCAAGCGGAAAGTCTTGAAAGAAAAAAAGGTGCTTACCGATTCCGAAGCCAAAGCACTAAAACACAATCTACCCCTATTCCTTTCTTGATCCCTTGAAAAATCTATTCCCATTTTCTTGAGATAATTCAACTCTAATAATTATTTCGCTGAAACAAAGAGAACCCCTCCCCGCTTTGGCGCGCTACGACTAGACAATCTCAAACAAGTCGACGCTTATTGTGGTAGAGCCTATATATCATTTTTCTAGTGTCTAGTCTAGTCGGACCAAAGCAAAATTTCCCAAACAAACGAGCGCCTATTTGGTTCTGTGTTTTTTCCACCAAGCCCGTTTCTGTCTTCGCCGTGCTTCTAGTCGTTCTTCGTCCGTCGCATACTTGCCATATGGTCTTGGCGGTGGTGGTGGCTTTGGATCAGGTCGAATTATAACGGCGTCTTCTGCTTTCCCGACTACGATCCAAGAGGCTCGTTCTCTTTGCCACTTGTTGAGGTAGTATTCTCCCTGTCTTGTCTTTGAGATGCCCACACCTTCGGCTGCAGCCGGAACTTGGAGAATAACAGTGATCGTTGGGGGTACCCCCAAGAAGACTTCGGCCTCTCCGAGACTGTTGGCTGTGGCAGAAGATTCGTTCATAGTCCAACAACCAAGGTCTGATGTGCGAGACCCGGTCTTTTTGTCTCGTTCCATTCCAGAACTGTTAGCAGTTCTTGGAGCTTTCATGATGACCCATGGAATGATTATGAACTTCAGTAGACACTGGGTTTATCCTCTAATCAAGAGGTTCATTTGGAATAACTGGAGCCTAGTCATCGGAATCATGCTGATTCTGCTGTCATATTTCCAGTTGTCAACCTAATGAGATCTTCGAGAGCTGCGCTAGCACTCTAAGATTGTCGAATCCGAACTAGTGCAGTCTGGAGTGGTGCGGCCGCCGGGACTCATTTCATTGCCGCCCTGTGAAGGGCGAATTCCTCAGATTCAGGAAATCTCAGGCCGATCTATGTCAGCAAAGTCCGGAGTTGTAGACCGGGAGAGATCCGTTCCACTAGAGGGTAATTCTCGGGCTTACACAAATATCACGACTATCTCTCCTTGGAGATGGAACGGAAAGATCATGAAGGGCCTTCTTCTAGTTGAATACTGATTGTTCCGTCTTGCAGTAGTGATTCATGATGCCAATTGAGTATCTGTGTGAACACGTACACATAGGAGCAGAGAGTCGTCGACTAGAGTACAAGGGGCCAATGTCATGGATGAACAATCTGACAAAGGCAAAGATAACAAGGTCAATTCTTGCGATGAGCAATATCAAAGATGGAGGAGTCATAATAGTAGGCATGCAACAACTACCAGACAAGAAGTTTGAGCCTGCAGGTATCAGCATTGAAGATGCTTCCACATTCAATCACGACGAGATTGCGGATTATTTGAAGGAATACGCTGATCCATATGTAGAATTCACGGTTGCACCAATCGAATGCGGCGGAAAGAGATTCATCTGCATTCAGATCAAGGAATTTGATGAGTCTCCAGTAATCTGTAGGAAAGATGGAGTCGATCTCCAAAGAGGAAGAATATACTATAGGCCAAGGACCAAGAATGAGAGTGCTCCGGTCTCTAGCTACGCCGAAATGCGAGAGATCTTGGATATGGCGGCTGACAAGGCAGTAAGGAAATACTGGTCCAGACTACCGTGCGCCGGCTTGGTGCTTCCGTTGCCTTCTCAAGAGGCCAAAGCAAGATTCGCTGAGCAGCGGAAGGATCTGCCATGACCGATGGAGTGTTGCAGAGGATCGTTTCACGGGGCTATTGGAGGGTGACTATGCATCCCTCGGTCTTCAAACAGGATCGTATAGCAGACCTGTATGAGTGCCAGAAACTGATGGAAGACTGTAAGGTCGTTTTGCGAGGGTGGGACTACCCGCATTCTGATCGTATTCTATCCGGGGAAGACTATCTTTGGTCTGAGACTGATTGGGAGATCTACAAGATATACTGGCGTTTCTATCGCAGTGCTCAGTTCGTTCACTACTTCGGGTGTGTCGAAGATTGGTGGAGAGAAAGTACACTGGATGCAGAGTTAGGAAAACGGTATGGCCCAGGGGAAGTCTTGGAAATAATCATGGTCTTATATGATTTGACTGAGATCTATGAATTCGCCTCGCGACTAGCTCAGAAAGGTATCTTCGATGAACAAATGAATATGTCAATAGAGCTGCATGGTGTGCGAGGTCGCAAGCTCACAGCGCTAAATAGAATCTTGTTCCCGATCGAGTATGAGTGCATGGAGGCAGAGCTGTTGTTTGAGAAGATGTTTTCTGTTCAGGATTTGGTTGCTAGGACGTCAGAACTGTCTCTGGAACATGCTCTGTGGGTGTTTGAGAGATTCAATTGGAGGCACATACGATCTCCTGAAATTGTTGCTAATTTAAGAGAAGACCAGAAGAAGCTGCTTGAAAGGCGGCTTTAGAGATCACACCGAATCTGAATACACTAACGGCCGGCCGTCTTCAAGACGCAACTCATGGCTCTAGGTGTCAACTCAGACTATGTTGACTACATGATGGGGCACACAGTCGACACGTATCATGATATCCAATCGAAAGGAGTAGAATTCCTCAGAAACATATACGCAACTGCTGGCCTCTCGATCGCTCCTAAGGCCAAGGGATGGGAGCTTGACGCTCTGAAAGCATTCGCTCGAGGCCTGGGGCTCGAACCGGACAAGGTTCTGACAGAGGCTGCTTTTGCTGAACCCTATCGAGCCTACGCGACTTCTGAGGATCGAGAGGAGGCTCAAACGAGAACTCTTAGCATCGCAATCAAGGAGCTCATTAAGAGAGAGTTGCTCTAGAGTTAATGTCCCTCTTGTTGATGGCAGATCTACTGACGACACGCATGTTTGCCTTCCGAATAGGGCGGATCTCTTCTATTGCACGGAATATCTTCAGGTTCCTCTTTCTGGCATACTCAAGTTCCCTTTCCGCTCCACGGGAATGCCCTAGATATAACAAAGCATCACAATATCGAAGCCAAACCATGTCATAGCTGCGATAGAACTCAGCAGGCAGATGTCTCTTCATCTCAAGGTGAATGAAGTGTGTAAGGTGTGGTATGAAAGGTATATGGCCCTTTTCGAATACCTGTATGCCGGCCCTTATCGCCCTGACTACATTTCTGTGAGCCAATCGAGGTGCGTCATGGGAATCCGTAGTAGCAGGCGTATAGGGGCCTGCTATGTAGATTTTCATGGGCCGCTGCTTGGTCATCTTAGATCTACCTTTGAACCTAGACAATACGGATATAAGCCGACTCCATCGCTTAAGAGAAATGGGCTGCATCTTGTCTAGCAGGAGTTCTGGCTATCCAAGTCCGAATACCGCGACCATATTGTCATTTCTGTTCAGCACAATAGTAGCATTAGCGCTGACTACTGCTCTTAGGAACATCATAGCTCCGACAGGACAGCCTAGTCGTAGCCTCTTCGAAATTCCGATCAATGAGTTCCTTCTGTTCTGCACGTTCATGGTGGTGGTAATCCCGTTCTATCATGGGGCGGTTTGGGCATTGGTAAGGACTTTCAGTCAGGAAACTCCTACGCAGAAAGGGGGACTAATGGTTATTACTTTTGCAGCAATGCTGCTCGAAGCATCGCTTTTCTTTGCCATGGGTACCAGCATCAATTCCCTTCACAATTTCGTTCTTTGGTTTGGAGCATTGATGTTGTTGGACTTGGTTTGGGTGGCCGTTGCGCGTGGTTCCGGTGCAAAAGAGAGAGAAGCTCCCAAAGCTTGGGCGGTGATCAACCTATGTATGATAGTTTTCTTGGTGATCTACTGGAACATCATCGATCTGAGCCTTCCTAGGTATGTGTTGTTGCTCACCGCCGCTGCAGTCAGAACAATTCTCGACTATTATTTCACGAGAGGATACTATCTGCCTGAGTTAGCATGACTAGGTAGGTTGAGTATTGAGTCGCATCTATTGGTTTTCTTACTCATCGACAGATCTTGAGTTCATAGAATTCGCCTTGCCAAACATAGCGTGATGGTGCGGCCGCCGGGACTCGAATCTCCAGCCTGCACTTTTTTCAGACTCGGCGAGTTCTACATAGCTACGGATGGCACACGTTGGGAGCAAGATCGACCTCTTGAAGGAAGTTGTGAGAGCCCAGGGGCTGGAGCCGGAGAGGGTACTTCTCCGGGAAGCGCTGAGCGAGCCTCATATGACCTACGCGGAGCAGATACGGATACTGGGTCTGGTGCTAAGAGATAGTCTGAGGAATGAGCTACTTGCGATTCCTAATCCCTCAGGCCGATACGCTACTGGAGAGGCACAACCTCATCTGAGGGCTTCTCAGTCAGATCAATGCTGACATTTCTACCAGACCCCGTCGGAGGCTCTCCGTAAGGCGGGGAATTACACTTGTGCTTGTAACGGTCATAAAGCGCCTTCTCTACGTCTTCGCGATCATCTTCTTTTGCTATGGGTTGGGCATATCGGAAAAAGGTCTTGAACTTCCTGACATACTCCTTCACGCATTCGTTGGGCTCCTCGTCCGTAAGATGTTGCAGAAATCTCCTACGAAGATCGTCGGACTGGCCCACATATCTTCTCTTGCCTCCGTTCCCCTGTTGCTTCACCAAGATCTCGTAGACGCCGGGCTTCTCTGAAACTAGGCTAGAGTTCTTCTCCGAGTACTCTATTGGGGATGACCAAGCGAGAGTTACTTTGAGAGTAGCCCCCTCATTTGTCAAGGTCTGCTCAACGACAGTGTAGGTTCTCTTGGAATAAAAGGCCTGCTAGTGAGGCTCTTGGTTAGGAGTCAGCTCATAGCTGCTGCCAAATCAAGCGATCGTGAACGACTAAGCAGGTCAGATCTCGAACCCACAATTGTCGCCGCTAGAATGGTGGGCCGGGTGGGATTCACACCGCTAGCGGTGATTCTTCTGGATTCGGGAAATGTCTACGCATAGCACAATTTCTGGACTCAAACTCGTTCCCTAGATCCCCGACACGATCTGAGTTATCTCATTCGATGTTTGTATACCGTTTCCGTCCAGATCTGTCCATTTGAATATGCAGTAGGCCTTGGTGTAGCCCGTAAGGTTCGGGTAGACAAAATCCGCGGCTTCCCCTTAAGACCTCTGCCCTAACTGAGTTTGTTTCTGTTAAGTGAGCGAGATTCCTGAGCGCAGCGATCGAGCGGCGACTTCAGATATGTTTCCTTCTTCTCTTTCGAAACGTGATATATATATAGATCACAGAAACGACAACAGAAATCATGATTCTCGACGTGTAACCTTACGTGGAAGTCCGCTAGACGACGTGGAAGTTGCTGACGAATGTTTCTGATAATTCTTACGCAGTGATCTTTACAGTTGCCAGTCTACCTTTGTATGCACTGTGCATCAGCGACTGAAACAATTGACTGATATGCGTTGCTGATGTGTTTTGCACCCTTTTGATTCTCTCCATCATTTCGACGGCACGTGCAAACTTCTGTTGGGTTTCCAACTGAGGGACTGGAATTTCTAAAGCCTTCAATTCAACGGCGGTGATTTTCTTCTTTGCGGTTCGCGTTATCCTGCTCTGAATGAGTGCCTGTCCTTGCCTTGATGAAAAAAGATGAAATAGATATAGCGAGTGAATTCTTGTATGATCTGGTTGAATACGAATCAGGTTTGGACTTATATTAGCACCCACGAGCTTCGTTGTAGATACACGCCCGATCTTACCTGTCGATCCATCCCCTCTGACTGCCATTAGAATGTCATTGTACTCCAACAATGTCCTGGGAAATCGTTTGTTTGTGTCACCATCGATGAAAACATAGTTGGAAATCTGTTCGTCGAGTGTGCCATCTTTGAGAATGTCGCCGATTCTCACAACTGGAACTCCGTCGGGCTTATAGCGAATACCGTAGAAGGTCGGATATCGGTAAATTTCCTTGCAAAGCTTGTGAAGAGGCTCAGTGCTCCAGCCATAAGGGTTCAGCAGAGGGTCACCAAACTTCTTGATGAACAGTGATTCAATAAGTCCGTTGGCAAGTTGGCTAGCTTGTTTTCTCTTCTGTGTCATGTCTTCCGTCAGGTGAAGAACATCCCCGATTTTCCTTTGCAAATCAAGTGGAGGCAGAATCACTTGTATATGCGGGATAGCCTTGCTTGCATGGACTATTGTCGCCCCTGTGGAAAAGCGCCGCATAGTTTGCTGCACGAACTCAGTTTGGAGAAAATAGTAGAGATAATCTTTCAAGGCTTCGTTCTCGTTTGGTTCGATAATTCTGATCCCCGAGCTAATGGCTCCTTCAAATCCCGTAGCGACAATTCCGGGACTACCATCGAAAGTCATCAGTAAGTCAGATTTTTGGCATGTTACAACATCATCAGATCTCGTGTTGATTTGCTTTGCTTTGTCTGTTTTGCCTGATAAGTCCCCGACTCTGAGAAATCTAGTACCTTCTGGCGGAGCACAATACGATTGACTGCCAGGCTCACTGCCCCTATGTAGTTTTGCGATATCAAGTAAACTTGCCTTTCTCCAGCCTTCTGGAAACGCGAACGTGCTCATTTAATCATCTCTTTGAGGGCTAGAAGATCATTTTGGATTTCGTCCTCCAACTGCGACAGCTTTTCAACTATTTGTTCAGGCTCCTCATATTGAGTTACATCGTATTCCATCGGCTTGTATCTAGAAATGGAAAAACTGTAACCATTCTTCTCTATAGTCTCAAGTGAAACGAGGAAGCTCTTTGTGGACTCAATACGACCGCCTTTGAATTTGCTAATTATGTCTGGAATGTCTCCTTTGCCATCTGTGAAATCTCGTTTTTGATCAAGGGTGTAACCGTCGTCTTTCATATCATAGAACCAAACGTTCTCAGTTTTTCCGCCTTTTACGAAAACAAGTACGGCGGTGCTTACACCTGAGTATGGCTGGAAAACTCCTGCCGGCATCGATATGACTGCTTCGAGCTGACAGTTCTCCAAGAGAAGTTTTCGTCCTTTGAGATGTACATTCGACAGGGTCGATAGTACGCCATCGGGAACTATGACCGCAGCTTTTCCACCCATTCGTAGGAGATTGTAAAACAGTTTAAGAAAGAGTAGCTCTGTCTTTGTCGTATCAAGTCTAAACGCGTCATTGATGTCACTCTTGTCAATCGACCCTGAAAACGGAGGATTCGCAAACACGATATCATAAATCGACTTTTGTTCAAACCTCTTTGAAAGCGTGTCCGAGTAACGAATGTTTGGCCGTTCAATGCCGTGAAGAATCATGTTCATGAGACCGATGCGAATCATCGTCGTATCAAAGTCAAAACCGAAGAAGGTTTCTCGTTTCAGAAGGTTCCAATGCGTTTTTTCGACTATTTTGTCTCCGACTAGATTGTGAAGTGAGCCGTCCTCGTGTATGTTGATAATATCGTCGCTGGTGTATTTTCTAAGGATGTGCTCGTATGCTGCGATCAGGAAGCCTGCTGTGCCGCAAGCGGGGTCGCAGATAGACTGTCCTATGTCTGGGTCAACGAGTTCGACCATCATGCGAATGATGTGACGTGGAGTCCTGAATTGTCCGTTCTTTCCCGCCGTCTTGAGCTCGGCCAGCAAGTGCTCGTAAATGTCTCCTTGTGTATCTTGGTTCCTCTCGGTTATGTTCATCTCGTCAATGATGGCGACTGCCTCCTGCAGTAGAGAGGCTTTGGGAATGACGAATACAGCATCCTTCATGTATTGTGAATAGAGGACATCATCACCGTTAGTCAGATTCTTGATGAAGGGAAACACAACTTCTGAGAAATGTTTCATCATAGCCTCTGCGCTCAGGTTCTTCCATCGCGACCAGCGGCAGTCATCATGCCCTTCGAAAATCGACTTGTAGTTTTCCTTCCTGATGGCCGCCCTCTTGGCGTGAATGCCGTCCAGATCTTCCAGTCGTTTCATGAAGATTAGATACGACATCTGTTCAATTGCAGTAAGTGGGTTAGCTATCCCCCCAGACCAAAACCTGTCCCAGAGTTTGTTAATTTGTGATTTTAGTTCAGGCGCTAACATGGAATACCTCCCTCTCTAGACTATCGCACAACGTAATCACTTCCCGCAGGTCAACGTCGTCAAAAGCGGGCACGGGAAAGTTCACCCCGAAGTTTGTGAAGGGTGCTTCGAAAAGATCGTCATACTCTATATGATGTTTCTTCGAGAAAACGGTCTGGATGGTACGCAGAAAGTTGACCTGATCTGAGTTCAAATAGTTCTTCTCGATGATGAAAGATTTGAAAGCACCAGCAATCTTCTTGTTTGCATCTGGAAACTCGTAGAGCCCTAGGACTTTCTTGATGAACTGGACAAGCGTGCCCTTGTGTTGCCTGTACGCCTTCTGCAGCGTTTCTTCGGTTACATAAAGCTCCGGACTGTTTAGAGTCTTCTCAAGATTTCTGAGATCCTCTTCGGTCAGGACTTCGTCGCGCTTAATCTTCTCGATTGTAGGATGGCGTTCTGCCAGTTCTTTGATTCTCTTCTCAACCTTCTCCACATACGTGCTGACGTATTCTTCGGTAGGTATCGGTCCGTACTCGATGAACTCTCTCCGCTGAACCATGTCATCAATGTCGAGGATTATTGTCGGTCTTGGCTCTGGCTCTTTGTATTTCATTAATGAGGTGAATTCCTTCAGTAGCATCTGAGCGTCCTCAAAGGTTACAGACTCCCAAAACTTCGGACGCAAAACCCTGTCGAGTAGCTCTTGCTTGTCTTTCACTTCGTGAATCGTGGTGGGAAGGGCATTAAGCCATTCGCCGATGTCGTCTTTAAGCCTCTCAATCTCGGCTCGATTGTCCTTCAATATCGCTAGGTTAAGCTGTTCGATTTTCAGGGTCCACGATGCTTCATTCAGGTTGACATCCTTTTGATATCTCATCAATGGAGCAATCCTTGTCTTCAGGAATTTGTTCTGGTTGAAACCTATCGTGCTCCAGAAATCAGGTGAGACCGCTTTCTCTACTTCTCTAGAGTGTTCCCTGATTGAGATCGAATCATGCGATAGCGACTTTATGTCTTGAACAATCTTCTCCTTCAGGAGTTCTGCGCGTGTGTCCTTGGTTTCGAGCAAGTAGCCTAGCTGCTGCAGTCTAGTCAGGAAAACCCTCGTGGGCACAGCTTCGCTGGCCGCGGTCTCCTTGCCTTTAGGATGCATGTTGTGCCATTCAAAATTACTCCAGAAATCGAAAATCAGAAAGTACTCTTTTCCTTCTTCAGGGAGCCAATCCTTGTGTTTGCATATATTTTGGTGTCGTGTTCCTCTTCCTATCATCTGCCAAAACCGTATTTTAGAAAACACGGGCTTCGCGAAAACCAGATTGCATACTTCGGGGATGTCCACACCAGTATCGAGCATGCCAACAGAGATGGCGACTCTAGGAAAACTCAGAGTCTTGAATTCCTTTAGAAGGTCGTCTGCTCTTGAATCCTCTGATACTATTCTTCTTGCAAGCTGCCCCTTGTATTGTGGATAGAGTCTCTCAAACGCCTCCCACAAACGAGTCGCGTGTTTCTGTGAGACCGCAAAGATAATCGTCTTCGTCGGTAGTCCCGTCGCGTCTGTGAGACAGTTGTCCATGAATTCCTTTACGATCGCTTCGTTGGTTCCTATCACTGCGACTTTCTTTTCTATGTCAGTACCTTCAAAATTGATATCTTCCTCGATGATTCCTTGTTCTTCAAGCAACTTTCTTTTGATCGCATCCGGCACGTCAGATGGTTGAATGCCTTCAACCTGAAAATGAGTTTGCGCAGCGTACACGCGATAGTCACACAGCACCTCGTCCTTTACGGCCTGCTCATACGTGTAGAGATAGGTCGGGCTATTCCCTTCGCAATTGAAGAATCTAAAGGTGTCACGTTCAATCAAATCCGACGGCGTCGCAGTGAGTCCAATCTCAATCGCATCGAAGTAAGTGAACACCTCTTTCCATTTGTTATAGATGGAGCGATGAGCTTCATCTGAGATAATCACGTCGAAATCTCCTGGCGAGAATTCCTCATAACATTCCATGAAGGTTTGAATGGTTGAAGCGTAAAGCCGTGACGTCTTGTCGATTTTCCCAGAGAATACTTTGACTTTAGACTCCTGCGGGAAGAACGTTTTGAAGCCGTTGTCTCCGTATGCTTGGTCTCTGAGTTCCTTTCTATCTGCAAGAAACAGAACTCTCTGAGCGCGACTCGCTGTCAGGAGAACATCAATCAGGGCCATCGCGACACGGGTCTTTCCAGTTCCGGTAGCCTGCACGATCAGAAATTTCCTTTTCCCTCTTTCTATTCCCTCAATGACTCGCTTTACTGACTCAATTTGATAGGGTCTGTCGATGATCTCTTTCTTTATTGAAACGTCAGCGAAGTCCTGCTTCTTCTCGTTTTGAAATTGCAGACGCTCGAGAGAATTTCTATCGTGGAATCCGCTGACAGCTCGCGGTGCCTCAAAAGGTCTGTTCCAGAACCATATTTCGTAACCATTGGTCAGAAAAATGAAAACGTCCTTTCCTGATTGCTTCTTTATGTCGTCGGTATAATCTTCGGCCTGTTTTTGTCCAGAGAGGTATTCCTTGTCCGTTCGCTTAGCTTCGATAACCGCCAGAGGGAGCCCATGAGCGTCAAGCAGAAGGTAATCGGCATATGCTTTTTCCTCAGGATTCTTGAGCGTCTCCGTTACGGTCTTGTATTTTCCAGCTTTGAAATCTGACTGTTTGGTATCAACTTCCTGGACAACTTTCGTTCTGTCGTTAACATCCCACCCCGTTTTTCTGAGAAGAACATCTATTTTCTCTCGGCGAGTTCTGTACTCAGGTCCTTTCATGCGAATCTGACCAACATACTGCGGAGCAGGGTTACTCTCCGTTCTCTTCTGCATGCGAATATTTGACTCTATACTCGATAGTAGTGGCAAGATTGCTAGAAGTCGATCTGGACTTTTGTCACTGGCTAAGGCGCTGAGTACGTCGGACGCCAGGCGACTACGAATGGGCCTCCCAAATCCGCCAAATGAAACGCAGAGTAACCAGCTGGTAACTTTGGAACAATATCGGATATATCTGCTCCAAGCGTTCTTGAGATCGCTTTGAGATCCCCTTCGTATTTTGTTCTGAACAGGATACTGGAATTCATCGCTGATCTCATCGCTGGGTCGAAGTCACTGATCTTCTGTGACACCAGCATCACTAATTCCCTTCTTCCTAAGCATTCTGACGGCTTTGTCTAGAAATCTGACAGCATTCTTACCAACTTCCTTCAGTGTCCACAGATGAGTTTCTTCCACTACGATCAGCAGTCTTAGGTCCTCAGAGTCCTCTTGGAGATTATGGCTTTGTCTGGGTCTAGACCGTGCCACCTTACATCGTAGCCCAAGGCCTCAAGCACCTGATGGGGCACCCCTATACCCAAGTCTTGTATGAGATCTGTCACTGCCGAGAGCCTAGCTTCTCCAAGTTGGCTCAGCCTACTCTCGACTTCACCCAGCTTTCTCTCAGAAACCAAGACATCGCCAATCAGCCTATACCCTTCCACGGGAGCTGTCCGCAGCCTACGCCTAAGGGCCTCCATCGATGTGCGAAGCTGCTCCTTCAGCTCCTCAAGAGAGACCACATCGCCCTGCAACCTCAACTCAGCACCTGCCAAGGCTTCCACCTGCCCGGCAATGCTTTCCTCCTCTAAGCCTCTCAAGTAGTCGATGATAGGCTTGACCGGAATCTCCTTCTCGTAGAATATGAGTTCCATCGTCAACTGCTTGAATCTTGAGCAACTCAAAGCCCTATCAACGGCGACAATCATGTTCCTGGCATGGACCTCTTTGAGCTTCTGGATCTTCTTCGCCAAGTAGTCCTCGGTCCAGAAACCGACAACCTCCAGGAAGACCTTCATACCTTCCTTCTCGAAGCTGAAGTCAGGAATCATTACGTGCCTTCCAGCGACGAGAGGTTCAGGCTCCCTCCTCAACCTCCAA
>Ga0315280_10004426_pt1 | contig 20740 bp, 17 predicted proteins | sample YL17G06_40_MG_FD_203697 | JGI IMG/M metagenome (GOLD analysis project Ga0315280, IMG submission 203697) | Sediment microbial communities from Yellowstone Lake, YNP, Wyoming, USA - YL17G06_40 | ecosystem: Environmental > Aquatic > Freshwater > Lake > Sediment | place: USA: Wyoming | collected...
TCTACGACGCCAGTTATGTGGAAGTCGCAAAAGGCCAGAACCTTATCTTGATAACAGAAGACGAGAAACTGGCAAAAGCGGCCGCCAAGTATGCGAAGACCGCCACGACCAACGATCTGCAACGTGAGAAGTAGACCGAATTCCTACGGACAATGAATGGAACATCAATGTGCTAACAATCCAAGTTCCATGAATGACTGCGCTTCACGGGTCCCTGTTTGGCCAACCTTCTAGCGCTCATCTTCCCGTCTCATGATATCCAGAAGCGTGAAGACTTCTTTCTGAGAGCGCCTGCCAGTTCCCACAAGATCCAAAGTGGACTCAGCCTTCTTCAACAGCATTCTACCCCCTGTCCTCAACCTCTAAAGCTGTTCCATCATCGATATCATACCTCTTTCGCAATTCTATCGGGAATGGTGGTTTGTCCGCTTCTCGTCACTGTGATTGTGGTCATAGGAACTCTGAGAATCCTATTCGTGGCATTTCTACTAAATCTTAGCAGTGGATGTGGCTGATTTTGGTGGCTCGTCAGTCGGATACGTCAGCGTTCCATTATCGAAACATTGATATTCTCACCGCATAGAACAGTTCGAGTATGGTCCGTGACTGGCACTGTTTGCTGGCCTCGGTCGAGGAGAAAGCCAATGCAACATAGCAGACTGATTTCGTTCTTCACCTTGGCCATACTCCTGGGAATGATAATTGCGGGCAGAGCAACCGTCTCCGGGCAGATAACTGGATTCCTCTCAGTGAACGGCACTTGGATCGTAGACAGTGCTGGGAAGGCGGTTCTGCTAAGAGGAGTCAACTACCCTGGCTACGAGTGCGCTCACCCTCGAGGACACAGGGAATCGGATTACGCCAGTTTTGCACAGATGGGATTCAATGTCGTCAGGTTGCCAATCTCCTGGGCCAACTTGGAGTATTACAAGGGACGGTTCGACAGCAACTTCCTAATCTGGTATGTAGATTTTGACGTTCGATGGGCCAAAAAGTATGGGCTTCACGTTGTGCTCGATATGCACCAGTACCTCTGGTCGTCGAAGTTCGGAGGATGCGGCGCTCCGGACTGGTCAGCAGCGAAGTACTCGTCCGATGAACTTGGCATGAGAAAAGCGGTCTCAGACTTCTGGGCTGATCCTTCATTGCAGGATCATCTGGTCATGGTTTGGAAGAACGTAGCAAGTCACTACGCAAACGAACCCGCAGTAGCTGGGTATGATCTGCTGAACGAGCCTTGGGTGTACACATCAATAATCCCAGAGCTCAACGCCACACACATCGACTCCTTCTACGTCAAGGTAGCGGAGGCGATTAGAGCTGTAGATCCAAACCACATCATATTCCTTGAACCCGCCAACATGAACACGTTCAACACATCATTTGATCGCAAAATCGTCTGGGCACCTCACTTCTACCCGTGGTCTTTCGCCACAAAGTACTATCCAGAGAATCTGACGATTCTCGAGGCTGACTTGGCAGCAAAGTACCAAACGTTCGTTGTCAGTTCTAAGATTCCGATGTGGATAGGCGAATTCGGAGCCTTCATGACGGATCATAGCGCGGAAGACTGGCTGGGAGATGCGAGGAGACTGTTTGACAAGTATCAGGTCGGTTGGGCTTGGTGGGCTTACGCTGTTCCAAGGGACCGGACCTCAATACCAGACTGCCTCAAATATCCCAGTACGAGCGTAAGTCAAGTTCTGTTCTTCATACCAGCACTCATCAATAACTCAGAGAGCTGGTTCCAAATCCGCCCCTTCAACAAGTGGATATTCTAGGAGTGTCCGTTCATATCCGCGACTTGGCTGGGCTCTTACCTCTTGATGTTGATTATCCTGTCGAGGTCTTTGTCGAGGAATACCGACTGATCCACTCTGAGACTCTTCATTGCCTGGTTCGGATTTCGGGGAATTCCAGGGTACTGGTGGATAATCCAGAACTGTCCGCTAACTGAGCTTGCTTTTTTGCCTGGCCCCTTCAGGGGCGCAGAACATCCACGGGCGACAACCGAGGAGTGAACTGACCACACTGCTGGGCCAGGCAGATTGAACGTCTGTTTGAAGCGTAATAAATTGAGCGGCTAGAATCGACGATAACTGTCGCTCATCCAAGTTCGCAGAGTTACCTTGGTGGGCCCTGATGGCCGCCTGAGATGTCTTGAGAGGTAGCGGCTCGCAACGTGCGTGTAACCCTGGTTCGCCAACTCCGGTCACACCAGCTTCTTGCCAATCTCTCCGGCATGTCTTCTCCGACGAATCAGCTGCTGCCGATTCGTATTCCACGGGCGACAACCGAGGATGAACGTAAGATCAGATAGTCTCGTCTATGAGACGAGACCCAACCTTCGCGGGATTTTCCGCACGCTTAGATATGTCTGTGTTCTCGGCTTTCTGGCATTGATCGTCAGCAATGTTGTAGGCCCAGTGATTTCGGCTCCTCTCAACGCTTCTTTGACTCTACAGTCATCACCTAACCCAGCGACGACCAGCGATTCAATCCAACTGTCAGGCAAGCTAACCGCTGGCAAATCCCCCGCGGCTGCTCAAAGCGTTCAGATCCAATATTCGAAAGACAAGAAACAATGGATCACCATAACCACTGCGGTAACCGGACCAGACGGAGGCTACGTATCCCATTGGAAACCCACTCTCGAAGGGCAAGTATATCTGAGAGGGTCCTTCTCAGGCACTCCTCAGTATAAGTCGGCACTTTCAAGTGTGGTAACTGAGACAATCAAATCTTCTACTATGCAGCCACCGACAAGTTCAACGACTAGGCTCATCGGTGTGAATTATCTAACACTTTACCACCGATATGATACACCTCAGACAGTGCTTGATCGAGATTTCTCTCGTTTCAAAACACACGGAATCAACACGATCGTGATCGTCCTTTACTGGTATAGGATTGAGTCGTCGCAAGGCGTCTACAACCAGCAGTTCATCAATAACGTAATCCGTGTTGCCAATGTTGCCAACAAATATGGTTTGAAGGTGATGATCTCCTTTACCACACTCGTTGGACAAGGTGACGCTTGGAGTAATCCAAGCTATGTTGGAGTTGGAATGAACCTCATAACAAACTCGAGCATTGCAACTGCTTACGTGGCGATGGTTAAGTGGACGGTTACCCAACTCAAAGATCTCCCAAACGTTTGGGCATACTCGGTCGTCAACGAACCATGGTATTGGCCGCTCGATCAGTGGCGCAAAAGCAACTGGATCAATTTGATTGCCGAGCTCTCCGACACGGTCAGGTCTATCGCGAAGAAACCTGTAACCGTGCGGTTTGTAGGAGCCCTTTTCGAGCGGGATTGGGGCTGGGATTCGAAGCTTTTGGGGGCCCTTGATTTCATCTCACTAAACGCGTATGTGAACGAAGCCGCCACGGCAAGCATCTACTGGCGCGATTTCACAATGTATCAGTCTGGATTGAGCAACTTAGCTCAGAAGGCAGTCGCTTATCGGAAGCAAGTAGTTATTACAGAATTTGGTTGCTCCACCTCAGATGACTCGTTGCAGGCTAGTATGTATACGTCATATACTGACATTTTCAAGTCCATTCCAAGTTTACTTGGATGGTTAAGTTGGGGGTATGACAGTGGTTACGATCCAAACAATCCATCATTCACAGAGATCAGCGGCTATTCAATAATAGTCCAAAGCACTGGTGTGATTCGACCGGCCTATACAACCCTAGTTCAGAACAGGTAACATGAGCACAGTCTAGCTTCAAGTAATACAGCATTCCGCAACTGCCGGCGTCCGGACCACTGCGGTCAATTATTGCATGTCATGTTCTTCTACGGATGTCTGCGCAGGGGTAAAAAGAAACAGGAACCCCATTGGAATTGGAACTTTGATGAAGCTCGGCAAGTGCGTTACTTCAGGCGGGTATCGATACTTCCTGAATTCGAATGATCCTATGTCAATCAAGTAGTTGGCGATTTGCTTGGGCTTCAAGTCATAGAAGTCCCGCTTTGGCATCAACCAATCCTGAACACGTTTCGGAAAATAGTGAAAGAAAGGAATCTTAGAGTGAAGTTCTATGATGAATCTACTGTTGGGAATCTGGATGATTAAGTTACCACGATTCCTGAGTAGACTAGATATTCGCCTGAGCACTGATTCGAGGATTTCTGGTCTAATATGTTCGAATATGCTAACAGCAAATATCAAGTCGAATGTCCCATATTGGAACGGTAAGCTGCGGATGTCACAACAGATGAAGTCGTAGTCAGGATTTTTCGCGTGAGCCGACCGAACTGATTTCGTGTTCAAGTCCACTCCAACATATTCTCTCATCATGTGTCGTAGCAGTTGTGGCAGTGCTGCGTTCATGCAGCCGAGGTCCAACACTCTGCCGTGGACATGAAGACCCATTTCATGCCATTCCCTGAGTAGGAAAGGGAAACGCGAGAACATGATATCAGACCTCACCGTTACTCCTCCCAAGCAAATTCCTAGTTCCAATTATCATGTTCATGGTTCCTGCCGCCACAAAACACTCGTTGGTAAGACACCTTTCGGAGCGAGTAGAACTCGATTTTGAAGTATTTGTTCCTTCAGGTAGGAGGAGCCTGATTTGAAGGGTTCAGAGGCTGAGGCAACCGAGGATTACTTTGGTTGGCCATTCGGGCAGACCGAATTAGTCGACTGGCCTGAAATATTAAGGCGGCGTGCTACAGGTAAACGTTACATGGTAAGTAAACACACTTAGGTCAGAACGCTTGCGAGATCCGTGCGGATGATTAAAGACTCATTATGAGATAAGTCTGATCAGTATTGCCGGTAATATTGCTACTAGGCGTGGCTTTGGGTGCGTTTTTGGTAGTTGTCTACGCTCTGATATCTTTGATCTTTCTTACAAGATCTTTTGCACCTGCGTCGATTACAGAGGAGGATGAATTCTTGCCTACCGTTTCGATTGTAGTTCCAACATTCAACGAAGAGGCAATCATTCTACAGAAACTGGGCGATTTGATGAAGCTTGACTATCCACCAAGTAAGCTCGAACTGATTGTTGTTGACAGTAGCACCGATGGAACAGCAGAACTGATCAAAGCCTATACGGCTAGGTTACCTGTACGCCTGATAAGAGAAACAGAAAGAAAAGGCGAAGCCATTGCACTGAACATCGGTTACTCGAATGCTAAGGGAGAAATCGTTGTCAAAAGTGATTGCGACGCAACCAGTCGCGATGAACGAGCGCTTAGAGAACTTGTGAGCCATTTTTCTGACCCGCACATTGGTGGAGTCTCATGCCTGTACACTGGTTCTAATTATGATCGAACTGAAAGTGGTTACAGAGGGCTCTTACAGCGACTGCAATGCGGCGAATCGGCCTTTGACTCCACAGTTATTGCGCATGGGGCTTTTGTTGGTTTTAGACAAAGCGTTCTCGAACCGGTCTCACCTGATTCTGCCGCCGATGATACTGAACTCTTTGTGAAGATTCGGAAGAAGGGCTACCGTTGTGTCGTTGATGAACGAATCGTATTCTCTGAGATTCGCCCCCATGAGATGAGCGCTGTTCTGTCGCAGAGGTCGAGGCGGGCATATGGGATTATCAGAGTGCTGTTCTCCAATCTTGGCATACTATTTAATCGGAAGTATGGAAGATATGGCCTGTTGGTCTTTCCTTCGAATTTCTTCATGTTAGCACTGTCACCAACCCTGTTTGTCTTGACGTGTGCGTTTCTTGCGGCAGGGTTACTACTCGAAATTGCGACATGGGGGATCCTTATGGTGGGAGGTGCCGCAGCACTAATGTTTCTGATAGTGAAATATGAGATGCCTAAGTCAATAATGGCTTTCGCACGTGCGCAAGAGGCTGCTCTGCTGGGGCTCTTTCTTTTTCTGTCCCGGAAACCTAAACATGTTTGGGCAAAAGCCCGCTAATATGAAAAGGGGTGCGTCCGAATGGGCATTGTCACTTGCGAAGATGCAATTGCCTGGGAGGTGTAGTTAACCTTGGTAATCGGGAGTAAGCAGACGAGATCCTCAGAGAATCTACTATTTCTGCTTCTCATGATGACATTGACAGCCACTGCCTATTTCATCGTAACCACGTCAATCGTCACGGTTCCTCGACAGTTTCCATTCGGATTCATGATTGTCCTGCCCATCACATATTGGCTAGCACTCATGCTCGCCACAGTTCTACTTATGGGATCGATTGCACGCAGGCGGATCACATACTTCTGGGCCTCAGCGATACTCATCACGGTGTTGATTCCCGGTTTGGGTGATTTGATCTATCAATATCCTCGAGATATCTTCGCGATAGTCGCTACTCAGACTATTGCAGCAAAAGGAAGTTTCTCTCCAGCTGATCATGTCCTCTTGAATTTCCCCGCTCCTGAGCTTGTTTTTGCTGCACTCGCAGCTGCCACAGGAGCCGGCCCACTAGTCGTAGTCAGAGGGTTCGGGGTGGCATACAATCTTGTGATTCTAATGTTGTGTTTTGTGTTTTTTTGTAGGCTCGGATTGCCGCAAGATGCAGCGGTCTTAGGAGCCCTGACTCTTGTCCTTGCGTTTTACTTGCAAGGAACTCTCATTTACAGTTCGCTCATCGGTTTCATCTTCTTCATACTCGTTGCTGGGATAATTCTGGCTCCATTCTCTGACAGAAGGGTGACAGTTCTCTTATTGGGAGTGTTCTTCTCCGCAATGGTTGTATCACATGCCTTCAGCCCATACTTGACCATAGCCTCGGTCGCAATCCCACTGATGGGCTGGAAGATCGCTGATTCAACAATCATGAAATTGAAGCTGTCTCATTTTTGCGGCGAACGTCCACCTTCAAATTGGCTGGTTTTAATTCTGTTTCTGCTAATTCTGACAGCGTATTGGGCATACTTTGCGTCCACTCCATTCTCGTGGGGGTTGCTTGCGTTGAATTCAAGAGATCTTCTTAGCCTTCTAGAAGGAGCTAGTTCACCGTTGATATCTCCTCAAACCGCATATGAAAGGAGTTATGTTCAAGTCACCCAAATTTACGCCCCCGTTATGTTCTTCGCGTTTGTAGTGTACCTCTTCACAATCCGTGACGGCCGTAGACTACAGCTGGTTCTCATGCTTGCAGGGTTGAGTGGTGCCCTGGTCTTTGCGCTTGCTGGATATCTTCAGGAATTCCTCGCTCGGATCTTTGCCTTCGCTACGTTTCCTTTGAGTTATGGTGTTGGAATGCTTTTCGGATCGAGCCGAAGAATCCTCCGAGGCATTGGTATAATTGCGCTTTTGATGGTGATGACCCTGCACCTTCCAGCGCACTACGGCCAAGATTCCTTTCAAGTAATCCCTGATGCCACTATTCAGGGAGTCAAATTCGTTGCACTCCACACTTACTCTAATGCTTCCTTTTCGTCTCCTTTCAGGTCACTCAGCTGGAGTTACTACTTCGACGTTTACAGATTGAACAACCCGGCAAATGCTGGACCCGGGCTTTACTACGTGCTGGATTATGCCTCTAATAGCTGGATTCTATACACAAATGGCGACAGCGCCTTACGCGAGCTAACCAATAGAGTGACTTCTGATCGCTATGATCGAGTCTATTCCAACGGGATGTTCGATCTGTACTTGCAGATCTAAGAAAAGGTTTGCGAGAGATGAATGAATTTTGAGGCGGGAAAGCGATGTTGGGAAGGAATTCTGGGAGGACACAGCGAAGAGGTTTGGGAAGGATCCCTTGCGAGCCGTGACTGCACCCACAGCAACTTCAATTGTCCTTCGCGTTCGTGATTTCTTTCAAGCGTATTCGTTACGTCCCATTTTCTGCGAGTTAGCAGGTCAAAGCGTACTCGAAGTTGGGTGCGGAAACGGGAGATGGATGTATAGAGCGGCAAGACTTGGCGTGAAACCGATTGGCGTGGATCTTTCACCAAAGATGATCTCAACTCGGAGACATCGCTTCAATGGCATTGTGGCCGACGCATTGTTGTTGCCGTTCCGAGATCGGGTCTTCGACTCCGTGTTGACGGTGACCGTTCTACAACATATTCTCTCGCAAAAAAGGTTGAACTCAGTAATCTCAGAAGTAGACCGGGTGCTTCGAGCTGAGGGACGGCTCTTTTTCCTAGAGACATCGACAAGTAGGGAATACATGGATTATGTTGCGAGGGACTACCCTACTGCATTTCGTTCTCTTCAATCATGGAAACACGTTCTGTCACATAGCGGCTTTCAATGTATAGAAGTGGTCGCAGTGAATCCATCAATTGAAGCACATTTCCTTAACGCAATCAAAGAGCGAGTGATAGGAACTAATGCGGGATTGTATGACAAACAACTTCGAGGACACCTAAACCTTCGCGAATCATTGCTTAAAGCTCTCTGGGATATTGCAACCAGTACGACCATACTCCTCTTTTTCCCATGGAACTTCATTCTTAGGCGAGTGCTTCAAGACTACTCACTTCATAAGATAATGGTTTTCGCCAGGAAAAGTCAGTCCGACATTGAAATCAATGTTCGCACAGTAACGGAAAGCTGGGGAACTCCAACATAGTTGGGGAAGCGGAGTCCTCATCGAGAACTTGCAGAGGATTCAAAATGAGATTTGCTAAAGAGCCGCATGAAATAGTTCAGGAGATCGATTGGGTAAGAGTCTACAAGCGCACGATAAGGTGACGCGGTGTCTTGTATGCCGGCGAGCATGGTTGTCATTGGGGTGTCGCTTTGCGTTATTCGTCGACACATGAAGTACAGCCAGAGATCGCGGTTCCGATCCAGCTCTGTATAGGATTTGATTTCCTGTCCGTTCATCGAGAACACACGAACCTCTGTGAAACCTGCTGCCCAAAGCTGCTTGATCTGGTAACGAGGCCGAATGTAGTAGGTTTGCAGCGTATAAGGCGCTGAAACTGGGGCTCCGTCTATGAATACTGCGAACTTGTGCTTGAGTTGGCGTCTGAAGGCGCGATTAAGAATACGCCTTCGATAGTTCGCATTGATCTCATATGGCAGTCTCAGAGGAAAACAGAAGGGCAATAGGCGAAAGAGGTTTGGTGCCCTCTGAAGATTGTGTGTCGAGAATGCAAAGTATCCATGTTGACGGCACACGCGCCTGATTTCAGAGAGAGCTCTCAATCGATCGCGTTGGTCGAGATAGTCCAACCCGTTGAACGAGAAAAAAACGACATCAAAGGATTGATCCCCAAAGTAGCGCATGTCCCTTACGTCACAAACTGAAAAAGAAATTCTCCTCGATGCACTGCGAAATTTCTGCCGACAGGCCGCAATCATTCCTTTGGAATAGTCGATGCCTCGATATCGTCTAGCCGCTGAGGAAAGGGCAGGCGTCGTTCGGCCCGTGCCAACACCAATATCAAGTACCGCTCCGCCCTTAAGAGAGGGTTGAAGCAGTCTGATAATCGTCTCCTCGGGTTTCTTTAGCCCCAAGCGATATTCATAGAGCACATAGTATGCAATAACGTTGGTAGATTCCCAAATTGCTCTATTTGCGGACAGCAACCTCTTCCCCTCTTCTGGCGCACGCTATTGACGCAGTTCCGCAGCAAACCGTCTATTTGTTCTTTCTGACCTGTCGTGTTTAGACTTTGCGAGTCTTGTGGTTCAACGAAGGTTCCATTCGTTTGGGTCGGCGTGTAGTTCAACATTGTTTTGGGCTCGAAGCAGAGGGAGATGTTCCAGCGAGTTTTTGTTTCTTCTTGAAGACCAAATATGCCTCTGTAAATCTTGCCACGCCATAGCAAAAACTGAAGGTGCCGATAATCACCATTCCCTCTAGTAATCTGTTGAGAATGCTCGCTGCGACTAGAATAATCAATTCTTCGGAATCTCCATAGTAGCAGTAGCTCTTGATTCCGCGTTGACCGGGTTGAGTGCCGAATTGTTCCTTCAGGGCATCTACCTGCTGTCCTATGTCACTTCTGAATAAGTGCGACGTGATTGCCAGAAATCCTACGAGGAGTGTTCTATAATCATTTTTCGATGCGAACAAAGCTAAAGTAATAGCGCTGTAGATGAGAATCTCTGAGAGTCTATCGAGAAAGTAGTCAAGGATGGCTCCTGAATCTGTCTCTAACTTCTTGGCCCTAGCTAGTTCGCCATCAACACAGTCAAGAACCTCAGAAAGGTAGATGAATATCCCCGCGCCAAGTGTGAAGAAATATACATTGAAAATGAACATTATGGCTGCGGCAACTCTAAGACTGAATGACAGGAGCGTGACTTGTGTTGGTCCAAAGCTAGTTTTGATTAGGAGGCTTGTGATCCTTATCGACACGGGTCTTACGAGAATTCTTGCCGCTATGGTGTCGACCGGTTTCTGTCCGATTTTCTTGAGTGATTCGAGGTCACTCATTTCTTATGCCTCGCTTTCAGGGTGGAGTGAAGTAAATTTCGGTTCGGTTCAAATAAGGATACGGCTGTGTTCCAACGGCTTGTTTATTCCACGATTGCACACCGACTAAATAGACACTTGGATCGGATGAGTGAGCTGTCAGATCCCGTAGAAAATAGGGGGCTATTTTGTTGTGACACTCTGAGAGACTTGAGGTGAGACTCGGGCGAACCAGCGCTCGCTCGCGCCAGAGCTCCTGAAAGATACCTGCACCCAAAGGTGGTGTGTGCCTCTCCGCAGAATTATCCGACCGTTTGGCTCCTTACGGCTGCGTTTAATTATTAAGTTGGGCGTACAAAGCTAGGCAAGGCTGTTGCCCTGCCAGTTTCACAGCTAATCTGTCCATCGGTAAGTAGTAGGGTTGAATTACCAGAGATGACCAGAGGGATGCGGCTCATAATTCCAGCCGCAGGTGTTGGTGTTCGTTTCGCCGGAACAGGGGGGCCTCTTCCTAAATGCCTTATCCCGATATCAGGACGACCAATCATATCGCATTTGTTTCGGATGGCGAGCGCGACTGGTCTGTTCTCTCAGATCGTAATTATCTTGGGCCCTTACTATGAAACCGTATTGGAAACCATCCAAGGTCTGGCGTCCAGCATATCGTGGACATCGAAAACAGAAATACTGTGTCTCAGGAATCGAGACTTCGCCAGAACAAATAGCATTTACTCGATTTACCTTGCGCGCGACTTTCTGGAAGGTGATGTTCTAATTCATGACAGCGATGTTTTGGTTGCCCATCCACTCTTTGAGACAGTTGCCACTAAGAGAGTGCCTAATAGTGCTTGGGTATTGGCTGAGAAAATGCCATCTATTCCGGAAGACGAAACGAAAGTCGTTACAAATTCTGATGACCAAGTAATCCAGATTGGAGAACGAGACATTCCTTCGAAGACTGCGCAAGGAAGATTCATCGGTCTAAGCCACTTTAGTTCCGGTGCAACAGAGCTATTCAGAGACGAAATCATGTCTCTCGTCGGCAGGGGGGTGATCGGAACCTATTACACGGCCGCAATAAAGCTCCTGGCAGAGCACAAGATGCTTTTCACGGTTTGGTCGGATGGGCGTCCCTGGTTTGAAATCGATACACTGGATGATCTCAGGTCTCTAGATCCTGAAGCGAAGGAACAGATCACACAGCAGATTCCACACCATAAGAACGCAAGGGTTAGAGCCATCATTAGAACTTTGGAACAGGACAACAGATCCCACAATGAATTTGCCTAAGGCAGTGTTGAAGCAGCAAGAGATTTCCGAATGTCAGCCTACCACGACACCTTCGGCGGGATCTCTGGTCAATTCACGAAACTTTTGGCTGATCTTTGATGCTACTGGACCTGTTTTACCGTCCCCAATGACTCTGCCACTTATCCGGACAATAGAAACGACTTCAGCAGCCGCGCCCGTTACAAAGACTTCGTCGGAGTTGTACAACTCGTGCACCGTAATGCCTCTCTCTTCCAAAGGAATGCCAAGTTCCTTCACAATCCTGATCACGACATCACGTGTAATACCCTTCAGGACTCCTAGGGACGGGTGAGGGGTTGCGACCACATTGTCCTTGACCAAGAAGATATTTTCAGTTGAAGTTTCCGCAACATAGCCGTGTTCATTAAGCATAATAGCTTCATCTGCTCCGCTTTCAATGGCCTCAATTTTCGCCATTACGTTGTTCATATAGTTCAAGGTCTTGATCCTCGGATCCAAGGACCAGATAGGCGTTCTTCGAATCGAGGCAATTATGGCCGTGACACTACTATCTGCAAAGAGGAGCGGTCTGGGTTCCGCCACAACTATCAGTGTCGGTTTCAAGCAATTCCTAGGATCTACACCCATTTTTCCCACGCCTCTGGAGACAATTATCCGTATGTACGCATCTCTCAGTCCATTTCTCTTGATGAGATCAGTGACTATCTTCATCATGTGATCCTTCACGACAAGCGGATCTATCTTCACTGACTTCGCTGACTCATAGAGTCTGTCCAAATGCTCACGGAGCTTGAATATGATCCCTCCATAACAGCGTATAGCTTCGTAGACTCCATCGCCATACAGAAAGCCATGATCGTAGATCGAGATCGACGCTTCGTCTCTCTTCACATATCGTCCGTTCACGTAAACATAGATGGTGTCGTTTTGACTATCGGGCAAGTGGGAACTCACTGGGCATAGGCCAAATGTATCCTATTTCTTTTTAGTCATTTTGTCCTAATGATTCGCGGATTTTGGTTCATTTGATTGGCACTGACATTGCAAGGTCTCGAACATCTGGAGGACAATTTAATTCCTAGATCAAAATCTTATGTTCAAATCAAGTGGCAATTTGATGAACTTCGCGGAATTTCGAAGTCGCGCCATGCGGCAACATTATCCTGACTATATGGGCATGTTCTTCTCCCGACTATCGATACGAGTGTCCTACCTCTTCTCCTTCACATCAATAACGCCCAACGAATTGACCACCCTATCCTTGGTGGTGGCCTTAGTCGGCGCAGTGTTGATTCAAGATTCGAACTACTGGAATCGGTTATCCGGCATCGTTTTCTGGTTTGTTGCATACGTTCTTGATTTCTGTGATGGTGACATAGCTCGCTACAAAAACATAAAGAGTGAATTCGGTGACTGGTTTGACGCTGTGACAGACAGAGTAAAGGACACTGGTCTATTCTCGGCGGTTACTATCCTGGTAGCGAGGGAGTCGTTGTCAGAAGTGGTGGTTGTAATAGGTATGCTGGCGCTCGGCGGGACAATAGTCCACTCGTACGCAACCACCTATGGGTTCAAAGTCATTGCAGCTTCAAAGAGTCCTGCCGATAAATTTGGGAACATAGGTTATCCATTAGTGACGTTCTTCCTGATAATTGACATGCCGGTTATCTTCCTGCTTGCCATGGCAATTCTCACACTAACAACTATCGCACTGGGTATCTACACGACTCTAACACATCAGAGCAATGAGCAGGTGAAAGATGAGGGAAGCCGGATTCCCGGCTCCGGATTTGTGGGCGGAACGCATCTTAAACAAGCAACATGAATTCCGAACAGTCACGCGGGAATCAATATGCAACTTCTGATACCGGCAGCGGGAATGGGCGTCCGTCTTGGGGGCACTGCAGATCACCCCGTTTCCAAGTTGTTGCTTCCCGTGCTCGGCCAGCCCCTAATATCTCACATACTGCAAATGGCCAGCGCTGTGGCAGAGTTCTCCCGCATCATCGTAGTTCTTGGCCCGGACTACGAGACGGCGTTTCGGACGATTCGCAATGTGGCATCAGGTATACTGTGGAACTCAGATACGGAGGTTGTCTGTGTCAAGAATTCAAACTACAAGTCGACAAATGTCGCATACTCGCTTTATCTTGTCCGCCGATATCTTGAGGGGGATGTTGTAATTCATAACGGCGACGTACTGGTGACTCCTGCGCTGTTCGAGAAACTTGTGATCAGAAGGAGGCGAATTCAGAGGTCGAATGACTCAATTGGAGCTTGGGTTCTGGCTGAGAAAACGTCTACAATCCCCGAGTACCAAACCAAGATCGTCGCCGACGATAAGGGCGTAGTAATCGAGATTGGCAAGACTGTATCATCCGGTCCCAATGGCTTGTATATGGATCTGTGCTGCCTTACTTCTCAGGCCACGAGCATCTTCAGAGATGAGCTGTGCACCTTTGTTCGCAGAGGTCAGCTCAATGCTTTCTATTCTGAAGCTCTTAACGGGCTGGCAAGTCGTTTACTTCTAGGTACGGTGTGGAGCGAAGGGTTACCTTGGTTTGAACTCGACAAAACTCAAGACCTAGAGAGATTAAGTTTAGTCGCGCCGGAAATTGTTCGGCAAATATCGAGACGCAAGTTGGGAAGCGTGGCTAAGGTGACCTCAGTCGATGGGAGTACGTTACAGTGATGTGTAAGGCATCTCTCGCTGGCTGGTTTAAGTCAGATCTGAGAATCAATGCAGCGACTGGAACTTGAAACGAGTGAGACAAGTCAATGAAGCTAGACGAATTTCGGATGCGCGCTGGAAAACCTCGGTATACGAATTATATGGCCATGGTCTTCTCTAGACTTTCAATCCCTCTTTCATATCTCTTGGTCCGCACCTCAGTTACTCCCAATCAGTTGAGCGCGGCATCAGCGCTTGTTGCTTTTCTCGGTGCAATACTAATCCAAGGATCGACCCAGTCATTGAGGCTTCCGGGGGTTGTCATATGGTTTGTTGCATACATTCTGGATTTCTGTGATGGTGACATCGCTCGCTACAGACACATGCAAAGTGATCGCGGTGAGTGGTTCGATGCGGTCTTGGATCGGTTAAAGGACGTTAGCCTCTGTACGTCCGTGACTATTCTTTCGGTAAGAATGACCGCCTCGCCGATTGTCCTACTATTAGGATTGCTGTCTTTGGGAGGTACGATCACACACTCATACGCTATCACGTACGGGTTCAAACGTAACACTTCGGCAGTGGTTGGTTTTTCATACGAGAAGTTCGGTCACGTGAATTATGCTCTGCTCGCGTTCTTTCTTGTAATCGATCAGCCAACTGTTTTCCTTGCAATCATTGCATCACTCGCGGTAGGCGGATTGGCACTGAATGTTTATTTTTCTAAGAAACAATCAAGTGCGGACTCTCTGAGGCAGACGTTCACGTAGAACGGTGCGCCTCTCAGCATTCGACACTGACAGTGATGCTTCCCCCCGGCTAACCATGAGCCCTTAGTTGAATGGTTGCAGTAAGGTCTCTAGGTCTATGTTGAATTCACAGGAAACGAAACGAGGCCTCAAGGGTGGCAATTCATTCTGGTAAGGACTTGGACTGATTGAGTCAACTTTGTAGCCCATTCTGGATTCGTCATGCCATAAGGAATCGTAAGCAAGAGGCGTCATTGTGCTATCCAGGCTGAATTCGATGAGGTTACAGCTGATAGTTTACCTAACGACATCAAATGTCCAATAAGCTATCCGTACACGCTCGTTTTCTGCGCGAGCATTCGAAAGCCCAAAATCGCGGTTCCAATCCAACCCATAATCTACTTGTGTTGTGCCCGGAGGCGGCGTTACGCAGCCGTGTTTTGAACCGTGTAGGTCAGCTTGAAACATCTCGGCAGGGATTATGGACAAAGTGATAGACAAGCCGCGTGAATGTTACGATTGCCAGGTAACTCTAATTCTGTGCCCTACTGGGCAGTTCTAGCCGGAAAAGCTCTACGGTGACTCAACTCAAGAATCTTCGCGTTAACAGCTCCCGAAAGCTGCTCCGGCCGGCATCTCAGAACTCCGACTCCCTGATGCTGCAGATCCGACGCCAGCTCGATCTGATCTGCAGGATCGGCTGATCCAAGGATTACGAGAAGGATCTCGTGATTCAGGATCTTTGCGTTCTTCGCCCCTTGAGCGACGCCATCAAGATTCGACTTGCCATCGGAAATCACGATCACGAGTACGGGTTCGGGAAAGGCGCAGATTATCTCAAAGGCCTTGAATGCGCCTTTTCCTCTTACACGGTCGAAATACTTGGATTCAGCTCTCTGATAGAACGGCAGGACAAAGCTCGCGAACGTGGACAATCGTTCCCAATATCCCTTGGTCCGAGCAGCGAACGCCGATTCTCTCATCAGGGAATTTGTTGCTCTGGCCAAGTCAGCGTAGGATCGAACTATCCGTCGCTCAGGTGACGCCAGAACAGATGTGGTTTTCGATCTTTCGAGAAGTGTGCGTAGGATTCTCTCTCTACTGTCCACACCTTGCCAAGCCTCAATGTTCGCGACAACCTCTTGCCTGTCATACAGAATAAGTCCAATCGGACTGGTAATTCGAATGGCCGCCAGAAAATTGCCAGCTTCATTAAGGAGCGCTTCCAAAATGGACGATCCAAATCTTCTGGTATTCATTGAAGAGGAAACGTCTACCATCAAGATGATCGTAGGGTCTCTTTCCAGATACGATTCCCTTGTCATCAACTTCCCTGTTCGTGCCGTAGCCTTCCAATCGATTCTGTGGAAATCATCCTGAATGTTGAAAGGCCGGATGCCAGCCAGGTCAGTCCCAATTCCTCGACGCAGGTGATCAACAGCGAGATCCTCCAAGACACCTGCCTCGATGGGGTCTACTGATCGGCTCACCAAGGGCCGCGCGATTATGATGACCTTGTCAAGAAATGCTACTGCCTGACTGAACAGATGTGCGCGCCTCTCCACGAGGATCGTTGATGTGGTGATCTCGAATCTTCCCGGAACCTTGGTTCTAAGGAGCGTTTCGATATGCTGCTCTCTCTGGGATTGGAGTGTTAGTGTCGAAGGACCATGGGATTCTTCATCGATTTGGGGTGGAAGATTGTGGCTAAACCGGACAATCGAAAATTCAGAATCAGAGGCATTCGTGACAACAGTTTGCACTTTGAATGGCCGTCCCACCGTTGTCTCGATAGTTGATGGACGGCTTTCAAGTATGATCGAGTCTTTGACAACGTTTACAGCACGGTCGAATGAGACTCCTTCAAACAGAAAATACAGGAACAAGAGGGCTGCAGATAGAAGAATGACTGTGTTAGAAAGGAAGATGCCAACTACCAGCAGGCTCACTCCGAGCCAGGCGATGAGGCGCCCAGTTGGGGCGAGTTCCAAGATTGACAGCCCTTATCTAAAGTGGTCTTTGAGGGATGGGCGTGTTTTCCAGAACACTCCCGACAACAGCTTCCGTCGAAAGGTCCTGACTTCTTCCAGAAGCTGATAGAACTATTCTGTGCCTCAGGACGCGGGGCGCGAGGTACTTTACGTCATCCGGCAGGGCGTATAGTCTCTCCTTGATTAGGGCTCTAGCTCGCGAGGCCTTTGATAATGCGATCGAGGCTCGCGGGCTCGCGCCGAGTGAGATTCCATCCATGCCTCTTGTTTTGTGAACTATGTCGACGATGTACGATCGAACTTGCGGAGCAACGTAGACCTCTCTCGCTAGCTTAGCTAGGTAGGAGATCTGTTCGCTCGTGATGACCTGCTTGGTCACGCCAGCTTCTATCGAGTAAATCCGATCGGTTATCTCCACCTCCTCCTGGGCGCTGGGATAACCCACCTTCACACTGAGAAGGAATCTGTCGACTAGCACCTCCGGTAAAGGGAAAACTCCATGAAAATCAACAGGGCTTTGCGTTGCGATAACCATGAAGGGGTAAGGAAGCCGCTGCGTCTCACCTTCTATCGTAACCTGCCGCTCCTGCATCGCCTCAAGCACAGCACTGTTGGTCTTCGGAGTATTCCGATTTATCTCATCGATAAGAAGAATGTTAGAGAAGACTGGTCCTCTTTCCAATCTGAAGGATCCACTTTTGGAATCCAAAACATGTGTACCAACGATATCGGCGGGAAGTATGTCCGGGCTTCCTTGAATCCTCTTGAAGTCTAAGCCAAGGGCATGTGCGAACGTCTTTCCAATAGTTGTCTTCGCCACACCCGGCACGCCCTCCAATAGAAAGTGCCCTTCAGACAGTAGGGCCACGAGCAGGTCCTCGATTAGCTCAGTCTTGCCAACGACGGTTTTCTGGCATTCGGAGACCACGCTTCGAATCATCTTTCGTGCTTGATCGGGCACGTTCTTGGGCGCATCAATCACTGCAAATCACTCGGTCATTGTGTGGCTGAAGATTCCAGACCGGAAGCTGAGTATAAAGGTTGATTGTCACTTTGCTACATTTTTACTTCTTCTCGCCAACCTCAACAACTGAAATGAAAAGCCTAGCATGAGTATCGCCACCACAAGCAACGGAATGTACATGCCGCTTTTCCAGAGGCGAAGTGAGTTGAATCTGTCCTTCAGCATGATCCTCCAGTTGGTCAGAGGCGCGTTTGCTAGGTGTGCGGTATCGAAGATTACCGAACCATCACCCATTCTTAGCGCGTTTTGGAACAACCGCATATTATCATAGAGTCCGATCATATCATTGATGAACATGCTAGGGTCGGCCACTAACAGGAGCATGCCTTTCCCAATCTTCACACTGACCAACACGGGATAGGAATCTATAGTCTCATTAGCGAATGGTCTACCCCGCCCACCGATATCCATAATGGAGAATGGGGATGAAGATCCGATCTTCGTCACCGAACTCGAATTTCCTATCTCGATGTAGGATGGGCGATTTAGAACGATCGCGGTAAGGTTGTCGGTCGCAGGACTCGGAGAAAAGTCAGTTATGACCGGAAAGTCAGGATCTTTACTATAGTAATACAGATCAGCTAAGGGTTTCCCAGAGAATAGGGCACTTACGTTAAGCGCCTCTAACAGACTGTTTCCAGCTCCGAAGTCATCCGCGAGGAGCACAATCCCGCCGCTCTCCAAGAATTGGCCTATCTTAGCACTCTCGTCTCTGGTGAAATTTGCGCTCGGTCCGATGATGGCCAGAAGTGACGTAGTATTCGGGAGTGATTTGTCGTAGGAGACGAGCAATGTTACATTCTGGGCTGCATTAGCAATTGTGCTGCAGCCGTTCCAGTCGAAGTTTAGTGGGTGGTACACTTCCTGTATTGGCCAGTAGTAGGCAACGGAAAGCACCAGGAGAGCGGATAAGATCACGGCAAACGCGATGCTTCTCGCATGTATGAGCTTCAATTGCTACTTCACGGTGTCGATTTCTTCCCGAAGCTCCAGCAGGATTTCTGTTGCTTCTCGGCTCTGAGCGGCCTCAATCGGATATGGACTGTATTCCGCCAGCTCGTAAAGCTCCACAAGACGCTTGAGCGTGTCGTTAATCCTTGGAATCAACTTCGTTATGCGAGAGAAGTACTCCCAGTGTGTTTCGCCAGTTCGAGAGGATTCACCTATCATCTGGTTTATGATAGCTTGGGCGAAGAAGTAGGATTTTCTAATCCTGGCAGCAGGAGCGTTCTCAGCCTTGATCGCAGAAATCAAATGTTCAGGAGATAACTCCACTCTTGCCGGCTTTTCTAAGGCAACTGGCTCAGGCAATGCAGCGGGAGCCAGCACAACAGCTTGTCTCCTTCGCCTGAATAAGTAGAATCCAAACGAGGATGCTGCTGGGATTGAAACCGCGGCGAATATGATTAAAGGCGTATTGTAGATGAAGACGCCAGCGACGGTTTCAGAGCCCTTCACCCAAGGCTGGTCCGGAAGATACTTGGCTCTGATGGAATGAGAGCCTAAGGCAGCCCAGATTGGAAGTTGGATGACTGAAACAAATGTTCCATCATCTCTGATAGTCGTGTTGGCATACGCCGTTCCATCAAGCGATATGGTCACGTTCGAGCCGGTTGGAGCCGTACCGTTACCATACGCAACACTCCCGTTAACGACGAGACTCATTCCTGAGAAAAGCGAACCACGATCAGTTGAGATCAGACATCGAGTTCCGAGTATTTCGACCACAAATCGCAGGGTGGCATTCGACGGAGCAAATGCTTCCCCAAGAGCAGGGAAAGCTACCGTCACAACGTGAGTACCGTTACTGAACGTTATCGGAACAGGAAACACAAACCAAAATGAGCCAGCACTGTCTGTGGTAGTGTTTCCGAGTAGTGTTCCATCTCCATGAACCATTATCGTCCTGAATTCTAGACGCATACCTTGTGCGGTTGAGAGATTGCCCTTCACTGTCGCGTAGTCAGATGGTCTAACGCTTGCGGGGGATATCTCAGCTGCAATACTACTGGGCCGATATGCAACCTCGATATGAAACAGTGCTGTTGAAGGCAAGTATACTTTGGTATCTTTCCCTTGAGGCGCGAAGTCAGCGCTTATTCCTGCCAACCCTGCCGAAAACCCAATGGGGAATGAGATATTTGCTTCGAATCTGCCTCTTAGATCTGCTCGTCTCAGAACGGTCTGGTTGACGCCCCAAGTGATCGTGACGTTCCTTCCGGGCAAAGCTGTTCCATTCTGGTCCTTAAGAAATCCGTAGACAGGGATGCTTTCGTTGATGAATACTGCCCGCCTTGAGGCATTGAGGCTTAAGGTGGTTAGAACAAATCCTTCCTGTGGCTTGAGTGTGGCACCGAGCTGATCGATCTCTTCCGAGTAGGTTTGGAAGAGCGCACCAAATTCGTTTACCTTTTGTTGTTGAACGGTCGAATCAATTCCATATTTGACGGTCAAATCGTCGAGAAGTACGGTTAAAGATTCCAGAAGCGATTTTGCCTCGTCTCTCAGTTTCGTCAGTTGTTCAAGGTCCGCGGCTGCTTTTCTTGCGTTACCTGATGCGAGTGATAAGCGTGCGTCCTCCAACTTAGCATGAATTTCATCCATCTTGGTTGAGAAGTTTAGAAGAGTTCCGATATATTCTCCAAGAGGATCACTTTGGCCAGGAAAATGTGTCACACCCTCTAGTTTGCCGCGAAGGAGGTTCAGCTCATCGGGACTCATG
>Ga0315280_10004430_pt1 | contig 20727 bp, 14 predicted proteins | sample YL17G06_40_MG_FD_203697 | JGI IMG/M metagenome (GOLD analysis project Ga0315280, IMG submission 203697) | Sediment microbial communities from Yellowstone Lake, YNP, Wyoming, USA - YL17G06_40 | ecosystem: Environmental > Aquatic > Freshwater > Lake > Sediment | place: USA: Wyoming | collected...
ACGCAGCAGACGCCCGCCCACATAGCCGGTACCGCCGGCGAGCAGGATGGGTCCGACATCGCGCCGAAGCGGCTCGGTCACGGCGAGTACCTCCGCACATACTCCCGCGCATGGGTCTTCTTCAAAGTCGACTCAGGGCTCATGTAGCGGACTGCCCCATAGACCGGGCGCTCGGGGCCCCAAGGACGATCGTAGCGTCCCAGAACCCAGAAGATGCCGTCCGTCCGCCAGGTCGTCAACGTAGTGAAGCTTGTACCTGTGGCGGCACTGGCGGAACATGCTGAGCCTGAAGTATGAAGCTGGGTAAGGCATGGCTTCTAAGACCGGGCCTTCTCCGTGGCCGTTGCTGAAACATCCATCAGCTGTTTACGGTGAGTTCCTCTGGCAGTAGGCGTGCACCATGGGCCGACATGCTTCAATTTTCGGTTGACCGGGCGGACCGAACAAGAGGCATGGTCGTCGATTGCTCCACGGATGCGGTATGCGTGCTGGCCCCAAGGACCGTGCGTATTTCACCACGGGAGAGACCTGTGCGGTGCCAATATTCCATCCGTCTCTTCGCAGGTCAAGCAGGCCCTCGGTCGCACTCGCCGAGCTGAATTGCGATGAGGGCATAGTGCCTCAAGGCTGGCCCAAGTAGCTCACCGCGTCAACCCTCTGAATACGGATGAAGTTTTGGCACCCGACAGCTCATGAGGCGTTCTTTGCAGTGTGAGCGATGAAATCGACGATCACTCTGGCCAACTCTTCGCCCTTGTCCTCCTGAAGGAAGTGGCCGGCACCCTCGATCGTCGTGTGCAACTGGCCCTTGGTCCCCGGGACCATCGCCTGGAAAACACGGTCGGCTCGGCGGGTGATGGGGTCGGAGTCGCTGAAGGCGGTGAGGAACGGCTTCTGCCAACGCCGCAGCACCTCCCAGGCCTTGCGGTTGGGTTCGGCGGCGGGGTCGTCGGGCGACGTAGGCACGAGCATCGGGAACTGCCGCGCCCCCGCCTTGTAGCTGTCGTCGGGAAACGGGGCGTCGTAGGCGGCGACGACTTCTGGGGACAGCTCGGTCACACAGCCGCCCCTGACGATCTGACCGACCTGAAACTCGGGTGTCTCCTGGGAGAAGCGTTGCCAGCGCAGGAAGGCCTCTCCGGGCGCCTGGTCACCAGTGGGAAGAAATGTGTTGGCCGCGACGATACGGACGAAGCGGTCCTCGCGCTCGGCCGCCAAGCGCAGCCCGATGAGCCCGCCCCAGTCTTGGCCCACGAGGGTAATGTTGCGCAGGCCCAACCCCTCAATCAGGGCGCGCATCCAGTCGACGTGCCGCTGGTAGGTGTAGTCCTCGCGCCGGGTCGGCTTATCGGAGCGGCCGAAGCCCACAAGGTCGGGGACGACGGCGCGGTGCCCACCCTCGACGAGGATAGGAATCATCTTTCGGTAGAGGTAGCACCAGGATGGTTCACCGTGTATGAGCAGCACCGGGTCAGCGTCCCTCGGCCCCTCGTCTAGGTAGTGGACGCGCAGGGTGCCCCCGTCGCCGGACGGGACGTCCACATACTGAGGCCGGAACGGGAAGCCGGGCAGACCGGCGAAGCGCTCGTCAGGGGTGCGCACTACTTCCATCAACCTTCCCCCTTCCAGATGGCGACTCGCGGGGCCGAGATGTAGGTATTATACCGCCCTCATGCCGGAGTGTCGCATCTACCTGAATGGGTCCTTGAGCCGGACCTCGGCTACAAGGTTATCGAAACCCACACGTCGCTGCCTCGCCCGGAGGGCATCTACTGGAAGCTCCTGCCGCCGGAGAAGATCGAGGCGATCCCGGCGCTTCGAAAAATGGCACCCGACCTGTCAGACCTTAGTTGAGAGCTGCTGCCTCGCCGACCCTGCGCCGAGGGTGAGCTCCTGCCGACGGAGCAGGAACTCGGTCAGCTTCGTGCAGCCTCCATTGGGCGGCGTCCTTGAGGGCACACCACGTGGGGATAGTGGTCGATGACCGGAAGGTAGATCACAGTCGCAAGTTCGATCAACCTCTCGGTTTCCCATAACGAAGATTGGACGCCACTCTTGGCGGGTGGGGTGCTGTGACAGCGCCTGTCCCGGCCTGCGGGCCGCATTCCGTCCCAGAACGCGCGGCCGCTTACGACTACGCGTCGCAGTCCGCCCCGGTGGGAGGCATAGCAGAATTGCCACAGCTTGAGCTTGATGATCCCACAACTGGCTCGGGTGAAGCGGCCATCCCGTGCACTGTGGTGGTCGCTGTGGTTGTTGCGGTTGCCGCAGGCGCCTGGTACGCCAGGAGGCGGTGGGACAGGCCCCAATAATGATCTCATTACTCACTACCGCGCCTCAGGGCAAAGCTGGGTCATCCGAGCACCATCTGTAGATACTGGCTCAGAATGCGTTAATATACAGATGACACTGACCTCAGGGGGACACGTGACCGCGACTTCCCAGAGCCAGAAAACGCCGGGCCAAGGAGAACGAAGATTCCTGTCAGGACCGCAAGACCGTGGCTCTGAGCTCTTACGCCTCTTGCGCATCTCCGCAGAGTTCATTCGGGGATTCCGGAAACTACATTTTCTGGGACCTTGTGTCACCGTCTTCGGGTCGGCGCGGTTCGCCGAGAGCCATCCGTACTACGGGCTAGCACGAGACGTGGGCAAGCGACTGGCCGAAGCAGGATTCACAGTGATGACCGGAGGTGGCCCGGGGATCATGGAGGCAGCCAGCCGCGGCGCGAAAGATGTGGGTGGCCGGACAGTAGGCTGCAACATCGAACTGCCAATCGAACAGAAGCCCAATCCGTATCTGGACGAATGCGTCAACTTTCATCATTTCTTCGTGCGCAAGGTGATGTTGGTCAAGTACTCTTACGCATTTGTTGTGCTACCGGGTGGTTTCGGCACGCTGGACGAGGTCTTTGAGACGGTGACCCTGATCCAGACGGACAAGATCAGGGATTTTCCGATAGTGCTGATGGCGTCGGACTTCTGGAATCCCCTCATCCGGTTCATGCGGGACACCTTGCTAGCGCGTGGGACGATTGATGAGGGCGACTTTGAGCTCATGAATGTGGTCGACTCCGCAGACGATGCTGTAGCGCTGATTCGCGACGCGGCAATCCGCAGATTTGGACTCACCTACGGACCCGGGGCCAGGCGGCGCCGGGCCCTGTTCGAGTAGGCAGCATTCGCTCGCCCCCACCACAGCCGCCTGGTACGCCAGGAGGCGGTGGCTGAACTAGCCCCGAATCATGTAGGCGGGCGCGGGTGGATCCTCAGCAGGCCACCCTGGCACCCGGCAGGGCGGTCGCCTAGCCTACTCGCTACAGGTCGCCGCCGACCTCCCATACGCCCAAGAATCGCGCACCATCCGTGAATCGTGTGCGGGGCGAGCCGGACCTCAGTGCCCTTGATGCGCTGGAGGCGGGAGCTATACCTCGTAGCCCTCGGCAAAGGCGGCGATGCTCACCTTTCTCTTCAGCTCCGTGCGTATGGCCGCCGCTAGCCCTTCCAGGCTCTTCTGCTCACCGTGCACCAGCCGCACGTCCGCCTTCTCCGTCCCCCGCAGCCAGTCCACCAGCCCCCGCTGATCGGCATGAGCGCTGAGGCCGTTGATGGTGTAGACGCGGGCGCGTACCGCTACCTCTTCGCCGAAGATGTGGATCGAGCGGGCGCCGTCGACAATGGCGCGGCCAGGCGTGCCGATCGCCTGGTAGCCGACGAAGACCACCGAGCACTCTTTGCGCCACAAGTTGTGCCGCAGGTGATGGAGAATGCGCCCCCCGTTCGCCATGCCGCTTCCGGCGATAATTATGTTCCCCGACGGCCAGCGCAGGATGGCCTTCGAGTCCTCCGTGCTGACCGTGAACTCCACGCCGGGGAACTCGAACGGGTTCTCGCCCGCGTGCAGCTTGGCGAGAAGTCGCGGGTTCAACCCTTTCAGGTGACGTTCGTAGGCCTTGGTGATGCTCACGGCAAGCGGGCTGTCGAGGAAGATGCGGCACTGGGGTAATTCACCGGCATCCCACATGAGGTGCAGGTAGTACAGCACGTCCTGCGAGCGCTCGAGAGCGAAGGAAGGAATGAGGACGTTGCCGCCGCGTCCGATCGCCTCCTTGACTACCTGCTCGAACTCCTGCCGCGATTCCTCGACGGAACGATGCGGCCGATCGCCGTAAGTCGCCTCGCTCAGGACGAGGTCGCACGGATGCGGGTCGACCGGGTCAGGCATGACCTCGCGCCCCCGGTAGCCGATGTCGCCGCTGAAGGTTATGCGCTTGCGGTTCCCGTTCCTCTTCTCCTCGAACTCGAGAAACGCCGAACCCAGGATGTGCCCGGCGTTGCGGAAGGTCACCGACAAGCCGTTGGCCAGTGAGAGTGGCGAATCGTAGCCCACCGGCGCTTCGAACTGGTCCATCGCTACCAGCACGTCTCCGACGGCATACGGCGGTGTCTCCACCTGGTTGCCTTGGCGCTCCGCTTTTCGCCGGCGCGCGCCGTACTCCTCGTACATCACGTGCGCCGCGTCCATGAGAATCAGCCGCCCGATCTCCCGTGTCTCCGCCGTCGCTAGTATGGGCCCTTTGTACCCCTCCTTGACGAGCCACGGCACACGACCGATGTGATCGAGGTGACTGTGCGTGATGACAACGGCATCGATGCTCTTGACGTCGAAATGGAACGGCTCGGCGTTGCGGGCGTAGGAGTCATCGCCGCCCTGGAAGAGGCCGCAATCCACCAGCAGCCGCTTGCCGCCGGCTTCTAGCAGATGGCAGGAGCCAGTGACTTCACCCGCCGCTCCGTAGGAAGTAACACGCATGGCATACGTCCTTTCATGAATGACACTACTCTGTAGAGGGGGGATAGTCTGCAGATCGGAGCCCGCCAATGCCGGCTTGCCCGCGTATTGGCTCTCTACGCAGGTTCCCGCTCCAGGTTCAGTTCCAGCAGACGGGCGAGTATCTCAGAGTCATCGATTTGCTCGGGCCAGCCATACGCGGCGAATACGGCGGCGTCCAATGCGGCGTGCGCGTTGACGAGCCACGTGGGGCGCTGGTTGTACAGATTGGTGAGCGTCCGCTTCTTCAACTCTGCCTGGGGAAGCTCGACGCCGTCGGCGGGAGCCGGGTTCAGCCACTCTTCGCGCAGGCAGTTCAACCCCTCCGCAGCCGCGGCGATCGCTTCCTTCTGCTCCAGCATCGGTTGCGGCAATGGGAACGTCTCAAAGCAGGAGGTTGGCGTATAGCGTGGTCGGCTTTCGAGTTGCGTACCCAGCGCAAGAGCCCACACCTCATGGACGCGGGAATGTAGGACGCCGAAGAAGTAGTCATCGTCGCGGGCAAAGACGGTGAGCGCATGGTCTGGAAGGACCTCGCGTGCAAGCCACACGAAGAGCCGATACTTCGTTAGGATCGGCGTTGCTACATACCGCGGCAGCGGGCGCAGAGCTTGCCGCATGTCGGGCCTCGGGCGCCCATGAACCCACCACGGGAATCCCACGGGGTCAAGGGATGTCGCCTTCTTCCTCATGGGCTCGACGTCCTTCTTGACATGCTCGAACGGTGCCTCGTACAACGCTGCGTCGCCCTCGCTCATCCCGGGCGGGAAATCGATGATCCACATCCGCCGGGGGCGGCGCGTAATGTCCAGCCCGTTGACCCACGGCCGCACAACGTCGCTGTTTGGCTTACCGTGCGGGTTGGGCCTGGCCAGAAACTGCCGTGCCAGTGACTCGGGTATCTCGAATGGCCCGACCTTTGTGTCACCCATGAACGAGATGCCAAGGTTTTCCTTTAGGCGCCGCGCTTTGGTCACATCGGCCTGGTATGTCAGGTTTGCATTGATGCCCTCCACGAGCCGCGCCCTGGCAAGTGCATGCTCGGGCCGGTCGTCCTTGCTTTCATTCAACAGGCGGCGCGTTTCACTACCGTCGTCGAACCCCACCATCGACACGCGCACCGCGACGCCGTCCTGGATCCACTTGCGGTCGGCCTGGGCGTAGAAGATATCACCGGTTTCCTTTATGCGCTGGAGCACTCGCCGGTTCGCCCCGCCGCGGATCGCCTGGGTGGCGAGGAGCCCTACACGCTTGGCCCTGCCGCTCTCGATGGCCGCCCGTCCCTTCTCGTACCAGTAGCAACACAGGTCCGACTCTCGCGCCACACGCCCGTCCCACACCACGAAAAGACGGTTCACGTAATCATCACCGAGTTCCTTACGGAGACGCTTACCGCCGAGGAACGGCGGATTCCCAACAACAACATCGACCTCTGGCCATACCGCGTCGCTTGGGTGATCCGGATCGGAGAGGTCGAGGATGGCGTCCTTGCCTTCCACCTGATCGAGCGGCTCGAGGATTGGTTCTTCGTCATCCAATGGCATGACGTTGCGGTGCTTCCACTGCAGGTAGCCGATCCAGATGACGATGGAGGCGAGCTCGACTGCGTAGGGGCTAATCTCGATGCCATGCAGCTGTCGGGGGTGCACGCGAGGCGCTATTCCGTTGACTCCGTGCAGGGTGGCAAACGCGATGAGTTCCTTTTCGAGCGCCTTTAGGAGCGCCAGCGAGACGTACAGGAAGTTGCCGGAGCCGCAGGCCGGGTCCAGGATGCGGATAGTCGCGAGGCGCTTGTAGAACCCGCCCAGCAAAGATCGCAGGTGTTTCTGCTGCGTCTCCTCTTTCGTCCCTCGCTCCTTTGCCTCGTTGAGGTACGCCTCCGCAGCAGCCTTGACCTCCTCCCACTCACGGCGCAACGGGGCCATCAGCACCGGCTCCACGATCAGCTCAATGTCAGCGCGAGAGGTGTAGTGCGCCCCCAGCATCTTCCGCTGTTTGGGGTCAAGGACACGTTCGAACAGCGTGCCGAAGATCGATGGTTCAACATCTGCCCAGTTGAGGGCATCCAGTTCTCCAAGAACCAGAATCTCCTGCGTGGTAATCTCGTCCGGCACGTCATTGTCCTCGAAGAGGCGGCCGTCGAAGTACGGGATCTCATACAGCCAGAGCGATCCGCCCGTGTTCATCACGGCGAACAGGTCCGAGAGACGCTTGCGGAATGCCTTGTCATCGCCGCTCTTCCTGTGCACAGCGATAATCTCCGAAAACGTTTGACGGGGAAGCAGTCCGACGTCAGTTGCGAACATGCAGAACATCACCCGCGTGACGAACCGAGCGATCCGCATGTCGTCAACCTTCCACTTGCGGAGCTCGTCGCTTATCTTCCCGAACATGCGAGCCGCATCTTGTGTGATCTGGTCCGTTGTCTTCTGAGGCTTCAGACGCTGCGGGTCCTCAAATAGCGCTTTCAGCACCTGAAGAGCACTCAACGCCGGGGCGTCTGGGGCTGGCCCAGACGCCGTGGAGACGTCCACACTGGTGTCCGACATGATGTCGGGGTTTCGGAATCGATAGATCCACTTTTCGGTGTTCGTCCAGTTGGTGTGGATCTCGAAGTATTCCATATCACAGACGACGAGTAAGGGTGGGTTGCCCAGCGCCTCGCGGTAGGTCTGGACCTGTTTGTAGGCGGCCTGCAGGTCCTTGTGTTTCCCTTTGTACTCCCAGGCGAAGTGGCCTTTGAGCCAAACGTCAGCGAATCCGTCGCCGTCCAGCTTCTTCGCGCCCTTTTCAAAGGCGTAGAAGTCCCCGCTCGGATCCGCCTCGTTGGGCGTTTGCTCGTTCAGTAGCCGGCACAGATCGATGAAATGCTCCTGTGCCGTCGCCCGTTCGGCGCCTCTTGACGCGGCCCACTTCTGTACGAAGGCAGAGGGAATCATCATTCCCAATTATAAGCGCCCATGGTGATTACGCCCAGACTGATCCGGAGACAGCGTGGCCCATTCCGCGTCGACCCGACACCATCAGGTCATGGTGCGTGCCAGCCCCGGCCCGAAGCTGTCGCGACGGGTCTCGGATTTCGTTCCAACCTGACCAGGCGAAGGCAGAAACACCGACCCCCAAGGCCTTGGCGCTGGTGATCGAGCAGGTGGCGGCGGCGTGATGATGGATTGGCTTGAGCCTATCCAACTCGCAATCATCCACCCGGGCGAGCCGCAGCCGCACCCGTCAATGGTGATCGGGGGAGACAATCTTCGTTATGATCGCCAACCACCCGGGCCAGCCTGACCCCAAGAGCGCATCTGTCTGGGTATAGACGTGACGTGTAGCGTGGTTTGGAGGCGTTTTGATTTCTTCGCCGCCACTCTACTCGTGGAGACCGAACACCTCCTGACGGAGCTGGCCGAGGAGAATATCGCGCGAACATGGCTTCGCGTCATAGATAGTGCGAGCCCGTTGAAGCAGTTCGCCCACCAGGGGCCCAGGAGAAATGTCGAACTCTTCCATGATGTCCTTGCCTGTTATTGGGAGCACGGCTGTCGTTTCTGTGAGGAGCACACGCTCGATCAACTTGCGAGCCTCGATTGCAAATTCGTAGTCCGGTCTCAATGTGTCTAGCTCCTCGCTCCATTTCTCGTGGAACCGTGTGCGTAGTCGTGCTGGATCAACGTGTTCCCGCCCCATGTCGGTGGCGACTTTGGCGATCAAGTCGTCGAATGCGTGAGGTGGATGGTAGCGTTTGACGCGAAAACGCCACTCCCTGCAAATCTCCTCGCGCGATTCATCTTGCTCGATACTCCTCGTGGTTTGGCGCAAGGCCTCCAGGAACTGAAGCGCCTCTGATAGAAGGGCCAAGAGGCATCTTTTCCACTGACCACCCGTTCCTGGCACCGGCGTGCCGCATTGATCCCGCAGCCATTGCTCGCAAATCTGCTGGGTAGCCCTGTCGCAGCTTTTCCCCACGTCGAGATTATGCTGCTGAAAAGTGCGCAACTGTCGTACCAGGCGGTGATGGGCGCTTAGTCGGCCATTGGGATCCAGTCCATACGTCGAGAGTCGGTCGGCGAGAAAATCGACCCCTACCTTGCCCGCCTCGTGATACAGCACGAATAGCCATGAAATCGACCGCAGGAAACCGACTTCGGCTGGGTTGAGCTTCGGCGGCCCTAGCGAAACTGGCCCGAACACGCCAGGGCTGATACCGAGCATCCGCGAAGCCACATGGTTGACTTCCTCGACGCGGCTCACAATTTGGTACATCAACGCTTCCGGAGTTGACGCGGCCATGACCATCGTCTCGCCTAGGGTCTGAGATGGCCAGGAGGATCAGCAATGGGGCCAAGGAAGTTGAAGGCCACGTGAAATTCACCGAGCGTGTCGCCACGTGCTATGTTTGGTCTGCCGAAGTCGCGGGGTAGAAAGCGAATACCGTGGCGAAGCTCCTCAACCCATACTTCGCCTCTGTTTCCCTCTTCGGCTACCCAACGAACGTCCCCGTGGAACCTACGGGGCTGACCCGATGGCGTGCTCGCCATGTAGCTCCGGATAACACGCCGACGACCACGCACCTGCTCTGATTCGCGCTCAACTTCCCGAAACACCTCAAGCGCTTCTTGAACACTCCCAAGGTGAAAGAGAGCGAGACCACGCACGAACGCGATCGAGGTAGGTCGATGCGACGTGCTGGTAGCCTCCAGGTCGTGGATGATCCCAAGACAATGTTGCCATTGCTCGTCGCTCAGAGGAAGCAACTTTCTCTCCCGATCGAAGAAGCGAGATTGCGTCTGAACCATCCACCAGAGGTCAAGTAGCAGGCCAAGACATCGTTCGTCGCGCGAAAAGTGGCTTCGGTGCTCTTCCAAATAGCCTAGGGCGCCGCGCAGGCGCTCGACGCTGCTGCTGTCGCTCAGATCGTCCGAGGTCTCGGGCAAACCAGACATGCGAAGCGCGCGGAGATAGTAGCCTGCACTGGAGCCTTGCGCCACCAATGCGGCAAAGGCTTCCTCAGCCATCTCTTCCATTCGCACGAAGTGAGCAAATTTCAGGCGCAGCGTGTGCAACCTTTCTTGCTGTTCAAGGTTGAGATCCTCTTCCTCGACCGTCTGGAGGGCGTATAGGACGTCAGCCACTGCCTCAGCATAGGCTCGTTCGTCCAGCACAGACGATTCGAGCATGGCCTCAGTCGCCCACTCCAGAACATCAATAGGATACAGGCTGGAGGGGTCCTGCTTCCGAGCCTCAAAGATTGCGTTGCGCGCCTCATCAAACAACGGGATAGCCTCATGTGAGCGGTCTGGGCGCCCCAGGACGTGGCGGGCTCTGGCAGCGGTGGCAGCAGCTAACTCGATCAGGAGGTGGGCACGAAGGATTCTGTTCCTGCGCTCGTCACCGAGGAGATCGAGGGCTCGTCGCAGGACGGAACCAACCTGATGGAAGGAACCCTCCAGGTCGACATCCTGCTCCCCACGTTTGGCGTGATCGACTGCCCATTCTCGCAGGAGGTTGGCCTCCTGGAGCATGAGGCGAGGGTGCTCAACACCGCGCTCCTCCCTCAACTGCTGAAGCGCGGCCGACAAGTCCTTGAAATAGGGAGCAAAGTGCGCGCGCTCCTGACCCTGAGCCCCCATTGAACGGACTAGTTCAACGGCAAAATCTATTTCCCGGCTATCGGGGAAGCCGCCTCCACCATCCGTTACTTCTAGCAGCAACCGTTTCGCAAAGGCCGTCTCTGTTCTGGCCCCACCCATGCGGGCCTGCACGATCAGCTTCGCTTCGAGCGCATTGCGTGGGCCAACATCAATGTTGCCAACAGAGTCCTCGAATGAACGAAGGATATCGACTCCTTCAAGCAAGTCCATGAAGTTTGAGTAGCCGTGCTTTCCCAGAGCTCGGACCACCAGCTCGAGTGGAACGCGGAGGCCAAAACGCCCGGGCACCATAACGAGTCCCGTGAGATCCTGAACCTCGCTGACTGCTTCACCTCCGACGTCCTTGGTCTCTGAAGTTAGGAGCTGTTCTTCCGTAATCACCCCTGCCTGGAGGAGTGCTCTTCCAAGAGCTGTCACCTGACGGAACTCTGGCCGGATCTTTGAGGCTCTTTGGAGAATGAGCTCTTCCGCGTGACCGGCCTCTCTGCTCACGCCAGCGCGAATCGAACCGCGAGTCGGAGGCAAGAGTCGGTAGAGCGCGACTAGGAAGCTATCGTCTGGCGGGGCCTCCGCACGACGCAGAAGTTCACCAAGAGACGGGTGAAACATGTTGAGGAAAGGAGCAAAATCCGCGATCTCTGAGGGGTTGAGTGTGGGTGGGGCTAGCACGAAACGCGGCTCACGTGCAAACTTGTCCTCGATGCGATAGGAACTTCCGACTAGGACGACCTTGCGGCCCCTACTTGAATGGTACTTGAGGCATTCAGAGTAGTCCTTTGGCTCTAGCATGCCATCCCAAACCAGGAGACAAGCTGGGGCCCCGCAATGCTCGGCCCACTGGCAAAATCGGTCAATGTCGGATTGCACGGGTCTCTGAGTCTTTCGTTCGATGAAGAGAACAGGATACTTGCCCGTGCGGCGTACACCATAGGCGAGTGCCGCGAGCGCGACTGTTTTCCCAGTCCCGGTCTGTCCATGGAGAATCACAGGATCGTCGATCAGAGTCCTTGCTCCGAGACTCTTGTCGACAGCCTGACGTAGCGTCTTCTCGAAGTGACGCGGAAACGCAAACCCTCTCGCGTATGCCGACCACTGTGGTTTGCCGTCCGATGCTGAAAGAAAATTGCGAAACTCACGATAGCGAGCCTCGTCCGAGAGCGGTGGTGGCTGTAGGAGGAGAGCGTCATCTAAGACTATCGCCGACCTTGAAACCTGATTCCAGAGGTCTCGCGGAACCGTCAGGACTTCGTCATCCAACTGGATACGTCGACCGGATTCCTCACCTTCCGGCGGTCCACCCAATCTCAGAAGGCCTAGCCCTTCTCCTCTCACCAGGGTCTCCGCGAGACCCTCCTGGTGGAGTAGGAGCTTGCCTTTCTGGGTCAGTTCCTTGACGTCAGGATGCTCGAGGAGTTCCTGCGTAACACTGAAGATGTGTGTCTGGCCCGCATTTAGCTCATCCAAGATCGGCAGTAAGTCGTCAAGAGAAAACCAGTCGCTATCTCCGGCATGTCCCTCGATCGCGAGGACCCCCATCGGGGTGATCGCCTCTGGCAAGCGGCGAGCCAGACTAATCGCGATCTGTTTGCGCTTCCTGTAGTCAAACCGAGTCAGGGGAGGCCGCTCTCCCTCTTCGGCCCTGTTAACGCATCCATACAAAAACGTGCAGTGGAGCAACGAGCGATTACGCGGGTCGCTGGGTCTGTACTTCTCCTCGAACAGAGGCTGGATCTCCCGCCATGACGTGCGAAAGCACGAAGGCCAAATTGAATCGATGGCTGACGTGTAGACGCCGTTCCACAAGTAGCTCGCAGCGGTCTTTAGCCAGCGTGGAACCGAGAGACGCCTACAACGATCGTCCATCCATGCAAGCGCCGACTCTGGCGAACTGACCGCTCCCGAATCAAGGATCTCATCGTAGGTCTCCTTCTCCGCGCTCGCTCCGCCGTACTTGCGTATGACCTCGGATAGGAAGGAGTCGACACCGCTCTCAAGTCTCAGGTAATTCTGTCCGAGCAAAAGGAAAGCCGGGCCCCTCTTCAGTCTGCGGTAGAAGTCGTCTAGCCGTGCTTCCATTGTGCACCCCCGGTGGACTGTACACCAAGTTTGGAGACCGAAATGCGCTCGCTCGAGCTCGCCTCGGGGCTGCTGGCGTGCCAGCAGCAAAGACCGCATCAGCCCCAAAGCATTCTAGCAGAACATGGCGTTGCTAGCCCAGAGGTCGGTAGTTCGGGATAAGCGTGACGGAAAAGTGGAGCCCGAGGCCGGGGCCTTCAAGGGATTGGACTGCTTGCTGATTGGTGAACGATAGGCTAGTGTCCTCCAGCCGCCTAAGTGCTCAGAGACTCCATATCCTGGTTGGCAGCCCACCCGCCTCCAAGGGTCTAGTCATCCGTTTGTCCTCGAGCCGATGGGACTGGTCGCCAGCAGCGGTCAGCAAGCGGTCGGAACGCCACCTGACCGATGGTGTCCTCAACATTCGATACACGAACTGTACGCCTCGCGGCTCCCCCGTGCAGTCTTCTGTAGTGGCAGAGAGCCTGCCCGCGGAGCAGGAGATCGCCAGGCGTCGGACAGTCTTCGCTATCATCACTCGACCTTGGTCCGTGGAGTGCTACAGTCGCTCAGGACATTCGCCCGCAGGCCGCAAGGTCATTGGCCTCTTTCGAATTGCTCAGGTCATCGCCAGCGGCCGGAACTAGTACTTAGAGACGTTTAGTTCCTCGATCTTGCCTTCCACCAGATAGACCACGCGCTCGCAGATGTTGGTCACCCGGTCGGCGATGCGCTCCAAATTGTGGGCGACCCAGGTGAGGTGGGTGGCGCGCTCGATCGTCCTTGGGTCTTGCAGCATGTAGGTGACAAGCTCCCGGTAGACCTGGTCGTACAACGCGTCCACCTCATCATCCTCGTTGCAGATGGCGCGGGCACGGTCGGCGTCGCGGTGCTTGAAGGCCTCGATGCTCCCCATCAGCATGCGAGTGGCGATCTGGGCCATGCGAGGGATGTCGATGTAGGGCTTAAGGGGCGGTTCATCAGCCAGCGTGAGGGCGATCTTGGCGATGCCCTCGGCGTGATCGCCCATCCGCTCCAGATCGACAATGATGTAGAGGATGGCCGCGATGGTGCGAAGGTCGCCGGCCAGGGGCTGCTGGGTCGCGATGAGCTCGAGACACCTTTCCTCCGTCTCGTAGCGCCTGCGGTTGATCTTGATGTCATCAGCAATGATCTCGCGGGCCAGTTCGGCGTCACGGTTGCGTAGTGCCTGGATGCCTCGGTCGATGGCACTCTCCACCATGCCGGCCAGCACTAGCATGTCCTCCTGGATTTCGGCGAGTTGACGATCAAGGGCAGTTCGAGTCATCTTTGCGCCTCTTCTAACCGAAGCGGCCGGTGATGTAGTCCTCCGTCCGCTTGTCCTTCGGCTTGGTGAACAGCTCCCGTGTGTTTCCAAACTCGATCATCTCGCCCGCCCGGTCCTCCGCCATCATCATCACCGCCGTGTAGTCGGACACACGAGCTGCCTGCTGCATGTTGTGGGTGACGATGACGATGGTGTACTCCTTCGCCAGCTCCCTCATGAGATCCTCGATCTTCAGGGTGGCAACCGGGTCAAGCGCCGAGCAGGGCTCGTCCATCAGGACCACTTCTGGCTCCACAGCCAGGGCGCGGGCAATACACAAACGCTGCTGCTGGCCCCCGGACAGCTCCGTCGCTGGCCGGTTGAGCTTGTCCTTCACCTCATCCCACAGGGCCGCTTGCCTAAGGCTTCTCTCAACCGTCTCCACAGTCTGGCTGCGCCGCACGAATAAGCCATTGAGGCGCAGTCCCGCCGCCACGTTGTCGAACACGGACATGGTTGGGAAGGGATTGGGCTTTTGAAAGACCATTCCCACTCGCCGGCGAACGGCGACAGGATCGACGCTAGGAGCGCATATGTCCTCTCCTCGCAGGAGCACCTGGCCAGTGGCACGCGCCTTTGGAACTACCTCATGCATTCTATTGAGGCAGCGGATCAAGGTTGACTTACCGCAGCCCGAAGGCCCGATGACCGCCGTGATTCGTTTCGGCGCCACCAGCAGATTGACGTCCCGCAGCGCCTGGCATGATTCGTACCAGGCGTTCAGATCGCGGATAACCATGCCTGCGGCCAGAGCCTCGGCTTCAGAAACTGGAGCCTCGGGTTCGTGCTCGATGCGCATCTCGTAACCCATTATAGCGGCCTCCGGTTGGTGCCGATAATCAATAGTCATTTCCGGCTCCTCACCTTCTCCTCAAGAGCAGGCGGGCCGCCAGACTGATAACGAAGACTGTCAGGATCAGTACACACGAAGCTGCCCAGGCCTGCTCGTGCTGCTCGGAGTATGGCCCAGTGGCGTAGCGGTAGATGCGGAGCGGAAGGGCGTCGATGGGTCCGCCAGTGATGCTCAGGCTCAAGAAACGGTTGCCCAGGGCGGTGAACATCAGGGGCGCCGTCTCACCAGCGGCGCGGGCAACAGCCAGTAGGGCACCTGTGAGCAGCCCTCGTTGCGCCGCGGGAATCACCACGCTGAGGATCGTCCGCCAGCGGCTGATCCCCAGCGCGAGAGCCGCCTCTCGCTGCGAATGAGGGACCAGCCTCAGCATCTCCTCGCTGGAGCGGGCCATGATAGGCAGCATAATGATGGCCAAAGCGATGCCGGCTGCCAGGGCGGAGAAGTTGCCCATTCTCAGGACCACGAGCCCGTAGACAAAGATGCCGATGACGATGGAAGGAACGCCGGTGAGGACGTCGGCGGTGAAGCGGACAACGTCCCCCAGGCGGTGGCCGGCGTATTCGGAGAGGAAGATGCCGGCACCAATCCCGACGGGAATGCCTATCACGGCCGCAATGCCGATGATGATGAGGGAGCCGACCATGGAGTTGGCAACGCCGCCACCCGGCTCACCCTCGGGCACGGGCATCTCTGTGAACAAGTCGATGTTGAGCGAGCCGATGCCTTTGGCCAGCACAAACCCCAGGATCAAGACCAGCACCCCCACCGCAAGGAAGGCGAAGACGGCGCAAAGGCCCAGCATGAGGGCATTCGTCGCCCTGCGACGTTGGTACGCTGAGATGATCATTCTCGAATCACCCCCGGCGAGCGAGCAATCCGCCAGACCAGCAGCCGGGCGATCATGTTCACCAGAAGCGTTATCGCCAGCAGGATCAATGCCAGCTCGACGAGCGCTGAGACATAGAGGTCGTAGGTGGCCTCGTTGAACTCACTGGCGACTGCGCTGGCGGCGGTGCTGGCCGGCTGGAACAGAGAGGCGGTGATGTTGTAGCCCTTGCCGATGACCATGGTGACCGCCATCGTCTCGCCGAGGGCGCGGCCCAGGCCCAAGATGACCGCCCCCACCAGGCCCGACCGGCAGTAGGGCAGGACGGCGCCGGAGATGACCTCCCACCTTGTTGCGCCAAGAGCCAACATAGCCTCCCGTTGGCTACTAGGGACGGCTAGCATCACGTCCCGGGAGATAGCGGTGATGATGGGCAGGACCATGATGGCGAGGATCAGTCCGGCCGCCAGCATGCCGAAGCCGAAGGGAGGGCCGTCGAAGATGGGGATGAAGCCCAGGTGGCTCCCCAGCGATTTCTCCACCGGGTCGCGCACCCAGGGGACGAGGATGTAGATGCCCCAGAGCCCCAACACCACGCTGGGCAGCGCGGCGAGCATCTCCACCAGGAAGGAGAACGGGTTCCGCAGCCAGGGAGGGGCGATCTCCGAGAGGAAGATGGCGGCGCCGAGGCTCACGGGGACCGCGAGTACAAGGGCGATGAGCGAACTGATGATCGTGCCGTAGATGGCGGGCGCCGCACCGAACTCCCGAGCCACCGGGTCCCATGTGGTGCTGGTGATGAACCCCGGACCGAACTCGGTGATCGACTGCCAGGATTTATCGATGAGTTCGTAGATGAGCAGGCCAGCCAGGGCGAGCACAGAGAGCCCAAGGCCCACGGCGATGACACGCGCTATTGCGTCTCCCGTATTGCCGGTTCGCCACGGCCGCCTCATGGCCAAGCAGGCCCCGGCTGCCTGTGCTTTTTTGTTTGCTCCCATCCTTCCACCGTGGATCTGTGTTCAGACAGGGAAAGGGGGACAGGCTTCCGTGCACTCTTCCTTCGCAGACATCATCATCTATGGGGCCTGTAGCAGGGGTTGTCCCTGATGAGTGATAGACCTGATCTCCGCCTCGGCTTTCTTAACGGCCTCCGCCGAGAGGGCTCCGTACAGAAGGTCCTTCGTGAAGCTCTGGCCCTCGTGGATGCTCCACCAGAGGTAGTATGCCAGCGTCTGGCCCTTCGCCTTGTCCGGCTGATTCTGATAGACGAGAATCCAGGTAAAGCCAACGATGGGGTAGGCATTAGGGTTTTCGGAGTCCGTCAAGAGCACCTTCATGTCGTCCGGCAAGAGGACCCCCTCGGCGGCCGCGCTGGTCGCCTCCAGGCTAGGCTCTACGAAGTTGCCGCTCTTGTTGCGTACGGCTGCCCAGGTGAGCTTGTTCTGAATGACATAGGCCAACTCTACATAGCCGATGGCGCCGGGAATCTGGGTCACCTGGGCGGCGACGCCCGCGCTCTTCTCGCCACCGATGTCTCCAGGCCAGTTCACCGAGGTGCCGGAGCCGACCTTTGCCTTCCATTCCGGGCTGATCTTGCTCAAGTAGTCGGTGAAGATGAAGGTGGTGCCAGAGCCGTCGGCCCGGTGGACGACAGCGATATCCGTGTCAGGCAGGTTGAGGCCCGCGTTCAGGGCCGTTATACCTGGGTCATTCCACTTGGTGATCTTCTTGAGATAGATGTCGGCCAGGACGTCAGGGCTCAGCTTGAGCTGGCCGCTCTGGATGCCGGGCAGGTTCAAGACTACGGCCACGGCACCGCTGGCCATCGGAATGTGGAGAATGGGGCCGCCCGCCTGGTTGGCGGCTGCCTCCTGCTCGGGGGTCATGATGCCGTCGCTAGCGCCGAAGTCCACCGTCTTCTCGGTGATCTGCTTGATGCCACCCCCAGAACCGATAGGCTGGTAGTTGATCTGGGCGTTGCAGGCCTTACCGAATGCATCTACCCACTTCGAGTAGAGAGGGCCGGGGAAGGTAGCGCCAGCGCCGGTCAAGGCACTGGCGGAACCGGCTGGCGGGCAGGGAGAGGTGACTTGAGGGCCAGTCGGGGACGAGGCGATGGAGGTTCTGGTGGCTGCAGGGCTGGCGGTAGAGGGGCTCTCGCCTCCCCCGCCGCAAGCAGCCAACAAAAAGGCCGCGAGCACCGCGGCCAGGGCCACTACCAGTACTGCTAGGGGTTTACGGGGACGTTTCGCCGAGTTCGATCGGCGTGTCATATGCATCCAGCGTGCCTCCCAGCATATCTTCTCATTGGTTGTTGCGTCCTAACGATAGCGATTTTTGTTTAACGGGTTGTTAACGGCGATTAACAGCTAGTAAAAGTTGGAGGCTTGCTGGGGTGGTTGTTGCAGAGGCTCGACACCAGAAGAGCGGAAGGTGAAGTGGGGTGCTAGCGCTTGGGAGGCAAGGACGCGGCAGGGATGGAGAAGCTGAACGTGGAACCGTGGCCCAGTTCGCTCTGGACACTCACGGTGCCGCCGTGGGCCTCGACGGTGTGCTTCACCACGGCCAGGCCCAGGCCCGTACCGCCACTGCCGCGGGCGCGGTCGGCCTTATAGAAGCGTTCGAAGATGCGCGGCAGGTCCTCGGGGGCGATGCCCACGCCGGTGTCGCTCACCCTGACCGTGACACCGCTATCCGCGAGACCTGCCGACACGTGGACGGAGCCGCCGGAGGGGGTGAACTTGAGAGCGTTGTGGATGACGTTGACGGCTGCACGCTCCAGCCGCTCGGCGTCGCCGATGACGGGCGGCAGGTTGGGAGCGACCTCCAAGGAGAGGCTCAGCCCCTGCTTCTCCGCCTGGGGCCTGAGCCGCTCAACCGCCTCGGTCAGGACAGTGGCCATCTCCACCGGCTGCCGGGCCAACGGCACCTCACCCGATTCGATGCGGGAGAGCTCCATGAGCTCCTCCACCATCTGCACCAGGCGGTCGATCTCGGAGTCCGCTCGGGCGAGGAAGTCCTGGGCTGCCTTCCGGTCCTCCAGCGCACCTCCTTGCAGCGTCTCGATAACCGACTTGATGGAGGCGAGGGGCGTGCGTAGCTCGTGGGAGACGTTGGCCACGAAGTCGCGGCGCACCTGCTCCACGCGCTTGACATCGGTCAGGTCGTGGAAGACGACCAGGGCCGCCCATTCGCCGCCGCCGACGATGGGCGTGGTGATCACCTGAAGGTAGTAGCGGCTCGGCCGTTCGATGAGGCGCATCTCTCTGCGGCCTTCCTCGCGGCTGGCCCGCAGCGCCTCTATCACCTGCTCATCGGGCATGACCCAGACGAAGGGATTGCCCACCAGCTCGTCCTGCGAGCGCACGAATAGCCGCTCGGCGGCCATGTTGGCGAAGGTGATGCGGCCCTCGGCGTTCACGGCCAACACAGCATCGACGCTGCTGTTGAGGGCGGCCACCAGGCGGTTCCGCTCTTGGGAAGCGGCCGCGATGAGGCCTTCCAGGCTCTGGGCCATCTGGTTGAAGGCGTCCGCCAGGTCGCCTACTTCCCCTGAAGGCCGCGGGCTCACCCGCTCGCTGAGGTTGCCAGCCGCAATGCCGCGGGCTGCTCGCGTCAGCCTCCCCAACGGGCGCATGACGGTGCTGCCGATGGCCAGGCTCAGGACGGCGGCCGCCACCGCCGTGACCACAACGGCGATAAGAACGGAGCGGGTGATATCGGAGAGGGAAGCATTGACGGCCGCCGTCGGCCGCGCTACCCGCACGATACTGACCAGGCCATCGTCGGCAGTGATGCGAGTGGCGACGTATGTGAACTCAGTGCCCAGGGTGCTGCTGCGGCGGGCGCTCTCGCCCTGCCCAGAACGGATGGCCTCCTGAACCTCGGGCCGGTTGAGGTGATTGTCCATGGTGGCGGGGTCAGCCTCGGAATCTCCGAGTACAGTGCCGTCGAGCGCGATGATGGTGATGCGGGTGTCGGTCTGGGCGCCTAACTGCTTAGCAAGCTGGTCGAAGGTCGCTGGGGGAGCCCCTTCATCCAGAAGGGGCCGCACCAGGTTCTCCGCCATCTGGGATTGGGAAGCCAAATCGGCCTCGATGTTCTGGCGAAAGTCGTCCTCGACCTTGTCAAGCACATACAGGCCCAGACCGGCGAAGGCGGCCACGATGAGCAGCACGTACGCTGCCGCGGTGCGAAAGCGGAGGCTCCCCAGCATCCCTAGCCCTCGAACCGGTATCCTACCCCGCGGACGGTGATCAGGCGCGTGGGCTTGGCGGGCTCATCCTCGATCTTCTGGCGCAGCCAGCTAACGTGGACGTCCACTGTGCGAGTGTCGCCGGCGAAGTCGTATCCCCATATCTGATCGAGGAGTTGCTCACGGGTGAAGGCGCGGCCGCGGTTGCGCAGGAAGAACGCCAGCAGCTCGAATTCCTTAGGCTTCAAGACCAGAGCCAGACCGCGCTGTGAGGCCTCTCTCCTCCGCAAATCCACCCGAAGGTCACCGGCCGTCAGCGCCTCCGTCTCGGCCGCCGGGGCTGTCTCGGCGCGGCGGAGGAGGGCGCGCACGCGGGCCATAAGCTCGCGCATGCTGAAGGGCTTGGTCACGTAGTCGTCGGCCCCCAGCTCCAGGCCCACCACCTTATCCACCTCGTCGGTCTTGGCCGTGAGCATCAGGATGGGCACTGTCATCTCGCGGCGAAGGATGCGGCAGACCTCCAACCCATCGAGCCAGGGAAGCATGAGGTCGAGGAGGATGAGATCCGGCCGGTCGGCCCGGGCCACCGACAGAGCGGCTTCACCGTCCGCGGCGGTGACGACATGATAGCCTTCGCGCTCGAGGTTATACTTGAGAGTCGCCACGAGCGTGGGCTCGTCATCGACAACGAGGATCTTCTTCACCGGGTCCCCAACCCATTATAAGGTATTGGGACATTGGCACAGCGCTCGGCAGCCAGATGGTCAGGAAGGGCACGAACCTGCGGGTGGTTCAGGAAGCGTTGGGTTGCACATCGTTGCAGACCACGTCGGTGTACGTATCCCTGGCGCGAGACCTAATGGATCAACAGCCTTGGGCGAACGCCATGTAAGTGGTGAAGCAGGCAACATTCGTTGGGCGATCTCGGCGCTGGAGCCAAATAGGTAGAGAGCCTGCCTGAGAAGCAGG
>Ga0315280_10004431_pt1 | contig 20726 bp, 13 predicted proteins | sample YL17G06_40_MG_FD_203697 | JGI IMG/M metagenome (GOLD analysis project Ga0315280, IMG submission 203697) | Sediment microbial communities from Yellowstone Lake, YNP, Wyoming, USA - YL17G06_40 | ecosystem: Environmental > Aquatic > Freshwater > Lake > Sediment | place: USA: Wyoming | collected...
GCACCGACGCGGCCAATCTGCGTAAATCGGCGTAATCTGCGGATCCGTACGTGATCTGCCCGAGCGTGCAGACGCGCTGTTCCGAGGCGAGTAAACTGGGGCGCGTGGGAGGCATGCAGAGTATCGAGCTGTTCGAGCGCGCGTCGGCGCATGGTGCCCGCCCGGCCATCGTCGATGCGCGTGGCACGTTCACGTACCGGGATCTGCTTGCAAGATCGACGGAGATCGCGCACGCACTGGCCGCACTGACTGGAGGACGTGCCGGGGAACGCGTCGCCTACCTCGTGTCGCCGGGCTTCGAACACGTCGCCGTGCAGTGGGGGATATGGGGCGCGAAGGCAATCGGCGTCCCGCTCTCGGCTGCGCAGGCGCGGGCCGAATGGGCCTACGTGATTACGGACTCGCAGGCGAGCGCCGTCATCGTCGAGCCCGGCCTGGTCGATGTCATGCTCGCGGCCGCAGCGGGAACGACCGGGAGCACGGGACTGAACACGGAAGCCATGCAGAGCACGGGGCTGAAGCCCTGCGCCACGTACGCGAAGGTCGTGACGATCGGAGATTTGACCGCCCACTCGTTCGGCGAGTGGGATTCGTCCCCGCGCAACGACTGGGATTCGGAGGGGGCGCTAATTCTCTACACGAGCGGCACGACGGGGAAGCCGAAAGGTGTCGTGCTGACGCACGCGAACATCGAGGCGCAGGTCCGCTGCCTCGCGGCTGCCTGGGAATGGCGCGCAGCCGACCGCATCCTGCACGTCCTGCCGCTCAATCACGTGCACGGCATTGTCAACGTGCTGACGTGCGCGCTGTGGGCCGGCGCGACATGCGAGATGCTGCCGAAGTTCGACGCCGATGCCACATGGGATGCGATCGCCACCGGTCGCCTGACGCTCTTCATGGCGGTGCCGACCATCTATTCCCGGCTGATCGCGGCCTGGGAAAAGGCGACACCCGAGCGACGGCGGACGCTGTCGCTCGGCTCGCGCGCGATGCGCCTGATGGTGTCGGGATCGGCGGCGCTGCCCGTGCGCGTGCTGGAGCGATGGCGCGAGATCAGCGGGCACGTGCTGCTCGAGCGTTACGGGATGACCGAGATCGGAATGGCCCTGTCGAACCCGCTGAACGGCGAGCGCCGGCCGGGTTTCGTCGGCACACCGCTGCCGGGCGTCGGCGTGCAGATCGTCGACGAGGAGGGCGCCGAAGTGGCGCCGGGGTGCGCGGGCGAACTGGAAGTGCGGGGCCCTGGAGTGTTTTGCGAGTACTGGGGCCGGCCGGAAGCGACGGCGGCCGCATTTCGCAACGGGTGGTTCCGAACCGGGGACGTGGCGATCTTCGAGCGCGGGATGTACCGCCTGCTTGGCCGGCAGTCGGTGGACATCATCAAGAGCGGCGGCTACAAGATCTCGACGCTCGAGATCGAGGAGGTGCTGCGCGAGCATCCGGCCATAGGCGAGTGCGCCGTCGTGGGCATCGACGATCCCGAGTGGGGCGAGCGGATCGCCGTGGCGGTCGTCACGCGCGGTGACCGGGCGCTCGACCTGGAACCGCTTCGCGACTGGGCTCGCCCGCGGCTGGCGCGTTACAAGCTGCCCGCGCGCCTGCTCGTCGTCCGCGACCTGCCGCGAAACGCGATGGGAAAGGTGTCGAAGCCTGCCGTAAAGGATCTGTTCGCCGGCGAGTAGTGCGACCGGGCGAACGCAGAGCGCGGTCACACGCGATAGTGCGACCGCACCATCCGCTCGGCCAGCCGTGCAGGCATCAGCCGGTGCAACAGGCAGATCAGCCGGGCGTTGCCACCAACAGGGCGGCGCGCCGGCGGGGCGGGCGTTTCGAGCAGCGCCTGCACGACGCTGGCAACCCGCTCCGGCGATGGCGCGCCGCGTTCCTGCCTCTCGACTTCCCTCAGGCATCGGTCGAACGCCGCGGCGTACGGCGAGTCCTGCGATCGCGCCATACAGCGCGCGTCGGTGAATCCGGTGGCGAAGTCGCTCGGCTCCACGCAGGTGACGCGCACGCCGTGGGGCGCCAGTTCCATCCGCAACGCGTCGCTGAGACTCGCAATGGCCGCCTTCGTCGCCGAGTAGTGGCCCTGGAAGGGAAGCGTCATGCGGCCGGCAAGCGAGCCAATCCACACGATGCGCCCGCGTCGCGCGCGAAGAGAGGGCAGCAGCGCGCGTGTCAGGGCGAGGGGGCCGAATACGTTGACCGCGAACTGGCGCTCGGTGACGGCGCCGTCCACGTCCTCGATGGCCCCGAACACCCCGAAACCCGCGTTGTGAATGAGGGCGTCCACGCCGCCGTCGGCAAGAATCCGGGCGGCGACATCCGCAATCTGACCGGCGTCGGTCAGTTCCAGTGCAACGTAGCGGAGCGACCGGCCGACAGGAGCCGCCGCCTGCGTTCGCCGGGCGGCACGCTCCGCGTTCCGTACCGTCCCCACGACGTTGCAGCCGGCATCCGCCAACCGCTCGGCAATCGCCTGGCCGATTCCCGTCCCGGCGCCTGTCACCAGCACGCGCAAGCCCTGCCTGTGCGCTCCGTCCGCCATGAGGACCTCTCTGGAAAAGCCGGAAATCAGGGCGGGCCCCCGCCCGCCCTACCCGTCCCACCTGCCCTGTCCAGATCTGCGAGAATGTGCGAGAATCTGCGGTTCGGTGAGGTCTGCGTGAGTCTGCGGCAGACCGTTTCGCCTCTCGTTTCGCTGGAACAGCGAAAACTGTTGGGGTCTCACCGCGACCGTGCCTATAATACGGCGTTCTTTCCGGCCGTCGTTACGGCAGGTCCCCGTACACACAACGAAATGGACATCTTCGCGCCGTGCTTTGCGTACCACGAGCCGGGTCTGGTTAAAGCCGCCGGTATCTACCCGTACTTCCACACGCTCTCGGCGTCTGAAGGACCCGTCGTGACCATCGAAGGACGACGCGTCGTCATGCTCGGGTCGAACAACTACCTGAGCCTGACACACCACCCGGACGTTCTCCGGGCGGCGCACGACGCGCTGGATCGCTACGGCACCAGCTGCACCGGGTCGCGGTTCATGAACGGCAACCTGGATCTGCACGAGGCGCTGGAGGTCGAACTCGCGGAGTTCACCGGCAAGCAGGCGGCGCTCATCTTCTCATCCGGGTTCCTCGCGAACCTGGGCGCCGTCGGCCTCCTCGGCAGCGGCAGCGACGTCACGCTCTTCTCGGCCGACGAGAACCACGCGAGCCTGATCGACGGGACGCGAATGGCGAGGTGCCGGCGCTCGCGCATCTATCACGACCTCAACGATCTGCGACGGTTGCTCGCCCAGCAGCCGTCGTGGCCGAACGCGCTGGTCGTCACCGACGGTGTCTTCTCGATGACCGGGCGCGTCGCCAATCTGAAGGGGATAGCGGAGTTGAAGCGACAGTACGGCTTCCGCCTCTACCTGGACGATGCGCACGGCTTCGGCGTGCTGGGCCCCAACGGGCGCGGCACCGCGGTCAGCCAGGGCGTCGACGGCGACATCGACGTCGTCTTCGGCACTTTCAGCAAGGCATTCGCGAGCGTCGGCGGGTTCGTGGCCGGCGAGGCGCCGGTCATCGACTACATGCGCCACAAGACGCGGACGCTCATCTTCTCGGCCGCGCTGCCGCCGTCGTGCGCGGCCGTGGCGCTCACGGCGCTTCGCCTGATGAAGCGCGACAACTCGCTGTTCGACGAGTTGTGGAGCAAGGTGTCGTTCTTCCGCAACGGCATCAACGCGATCGGCTACCACACGCTCGACAGCACCACGCCGATCGTGCCGTTGTTCGTCGGCTCGGAGATGATGGCGTTCAAGATGTGCCGCGAGGCGCTCGATCTGGGCGTCTTCACGACGCCGGCCATCTACCCGGCGGTCCCGATGGGTCACGCGCTGATTCGCACGAGCGTGATGCGCGGCCACACGCGGGAACACCTGCAGACCGCGCTCGACGTGCTGGCGAGGCTGAAGAAGCAGTATTCGATTCCGGACGTCGACCCCGACACGCTGCCCGCGGCAAGCGAGATGGACTTCGAGCAGTACCTGGGCACGCAACCCACGGGTGCTTAGTGCTCGGTGCTTGGTGCTGGGTGCGGTGCTCAGTGCATGGTGCCGTGGCGCACGCTGCGCCGCACTTACCACGCAGCGCCGAGCACTAAGCACTCAGCACCCGTGATCCCCGTTACGTCGTCCCTTTCCCCGCCGTCGACAAGTACAGCGCGTTGAACAGCAGCGGGAAGGTGGCCTGCGTCTGCGCGCGGTGCTGCGGCCTCAGGCCGAACAGCACGATCCGCCCGGGACCGGTTTCCACCATCACCACCGCTGCCTGGCCTGCCATCAGTTCCTCGCCCTTCAGCCAGCCCGACGCGACGATGTCGCGGTTCGGATATCGGACGAGCACCGACGTCTTTTGCGACGGGAAGCCGTCGACGACCGAGAAGAACGGGCTGTTGTTGTAGAAGCCGAAGGTGTCGGCCAAAACGCCGCAGGCGAGCGGACTCGACGTGTCGGTCTGCACGCGGACGATCGTGCCGGGCGCGTAGTGCTGGTCGCGCGTGAGGCCGCGCTTCAGGTCGCGCAGTGGCAGCGGCCAGTTCTCGATCGCGAAATCCGAGCTCGCCCCGAGCGTCACCAGCGTGCCCCCGTCGGCGACGAATGCCTTCAGCGCGGCCAGGCCCTCGCTGCCGATGCCGCCCTGGTACTCCTTGCGCGTGCTGCGCGAGGTGTTGCCGTCGAGGATGTCGCGCGGCTGCTGGTCGGGCAGCACGATCACGTCGAACTTGTCGTGCAGCCTGCCGGCGCGGACGTCCTCGTTGTGAAGCGTCTTGGGCGCGAATTCGTACTGCTCGAGCACCCAGCGCGTCCACCCCTCGTCCATGTTGGCGGTCCACGACTGGTACAGCCCGACACGAGGCGCCTTGATCCCCGTACCGGCGACCGCAGCCCTGCCTGCCTCGATCGCCTGCACCTTCAAACCGAAATCCGCCGCAACCGTCTCGACGCGCTTTCGTGGCACCCCCGTGACCTGCACGCGCGACGCGGCCGGCGCCAGCGTCACCCGTGCGCCGTCCTTCAACAGGCGGTTGATGGCAATCGCGGTGTCGGGACCCTTGTAGTCGAACGTGAAGGCCTGGCCGTTGCCCGTGACCTCGCCCTTCGGCAACGGGATCGTGTCGAGCTTCTGCAGCCGAACGGTGTCGGCGAGCGGCTTCTTCACGAACACGCTGTCGACGCCCATCAGCATGCCGAGCGACCAGGCAGATACGTCGTAAGGCGCCTCGGGCGGGGACGTGGGCGTCCGCCGCACTTCGGGGTACGTCTGCTTCTCGAGCATGTCCTTCGCGTAACGCGCGAAGACCTGCGTCATCGGGATGACCAACGTGCCGGCCGCATAGTTGCTGCCGTCCGCCTCGAACGACGCCTCGGCGCGGTAGATCTCGACGCCGCCCTGCTGGAGCTTGTCGACCAGGTGCGCGGCCTGTCGCGGATCCTGCCGGCCCTCGATGGGAACCAGGATTGCCTTCACGTCGCCCGTGCTGCCGTTCTCGATCGTCGCCCGGTTGACCTCGTAGATCTGGCGCAGAAGCGTCTCGCGCCGATCCGCCGCCGTTTCGAGCAGTCCCATCGTCGCGATCAGTTCGTAGTCGACGATGTCGCGCAGCGTCCAGCGGCCGCCGAGCCAGGGCCGCGGGTACTCCGTGCGCGGCATCACGTCGCGGGGCGGCGGCAGAACGCCCGAGCCATCGCCGCGACCGCCACCTCCACGCCCGCCGCCGCCACGTCCTTCGGCCGCCGCCGGCGGCGGCTGCCCGAGCTGCGCCCGTTGCTGCTCGGTCGGCGACGCGATCCGGACGCTGGCGACTTCCGTCAGCAGGCCGATCTCGTTGTGCCACCACCCGGCCCACGCCGCCGCGCCTTCCCAGTAGTTGGTGTAGGTGGCGTTGTAGATGATCCCTTCCTTGCCTGCGGCTTCGAGCGCCGCCGCCTGCGCCTGCCCGAGGATCGTGTTCCAGCGGTAGATGAGCGGATGCACGTTGGGGTTGATCGGATCGGTGGCCGGCATCACGAAGATGCGCGAACCCGAGTTGCCCTGCTGGTGTTCGTCGAGCCAGATCGACGGGAACCAGTCGCGCCAGATCAGCCTGGCCACCATCTGGCTCTCTTTCTGCGTCAGCATGTAGAAGTCGCGGTTGTCGTCGTGCCCGACATACGGATGGTACAGCCAGGGCATCGAGCTGTTCTCGAACTCGGTACCGAGGTTCTTGTTGTACCAGTCGGTCACCATGATCTGCCCGTCCGGGTTCGCGCTGGGAACGAGCAGGAAGATGACGTTGTCGAGGATCTTGCGGACGAGCGGCGAGTTCTCGGTGGCGAGCCGGTACACCAGCTCGATGGCCATCTGCGAGGAGCCAATCTCGGTCGAGTGAAGATTGCACGTGACAACGACCACAGCCTTGCCGGAGCGGAAGATTTCGTCCCGCTCGGCGTCGGTCGGGGCTCCGCCCTGGAAATAGAGCTTGCGTTCGAGCTGCTTGAAGCGGTCCCCGTTCTTCAGCGTGTCGGGCGCGCTGATCTCCACCGCGATGAACGGGTTGCCGTTGGTCGTCTTGCCGAGCTCCCGCACGCGCACGCGGTCGGAAGCGCCGGCGACCATCTGCATGTACTGGACGATCTTGTCCCAGCGCGCGAGCTTCGTGTCGGCTCCGACCTTGAACCCGAGGAACTGCTCCGGGGTCTGCAGCGAAGCGGCTGGCTGGGCGGCAGGCGCTTGCGCACGCATCGTGATCGGCGCAAACGGGGCAGACAACAGGACAGCGGCGACGACCGCAGGCAGCGCACGGCGTGGCAACATGGTCGATCTCGTCCTTTCTACGAGCCCGTCTGAGCAATTGCGAACGGGCTCGTAGTAACGCGCTTCGCGCGGAAAACCCGAAGAATCTGGCCGGCGAAGCCGGCCTACCAGGAGCGTGCCGTCCGATCACTCGGGCGCGCTCCTGGAGCGGGAGGAGGAACTATAACTCAAAAGGGAGAGGGGCGGCCCGCAGATGGCGCGAGCGCCCCGAGCCGCTTCTGCTCGCGGCTTCTGCTCGCGGCGCGGTTGTGTTCCGCGACGCCAGTCGTTATGCTTCCACGGCCCAACGGGTGCCGGGTGCTGGTGCTTGGTGCTGCGTGCTGTGCTTGGTGCCACGTGCCGGGGACAGAAGCACCAGGCACAGGGCACAGCACACGGCACCAGGCACAAAGCACGGAGCACTCGTGTTCGGAACAAAACAACAGGACCACGTTATGACACGACGAACTGTCGCAGTGGCCGCCCTCGGGCTGATGCTCGTGGCGTGCGGCGGGACCCAGAGCAGGACTTTCAGCAAGGCAGACAGCGATTCGATCAAGCAGCGGACACAGGAGCTGGTCGCGGCGCTCAACGCAAAGAACGCGAGCAAGGCGGCGGAGTTCTACGCTGCAACGGCGACCTTCATGCCGCCCAACGAAGCAACCATGCACGGCCGCGATTCGGTGCAGCTCTACTACCAGACGCTCGTCGAGGCCGGCATGGCGGACGTGACGATGGAGCCGAGGGACGTCGGCGGCGAGGGGCCCGTGGCGTACGCCGACGGCACGTATTCGATGACGTTGAAAGGGAACAATGGAGGCCAGCGCCGCGATCGGGGCAAGTACCTGTTCGTCCTGCGCAACACCGGCGGCCAGTGGCGGTGCGAATACAGCATGTGGAACAGCGACCTGCCGCCGGCCGAGGCGGGGAAGCAGTAATTTGTCATAGACAAGCACCTCCTGGGCCGCGACCGGATGTGTCGGAAGACCTCGAGCCGAAGCGAGGCAGTGGTCGCTGCGCCTTTTTCCGGCGGGGGTTCCCACCGCCTTTCGACTGCCGCTCGAGGCGCCCCGAGCAGCGTCGAGGGGCGCGGTGGGGACGCCTGCAGCGCGGCTGAGCCGCAACGCGCCGTAACTCGCCGATTCTGCCATCGCCACTTCCTGTAGACTAGAAATGGGCACGGACGCGCCGCGAGGCGGTGGCGCCGTCCGCCCGCTCGCAATCATTCCCTAGCAACGAAGCTTCGATCGGCGTGCCTTCCGGCGGCAGGCGCGGTTTCGTTGCTACGACCGGGTGCAGGCCGGCGTGCGCCCGGAGAGGAAGCACCATGGGGCTGTTCGATCGCTTTCGTGCGCAACCGAAATGGAAACACGCCGACGTGGCGATTCGTCTCGCGGGCGTGGAGGAAATTGGCCTCGACGAGCAGGGCGTGCTGGCCACGCTGGCCCGCGAGGATCCCGACGCGCGGGTCCGCCGCGCCGCCGTGCGCAAGGTCTACGACCCGGCCGTGCTGAGGGAGGTGGCCGGGCGCGATGCCGAGAGCGACGTGCGCGAGGAGGCGGGCAACGTGCTGCTGGATCTGGCCATCGGCGCGTTCGAGGACAGCACCGAATCCGAGAGCCTGAAGGCGCTCGATCACCTCGACGAGGCACGGCACCTGGCCACCGTCGCGAAGAGCGCCAGCGCCGAAGCCGTGAGCCTCGCGGCCCTCGCGCGCCTCACGGACGTGAAGGCGATCGGCAGCGTCGCCCGGCGGTCCGACCACGCTTCGACCCGTCTGGAAGCGCTCGCGCGCGTGGACGAGGTCGAGGAGATCTTCGCGATTGCGCTGAAGAGCGAGCACCGCGACGTCGCGCTGGCCGCCGTGGAGCGCGTGAGCAACGTCGAACATCTGAGAGCCGTCGCGGCCCGGGCAACCCTGAAGCCGGTCGCGCGGCGCGCCCGCACGCTCGTGCGGGCGCTCGAGGAGGCCGACCAGGCCGCACGGGCCGTCTCTGCCGCCGCTGTGGCCCCGGCGCCGCCGGCGCCCGACTGGACGGTCGAGCGCGACAAGCTGTGCCGGAGCGTCGAGGAGGCGGCCGGCGAACACGACTGGCGTGCCATCGAGAACCGGCTCGCCGCGGCCGAGACGCGGTGGGCTCAGATCGACCGCGACGCGGCGGCCGCGGCCGAGGCGGAGCGGGCCAGCCGGTTCGCGACAGCGTGCGAACGCGCCCGGCAGGTGGCGGCGCGGATCAAGCAGCAGGAAGCGGCGCGGGCCGAGCACGCCGAGCAGATCGCGCATCAGCGCGCCGACCGCGTGGCGGCGTGCGAGCGTCTCGAGGCGTGGGGGACGCTCATCGGCCGCCGCGCTGCGGGCGGTGACGTCGCGGGCGAGGTCATCGCGCTCGATCAGGTTCCGGCGCACATCGAGGGTGCGCGCCAGGCGTGGACCGCGCTGGTTACCCCGCTCGTGTCGGCCGACGAAATGGAACGGCTCGAGCGGCGCTTCGAGCGGGCCTGCGTGGCGTGCCAGCGCGAGGCGGAACTTGCGCGCGCGCTCGAGGCGCGGCGCGGCCGGCTGACCGAACTGGTGCAGCAGGCGGAAACGCTGGTGGCCGCCGCCACGGCCGATCGCGCCCTCTGGCAGGCCGTCAAACAGGAGTGGATCGACCTGGGTGGTGCCCGGGCCGCCAGCGACGCCCTCGCCGCGCGGTTCGACGCGGCGCAGTCGACGATCGCGCGGCGAGAGGCCGAGGCGCGCGAGCAGGAACAGCAGCGGCAACGCGAGATGCTGCAGCGGCTGCAACAGGCGTGCGAGCGGTTCGACACGCTCGCGAAGGCCGAGGACCTTGCGCTCAAGGACGGCGACCGCGGCCTGCGCGATCTGCGGGCGGCGCTCGAGGCAACCGGATCGCTGGCCAAGAAGGATCGCGCGGAAATCGCCGAACGGCTGAAAGCCATCCAGTCGGCGCTTTTCCCGCGCGTCCAGGAGTTGCGCGAGAGCGACGAGTGGGTGCGATGGGCCAACGTCGGCATCCAGGAGGATCTGTGCCGGCAGGCGGAGGCGCTGCGCGACGTGGCGGATCCGGCCGAGGCCGCGCGGCGACTGCGCGATCTGCAGCAGCAGTGGAAGCAGGCCGCCGCGGTGCCGCGCGACCGGGCGCGCGAGCTGTGGGAGCGCTTCAAGCAGGCGGGTGACGAGGTGCGCGCGCGCGCCGACGTGCATTTCGCCCGGGAAGCGACCGAGCACGCGGCAAACCTGGCGCGCAAGGAGGCGCTCTGCCAGCGGGCCGAGGCGCTGGCCGAGTCGACCGACTGGATCAGGACGGCCGAGGCGATCAAGCAGCTGCAGACCGAGTGGAGGGCGATCGGACCGGTTCCGCGGGGCCACGAGAAGGCGGTGTGGGAGCGCTTCCGTGCCGCCTGCGACCGTTTCTTCACGCGGCGGCGCGAGGACCTGGCCCATCGCAAGGAGGAGTGGACGGCGAACCTCGCGCGCAAGGAGGCCCTGATCGACCGGGCCGTGGCGCTGGAGGAGACGACCGCCGACTGGGATCGGGCCGTCGAAGAAATCAAGCGCCTGCAGGCCGAGTGGAAGTCGGTGGGGCCGGTGCGCAAGAAGCGGTCCGAGGACGTGTGGCAGCGCTTTCGCGCCGCCTGCGATCGGTTCTTCGAACGATACCAGCAGCGCGATCACATCCAGGTGGAGGCGAACGTCGCCGCGCGCGAGGCGATGTGCCAGGAGCTGGAAGCGCTGCTGCCCGCCGCCGGCGCGCAACCCGCCGGCGTTCCCGAAACCCTGGCACCGCAGGTCGCGGCGCTGCGCGCACGCTGGCAGCAGGCGCCCACGTTGATGCCGCGCGAGGTGCTCGCCGGATTCACCACCCGCTTCACCGGCGCGCTCGCACGCGCGGCCTCGGCCTTTCCCGACGCGTTCCGCGGCACCGATCTGGATCTGGACGCCGTTCGCCGCCGGGCGGAAGATCTGTGCGCCCGCGTCGAGGACATCGCGCCTTCCGAGCCGGAGCCGCCCGCAGAGGTGTCGCCCGCCGAGATGCTCGCCGCACGCCTGCGAGAGGCGCTCGCCGCCAATACCATCGGCGGTGTCGCGGTCGCCGAGGCGGACGCGAGATGGAAGGCGGCCGCCACCACGCTGCGCGACGCGCAGGCCGCCTGGGCGGCTCTCGGCCCGCTGCCGCCCGAGGTGGCCGCTGCGCTTTCGGCACGCTTCGAACGCGCGTGCCGGCGGGCGCACGAGGTCATCGAGAAGCGGAAGAGGTGATCACGAGTGCTTGGTGCTTGGTGCTGTGTGCCAAGTGCGGTGCCAAGTGCCGAGTGCTGCGGTTGCCGAGCCGGCGCAGCGCTCAGCCATGGAGCACCAGGCACTGAGCACGGCACCGAGCACACAGCACTCAGCACCCGGCACGGAGCACCAAGCACGCAGCACTCAGCACCCGTCGTTCCCGTGCGCCTGCGTTTTGCCCTTGCTCCCGCATCCCGTTCCGCCACACAATTTCGCGCGTTGTGTCCCCCGGGTCGCGATCCCCTATGAACGTCATCGAGCTGGACGGCGTGACCAAACGTTTCGCCAACGTCACCGCGGTAGACGATCTGTCGCTCGCCGTGCCGGCCGGGTGCATTTACGGCTTCATCGGCCCGAATGGCTCCGGCAAGACGACGACGCTGCGGATGATCATGCGGATACTGCTGCCGGACAGGGGGCACATCACGGTCCTTGGCGACTCCGCGACCCTCGCCGCCCGCGACCGGGTGGGCTATCTGCCCGAGGAACGCGGCCTCTACAAGAGCATGACGCTGCGCCGGCTGCTGCGCTATTACGGCCGGTTGAAGGGGCGGCCGCTCGCCGACGTCGATCGGTCGATCGGCGAATGGCTGACGCGCCTCGACCTGGTTCAGTGGGCCGACCGGAAGATCGAGACGCTGTCGAAGGGGATGTCCCAGAAGGCGCAGTTCATCGCGGCGATCGTCGGCAGCCCGGAACTGCTGATCCTCGACGAGCCGTTCTCGGGGCTCGATCCCGTCAACGCCGAGGTGCTGCGCGAGTCGGTGCTCGAACTCCGGCGTCGCGGCGCCACGGTCGTGTTCAGCACGCACGACATGGCGACGGCCGAGAAGATGTGCGATCGGATCTTCATGATCTTCCGCGGTCGCAAGGTGCTCGACGGCACGCTCGACGAGATCCAGGCCACCTACGGGTTCGACACGATTCGGGTGCGCACCTCGGACGGCGTGGCGTCCGTCGTGGGCCTGCCCGGCGTCGAGGCGGTCAGCGACTACGGCAACGTGCAGGAGGTGCGAATCACCATCGACGCGCAGGAATTCCTGCGCATGCTCGTCTCCCGCACCGTCGTGCACCAGTTCGAAATCGTCCGGCCGTCGCTGCACGACATCTTCGTGCGCATCGCGCGGCCGGAACAGGACGAGACAATCGCCCATGCGTAAGACGTTCATTGTCGCGGCGGCCGAATTCGGCAACTCGGTGCGAACGAAGGCGTTCATCATCAGCATGCTGCTCGTGCCCATCCTGATGGTTCTCACCATGGTCGGCCAGAACGCGTTGATGGAGCGGGTCGATACGGCCGATCACCGGTTCGCCGTCGTCGACGAGACGGGCACGCTGGCCGGTGCGATCGACAGAGCCGCGGCGGAATGGAACGCCGGCGTGGTCGGACCGGCAGGCAAGCAGACAGGGCCGCGGTTCCTGGCCGAACAGCGCACGTCGCCGTTGACCGACGAGGATCGCGTGCGCCTTTCCGAGGAGGTGACGAGCGGCCGGCTCTTCGCGTTCGTCGAGATTCCGGCGGGGGTGACGGACCCGGCGACGCCGGCGCGCGTTCGCTACTACTCCAACCACCCGGGCGACGACACGCTGCCGCGCTGGCTGCAGACGACGGTGAGCGCCATCGTCATCAGCGAGCGGTTCCGGCAGTCGTCGATCGACCGCGCGACCGTGGACAGGCTGACGCGGCCCGTGCGCATGGACCAACTGGGCCTCGTGCAGCGCGACGCTCACGGGGGCGTGAAGCCCGCCGAGCGGGTGGACCGGCTGCGCAGCGCGGTGGTGCCGGTGATCCTCATGTTCCTCGTGTTCATGCCCGTGATGACGATCACGCCGCAGCTGATGAACAACGTCATCGAAGAGAAGATGAGCCGTATCAGCGAGGTGCTGCTCGGCTCCGTCACGCCGTTCGATCTGATGCTTGGCAAGCTGCTGGGGGCGGGCGGCGTGTCGATCGTCATCGCGTTCACCTACACCGGCGGCGCGTACGCCGCGGCAGCCTACTTCGGGCTGGCCGGCATCGTCTCCGCCGGGCTGCTGGTGGAGTTCGGCGTCTTCCTGGCCCTCGCGCTGCTGCTGTTCGGATCGCTCTACCTGGCCATCGGTTCGGCCTGCAGCACGTTCAGGGACGCCCAGAGCCTCATGATGCCCGTGATGCTCGTCACGATCTTTCCGATGATGATGCTCGGCCCGATCCTGAAGACGCCCGACAGCCTGTTCGCGGTTGGGGCGTCCTTCTTTCCGTTCTCGACGCCCTACATCATGCTCATGCGGTCGGGGCTCAACCCGCCGGCGCCGCTGTGGCAGGTGCTTCTGTCGATCGTCACCACGGCGGCGACGACGCTGGCGGTCGTCTGGGCATCCGGCCGGATCTTCCGGACCGGCCTGCTGATGCAGGGGAAGGCGCCGACGTTCGCGCAGATGTTCAAGTGGGTGAGAGCGTGAATCTGCGAGCCCTCGCGAGGACAGCATGAGCACTGCCCGGACGACAGCCACGATTGAGAAGGTGACGCTGCCGGCCAACGCCTACAAGCCGCTGCAGAAGGGCGAGCGGTATCAGCCGCCGGTGCCGGCGGACGCGACCATTCCGGAAGCGACGTTCCGGTCGGTCGGCTGGGGCCTGGCCCTGTGCATCCTCTTCACGCTCGCGTCCGCCTACTCGGGCCTGAAGGTCGGACAGGTGATGGAGGCGGCGATCCCGATCTCGATTCTGGCGATCGGCCTCGCGCGGGTCTACAAGCGCCGCTCGACCGTGCTCGAAAACGTGATCCTCAGCGGCATCGGCGGCACCTCCGGCTCCGTCGTCGCCGGCGCGATCTTCACGCTGCCGGCGCTCTACATCCTGAAGCTCGATCCGCACCCGCTGCAGACGATCCTCATCTGCCTCGCGGGCGGCTGCCTGGGCGTCCTGTTCCTGATTCCGCTGCGCCGCTACTTCGTCCGCGAGATGCACGGCGAGCTGCCGTACCCGGAGGCCACGGCGATCACCGAAGTGCTGGTGACCGGCGAGAAGGGCGGATCGCAGGCGAAGCTGCTGCTCAAGGCGACCGCCATCGCGGGCGTCTACGACTTCTTCCTGACGACGTTCCAGGTGTGGAAGGAGAACGTGGATCTGCAGTTCCTGGCGCCGATCAGGGATCTCGCGCAGAAGGCAAAAATCGCCAGCGCGTTCGACGCGCAGATCTTCATCCTCGGCCTCGGCTACGTGATGGGGCTGCGGTCGTCGATGCTGCTGGTCGCGGGCGGCCTGCTGTCGAACTTCGTGCTGGTGCCCCTCATCTGGATGATCGGCAGCAGCGACACGAACGTCTCGGTGTACCCCGGCACGACGCCGATCGGCGGGATGAGCGCCGCGCAGATCTTCAGCAACTACGTGCGCTATGTCGGCGTCGGCGCCATCGCCACCGCGGGCATCTTCGGCATCATCAAGTCGCTGCCGATCGTCGTCGGCTCGTTCTCGATCGCGTTCAAGGCGTTCCGCAAGGACAAGGGGGCCGACACCTTCCAGCGAACCGACCGCGACATCCACATCATCGCGATTCTGCTCGGCGTCGTCGTCTCCGCTGTTGTCATCGCCGCGTTCTTCGCCAACCTCACATCGGCCGCCTTGGTGATCCTCGTCGGCCTCGCGCTGACGCTCGTCTTCTCGTTCTTCTTCGCCTCGGTCGCCGCCAACGCAATCGCCACCACCGCCCGGAACCCGGTTTCCGGCATGACGATGCTGACCATCATCATCTCGTCGGTGGTGCTGCTCAAGTTCGGCCTGTCGGGCCGGGCGGGGATGTTCTTCGTGATGGCGATTGCCGGCATGGTGTGCACGGCGCTGGCGGTGTCGGGTCAGACGATCACCGATCTGAAGACCGGCTACTGGCTCGGCTCGACGCCGGCCGCGCAGGAGCGGGTGAAGTTTCTCGGCGTGCTCGCCTCGGCGCTGGCCGCCGGCATCGCCATCGTGATCCTCGCGCACTCGTTCCAGTTCGGCGACTCCGTGGCCGGCGACGCGCGCCCGGTGCTCGCGGCGCCGCAGGCGTCCATCATGAAGGCGCTCGTCGAAGGCTTCATGAGCCAGCAGCCGGTCGCCTACGTGCTGTTCGGGGTTGGCGCGATCGTGGCCGTGATGCTGGAGATGATCAAGGTGCCCGCGCTCACATTCGCGCTGGGGATGTACCTGCCCCTGTACCTGAACCTGCCGGCGCTGGTCGGCGGCGTCATGGCACACATGATCGATCGGCGATCGGAGAGAACCGGCGGCGAGCGGGGCCAGACGGTGCGCGAACGCGGGATTGTCATCGCGTCGGGGTTCATGGCGGGCGGCGCGCTGGGCGGGATGATCGGCGCCGCGTTGCGACTCGATTCCGGCTTCGCCCTGCACATCGGCTCGTGGCACATCGCGACGATCCCTGCCTTCAGCGAGGAGTGGGTGAAGACGCCGTTCTTCACCAACGAACCGATCTCGCAGATGGTTTCGCTGGGAATGTTCTTCGTGGTGTGCGTGTACCTGTGGCTGGACGCGAACAAAAGGCTTAGGACTTAGGGCCTAAGGCTTATGGCCTCACCGGGCTAAAGGCGAGGTGAGGCCCGGCCTCGAGCGCAGGCCTTCAGCCCAGTCAGGCCCGAAGCCCTGAGCCGTAAGCCGTAAGCCATCTTATGGACGATCGCGCTCTCATCGACTCCATCGCCAACGCCACCCTGGGCATCGACACGCTATGGGGCGGCAACGTGCTCAGCGCGTCGGGCACGGGCCGGTTCATCGCCGACTGCTGGTTCTCGGACGAGCCGCTGCCGATGGCCTACACGCACGAGACGGCCGCGCCCGTGCGCGCGAGCGGGGGCGTGTCGAACCGGACGCCCGACGTCAAGGCGATCGACGCCTACCTTCACGCCGTCGACATTGCCGCCGCGATTGACGGGATTCGCGCCCGCGCCAGTCGCCTTGCGGACCAGCGCCGGCGCCACTACCTGGAGGCACTGGCCGATTGCTTCGGCGTCATGTGGGATCTCGCGCTCGAAGTGCTTGGCCGCGGGCCGGCGGTGCCATTCGAGCGCTGCGTGCGGGCGGCGATCGGCCGGGCGCCCGAGCCGTCCGAGCCGGCCGGGCGCGTCGAGCAATTGCGGTGCCTGCTCCAGGCGCAGGGTGAGCGGGTGACGAGCGGCGCGGACCTGCCGGCTGCCGTCAACCGCTGGCGCGCGGAACGCCAGGTGGCGCCCGCCTCGATCCGCAACCTCGGCGCGATTCGCATCGCCGAGCTCGATCGCCTGACCGAGGTTCACCTCATGCCGCATCTGCCGGCCGCGCTGGCGGCGGTGCCGCGCGCGAACATCGAGTTCCTGCCGATTACGGACGCCTGGTTCTCGGGTTCGATGAACTATCTCGGCCGTGCCAGGACGCCCGACGGGCGACCCCTGTACGAGGCGACCTACGAGGTCAACGCGTCGCTCGAGATCTCGATCCCGGAATTCGAACACCTGATCGCCCACGAAGTCGTGCCTGGGCACGTGACGACGTTCGCGTTCCTGCAGGATCTGTACGTGCGCGGCGAAGTCGGGTTCGAGGCGTCGGCGCTGACCATCAACACGCGCGCGACGGCGCTGTTCGAGGGGATCGCCAACAACGCGCTCCTGATTGCGCACGGTGTCACCGAGATCGGTGAGCTCGACGACCCTGATGCGCAGCTCGGGGTGCTGCTGGCGCAACTGCAGGACGAAGCGAAGAACCATGCCGCCTGGCTGACGTGGAACGAGGGATTGCCCGACGGGGAAGTCGCCGCCACGTTGCGGCGCGAGTTCCTCGTGTCGGACGAACGGGCCGCGAGGCTGGCCGGCGGATGGGGCCGGCATCCGCTGCTCGGCCGCATGTGCCTGCCGGCCTATCGCGCGGGCACCGAGGTGGTCGCGCGCCTGCGCCGCGCGTACCCGGCGCCCGTGGTGCTGCCGGCCCTGTACGGGTGCCGCGGGCTCGCCGACATCGTCACGATCGAGGAGATGCTCGCAGAGACACCGTAGGGCGGGGCTTAGGGCACCCCAAGGCGGCTGCCGCCTTGGGGACCCCGCCGGCCCCGCCGTACACGGAGCGGCGAATGTCGATCGACACGAACAGCGGCGCTTCCCCGTTGCCGCCGGGTGGCATCCGGCAATCGGTGCCGAGAACGACCGTCGCCACGACGTTTGCCGACGGCCGCGTTTTCGAGGCGCCGATTGGCACGCGCCTGGGTGACGTCATCGCGGCTGCCAATCCCTGCCCGGGGCTGCCTGTCGTCGCCGCACAGGTGAATGGCCGCCTGCGCGAGCTCGCGACCGAGATGCTGCACGACGCGGCGGTCGTCCCGATCACGGTGGCGGACAGCGACGGCGCGCGGATCTACCGCCGGTCGCTGTCGTTCCTGATGCTGACCGCGGCCGGCGAGATCTTTCCCGGCGTAGAGGTCTTCGTCGAGCACTCTGCGCCGACCGTCGCCGCGTATTTCTGCGAGATCAGGGGACGGGTACCGTTCACGCAGGAGGATCTGCGGCGGATCGAGACGCGGATGCGGGAGATCGTGGAACGGGACGCGCCGCTCGTGAAGAGCGAGGTGCCGGTCGGCGAGGCGATCGAGTTGTTCCGATCGCGCGGGGAACACGACAAGGCGCGGCTGCTGAGCCACCGGGCGAAGACGACGCTGTCCATGTACGAGCTGCGCGGGCGTCGCGACTACTTCCAGGGATACATGGTGCCGTCCACGGGATGCCTGCAGCATTTCGCGCTGCACGCGTTCCCCCCGGGGTTCATGCTGGAATTCCCGCATCAGAGCCGTCCGACCGAGGTGACGCCGGTGACGCCGTATCCAAGGCTCTTCGAGGTGTTCGAAGAGGCAGGCCACTGGCTGGATCGGCTCGGCATCCGGAGCGCGGGCGCGCTGAACGACGCGATCATCGCGGGACGGCTGCCGGAGATCTCGCTGGTCGCCGAGGCGCTGCACGAAGCGCGCATCGCGCAGATTGCGGAGGACATCGCGCGCAAGCGCGACCGCATCAAGGTGGTGCTCATCGCGGGACCGTCCTCGTCTGGCAAGACCACCTTCTCGAAGCGTCTGACCGTGCAGCTGGTCGCCAACGGCCTGCGGCCCTTCGCCCTCGGCCTGGACGACTACTTCGTCGATCGCGAGATGACGCCGCGCGATGCCAGCGGCGAGTACGACTACGAATGCCTGGCGGCGCTGGACATCGCGCTGTTCAACGAACACCTGCTGTCGCTGATGGCGTGCCGGCCGACGGATCTGCCGCACTACGTCTTCAGGACGGGCCGCCGGGAAGGCGGGCCGACCGTGACCCTCAACGACGACAGCATCGTCATCGTCGAAGGGATCCACGGGCTGAATCCCGCGCTCGTGCCCGATCTGCCGGGCGAGCGGGTGTACCGCGTCTACGTGTCGGCGCTGACGCAGTTGAACCTCGATCGGCACAACCGTGTGAGCACGACGGACTGCCGGCTGATCAGGCGCATCGTGCGGGATGCGGCGGCACGCGGCTACCGCGCGGCCGACAGCCTGCGGCGCTGGGAGTCGGTGACGCGCGGCGAGAAGCAGCTCATCTTCCCGTTCCAGGAGAACAGCGACGCGGTGTTCAACTCGGCGCTGGTGCACGAGCTGGCAATCCTGCGGCCGCTGGCCGAGCCGTTGCTGTTGCAGGTGCGCCACGATACGGCCGAGTACCGGGAGGCGAATCGGCTGCTGTCGTTCCTTCAGTGGTTCTGGCCCGCCTCGCCCGAGCACGTGCCGGACAATTCGATCCTGCGCGAGTTCGTCGGTGGCTCGATTCTTGAAAACTTCCGCGTCTGGCGGGAATAATGGGCTCAAGGCGCAAGGCTCACGGCGGCGTCGGCTCAGGCCCTCAGCCCATTCAGGCGGGGCAGGCCGAGGCAGCGATAGCGTGCAGCCTTGATTTGAGGCGACAGTCGCCTGAGCCCTGAGTCCTGAGCCTTGAGCCCGCTCCTATGCGCTCCCTTCTGTTCTGCTTCGCTCATCCCGACGACGAGACGTTCCTGGTGGCGGGCGTCGCGTGTCTATATGGGGAGCAGGGTGTGCGTGTCGCGCTGGTGACGGCGACGCTTGGCGAGGCGGGGAAGTGCGGCGATCCGCCGGTGTGCAGCCGGGAGGAATTGCCGGCGGTGCGCGCGCGCGAGCTGCATGCAGCAGCGCAGCTGCTCGGTCTCGGCGTTCCGACGCTGCTCGGCTACCGCGATCGGGAGCTTTCGAACGCGCCGCCGATGGAGATTCGGCAGAAGCTGGTTGGCGTCATCCGTGAGCATCGCCCGCAGGTCGTCGTGACCTTCGATCCGAACGGTTCGAACGCGCACCCCGATCACATCGCGATCAGCCGGTTCACGTCCGACGCGGTGGCCGCCGCCGGCGATCCACGATGGTTTCCGGAAGCCGGAGCCGCGCACGAAGTGCAGCGCCTCGTGTGGACGCCGCCGTCGCGTCCGTGGCTGTTCGCGCGCTCGGGCAATCTCGCCGCGCAGCCGGGCGTCGATTTCGCGTTCGACATCTCGCGCTGGTCGGCGCGCAAGGCGGAGGCGCTGCGCCTTCACCGCACGCAGCACCTGAACACCGAGCGCGTCTTCTTCAGCCAGCCGGACGCCGACAGGCTCCTCGGCCTGGAAACGTTCCGGCAAGCGTTCGGCCCGCCGCTGCCCGTGCGCCCGTCCGCGGATTTGTTCGAGGGAATCGACTAGATCCGCAGATTCACGCATCCGCAGATTCACGCAGAAGGTACCGATCCACCGATTCACACGAATTTACGCAGACTCAACTCATCATCAACGAATTCTGGACGAGTCGCCAGCGAGCCGCGCACAGCCTGCATGAACTCTCGTACCGCGCTTGCTTCAAGCCCCAGTTGCCGCGATTCTTCATCGAGCGTCTTACCAGCCGCGGGAACGTCGTGTATGACCCCTTCATGGGGCGCGGGACAACGCCGCTTGAGGCTGCTCTGCTCGGTCGCGTTCCCAACGGGTCCGATGCCAATCCGCTCAGCGTGGTCCTGGTTGCGCCGCGTCTGGATCCGCCAAGCATCACGGACATCGCCGACCGCCTTCGCACGCCTGACTGGCGATACGACGACGCGATGCCCGAAGACCTCCTCGTCTTCTATCACCCGGAGACACTGCGAGAAATCTGCGCGCTGCGGACGTACCTGCGGATCCGACTTGCCGCTGGTGAGATCGATCGGATCGACGCGTGGATCCGCATGGTGGCCGTCAATCGCCTGACCGGTCACTCGAAGAGGTTTTTCTCGGTCTACACGCTTCCCCCGAACCAGGCGGTGAGCGTCGGGAGCCAGAAGAAGATCAACCAGGATCGCGGCCAGACGCCACCAAGAAGGAACGTCGCCGATCTGATCATCGCCAAGAGCCGCGCGTTGCTCGCCGAGTGCGATGCCGCGACGCTGGCGAGATTGGCGCAGGTCCGACGCGACGCGCACTTCTTCACATAGCCAGGTACGTGCACGACTACGGTCAGGGCGGGTTTCAGGGACGGCTGGACACCGTACTCGACGAGCTCCGCGCGCTTGCAGCCGCCCTCGCACCCATCGTCGCCGCCCACGGCTGATCGTCCCGCCTGGTCGGGTCCGTCTCGCCTGCTCCT
>Ga0315280_10004432_pt1 | contig 20726 bp, 11 predicted proteins | sample YL17G06_40_MG_FD_203697 | JGI IMG/M metagenome (GOLD analysis project Ga0315280, IMG submission 203697) | Sediment microbial communities from Yellowstone Lake, YNP, Wyoming, USA - YL17G06_40 | ecosystem: Environmental > Aquatic > Freshwater > Lake > Sediment | place: USA: Wyoming | collected...
CCCCTACGGTTTGTTCGCCTTCCCGCCGATACGGACAAAGAAGAAGCAAGGGCGGAGCTTGCCTCCGCCCAGGCAGCTTGTCCCCGCCTGCCCTCTCGCCAGGGCCCGACGCCTCCTGAATCGAGGATCAGCGCGCAGCCGCACGGACATCGTGCAAGAATCCTCGGTCCGATCGTTCGTCTCGTATATGGAGCTGTTATGAGGCACGCTGCTGCTGCGGTTCTCCTTTTCGCGTCGCTCGCTACCGCGTCGTTCGCGCAGGCGCCGGCTCCGGCGGCGGGCTGGGTGGTGTTGCCGGTTGCCGACTATCGTGCGCTGCGCGACAAGGCCTATCCGCCGCCGCCGCCGCCTGAACCGCCGCCCGTAGCGGCCACGATCACGCGCGTCGAGTACGACCTCGACGTGGAGGGCGACGCGGCAACGGGCCAGGCGCGGCTGACCGTCGACGTCTTCAAGGCCGGCTGGGTCAGCGTGCCGATTCCGGCCGGATTGCGCGTGCGCGACGCGAAGATCGACGGCCGGCCCGTGGCGCTGGTCGACAATCAGGAGGGCAGGAGCGCGTCCGGCCGCTCCGTGCTCCTGTCGCGCGCCGGCCGGTCGGTCGTCACGCTCGATCTGGCTGTCCCCATCACCGCCAGGTCAGGGGTCGAATCGATCGCTCTTCCTCCATCGCCGTCACCCGTGCAGCGCGTGTCGCTCTCGCTGAAGTCGCCCGACCTCACGCTGAGCGTCAACGGCGGCTTCATCGCCGAACGCACGGCGGCCGGGCAGTCGGCGCGGTTCCTCGTGTGCGGCCGCCCCGACACGGCGCTTGGTTTGAGCTGGAGCCGCCGGCGCGACAACCCGGCCGCGACACAGCCGCTGCGCATCCGCGGGGCGGTGACCGAAATCGTCGGCCTCGCCGAGGACAGCGCGCAGGTTTCGGCCCAGGTGGGCGTGGAGGTGGTCCAGGGTGCGGCCGATCGCGTGACGCTGAAGCTGCCCCCGGCGTTCGTCGTCAGCCAGGTGTCTGGCGCGCTCGTCGCGGACTGGGACGCGCGGGGCAGCGATCTCGTCGTGTCGTTCCTGGAGCCCGTCGATCGCGCGGCGAGTATCGCCGTGAACGGCGAGTCGCGGTCGCCGCGCGAGGGAAAGATTGGCGTGCCGATCATCCGACTCGCGGGTGCCGAGCGCGAGACGGGCGGGATGGCGGTCGAAGTGCTGGGCGCGGGCGAGATCAAGGAATGGTCGCAGCGCGGCCTCGACGCCGCCGATCCCTCCGATCTCGGGCCGCTGGTCTCCGCGCGGCAGTCCCCGGCGCTGGTGGCATTCCGCTCGCGCCCGCAGGCCTGGGACGCAGTTCGTTCGCTCGAGGTGGACGTGGCGCGCTACACGCCGCAGGCGGTGCTGCTGGCCAATATCGAGGAAGCGCGCTACACGGCGCTGTTCAGCGAGGACGGCAAGACGCTGGTCGAGGCGGTCTACGCCGTGCGCAACAGCCAGCGCAGCTTCGTGGCCGTCACGCTGCCGCCGGGCGCGACGTTGTGGACCGCGTCGATCGACGGGCGGCCGGTCCGGCCGGGCCGGACAAGTGAGGGCGCGTTGCTGCTGCCCATTCTGAAGGACCGCGGCCGCGCGAACACCGCGTCCGCCGTCCGCGTGTTCTTCATCGACCGCGGCGCGACGTGGGCGTCGGACGGCGACATGACGTTGCGACTGCCCGCGGTCGATCTCCCCGTGTCGCGCACGGGGCTGCAGGCCTATACTCTCCACGCTACCGCCTGACGCTCGAGCCGGGACCGTTCCGGCTGGAGCCGTACGCGCCGCCGCAGAACGACGTGCTCCGCGGCGCGGGCGGGGGAGGTTTTGGAGGCGGGGCCGGAACCGGAGCAGCCCGCGGTGTGGCTGGCGGCGTGGCGGGCGGTGTCGTTGGTGGAATGGTTGGCCTGGCGCCGGCAGCGCGAGAGAAAGCGGCAGAACAGGAGACGCAGGATCTCGTCAGCCAGTACCAGCGGGCGAACCGCTCGGGCGCCATCGCGGGGCTGCTGCCAATCGATCTGCGCTTTCCTGCCTACGGGCCGTCAATCTTCGCGGCCACCGAGCTGACGCCGGAGGGCAAGGCGCCCGAAGCGCGGTTCACCTTCAAGCGCGAGGTGAAGTGACATGCGCCCCATCATCCTTCGTTCGATGCTCGCCGCCTGCGCGTCGCTGCTGCTGGCTCCGGTGTCGTTCGCCCAGACACCTCCGGTTGCGCCTCCCGGCGGCGTCACCCTGCCGCTCGTCGAATACGACAGGCTCGTGGACCGCGCGGCGCATCCGCCGGCGCCGGCGGAACGGCCGCCCGTCGCGGCCGTCGTCACCCGGGCGGATCTGCAGGTGCGCGTGTCGGCAGACAATGTGCGTGGCACGGCGACCGTGCAGGGTGAGGTGCTGCGCGAGGGACGCGTGAAGGTGCCGCTGCTCGAGGGCGCGCCGATGATCGGGTTCGTCGACATCCAGCAGGCGGGCGCCCCGGTGCCGGTCGTGACGGAATCGGGTACCACGAGCGCGATTCTGTCCGGTCCGGGTCCCTTTGCGCTCGCAGTCTCCTTCGGCAGCGACGTCACGACCGAGCCGGGCCGGGCGAGCGCGGCGCTGCCCGCGATGCGGGCGGGCACCGTGCACGCAACGATCGAGGCGCCAGGCGACAACGTCGATGTGCGCGTGGAGCCCGGCCTCGTCGGATCGCGGTCATCGTCGGGCGGAAAGACGATCGTGGATGTCACGCTCGACCCTCGAACGCCGGCCGTGGTCTCCTGGTCGTCCCGGGAACAGGCGGTGCGGACGCCGCGCGAGTCGCGACTGGTCACCGACGTGAAGACCCTGGTGACGGTGGCGGAAACCGACCTGCGTGTGGCCAGCCTCTTCGACGTCAACGTGCTGCAGGGCCAGCCGGAGCAGATCGATCTCCAGGTGCCCGAAGGGTTCGACGTGGTGAGCGTGTCGGGCGGCTCCGTGGAGACGGCCGGTCAGCAGGGCACCCGGCTGTCGCTCGCGGTTCGGGAGGCGGCGCGCCGGCGGCACCAGTTCCTGGTGACGCTCGAGCGCACCATCGCCGGCGGCATCCAGCATGCGGATCTGGCGTTGCCAGGCGTGCAGGGCGCGCAGCGCGAGACCGGCGAGGTTGCGTGGGAAGCCGCCGGCACGGTCGATCTGACGGCCGCCGAGTCGGGTCCGCTGCGCCGGCTCGACGTGAGCGAGGTGAACGCCTCGCTCTCCGCGCTTGCGCGTTCGCCGCTCCTGGCGGCGTTCCGGTACCAGCGGCGCGGCGACGAGCGCGTGCCGGTCGCGTTCGACGTGAGGCGGTTCGCGGATGCACCCGTGCTTGGCGCGGCGGCGGAAGACGCAACGGTGACGACGCTCGTTTCCTCCGAGGGACGCGCGCTGACGGAGTTCATGCTGCGCGTGAAGAATCGAGGTCAGCTGTTTCTCAAAGTCGGTCTTCCAAAAGGTGCGACGCTGTTGAGCGCCGAGGTAGACGGCCAACCGGTCAAGCCGGTCGACGCGCCGGACGGCGCGCGCGTGCCGCTCACCCGCCCCGCCTTCCGGCCCGTGGGCCCCTACACTGTGTCGTTCGTCTACGTGGAGTCGGGCAGCTCGTTCGGGAAGAAGGGCGACGCGGAAATGAAGTTGCCGCGCATGGATCTGCCCCTCGAAGTGCTCCATTACAAGATGCGGTAGGAGCCCGGCGGCGTGATGGCGAACGGGCTCCTACCAGGCGCGCTTCGCGCGCGATTGGATTCGCTCGAGGTGGGGCAGGTCGGGCACGGCACGTGGGATGCGTAGGGCGGGCCTTCAGGCCCGCCGTATGCGCGGCGCTTCAGCGCCGTGCTACCTGACCGCGCTCAGCGGCATCAGCCGTTCCGCGCGCAGCAACGTGATGTCCGCCGTCTTGAACGGCTCGATGAACCCGTGATTGACGCCGGTCAGCGTCACCGACTGTCCCGGCTGCAGGATCTCGGCGACGATGTCGTAGTGCTGGCCGACCATGCGGTCCGCGGCGTCTCGGTAGGTCGCGTCGTAATAGATGTCGCGGTACGCGTTCGCGCGGCTCTCGTTCCGCACGGTCATCGTCCACAGCAGCATTCCCCAGGGACCCCTCGACCAGGTGGCGCTCACCAGCCGCACTTCCGACAGGGCGGCGTCGGTGGCGATCACGTCCGGTGGCGGCGCGCCTTCGATCGCGTAGAGTCGTCGATGCGCGAGCAGATCCGGGTTCTTCCGAAGCACTGCCGCCGCGACGACCTCGCGATTCTTGTACAGCGACCGTTCCGGCGCCCGGCCGGCGATCATCCCCGCGTGATACACGATGCTCGAACCGAGGACGATCGCGGCGACTGTCCGCCACCGGCGGGAATCGATGAAGGTCCAGCAGTAGAACGCGTAGATGAAGCCGACCGGCGCGAGCGAATAGAAGGCGTGCGCCTGCGGTGGTTCGATGACGAACCAGTAGCTGAAGTAGGTGATCAGGACGGCCGAGACGACGAGCCACTTGAGCGCGGACCACTCGGCATGCGGCGAGCGGGTGCGGAACCACGACAACGCCATCCACAGCGGTTGCGCGAGGCCCGCCACGAACACGATCGCCGCAAAGGGGATCAGCCACGCATGGGCGAGGAGGAACTGCAGGCGGCGCGCGGTGTCGAGGCCGAGGAAGCGGCTGATCTCGAGGCTCGCGAACGAGAACAGGCGCGCGAGCGTGCTGAACAGCGTCAGGGGGGTCTCGACGTGGAACGTCAGGTTGCGTTCGATCCCGCCGCCACCCGCCAGCAGGCCGTACTTCAGGAAGGTGGGCAGCAGCACGCTGCCCGTCAACGCCGAGCCGGCGAGAAACGCGACCAACGCCACCGCAAGGCGCCTGGGTCCCTCGCGCATCGCCGACCACCAGGCGTACACGACGAACGGACCAAGCAGCGGCCACGACATGTGGATCTGCATGATCCAGAAGACGGCGGCGCCCATCATGACATGCGCGGCGGCGGCGGGAATCAGCCCCCGGCGCAGGCGCGGCGCCGTCTCGAAGAATCCGACGAAGAACGCGATCGCGGCGCACAGCACGTAGTCCGGGTTCATGACGTGCGTGCCGTAGCAGAGCGTCCAGGGAATGAAGAGGAGCCAGCCCCAGACGAGCCAGCGGGGAAGTTCGGGCAGCCGCCGGCACATGTACCACGCAAGGAGCGCGAGCGAGGCGAGCGACAGCAGGTTCAGCAGCACGAACGGCGCTTCCGGGGCCGGCACCAGATCCATCGGCAGGCCGACCAGCAGTCCCTGCAGAGCGCCCGGGATCTGGCTGTGGGTCCAGACGACGTCGGCGCCGAAGTACGGCCACGCGCCGGTCGCGTGATGGCGCAATCCGATCAGGAAAATCTGGGTTTCGTCCTCGAAGAAGAACTCCGAGCAGAGGCCGAAGCCGAGGCGATAGGCGAAGGCCGCGAGCAGGACGACGGTCCAGGTGACGATCGTGCGGAAGCCGGCGGTGCCGCGCTGCGCGGCGCCGCCGGTGGCGGAAAAAGTCATCAGCGACCGGGAGATCATACCCCATAGGGTGGGGCTGGTAGGGCAGGTGGGGCTGGTAGGGCGGGTGCGGCAGGGAGGGCGGCCGGGGCAGGCAGGGCAGGTGGGGATGTGGGATCCGGCTTTCCTTCGACTCGCTGCGCTCGCTCCCTTCGACTTCGCTCGGGGAGCCCCGAGCCTCGTCGAGGGGCTCAGGACAGGCAGCCGGACTGTTCAGCCGTCAGCGAACCCGTTGCACCGAGCCGGCGTCTTTCGTCGCCGCGCACGTCAGGCACTCCATGCCGCGTGTGGTCACCACGTAAGTGTCCTCGATGCGGATGCCGATGCTTTCGCTGGCGATGTAGACACCCGGTTCGATCGTGAAGACCTGGTTTACCTGGATCGGCGAGTTGGTGCTCCAGCCGGTGTCTCCGCCGTGTACTTCCCGGCCGACAAAGTGGCTGACCGAGTGCGTCAGGAACCTGTCGAGGGTAGCGTCCACGCCGCTGGCATCCCTTGCGCGAAGCGGGCTCGCCCGATAGAAGTCGCGCACCACCTGCGTCAGCCCGCTCAAAGTGACGACCCCCACGCGAACATTCGCCGCCGCCTGCTGCTGCCCTTGCAGGACCAGTTGGTAGAGCTCCAGTTGCCGCGCGCTGAACCGCCCCGACGCGGGGTACGTGCGGGACATGTCGGAGCAGTGCGCACTCGACGTGGCGCCGATGTCGATGAGCAGCATCTCGCCGTCGCCGATCTGCCGGCTGTCTCCCTCGTAGTGCAGTTCGAGCGCGTTCGGGCCGGAGGCGACGATGTGGGGGAACGCGGGGGCGCCGCTTCCTTCGTGGCTGAAGACGCCGTCGATCACGCTCTTGACGTCGCGCTCGAACTGGCCGGCACGCAGCGTGCGCAGCACTTCGTTGCCGGCCGCCGCGGTGATCCGGCCGGCCTCGCGGAACGAGGCGAGGCTGTAGCGCGGATCGAAGGAAGTCGTGTCGTCGGACGGCGCCGTTGGCGTCCGACCGCCGCAGGCGACGAGGACGATGACAAGGGCGAACGCCGGCAGGCGCAGCAGGTTCCGGGAAGCCATGGCTCGCGCCCTCGCCGCGCTGGCGCCTGATGGTAACACGAGCTCATGTTTGCCGCGCCGGGCAGCAGCGTGACGGGGGCGGCGTGCCAGGGCGATTCAGCATAGGGTAGCGTGCAGAACGTCGGGCAGAGCCCCGCCCTACGTCGTTCGAGAAGGCATGCGGCGCGCGCGCACGAGGCGCTTCAGCAGGTTCTCGCTGTAGAGCGGCGACTTGGGGTCGAAGCTGTTCCGCGTGACGCGGCCGGCGCAGTGGATGAATTCCTTGTTGCCGAGGTAGATGCCGACGTGCGAGATGTGCTGCGTCCGATCGCCGGTCGGGCGCGGGCCGAAGAAGACGACGTCGCCCTTCTTCAGATCGGCGAAGTCGCGATCGATCGACACCTCCTGCCCCTGCTCGCCCTGCTGATCGGCGTCGCGCGGCAGGTCAATCCCGTTCAGGAAGAACACCGTTTTCACGAAGCCGGAACAGTCGAAGCCATGCGCGGACGTGCCGCCCCACAGGTACGACACGCCGAAGAACATCTTCGCCGTCTTCTCGATGTCGTCCGGCGTCGCGCGGCGCGAGGCCTTCCACGCACCGAGATCCTGGACGAACAACTGTTCGATGGTCCCTTTGCGGCCGTCTGGCAGTTCGACGTCCACCCATCCTGACCGCACGCCGTTCGACTTCAGAACGTCCCCGATGGTGACGTCGCTGACCGGCAGCGCGACGTGGCTGGCCGCCTCCTGGACGAGCGCGAAGTAGGTGGTCGCGATCACCTTCGGCGCCGTGTTCCAGGCGTTCAGTTCGTCGGCGGTCATCAGCGCCACGTGGTCGGGTTCCATCCACCCGAGGTACTTCTCGGCGCCCGCCTTCACGTAATACCAGCCGCTCTGCTTCTTGAGCACCGTGACGGGCGCGCCCATCAGCACTTCGTCGACGAGTTCCGCTGCGTGCCGTGGCTGCGCGCGCATGTGCCCCACGCTGACGGTCACGACGCCCAGTCCGCGCGGTCCGACGCTCGCATCCGGCAACACGACGATGCGATCGACGACGTTCGCGTGGCCGGCATCGCGCGCCGCCTTGAGCGCCGCGTCCTTTGCTGCCGCATCCTCCACCTCGCCCTTGAGGACGAGCGCGTCGCCTTCGCGGGCGGTGGTGACATCGAACACGGCCAGCCGCGTGTCGGGCGCAAAGCGCTCCTTGACCGCCTTCAGGAAGTCGTCCGCGGGCTTGACGGCCCGCTGCTGGAACGCTGACGCAGGCACCAGCGAGAGGAGAAGAATCAGGAGGATGAAGGGAGATCGGCGGCGGAGCATGAATGGCCTCCGGGCGGGATTATACGCCCGCCTCCGCTGGCCTGCTGAGCCGGGCGGCCAGCTATGGCGGGGCTTCGCCGGCGTGCACTTCAGAGCTTCGGCTTGCCCGCCGAAGCCCCCGGGCGAAGGCGGGACCTTCGGACTTTCGGACGCCCGGTACTGCTGCGTTATACTGCGGCCATACCGGAGGACAAAACGATGCGAGCGAGCAGACGCTGGAACGTGCTCCTGGGCGGCGCACTGGCGGTCGCCATGGCCGCGGTCCCCTTCGCGCAGCAACGCCGCGGCCCGGGCGGGCAGGGGCCTCAGGGCTTTCAATTCCGATTCCTGGGTCCCGCCGTCGGCAACCGCGTGGCCTCGATTGCCGGCGTTCCCGGCGACACGTTGACCTATTACGCGGGCGCCGCGTCCGGCGGCGTCTGGAAGACCACCGACGGTGGCCTGCGCTGGACGCCCGTCGCCGACCTCATCGGCGTGGCAGCGATCGGCGCGCTCGCCGTCGCGCCTTCCGATCCGAAGATCGTCTACGCCGGAACCGGCGAAGCCTGGGCCATCCGCGACAGCGACGTGGCGGGCGACGGGGTCTACAAGTCGACCGACGCCGGCGCCACGTGGACGCACACGCCCGGGCTCGAGGCGACCGGCCGCATCGGCCGGATCCTCATTCATCCGACCAACCCGAACATCGCCTTTGCGTGTGCCGTCGGCCGGATGACCGGCCCGCAGAAAGAGCGCGGTGTCTTTCGCACCACTGACGGCGGCCAGCACTGGGAGCAGGTGCTGTTTGTCGACGAGAACACCGGGTGCTCGGGCCTCACGATGGATGCGCGCAATCCGAACGTGTTGTTCGCGGGCACGTGGCAGGTCGAGATGCACACGTGGGCGATGTTCAGCGGCGGGCCGGGCAGCGGTATCTACGTGTCGCGCGACGGCGGCACCAGCTGGACGAGGGTGGAAAGCCCCGGCCTCCCCAAGCCGCCCGTCGGCAAGGTGGACGTCGCGATTGCCCCGAGCGACTCGAACCGCGTGTACGCCCTCATCCAGACGAAAGACCAGGGCTCGCTGTGGCGATCCGACGACGGCGGCCGGTCGTGGCGGAACGTCAACTGGCAGCGCGGGCTCATCGGGCGCGCCGGCTATTACATCCACCTGGCCGTATCACCGGCAAGCCCAGACGAGGTGATGGTGGCGAACAGTTCCTTCTGGGTGTCCACCGACGGCGGCCAGAACTTCACCACGCGGCCGTGGGGCGGCGACACGCACGACATCTGGTGGGATCCGACCAACGCCGATCGGTTCGTGATCACCGACGACGGCGGTCTGACGATCGCCACGCAGCACGGGCGCATCACCAACCGCATCACGCTGCCGATCGGGCAGAACTATCACGTGGCGGTCGACAACCAGGTGCCCTACTGGGTTTACTCGAACATGCAGGACGACGGCACCATGCGCGGGCCGAGCACCGGCCCGGAGGCGGGCGGCGGCGGGCGCGGCGGCGGCGTGTGGGAGCACGGACTGGGCGGCTGCGAGTCGGGCTTCACGATTCCCGATCCGGTCGATCCGAACATTGTCTGGGCGAGCTGCTACGGCAACAAGGTGTCGCGCTACGACGCGCGCACGAAGACCGCGCGGGCAGTCGCGCCGTGGATGATCACGCTCGATTCGGCGCCCAACGAGTCGAAGTACCGCTGCCACTGGACCGCTCCGCTTGTCGTCGATCCGTTCGACCACAACAGCGTCTATTACGGCTGCCAGGTGATCTTCAAGACCACCAACGGCGGCCAGAGCTGGAACGTCATCAGCCCTGATCTGTCGACGCAGGATCCCGGCCGCATCGTCTCGTCGGGCGGCATCGTCGCCGACAACCTCGGGCAGTTTGCGCCGGAGGTTGTCTTCGCGATCGCGCCGTCGGAGATCCAGAAAGGACTGATCTGGGCCGGCACCAACGATGGGAAAGTGTGGTACACGGCCGACGGCGGCGCGAAGTGGAACGACGTCACGAAGAACGTCGGCATGCCGGTGTGGGGCACGATTTCCAAGATCGAGCCGTCGCACTTCGATCCCGCCGCCGCCTACATCGCGGTCGATTATCACCTGATGGACGACCGCGATCCGTTCGTCTACAAGACGACCGACTACGGAAAGACGTGGACGAAGATCAGCGACGGGCTGCCGGCGGGCCACCCGTTGTCCTACGTCCGGGCGATTACCGAGGACCCGAACAAGAAAGGGCTGCTGTTCGCCGGGACCGGCCACGCGTTCTTCTATTCGCTCGATGACGGCGGCCACTGGACGCAGCTGCAGGCAGGGCTGCCGTCGGCGCCGGTGACGTGGGTCGTCGTGCAGAAGCAGTTCCACGACGTCGTGGTCTCCACCTACGGACGCGGCCTCTACGTGCTCGACGACATCACGCCGCTCGAGCAGATGACGCAGGCAACGTCGACAGACGGAGCCGCGGTGCCGCAGCTGTTCGCGCCGCGCCAGACGTTCCGCTTCTCGCGCGGCGGCCGCGCGTTCATCAACTTCTCGCTGAAGGAGGCGCCGAAGGGCCAGGTGCAGATCGACGTTGTCGACAACGCCGGTCAGCGGGTTCGCCACCTCGAGGTGGCAGGGCGCGCGGGCGTGAACCGTGTTCCGTGGGATCTCCGTTACGATCCGCCGACGCTTGTCGCGCTACGGACGACGCCAGCCGAGGACCCTCACATCTGGGAAGATCCGCGATTCAAGAATGTCCAGACGCGACCGGTCACTCACTGGGGGATGGCGCAGGCGCAGGTCGGGCCGATGGCGGCGCCGGGCACCTACACGGTGCGCGTGACGATCGACGGCCAGACGCTGGCGCAGCCGCTCGAGATCGTGAAAGACCCGAGATTCACGTCGACGCAGGCGGACCTGGACGCGTCGGTGAAGCTCGGACTGCGCATTCGCAGCGACATCGATGAAACCTCGGAGATGGTCAATCAGATGGAGGTGATGCGCCGCCAGCTCGAGGACGCGCAGAAGGATCTGCGAGCCCAGGCGGGCAAGGAGAAACTGCTGAAAACGGTTTCCGACATGCACGCGACGATCACGGCCGTCGAGGACACGCTGCTCGAGCCGGCGATGCGCCTGAGCGACGACAAGTACTTCGTGCAGGCCTACCACGTCTACACGAACCTGATCTGGCTGAACGGCGAGGTGGGACCGGGCGCCGGCGACGTCGCGGGCGGCACCGATTACCGCCCGACGGACACGTCGGTCGCGGTGCTGGACACGATCGAGAAGGATCTGAATGGCGCGAAGGCCGAGTACGACGCGCTGGTGAAGACGCAGATTCCGGCGTTCAACAAATCAGTCGCGGGCACGGGCATCAAACCGCTCACCGCCGGGTAGGGCGGGGCTTCAGCCCCGCCGTGCGCGTTCGCCGCGGGCGACGATTACTCGCACCTCAACGCCGTGATCGGATCCACCCGCGTCGCACGGCGGGCCGGCACGTAGCTCGCGGCGAGGCCGGCGGCGAGCAGCAGCACGGCGGGGGCGAGCAGGAGCAGCGGCCGATCGAGGTGCACCTCGGCGACCACGTTGGTGAGCGCTCGCGTCACGACGACCGCAAGCGCGAGGCCGAGCGCGACGCCCGAGCCGACCAGCACGAGTCCGTTCTTGAGCACGCCGCGCATCAGCAGTCGAGGCGACGCGCCGAGCGCCAGGCGAATGCCGAATTCCGGCGTTCGCCGGGCGACGTTGTGCGAGATGAGGCCGTAGAGTCCGACGAGCGCGAGCAACAACCCCAGCGCGCCCATGACGGCCAGCGCGTTCGCCGCGACGCGCAGCGGCGCCAACGACAGGTCCACGTAGGCGGTCATCGGCCGTACCGTGACCGGCACGTCCTTCTCGATTCCCGTCAGCTCGGCCTTGATCGCCTTCGCCATCGCGTCGCGAGGACGGGTGGTGCGCGCGTGCAGCACGAGCCCGGGCCGGTCGGGTTGCTGCGCCAACGCTTCATAGAGCAGCGGCCGCGGCGCTTCCGCAAGCGTTCCGTACTTGCTGTCGCGGACGATGCCGACGATCTCGAGCACGCGGCCCGGGTCGTCCACGCGCACCCGTTTCCCGATGGCCTCTCCGTCGGGAAACAGGCGCCTCGCGAGCGTTTCGCCGACGACGGCGACCGCGGGCGCTCCCGCGCGGTCCCCGGCCTCGAAATCGCGTCCGCGGAGACGCGCGATTCCCATCGTCCGGAAGTACCCGGGCGAGACGCAGTTCACGTTGGTTGAGGGCACGCGAACCGACGGCCGGCCTTCGACGCTCACGTCCGACGGGTTGTACCACCCGCTGAGCGGCGTCATGCACGCGGCGCTCGCCAGTTCCACGCCCGGCAGGGCGGAGACGCGACGAATGGCTTCTTCGGCGAACGTCAATCCGCGGGCCGCGTCGAAGCGGCTCCGGTCCAGCGTGATTTCCGCCGCCAGCACGCGATCGACGTCGAACCCTGGATGCACGTCAATCGCGCCCGCGAGGGTGCGGAGGAACACCGCCGCGATCACGAGCTGCATCATCGCGCCAGCCACCTGCCAGACGACGCGCAGGTTGCGGCGTCGCGAGCGGCGAATGCCAACCTGCGCGGGCGTTTCCTTCAGCGCGGGCGCGAGCGCCAGCCGCGTCGACTCGAGGGCGGGCGCGAGGCCGCACAGCAGCATCGCCGCGCCGATCATCACGAGCTCGAGCGGCAGCAGACCCAGACCCTCGTCCAGCCGGAAGTCCATCGGCAACGGGATCGGCACCGGAACGTCGAAATGCGCGAACAGCGGGACCGTCCACAGGTTCAGCAGCCACCCGCAGGCGGCGCCGAGCATCGCGAGCAGCAGGCTCTCGGCGAGCAGCTGCTGGACGATCCGGCGGCGGCTGGCGCCCAGGGCCAGGCGTACCGCGATTTCCCGGCGGCGCGTCGCGCCGCGCGCGAGCAGCAGCGCCGCCACGTTGCCGCAGGCGATGAACAGGACGGTGGAGAAGATGATGACGAACAGCGTTGCGATCGCCATGGCGGCACCGACGCCGCCCGCCTCGCGCAGCTGCTCCATCGCGGACACACCGAACAGCTGGACACCGCCGCGCGCCCACGCGTGGTTCTCCTTCGGATACAGTCGCGCCAGGTGCGCCGCCGTCGCCATCAGCGCGGCCTCGGTGTGCTGTCGCGTCCTGCCGGCCGCGAGCCGCGCGACGACGCGAAGAGACAGCCCGTCGCGGTCCAGGTAGTCCGAGGCCATTTGCGCGCTGACGGGAACGTACATCTCGGGCGCGATTCCGAATCCCTCGATCGACCGGAAGGTGTCGGGCAGCACGCCGACGATCCTGCACGCCTGCCCGTTGATGGCGATGGAGCGGCCAATCACCGCGGGGTCGCTGTCGAAATGAAGCCGCCAGTAACGATGGCTGAGCACGGCGACCGCCGGGTCGCGATTCGGATCCGCGTCCGGCGAGGAGAAGGTCCTCCCGATGGCGGCGCGGACGCCCAGGACGCCGAAGTAGTTGGCGGTGACGATTTCCCCGGTGGCCTTTTGCGCTTCCTCGTGGGGCCGCGCGCTGAAGACGCTCAGCTCGTAGCCGGCGGCGTCGCCGAAGATGCGGGCCGAGCGGATGTCCTGGAGGTTCGTGTATGAGACGTAGCGCGTGCCACCCACCCAGGTGCGCACCAGGCCGTCGCGGCCCGAACCGGAGGCGCCCGTGAAGAGGACCGCCTTGACGGCCGCAAACAGGGTGGTGTTGACCCCCATGCCGAGGCCGAGCGAAAGCGCGGCGACCAGCACGAGGCCGGGGCTGCGGCCGAGCGTTCTCGCCGCGTACCGCAGATCGCGCCAGAAGCTCATAGCCGGCACCTGAGCAATTCATGTACCCGGCACTTCTCGTGTCCACAGATTGGGGGGGCCGCAGATTCACGCAGATACGTACCGGTCCACAGATTCACGCGAATTCACGCAGATTCACGTACAAGATTCATCCGCCGATTACACCGATTACGCCGATTGCCGCCCGATCGCACGAGGGCCGCAAAAAGCGCGCGAGCTGCGCTTCGACAGCCGCCGAAGGCGGCTTGCGCGATGGGTGGGGCAGGCGCTCACGACAGCCTGATGATCATGGGGCTTTCGTGAACGCCCGCCCCACCCACCGCGCGGGCGGACGACTGCGCCGTCCGCCGTCGAAGCGCAGCAAAGCCGATCAATCTGCGTAAATCTGCGTAATCTGCGGATAACCGGGGACGCGCCCGAGCGGTCGAACTGTTCGCTGCCGCACCACGTGACGAATTCGGCACACCGGATGTCCAAAAACGAACGGTTGCCGTTTACCGCGCGCCGGCATAATGCTACGCTTTCGGCGCTCGCGCTACTACGTGCCTACTCGCTCACTACTCGCTACTGACTGCTTTGGTCCAGAAGGGAGGTCACGTGTTGCGCCGACACCGATTCCTCGTTGCTGTCCTCGCGTTGCTGACGATTCTCCCCGCCCGAGCGCTCGCTCAGAAGCCGCTGGCCGTCGAGCAGTACTTCACCGCCGCCTGGCCGATCGAGCTGGTGTCGGCGCGGAAGGCTGACCGCATCGCGTGGATCTCTTACGACCGCGGCGAGCGCAACGTCTACACGGCGGCCGCACCGGACTTCCGGCCCGTGCGCGCCACGCCGTTCAAGGGCGACAACGGCATCGACCTGACGACGCTGCGTATCTCGGATGACGGCTCGGTGGTCGTGTTCGTGCGCGGCCACACGCCGAACCGCGACGGGTGGATTGCGAACCCCACCAGCGATCCGAACGGCTCCGAGCGGGCAATCTGGGCGGCGCGGACGACCGGCGGGACGGCCTGGCGCCTGGCGGAAGGCACCGATCCCGCGTTGTCGCCGGACGGCCGCTTCGTGCTGTTCGTGAAGGACGGGCAGATCTATCGCGTCGCGGTGGCGTCCGCCTCCGCTAAAGCTCCGGCGGACAAGCAGGCGGGCGCGAGGGCGACGGACACGCCGTTCATCAGAGCGTGGGGGACCAACGGCAACCCGGTCTGGTCGCCCGATGCGACGAAGATCGCGTTCGTCAGCAACCGCGTCGACCACAGCTACATCGCCGTCTACGACGTGCGCAAGCGAACCGTCACGTACCTGGCGCCGAACGTCGATCGCGACACCAGCCCGACGTGGTCGCCCGACAGCAAGCGTATTGCGTTCATCCGGCGCCCCGGCCTGCCGTTCGGGCAGATGCCGCAACAGACAGCCGGCGCCGGCGGCGCGCAAGGGCGCGGTCGCGGCAGCGCAGCGGCGATGGCGGGACGTGGCGCCGGGCCGGGTGGCCGCGGTGCCGAGCCGCCGGGGCCGATCGACGGCCTGATGCGCGCGGCCTTCAAGGACGGGTACACGCTGTCGTTCTGGGTGGCGGATGGGGCAACGGGCGAAGGCCACGAGTTCTGGCACAACCAGCCGAACGACCGCACCTTCACCAACGTCAACGCGATTCAGTGGGCCGGCCAGCACGTCGTCTTCCAGCAGGAGCCCGAGGAGTGGATCCGCTACTACTCGGTGCCGGTGGACGGCCAGGCGGCAGCGCCAACCGCGCTGACGCCCGGCGACGGCATGGTCGAGAACATCGCGCTCTCGAGCGACGGCCGCACGCTCTTCTACTGCACCAACGCCGGCGACATCGAACGCCGTCACATCTGGAAAGTGGCGACCGCGGGCGGTGAAGCCGTGCAGATCACGAAGGGCGACGAGATCGAAACGTATCCGGTGGCGCTCGCGTCGGGAACGCGCGTCGCGCTGCTGACCGCCACCTGGCAGCGGCCGCAGTCGGTGGGCGTCGTGCCGGCGGCGGGCGGCACCGTGAAGGTGATCTTCCCGGCCCTGCCGAAAGAGTTTCCGACCTCCGCGCACGTCGTCCCGGTGAACGTGATGACGAAGGCGGACGACGGCCTGGAGATCCACAACCAGCTGTTCCTGCCGAAGGATCTCAAGGCCGGCGAGCGCCGTCCCGCCGTCGTGTTCGTGCACGGCGGTCCGCAGCGCCAGATGGTGCTCGGCTATCACTATCGCTTCTTCTATCACCTCGCCTACGGCGTCAACCAGTACCTCGCGCAGCAGGGCTACATCGTCATCTCGGTGAACTATCGCAGCGGCATCGGGTACGGCAAATCGTTCCGGATGGCGCCCAACCGCGGAGGCGCGGGCAACTCGGAATACCAGGACGTGGTTGCCGCGGCGAAGTACCTGCAGGGCCGCCCCGACGTGGATCCGCAGCGCATCGGCATCTGGGGTCTGTCGTACGGCGGGTTGCTGACGGCGCAGGCGCTCGCGCGCAACTCGGACATCTTCAAGGTGGGCGTCGATCTCGCCGGCGTGCACCTGCAGGGCAGCGCGCTCGATCCGCAGAGCGTGTCGTACCAGTCGTCGGCGATCTCGCAAATCGACAAGTGGAAATCGCCGGTGCTGTTGCGTCACGGCGATGACGACCGCAACGTGCCGTTCTCGCAGACCGTCGGCCTCGTGCAGCTGCTGCGCGCGCACAAGGTGTACTACGAGCTGATCGTATACCCCGACGATGTGCACGACCCGTTGCTGCACAGGCGGTGGGTGTACGAACTGACGCGGACGTGCGAGTTCCTGGATCGGTACCTGAAAGGCGCCGCGCCGGTCACCCATCCGTAGGCGTCGACGGCGGTCGGGACTCAATCTCACGATCACGAATCCGTCTTACAGTTTCGAGATCGGCGGATTGAGTTCCGACCCCCGGCACGGCCAGAGGACCATCGTGATGCGGGAGTCCGCGTGAGCGACCTGCACGTCGTGACCGGAGCCTTCGGGTACTCCGGCAAGTACATCGCGGCGCGCCTGCTCGAGGCCGGTTGCCGCGTCCGCACGCTCACCAATTCCACCCGCCGCGCGAATCCCTTCGAAGGCCGCATCGACGTTCATCCCTTCAACTTCGACGATCCCGGGCAACTCGCCGCGTCGCTCGAGGGCGCCAGCGTTCTCTACAACACGTACTGGATCCGCTTCAACTACGAGCGGGCCGGTTTCGCGCACGCGACCGCCGTCGTGAACACGCTCAAGCTGTTCGAGGCCGCCAAGCGCGCGCGCGTTCCGCGCATCGTTCACGTCAGCATCACCAACCCGTCGCCCGATTCGCCGCTCGAGTACTTCCGCGGCAAGGCGCAGCTCGAACGTGCCCTGGTCGGCTCGGGCATCTCCTGCGCGATCCTGCGTCCGGCCGTGCTCTTCGGCCGCGAGGACATCCTCGTCAACAACATCGCCTGGGTGCTCCGCCATCTGCCCGTGTTCGGCGTCTTCGGCGACGGAGAGTACCGGCTGCAGCCGATACACGTCGATGATTTCGCGCAGCTCGCGGTCAGGATGGGGGGGCAGTCGGCCGACAACGCGATCGTGGATGCGATCGGACCGGAGACGTTCACGTATCGCGGGCTGGTCGAGGCCATCGCGTCGGCGATCGGCGTGCGGCGCCCCGTGGTGTCCGTTCCGCCGGCCGTCGGCTACCGGGTGGGTCGCCTGATTGGTGCGCTGATGAGCGACGTCACGATCACCCGCGAGGAGATCAGTGGGCTGATGGCAGGCCTGCTGTGCACCGCCTCACCGCCGGTGGGCACGACGAAGCTCACCGAGTGGGCGCGGGACCACGGAAGCACTCTTGGCGTACGGTACGCAAGCGAACTGGCTCGCCGCCGGTCCGCAGATTCACGCAGATAGTACCGATCCGCAGATTCACACGAATTCACGCAGATTCACGTGCAGATTCATCCGCCGATTACACCGATTAACGATCGCTGGACTGGAACACAACCGCTGCCCATCGTCGCGAACGGCGAGGGCCGCCAAAGACGCCGGAGGCGCGCTTCGACGCGGACGGCAGCGCCGTCCGCCTGCGCGGTGGGCGGGGCAGCCCTTCACGAGAGCCCGACCATCAAGAGGCTTTCGTGAACGGCTGCCCCGCCCACCGCGCGAGCCGCGTTCCGCGGCTGTCGAAGCGCACCGACGCGTCCAATCGGCGTAAATCGGCGTAATCTGCGGATCCGTACGTGACACGCCCGAGCGGTTCTCGACAATCGGCCGCTCGCTTCGCGTCTGGCTCGATACCTCGCCACCCATTGGGCGATCGTTTGCCTCCCGGCCCGGCGTGGTGCTAACCTCTGGCCCCTCATCACCTTCAAGGTTTTCGAAGGAGGAGCAGACGTGCGCGCCCACCGCATCCCCGTTGCGCTTCTCGTCATCGCGCTCTCGCTGGCGCTTGCGCCGCAGGCGTTCGCGCAGAAGGCGCCGACCATCGATCAATTCCTCAGTCCCGCGTATCCGCTCGAACTCGTGTCCGCAAAGAAGGCGGAGCGTATCGCGTGGATCGCCTACGACCGCGGGCAGCGGAACGTCTATACCGCGGCGGGACCCGAATTCCGTCCCGTGCGAGTCACACGGTTCCTGGAAGACAACGGCCTCGACGTCACCAGCCTGCGCATCTCTGACGACGGGGCGGTCGTGGTGTTCGTGCGCGGCTACACGCTCGGGCGGGAGCAGCGCGCGGCGAATCCGACCAGCGACCCAAACGGATCGGAGCTGGCGATCTGGGCAGCGCGAACGGCGGCGCCGGGCACCGCGTGGCGCCTGTGCGAAGGGACCGGTCCCGCACTGTCGCCGGACGGGCGATGGGTGCTGTTCGTGAAGGACGGGCAGATCTATCGCGTGGCGGTGGCTCGTGGCGCGGCGGGCGCCCTGGCGGACAAGCCGTTCATCAAGGCAAACGGAAACAACAGCCGGCCGCTGTGGTCGCCCGACGGCACCAGGATCGCGTTCTCGAGCGATCGCGTGGATCACAGCTTCATCGGCGTGTACGACCTGCGGACACGCAAGGTCACGTTCCTCGCGCCGGGCGTCGATCGCGATACGAGTCCGACGTGGTCTCAGGATGGCAAGCGCATCGCCTTCATACGGCGCCCGGGCCTTCCGTTCGGGCAGCAGGCGCAGGCGGGAACCGGCGGTATCGGTAATCCGCCCGGGCCGGCCTACAACCCGAACGCGCCGCAGGGGAGGGGCCGTGGCGGTGCACCCGGCCAGTTTGCGCCGGGCATCGGGCGCGGACAGCGCGGTGAGGCGCCGCCGGGCGGCCAGGTGAACGCGGCCGCGATGAAGGTGCCAGGCCTGATGCGCGCCACCTTCAAGGGCGGCTACACCACGTCGTTCTGGGTGGCGGATGTGGCGACCGGCGAGGCGCACGAGTTCTGGCATGCCGCGCCCGATGCCGTCATGTTCAGCGCCATCAACGCCATCCAGTGGGCGGGCGACGTCGTGCTCTTCACGGCGGAGCCGGAAGAGTGGCTGCGGTTCTACGCGGTCAAAGTCGCCGGCGGCAGCGGTGACGCGCCGGTGGCGATTACGCCGAACGAGGGCCTGATCGAAGGCGTCGCGTTCACCTCGCTGTCGGCCGACGGCCGGACGCTCTACTACTGCAGCAATCTCGGCGACATCGATCGCCGCCACGTGTGGAAGGTGCCGACCTCGGGCGGCGAGCCGGTGCAACTGACCCGGGGCGAGGAGATCGAAACCTACCCGGTGCCGCTGCCGTCAGGCCGCATCGCGGTGCTGAGCGCGGCGGCGAAGCGCCCGCAGTCGGTGGGCATAGTGCCGGCGGGGGGTGGCCAGGCGAAGATCGTCTTCCCGACGCTGCCGAAGGACTTTCCGGTCGACGCGCAGGTGGTGCCGCAGAGCGTGATCACGAAGGCAGAAGACGGCCTCGAGATCCACAACCAGCTGTTCCTGCCGAACGACATCAAGCCCGGCGAGAAGCGGCCGGCGATCATCTTCGTGCACGGCGGACCGGTGCGGCAGATGCTGCTCGGCTATCACTACATGCACTTCTACCACATCGCCTACGCGGTCAATCAGTGGCTCGCGAGCCAGGGCTACGTGGTGATGTCGGTGAACTACCGCAGCGGGATCGGCTACGGCAGGTCGTTCCGCATGGCGCCCAATCGCGGAGCCGCCGGCAACTCCGAGTACCAGGACGTCGTCGCGGGCGCGAAGTATCTGCAATCGCGCGCGGACGTCGATCCGAAGCGCGTCGGCATCTGGGGCCTGTCCTACGGCGGGCTGCTGACGTCGCAGGCGCTCGCGCGCAACTCGGACATCTTCGCGTGCGGCGTGGACATGGCGGGCGTGCACCTCTACACCAACGTGCTCGATCCGGAGAACGTCGCCTACAAATCCTCGTCGATCTCGGCGATCGACAAGTGGAAGTCGCCGGTGCTGCTGTTCCAGGGAGACGACGACCGCAACGTGGCGTTCACGCAGATGACGGGGCTCGTCCAGTTGCTGCGCGCGCGCGATGTCTACTACGAGCTGGTGGTCTTCCCGGACGACGTGCACGAGCCGCTGCTGCACCAGCGGTACCTCTACGAGTTCCATCGGATGGACACGTTCCTGAGGAAGTTTCTCAAGGGCGAGGCGGCGACGACGACGCGGTAGGATCGACCGCGCGATTCGAGGAGGGGCCCGCTACTCCTCGCGCGGATTCGGACCCCTGAGTCGCTTGACCGTGCTCCGGTGTTTCTTGGCGGTGATGCGCTTCTCGCGTGCCGCCGCGCCGGGCCCGGTTGGCCGGCGTGTCTTCGGCCGCCTGGCCGCCCGCTGAATCAACGCCGTGAGTCGCGCTCGTGCCGCCTCCCGGTTCTGCCCCTGCGTGCGGTGCTCCCGGCTGTCGATGAGCAGCACCCCGTTCGCCACGACCCGTTTCCCGGCCAGCCGCGCGAGCCGCTCCTTCACGTCCGCCGGCAGCGACGACGCGCGGATGAAAAAACGGAGTTCCACGGCCGTCGCAACCT